>ENA-OREM01000028-OREM01000028.1-marine-metagenome-genome-assembly--contig:-NODE-28-length-130057-cov-10.369026_pt1 | contig 130057 bp, 148 predicted proteins | sample MGYA00248623_ERZ508561 | MGnify/ENA primary metagenome ERZ508561 (study PRJEB26227, sample SAMN06264494) | marine metagenome | isolation source: Columbia River Estuary | place: USA:Columbia River...
TGAGATTAGCAGCCTAAATGAAACCCTGATCCATCTTAACAAGGCTGCAAACTGGTCTAAAATCTAGGACCACCTCTAAATTGCGGTCAGGAAATCTGAAGATCGCGACGAGTTGGCGGCGCTTTGTTTTGGTTTTGCTGACCGTGCCAATATCTCTTTCGTAAATCTCCACACCGAGGACTTTTATCGTCGATTAGCTTTTGCGTCTGTAGATCGGTGGGGCCTCGCCATTGAGTTGATTATCGACGCTATGAAAATTGCACGGCAAGCAAATCAGTCTGAAGTGACTATCGATGATTTCAGCCTGGCCTACAGCCACTCAACTGGCGGCAGTATTGATTTTTCACCATTTGTCATTGAGGATTATGAGGCCGCCTTTGACGGACGCAAGATCATTGAGATGATTGAAACGACTAAACGGAAGTAGCTTTCTTCCTATCTATTTCGGTCAAAAATTACCCGCGCTGGTCGCGGGTTTTTTTGTGCCTGAAGGCTGGACTATAAGCATGCGAAAAGGCGAATTTTGGTTTCGCACGCTTATGGTATTCCCTCGCATGCTTATGGATTCCACCCGAAATTGTTGTTATTTATCCATTTAAATCAAAGCATTGAAAATGCTTTGATTGGCGCACCCCAAATTCTCGCACTGTTATGGTATCTCTGCCATTTAAGTAACCCTAGACCACCACTTGGCGGCGACGCGTCGAATGCATAGGTGTTCTTTAACAGGAGCCTCTCCCATGCAAAATTTCTCCCTTCTCGATCTGTCCCCCGTCCCCGAAGGCAAAACAACCGCTGACGCGCTGGCCAATACCGTGTCACTTGCCCAAGCCGCCGAGGCTGCGGGCTATCACCGCTATTGGCTCGCCGAGCATCACAACATGCCGGGTATCGCCAGCGCCGCGACCGCTATCGTGATCGGCCATGTCGCTGCTGCGACCAAAACGATCCGCGTGGGTGCTGGCGGCATCATGCTGCCCAACCACGCACCGCTGATTATCGCCGAACACTTTGGCACGCTGGCTACGCTCTACCCCGACAGGATCGATCTTGGCCTTGGCCGCGCTCCAGGGACAGATATGCAAACCGCCCGCGCCCTACGCCGCCACATGGCACCAGAGGATAGTTTTCCGACGGACGTGCAGGAACTGATCGGCTACTTGGGCGACATGCCCGACACCGCCCCCGTCCGCGCTTTCCCGGGGCTAGGCACAAACGTCCCTGTGTGGATCTTGGGCTCGAGCCTTTACGGCGCACAGCTCGCGGCCTACCTCGGCCTGCCCTATGCCTTCGCGTCACACTTCGCGCCCGCCATGCTGGGCCAAGCCTTACAAATCTACCGCGAAACGTTCCAACCGTCAGAGACCCATCCAAAACCCCACGCCATGCTGGCCGCTGGCGTTTGTGTGGCGGACACCGACGAGGAGGCGCACTTCCTGAAGTCCTCGCAAATCCTCGCTTTTGCGCGGCTGCGCACGGGCAATCCGGGAAAGCTGCCGCGCCCAGTCGCAGACATCTCAACAGAAGTCCCCGCACATGTGCTCGCCCAAGTGAACCAAGCCTTATCTTGTTCTGCCACAGGATCACCTGCCACGATCAAGGCGCAACTCTCAGCAATCATTGATGAATTCAAACCCGATGAGATCATGGTCACAGGCATGATTCACGATCATGCCGCGCGGATAAAATCGTTCCAGATCGCAGCAGAGGTCCTGACAGATCTCAAAACCTAACCGTGCAAGAAACCGGGACCCGCGAGTTTGAGCAGCTTTGCCGCCATCTCGCGGCCCATGTCGGCACCGTCTTCGACAGCGCCCGTCATGTCGTCGGCCAAGACCTCTGATCCATCGACGCGCAGGATTTCACCGCGCAGGCGCAGGTTCCCGCCATCCAAATCAGCCAAGCCACCAATAGGCGTTTCACAGGACCCGTCCAGTGCCGCCAAAAACGCACGTTCTGCCGCCAGTCGCTGTCCCGTCGGGCCATGATGAATTGCGGCCAGCATTTCAGCCATGCGGCTATCGTCACCGCGCCGTTCAATCCCAATCGCCCCTTGGGCAATCGCAGGCAGCATGTCTTCGGGTGCAATCGCTGTGCGCTTTACATCATCCCGACCCAGACGGTTCAAACCGGCCATGGCAAGGAACGTCGCCTCAGCTACGCCGTCGCCCAGTTTCTTAAGCCGTGTCTGCACATTACCGCGAAACTCAACGACATTCAGATCAGGACGCCGCGCCAAAAGTTGTGCTTTGCGGCGCAACGACGAAGTCCCAACCGTGGCACCCTGCGCCAAATCAGCGATCCCGTCGCAAGTCAGCGACACAAACGCATCACGCACATCTTCACGCGGCAAATAGGTATCGAGCAACAAACCCCCAGGCTGCTCCACAGGCATATCTTTCATCGAATGCACCGCGATATCGATTGAGCCCGCAAGCAGCGCCTCTTCAATCTCGCGGGTGAAAAGGCCCTTTCCGCCGATGTCTTTCAGCGCACGGTCTTGGATCAAATCGCCCGTCACCTTGATGATGACAATCTCGAACGCCTCATGGGGCAAATCAAAGGCCTGCGCCAGCCGCGCACGCGTCTCATAGGCCTGCGCCAGAGCGAGCGGCGAGCCACGGGTGCCAATATTGAGCGGTTGAGCGGGTGTGGGCAAAATCAATGTCATACTTCGACTTCTAAACACAGGCCGCGGCATTGACAACGCCGCCCGCACTTGGGACGAGTAACGCGACAAAAGGAAGCAAACCATGGCCACTGAAAAACTGATCCTCCGCGCCCTCGCTGGCGAAACTCTCCCAACGCCGCCAATCTGGATGATGCGACAGGCCGGGCGCTATTTGCCAGAATATAAGGCCACGCGTGCGCAGGCGGGCGACTTCCTTTCACTGTGCTATAACCCCGAATTGGCTGCCGAAGTGACCTTGCAACCGATCCGCCGCTACGGCTTTGACGCGGCGATCCTCTTTGCCGATATCCTGCTGTTACCGCAGGCGATGGGCGCTGACCTTTGGTTCGTCACTGGCGAAGGGCCGCGTTTGTCCACGATCACCACCGCTGATGACATGATCAACCTCAAGCCTTTGGAAGACATCCACGAAACCCTGAGCCCAATCTATGAAACGGTGAAAATCCTACGCCAAGAGCTGCCAAAGGAAACCACCCTCATCGGCTTCGCAGGCGCACCATGGACCGTCGCCACCTATATGATCGCAGGTCAAGGCACGCCTGATCAAGGACCAGCGCATAAACTCAAGCGCGAAAACCGCGCCGTGTTTGAGGCACTGATCGACATGATCACCGAAGGCACGATCGCTTACCTCTCCAAGCAGATCGAAGCTGGCGCGGACGTCGTGAAGCTTTTCGATAGCTGGGCGGGTTCCCTGCAAGGAGCTGACTTCATCGACTTTTCGATCAAGCCCCAGCAGCGCATCATCGCAGCCCTCAAGGAAATGCACCCAGAGACACCGATCATCGCCTTCCCTCGGGGCGCGGGCGAACGCTACGCAGGGCTGCATGCGGCCACAGGTGCCGATTGTATCGCGCTTGACGATGGCGTTGATCCAGTCTGGGCTGCGGCCAACGTGCAAACTGGCGGCTGCGTGCAAGGCAACCTAGCCTCGCGCCATATGGTGACGGGCGGCGAGGACCTCGTGCGTGAGACTAAGGCGATCTGCAAAGCCTTCGCAAACGGCCCGCATATCTTCAACCTCGGCCACGGCATCACTCCCGACGCCAACCCCGACAACGTGCAGTTGATGATCGATACGGTGCGTGCCTAATTCTGCCCTATTGATGTGAAACATTCAGGTCAATAACGGGGGACTTCCATGCGATTGACCTTTCGTCTGCTTTTTCACAGCTACCGCGGTATCATGATGGGCGTGGCGGTAATGCTTGTGGGCTGGGTTGGCTTCACGCCCGCGACGCCACAAGAACGGACAGCGCTGCGGACGCCATCAACCGAAACGCGCCCCGACGGATTGGTGACAATGCGCATCGCACGAGCCTTGGTCTACATAGCACCCAAACGCGCCGCCGAAATGCTCAGCGCATCAAGTGGCGGAAGGCTGTCGGTGAGAGTGGCGGAAACCGCGTTACGCGAAATGGCGGAGGGGCCTGTTTTACCCACGCAACCAGCCGCAGCCCCCCCGCCCGAAGAGATGACCGCGCCCGAACCACAAGACCTGCGCAATTCCACCGGCGCAAAATTTGTGACCGTTGATAAAGGGTAAGTCTTGCGTGATTAAACGCTGGTTTTCCACGCGAACCATACCGCGACCAAGCCCAAAGCAACCGAAAGACCACGTCGCACGATCATGCTGCGGCGTGGGTCTTCGAGGAGCGGACGCAATGCTGCCGCACCCGTGACAATCGCGAAGTGAATGCCCGTGGCCGCCGCGACATACGTCGCTGAAAGCAGCAGGGTTTGGGTCATCACCACCCCTGTTGGCTCTACAAATCCAGGCAGTACGGCAATATAGAACACTGCCGCTTTTGGGTTGAGCAAGTTGGTGATCAGACCTCGGCGGAAATAAAGTGCATTGCTTGAGCCCAACGGCGCATGTTCAATCTCTTCGCTGGCCTCGCGCCACCCGTCAAAGGCAAGCCAGAGCAGATAGATCACACCGCCCCAGCGCAACACTTGATAAAGCATCGGCGAGGCGTTGATCGCAGCTGCCAAGCCAAGGGCCGCCGCGATCCCGATAATCGCCAAACCGAGCGCCACACCCGCCACTGCAGCATAACCCGCCTTGCGCCCCTGACTGACCCCCACAATCGCGAGATAGGCCATGTTTGGCCCTGGCGTCAGCTCGATCAGCATGCAGGTCAACGCAAAAAGCGCCCAAGCGGAAAGTGTCAAACCCATTTCGCCATCGGCGGCAGGCTCATCAACACCGCATTGGCATCATGGCCCGTAGCCAAACCAAATTTTGTGCCGCGATCATAGACAAGGTTGTATTCGGCATAGAGCCCGCGGTGCACAAGCTGCGTGTCTTTATGCGCATCATTCCAAACCATCTCGCGGCGGCGATCCACCAAAGGCACGTAGGCAGGCAAGAACGCACGGCCAATATCTTGGGTCAGGGCAAAATCGGCCTCCCAATCGCCTGTGCAATGGTCATCCATAAAGATACCGCCAACACCACGCGCGCGGTTGCGGTGCGGGATATAAAAATATTCGTCGGCCCATTCTTTCAGACGCGGATAGAGGTCCGTACCATGCGGGTCCAAATGCGCTTTCTGCGTTGCGTGAAAGTCTGCTGTGTCCTCGGGATATTCAATGCAAGGGTTCAAATCCGACCCGCCGCCAAACCACCACGCGTGGGGCGTCCAGAACATGCGGGTGTTCATATGCACCGCTGGGGCATGCGGGTTCTGCATATGCGCGACCAGCGAAATGCCCGAGGCCCAAAAGCGCGGATCGCTTTCCATACCGGGGATACCGCGCGCGGCCATCGCCTTTTGTGCCGCATCACCGAGTTGGCCAAAAACCGTACTGATATTCACGCCGACCTTTTCAAACACGCGGCCACCACGCATCACCGACATCAAACCGCCGCCTGCGTCCGACCCGTCATCTGACGTGCGGGTGGTCTCATTCACTTCAAACCGCCCCGCTGGCAAATCTGCCACCTGACGATCCTCAAGCGCCTCAAACGCCGCGACAATTTCATCGCGCAAAGTCCGAAACCACGCCGAAGCCTGCGCTTTTTGCTGTTCCATTGCTTCCGTCATTGTCGCACCTTCACGTTGATATTGTATAACAAGCCGCAAAGGCCCAGTAACACCTTAGCACCACAACCTACTGCCATATTCAAGACCGGAGCCCAAATATGCGTTTTGTCACACTTGCCCTCATTCCCCTTCTTGCCGCCTGTGCGACGCCGCGCGAGGCTTGTCTTGCGGGTGTGAACAAGGATCAAAGGGTCCTCAACAGATTAATCGTCGAGACACGCGGCAATCTGGATCGCGGCTTTGCGGTCGAAACAGAACAAAAGTTCCGCGAAGTGAACGCAATTTGCGAATCGGTCCTGCCTGATGGCACTGAAATTCGCACACGGTGTAAACAAACAGAGGTGCGCGACGTGCGAGTTCCCGTCGCAATCGACCTGAACGCAAAGCGCGCAAAGCTTCAGTCACTCGAAGAACGCCAGCGCCAAATGCAAATCAATTCCGAGGCCGCACGCCAACAATGTCTGGCCGCAAACCCCGAATAATTAGTGGGCAGATACGGCGGCTGGATCAAGCAAGGTGCGGCCGCCATCCACAGTAATGATCTGACCTGTGACAAAGCTGGATGCATCTGACACCAGATATTGCACCGCATCGCTCACTTCAGTGGCACTTGCGATACGGTTCAACGGCGTAGCAGCAATAATTGCCTCGCGCATGTCATCATCATCGCGCAGCGCCTCTTGCAGGCTTGCGCTCATCAACGACCCAAACGCTACACCATTCACACGAATGCGCTTTGGTGCCCAAGCCACAGCCAATGACCGCGTTGCTTGATCCAAAGCGGCACAGCTGATCGAGTAGGCCAGCAAATCAGGATGCGAACGCTGTGCTGCAATTGAACTCATATTGACAATCGAGCCTATCGACCCACGCGCGTCTTCGTCCGTTTCTACCTCGGCCTGTTTAATCATACGCCGCGCGACCGCTTGGCTAAGGCGCAGTCCGGCCAGAACATTCTGCTGCAACAGGTCATCAACCGATTTATCATCCGTCGAAAGCGTATCTGTCGGCAAAACCTGACGCGACGCATTCACCAAAATATCAACGCGATCAAAGGCGTCGATTGTCGCCGAAAGCAGGTTCGCAATCGTCAGTTTCTTACGCAAGTCGCCCGCAAAAATCCGCACCTGACCTTCTTTGTCGGCCAGACCGCCCATCTCACGCTGCAGCGCGTCTTCATCCATATCGGCAAAGACGACATTCGCGCCTTGGTTCACAAAATGCCGCCCAATCGCCAAGCCAACACCATTGCCGGCACCTGTCACAATCGCGGTTTTACCTGAAATCGAAAACGACATCTGCTTCTCCTAGCGGTTTGGACGCGTGGCGTGGAACACCTTAAACGCGCCGTTACCTGCAATCTCTTCAACGTTACGGAAACTGTCCCGCAAGGCTTGTTCATAGGGCAAATGACGGTTCGCAACCATCCAAAGTTTGCCATGCGACGCAAGAACCCGCGCGGCCGCTGCGATAAAAGCACGGCCCAAATGCGGCTCTGACGCGCGGCCTGTATGGAACGGCGGGTTCATCACCACACCATCAAAACCAGGTTTAGATTGGAATTGCATCGCATCTGCCCAATGAAACTTCACGCGCGGATCGGTCACATTCAGGCGCGCACAGTCCAGCGACAAGGCCTCTGCTTCGATCAAATCAAGCGATTGAAGGCCCTTGCGCGCAAGCACGGGACCAGCAAGATAGCCCCAACCAGCGCCCAAATCCGCCATCTTCGCAGGGAGCTTCTCAGGCAAGCTTTCGGCCAACAACGCAGATCCTGCATCGACAGCGCCATCCGAGAACACACCCGCCGTGGTGAAATATCCATGCGCACCCATTTCAGGCGGCGGGGTGATCCAATCGGCAAATTTATCCGTGCGGGCAAACCAGAAAATGCGGCCATGCCCCTTTGGGATCGATGGCAAATCGCCCAGACGCTTGCGGCAATCCTTAAAATGGCTATCGACGCCATCCGTGCGCTGCCCGTCCACGATCACCAACTCGGCCCAAGACGCCGCCCGTGCGATCATATCACGCGCCAATGCCTTTGACCGCGGCACGACCACAATCGCAACCGACGCAGGCTCGGCCTTTGGTGTCACGACATAACCCGCATCGCTCCATGCAGAGAAATCAGGATAATAGCCGTGGCTGATCATCACATCGTCGCGGTTCAACGGCGCAACATCATAATCCGCCGCAGGGCGCATCACAGCAATCTTGCCCGCAGGCAAAACCAAGGCACCATCATCAATGGCGGTCGAAAGGCGGGATTGGGACATGGGAACCTAACGAATAGTCAGCGCTATTCTTTTTCCATCGTGCATTGCAGAGGATGTTGGTGACGTTGAGCGAAATCCATGACTTGCGCCACTTTGGTTTCCGCAATCTCGTGACTAAAGACGCCGACAACCGCGACGCCTTTTTTGTGAACGGTCAACATAATTTCAAACGCTTGCGCATGTGACAGGCCGAAAAACTTCTCCAACACATGCACAACAAATTCCATTGGCGTGAAATCATCGTTAAGGATCAGCACCTTATACATTGGCGGGCGCTTTGTTTTAGGCTTCACGTCAAGGACTACGCCGACATCATTGTCATCGTCGCCTTCTTTGTCGGCCATCATGTAAAACTCTGCCAGCATGCAAATGCTCCGTTTCGATAGATGCCTTATATAGGACCCCCTGCAAGAGTTGAAAGACCTCTCTGCAATTCAGTCCCTAATCTGAAATTCCGAATCTTAATAGGTTATGAAAAGATCCGCCCTTGCATTCTATCTAGCGGGTCTTTCCAACGTCAGACGCTACATCTAGTTTTAACTGCACGAATGTCACACCGAAAGTCTTTGAAATTAGGGTATTTTCCGAAAAAATTCTTTGTGCTACGTTTAAGGTAATCATAAGGCACCACGGAATAAATCCGGGGCCAGAGGCAGTAAAATCGAGGCAGTCGACGTGAATAGTCGTTTTGGACCATTGGCCCTTCGTTGGGTTATTATGTGCATTTGTTTGATTGGCGTATCCTTTGCAGGATCGCGAAGTCATGCGGCACCTTACGCAGCATTTGTTATGGATGCGCGGACGGGTGAAGTTCTGCACGCACGTAATGCCGACACGCGCCTGCACCCGGCGTCCCTCACGAAAATGATGACCCTCTATATAGCGTTTCAGGCAATTCAGCGCGGCGAGATCACGCTTGATACCGAAGTGACAGTCACCGCTAACGCTGCCGCGGAACCACCGTCAAAATTGGGTCTGCGCACAGGTCAAAAGATCAAGATGCGCTATCTCTTGCGCGCAGCAGCCGTAAAGTCTGCCAATGATGCCGCCACAGCAATTGGCGAAGCCATCTCTGGATCAGAAGACGCATTTGCAACGCGCATGAACCGCACCGCTGCGGCAATGGGCATGACAAACACCAAATTCAAGAACGCCAACGGTCTCACGCAGTCAGGTCACTTGTCGACCGCACGCGACATGTCCGTCCTTGGGCGGCACGTCATCTATGACTTCCCCCAATACTACAACCTCTTCTCCCGCCGTACCGCTGATGCGGGCATCGCCGAAGTACGTCACACCAACCGCCGCTGGCTCGATAGCTATGAGGGCGCTGATGGGATCAAAACGGGGTATACAAATGCTGCTGGCTTCAACCTTGTTGCCTCCGCGCAACGCGGACAAGAACGCGTGATTGCAACCGTCTTTGGCGGCACTTCCACTGCCGCACGCAACAAGCAGATCACTGAACTGATGGACCTTGGCTTTAACCGTGCGCCGACACGGGCCACAATTGACCGCCCAGAACTGGTAGCCTCCGCCGAAGTCGTGCAGGGGAACTCATCGCCCGCAACCAATGGCGGCGCAGGCAAAACCATCCGCGTCTCAGGCAGCGTCTCGCAAAGCCCACGCCCTCAAACGCGCCCTGTGCAAGACGTGCAACTGGCCGTCAATTCCGACGACATCAACGACGTATTGGCAGCCGTTCTGGGTGCGGCCGACGCCGCTGCACCGGCGCCTGCTCCTGCACCCCCCGCACCAACCGAAGCACAGGATGCCGTGGCAGTTGCCCTTGCGAAAGCCGATCAAGCAGCCCCGCAAGCACGCCCAACAAACATCCAAACCGCGTCAGCCGAAATCACACCAGAACCAGCCCCCGAGATCGTCACACGCGTCTCGACATCTGGCGGCAGGCTTTGGGGCGTGAACATCGGGCGCTACAATTCCCGCTACGAGGCAGAACGCGTCTTGCTCAAAGTTGCGCTCAACGAGATGAGCACGCTTGACGGATCAACGCGCAGCGTCGTTGCACGATCCTCTGGCTTTGACGCAAACTTCATGGGGCTGTCCCGCGAAACTGCCGATCTGGCCTGTCGCCGCCTACAGGCACGTGGCACACCTTGCTTCATGATCGGCACCGAAGGCTAAAGAACCTTTTCAAACCGCCACACCGTCAGCGGGAAAGCCCCTGCTGACGTATCCAGATCAAGCGTTTCAGTCCCGACATTGGACCAGCCAGCTTTGACATAAAACGCCGCCGCACGCGCGTTTCCAATAGAACAGGCAAGCCAAGCATCACGCTCCCCTGCCCAGCGTAAAACATGTTCGGCATCGGCCATAAGCCTTGCTGCAAAGCCGGTTCCTTGCGCATCAGCCCCGACATAAAACTGATAGACCTCGGCGTCTTTGATGATGTGGAACCCCACAATCGTGCCGTCAATTTCCCCAACGCGGCAAACGGACAAATCCCGCGCAAGCCGATCAGAAAAACTGTCATAGGTGCGCAAAGCCGTAAGCCCCGCAGGCACAATCGCGGCATGGGCCGCGTGCCAACCATCCGTCCAAAGCGCCGCAAGTGCGGGGGTATCCTCAACCCTTGCTGCGCGAAACTCTGTCACCTAGATCGACCGCCCCTCAAAGGCGGCGGCCATCAATGCGCGGGTATATTCGGTTTCAGGTGCGTCAAAAATCGCATCCGCATCGCCCGCTTCAACAACATCGCCCTGCTTCATCACCATCACCTTATGTGACATGGCGCGCACGACCTTAAGGTCGTGACTGATGAACAAATAGGCCAGCCCGTATTTCACCTGCAAATCGCGCAACAGTTCTACAATCTGCACCTGCACGGTCATATCAAGTGCGGACGTCGGCTCGTCTAGAACCAACAGCTTAGGCCGTAGAATCATTGCGCGGGCAATCGCGATCCGCTGCCGCTGGCCACCCGAAAACTCATGCGGATAGCGGTCCATCAGGACCGGATCGAGGCCAACCTCCGCCATGATCTCGGCCACCATCTCGCGACGGTCCCTGCCCTGCTCAATCCCATGAACGCCAAGACCCTCAGCGATGATCTGCTCGACCGTCATCCGCGGAGAAAGCGAGCCATAAGGGTCTTGGAACACGATCTGAATATCGCCACGCAACGGGCGCATCTGCTTTTGGTTAAAGGCGTCGATATTGTCGCCCATAAACACGATCTGCCCTTCGGATTTAATCAGACGCATGATCGCCAGCGCCAGCGTCGTCTTGCCCGACCCACTCTCGCCCACGATGCCCACGGTCTCGCCCGCCCGCACCATAAGGCTCGCGTCATTCACGGCCTTCACATAGCCCACGGTGCGTTTCAGCAATCCAGCATGGATCGGGAACCAGATTTTAAGGTTCTTTGTCTCGGCCACCACCTTTGCATCATCAGGCACAGGCGCTGGATAACCCGTCGATTCCGCTGCCAGCAACATCTGCGTATAGGGGTGCTGCGGATTGGCGAAAATCTCGGAGGTCGGCCCCTGCTCGACAATCTCGCCATCTTTCATCACGCAAACGCGGTCGGCAATCTTGCGCACGATCGTCAGGTCATGGGTGATAAACAGCATCGACATGCCGACATCACGCTTGAGATCCGCAAGCAAATCCAAAATCTGCGCTTGAATGGTCACATCCAACGCCGTCGTCGGCTCATCGGCAATCAACAACTCTGGCCCGTTCGCCAGCGCCATCGCGATCATCACACGCTGCCGTTGTCCACCCGATAGCTGATGCGGATAAGCCCCCAAACGGCTTGTCGCGTCGCGGATACCAACCTGTTCGAGCAGTTCAATAATCTTCGCAGTAACCGCAGGGCCACGTAGTCCCTGATGCAATTCAATACTCTCGGTCAACTGCCGCTCAATCGTATGCAGCGGGTTCAGCGACGTCATCGGTTCTTGGAAAATAAAGCTGATGTCGTTGCCACGCACAGCCTGCAAATCGCGCTCCGACGCGCCGATCATTTCCTGACCCATATAGGTAATCGAGCCATCAGCCTGCGCGCTATCGCCCAGCAATTGCACGGTAGAAAGTGCCGTCACAGACTTCCCCGACCCGCTCTCGCCGACAAGCGCAACAGTCTCACCCTTTTCCACCACAAACGAAACACCGCGCACCGCGTGCGTTGTTTCACCGTCTTGGCGGAAGCGGACATTGAGGTCTTGGACCTTCAGGATCGTGCTCATGAAAACGTCTTTCTGGGGTCAAAGGCATCGCGGACGCCCTCAAAGATAAACACCAAAAGCGACAGCATGATCGCGAAGGTAAAAAATGCCGTGAACCCCAACCAAGGGGCATGCAAATTCTGCTTGGCCTGCAAGGTCAGCTCACCCAGCGACGGGGCGGAGGACGGCAACCCAAACCCGAGGAAATCAAGCGAGGCCAAGCCGCCAATCGCGCCCGTGATCAGGAACGGCAACATCGTCACCGTCGCCACCATCGCGTTGGGCAGCATGTGGCGGAACATGATCACGCGGTCCGAGACACCTAAGGCCTTCGCCGCGCGGACATATTCCAAATTGCGGGCACGCAAGAATTCGGCGCGCACCACGCCCACCAATGACGGCCAGCCAAACAGGATCGTCAGGAACACCAACAGCCAGAAACTTCGCCCCAAAATCGCAAAGACGATGATGATCACATAAAGCGAGGGCATCCCCGTCCAAATTTCGATGAAGCGCTGGAACACCAGATCGGTCCAGCCGCCAAAATACCCCTGAATAGCACCTGCAACGATGCCAATCAGGCTTGATCCAATCACCACGATCCCTGCAAAAACAATCGACAAACGGAATCCGTAGATGATCCGCGCGACCACGTCCCGCTTGGTGTCATCGGTCCCGAGCCAATTCGTCTCTGACGGCGGCGCAGGCGCTACGCCCGCCACGTCGACAATCGTGTCATAGGCGTAAGGGATCGGCGGCCAGATCATCCAGCCTTTTTCAAATCCATCAACTGCAGGACTGCCCCCTGCGGCGACCTGAGCGATCAAATCTTCGGGCGTATCAAAGCAATCCTCAACGCCACCTGTCACAATTAAACACTGCACCTCGGGGTCGGAATAACCTGCCTCGGTCGGGAAATCGCCGCCGAAGTCTTTCTCGGAATAGAACGAAATCACAGGACTGCGAATTTCGCCGCGATACGACACAAGGATCGGCTTGTCGTTGGCCAGAAGCTCGGCAAATAGCGACAATCCAAACAGGATCGAAAAGATAACCAGCGACCAGACCGCGCGGCGGTTCCGTTTGAAATTCCGCCGGCGGCGTTGATTGAGAGGAGATAATTTCATCAGCCACGCGCCTCAAAATCAATACGGGGATCGATGAACACATAGGTCAAGTCGGTGATAATCCCGATGACCAAGCCCATCAATGAAAATGCGAAAAGTGTTCCGAAAACAACGGGATAGTCGCGGGCAACAGCAGCCTCAAAGCCAAGACGCCCCAGCCCATCAAGACTAAACAACGTCTCGATAATCAACGACCCGCCAAAGAACACACCGATAAACAGCGCCGGAAAACCAGAGATCACGATCAACATCGCGTTACGGAACACATGGCCATAAAGCACACGGTTCTCGGTCAGACCCTTGGCCTTCGCGGTCATCACATATTGCTTTTTGATCTCGTCGAGAAAACTGTTCTTGGTCAGGAGTGTCAGCGTCGCAAAAGCAGAGATCGTCGAGGCCAAAACAGGCAAGGTGATGTGCCAGAAATAGTCGAGCACCTTGCCAATCATCGAAAGCTCTTCCCAGTTATCAGAGGTCAAACCGCGCAGCGGGAAGAACCGCCAGAACGACCCGCCCGCAAACATCACAATCAGCAAAATCGCGAACAAAAATCCGGGGATCGCATAGCCCACGATAATCGCGCCCGACGTCCACGTATCAAATCGCGATCCGTCGCGAATGGCCTTCTTAATCCCCAGCGGAATCGAGATCATATAGGCAATCAACGTCGACCAAAGCCCCAGCGTGATCGACACAGGCATCTTCTCAAGGATCAAATCCACGACAGAAATGGACCGGAAATAACTCTCGCCAAAATCAAAGCGCATGTAGTTCCACATCATCGTGAGGAAACGCTCAAGCGGCGGCTTATCAAAGCCAAACTCGCGCTCCAGCTCTTCGATGAACTCTTTGGGCAAGCCGCGTGCACCAACATAATCGCCGTTGGCCCCCTCAATGATCTCGCTTCCGCCACCTGCGATGCCCTCAAACACGTCGCCGCCGCCTTCCATCTTGGCGATGATTTGCTCAATCGGCCCACCGGGCACGAATTGGGTCAGCACAAAGTTGATGATCATAATCCCAAGCAACGTTGGGATAACAAGCAAAAGCCTGCGCAGGATATATGCGGCCATGAGGTCCTACTTTCGCTTACTGGAACGCGCCTGCGTCTTTTAACCCGGCAGCGGCCTCGGCGTCATACCACCAGAAATCCAGTTCCCCCAGTGCAAACGGTGGCAATGCGTCAGGATGGCGGTATTGATCAAAATAAGCGACCTTATGCTTGTTATCAAACCACTGCGGCACCCAGAATTTTTCGGCGCGCAAGACACGATCAAGAGCGCGGGACGCTGTTTGGATGTCATCCAGTTCTTCCGCCGCAACCACCGCATCAATCACACGGTCCACAGCAGCGGAGCGCAAACGCATGATATTGCGTGAACTATCGTCTGCGGCCTCTGATCCGAACCATTGGCGTAATGACTGCCCAGGCTCGAAGCCTTGGGTCATTGTGTGGGTCACCAAATCGAAATCACCCGAACGGCGACGCTCGATATATTGCGAGGTATCGACCCGATCTAGCTTTGCATTCACGCCCAAGCGGGTGAGGTTTTCGATCATCGGGTTGATAATACGGTCAAAAAGCGGGGAGTAGTTCAGGAAGACCGCATCAAGCGTCTGTCCGTCTTTGTGGCGAATACCATCCGCTCCAGAAACCCAGCCCGCCTCATCCAAAAGAGCAGAGGCACGGCGCAGGTTGCCACGATCCAAGGGGCGGTCAATCGTCGAAGACACAGGCGACATAACCGCCTCATCCGTCAGGATCGACGCAGGCAACAGACCCTCATCGACCAAAGGCTGCAAAATCGCGACCTCACCCGTCGATGGTGTGCCTTTTGCCTCAAGGTCAGAGTTCTGCCAGAACGAATTGACCCGCGAATACAGGCCGTAAAACAAAGATTCATTCGACCATTCAAAGTTAAACATTAGGCCGATCGCCTCACGCACGCGCGCGTCCTGCCACTGTGGTTTATCAAGGTTAAAGACAAAAGCCTGCGCACTTCCAATCGAACCATCAGGCAATTCGGTCTTTACGACCCAGCCATTGTCCAACGCAGGGAAATCATATCCTGTCGCCCACTCCTTTGAACTGGTCTCCTGACGGAAAGAATATGCCCCCGATTTGAACCCTTCGAATGCGGCGGCACTATCGGCAAAATACTCGACGCGGATGGTTTCAAAGTTATTGCGGCCAACACTTAGCGGTTGATCGGCACCCCACCAATTTGGGTCTTTGCGGTATATAATCTGACGACCAATATCGACGCTATCAAGCAGATACGGCCCCGTTGACATGAACGGCGCATCGGTAGATTCGTCGAGCCGCGCTCCCGTTTTCTCAAACCACGCCTTCGAGAACGCCGTCGTACCCCCGACCCACGTTACAACATCGCGGCGCGGCGCATCTTCGGTAAAGCTGAACTTGATCTTATACGGCCCCAAAACCTCTACGTCTTTGACGAATTGAGAATAAACTTCACGGTATTCGGTGATCCCCTGCTCAAGATATAGCTTGAAGGTATAGGCCACATCCTCGGCGGTCATGCCCGTGCCATCCGAAAATTTCACGTCGTCGCGCAGGTTAAAAATCACCCAATCGCGGCTTTCAGGGTATTCTAACGTCGTGCACAGATAGCAATAGGCGCCATATGGATCGTCGGACGTTCCGACCAAAATGCTCTCATTCCCGATGGTCGCAAGGGCCGCTGGCGTGCCTTTGCGCGTTGACGTGTTAAAGCTGTCAAACGTGCCCTGCGCCCATTGTGACATCTCGCCGCCTTTTGGCGCATCGGGATTCACATAGTTCAGATGCGGGAAATCGGCGGGATACATCACATCGCCAAAGTTAGAGTAACCATGCGATATCGTGACAGGGTCATCGCCTTGGGCAAAGGCTTGTCCTGCCCAAACCGCGGTGCCAATCATGATAGCGGCCCCTGTGAAAATAAGACTTGCGTGAGATTGCACAGGTGTGGCGACTTTTGCTTTGGCTTGATTTTGCATCATGGCTCCCCGAGTAACGTTTCTGCTTTACGCAATTTTGCCAAAGCTTGCGGGCGATTGAGGCAAGTTTCAAGTTGAGATTGCGTGATAACCCCGTAAACAGGCCCCGTCCCAACAAAAAGGCCGCCCCAATTGCTTGGAGCGGCCGAAATTCTAGATGTCTCTTTTGACTTAGCCGTCGAGGCTATCAAGATAGGCGATGATGTTCGCGCGATCTTCTACTTTCGACAGGCCTTTGAAGCCCATCTTTGTACCTGGTGCGTAACCTTTAGGGTCAGCCAAGAAACCGTTCAGGTGCTCAGGTGTCCAAATATCGGCAACCGCCTCGAGCGCGCCAGAGTAAGTATAGCCAGCCTCTGTATCGACCGCGCGGCCAACAACACCGTAAAGCGATGGACCTGTGCCGTTTTTGCCGTCTTCAATCGCGTGGCAAGAGCGGCAGTTCCGAAACACAGCTTCACCAGCCGCCGCATCGGCAGACGCCATCACTGTTGCGAAATCAACTTCTGGCTCGGCCTCTGCGCTAGCAGCGCCAGCTTCAGCAACTTCGATCATATAGCCCTGAGCGTGGTCTTCACCGTGCCCACCTGCGCCACCATGATAGATTGTCTCGGCAGCCCAGCCACCCAGCAAGAAAACCAAGAAGGTGCCACAAAAGCCACCAATAATTTTTGTCGTCGTCATTGTGTCGAACATGTCGCGTTCCATTCCGTTCGCAGTTTTGCAGTTATCTATCCGCTTCACAGCACTGGTTGCAAGGTATACTGACGCGACCAATTGCCCATTTTTGGAACAAATATAGGAAGTGGCCGCACAATGCCTCAAAAAATTGCATTTCAAGGCGAATTAGGTGCCTACGGTCATCAGGCCTGCGCGCAAGCACGGCCCGATTTTGAGCCGCTTCCATGCGAAACTTTCGATGATGCCATCGAATCTGTGCGCAAAGGCGATGCAGATCTGGGGATGATAGCAGTTGAAAACTCCACTTATGGCCGCGTTGCAGACGTTCACTCGCTTCTGCCAGAGAGTGGTTTACATATCGTGGACGAATCTTTCGTCAGGGTTCACGTCAATCTTTTGGCCAAAAAAGGTGCAATACTTCAACAGATTCGCCATGCCTACGGGCATCCGGTGATCCTGCCGCAATGCGCGGGGTTCTTGCGTGAAAACACAATCTCTCCACATGCGACCTCTGACAACGCCCGTGCCGCACGCGAAGTGGCCGAAGGCGATGATATGACTGTCGGCGCACTTGCCTCAGAACTTGCCGCCGAAATTTACGGCCTCGATGTGCTTGCACGGCATATTGAAGACAGTGACAGGAACACCACACGTTTCCTCGTCATGGCCCGCGACCCGAACTACAAACGACGCGGCGAACACGGCATGATGACCAGCTTTGTCTTTCGCGTGCGCAACATTCCCGCAGCCCTCTACAAGGCAATGGGCGGATTCGCGACCAACGGCGTGAACATGACAAAGCTAGAAAGCTACATGGTTGGCGGACACTTCACTGCGACACAATTCTATGCCGAGATCGAAGGTCACCCTGATGATCACAACGTGCAATTGGCGCTCGAAGAGCTTGGGTATTTCACAGACCACCTGCATTTGATGGGGGTTTATCCCGCAGATCCGCGCAGGTTAGAGCGTTAACTGCGACGCGCGAAACCCTCTTCGACATCCTCGGCAAATTCTGCAACGCGCAATTTAAACTTGCGCGACAGGTTGGTCTTTGCAAGCTTCAACGACTGGAGCAATAAGCGGGCCGACAGCCCTTGTGGGGTCAAATCAATTTCGATCGAAATCCGCGTGCGGTTCAACGACAACGCCACGAGTTCGATTGTCGACATGCCGTGAATGCCGCTCGCAATGGTTTCAAATTTCGCCGAATTCGGCGCGTCCAACTTTGCTACGGTGGCCTTCATTTTGCGATCCTTGCCGCGAAACTTAAACGCAAATTGCCAAGCGGAACCTTCAGTGGGCACCAGACTGCTATCAATACGCTGGACATCCGCGCCACGGCGTAGGGCCTGACGTTCAAAATTCTGAAAATCCGTGACCCGCGCAAAAACGTGTTCAATAGGAGCTTCAATATCTTCGCGTGTGCTGAACTTCATTGCCATGCCTCAAATGCCGCTTTTGCAGTGTCGTTTATCGACCGATACATCAGTCCAATAGGTCCGCGAGCCAGTTTTCCAGTAAAAAGTGAGCAATTGCACCTTTGCGGGCGGGTTTAATCTTTGGGTGTTGCCCCGCAAAAATATCTGCCATCTCTTCGCGTGTGACCCAAAGCGCATCTTCAATCTCGACGGGATCGATTTTGATCTCGTGGCTCACCGCCTCGCCCGCACATCCAAACATCAGTGACGCAGGGAACGGCCATGGTTGACTTGCCAAATAGCTGACCTCACCCACACGCACGCCCGCCTCTTCAAAAACTTCGCGGCGCACAGCGGCTTCAATCGTTTCACCTGGCTCAATAAAACCAGCCAGCAGCGAATACATTCCCTCTGGCCATCCAGGCGAACGCCCCATCAGAACCGCATTGCCATGCGTGATCAGCATGATCACAACGGGATCCGTGCGCGGAAAATGATGGGTGCCGCAGGCAGGACAATCGCGTTGCCAACCGCCCATTTTGATTTCGCTCTTTTGCCCACATTTGGCACAAAACCCGTGACTGCGGTGCCATTCCATCACGGCCTTGCCCGTCGCCGCGACTTCTGCATCGCGTGCTGAAAGCAGCGTCATGCTCATCCGTATGTCGGCAAAGCCACCATCGATGCACGCGCGGTGCACGTGGCGTGTATCATCAAGAAAGCTGATTGGCGCGTCAGGATCAAAGCCTTCAGGCAGCCAACGAGAGATGTCAGCCGCAAAAAGGAGCTGCTCATTCTCACGACCCAAAAAGATAAGATCATCGCTGCGATCTTGCAAAATCGCATGGGTCATCGGCAATCGCATCACGCGGTCATTTGCATCGAGCAAAATCTTACCACGCCAAAATACACAGGCCCGCGCAGTATCACGCGCCGCCAATGCATCAGAATCGCCGCGCATCTCTGCCGCGCGATCTAAGCCGGAGCCACCAAAAGTTACTGATTCAGCATTTTTCATAAACTGCACCTGCCACGAGTTTTAAGCGATTTCAAATCTTTCATAGGGTTAATCTTAAATTGCCCCATGCAGATGACTTGCACCAAACGCCCCATCCGCCTATATGGGGGGTGAGAGGTTGGCGCGGGCGAGTGCCTCGCCAACCTGGTCAGGTCCGGAAGGAAGCAGCCACAACGAGCCCCACTTGGGTCGATGTCCAGCCTCTCACCTACGCAAACCCCTTATTTGGAGGATTATCATGACTATTTTCTTGATCCTCTGGGCAGGGACGCGCTGAAGTCTTTTCACTTCCCTCGCCGTTTTGCGGCCGCACACGATGCGTGCCAAGTGATTAAACTTGCGAGAGAAATTCAATGACGCAGACTTTGACCATCGCAGACCTTGGCTGGTCCGCTTTCTACAATTCACAACTTGAGATCGACGAGATCGGAACCGTGACCCCTGCACGTGTTAGCAGCGTGCACCGCACACGAATCGCGACCTTCACCGAAAACGGCCCTGTTGATCTGGCGCTCGAAGCGGGCCTTTCAACCGGGGAAATCGCCGTTGGTGATTGGGTGCTTTGCGATCCAGACGCCGCCCGGATGATCCGCCGCCTTGATCGGCAAAGCACGCTACAGCGTGGCTCTGACTATGTGCACGGCGACCGCCAGTTGATCGCCTCCAATGTCGACACGCTTTTTATTACCACGTCCTGCAATGCAGATTTTAACGTCGCACGGTTGGAGCGTTACCTCGCGCTTGCCCATGACGCCGAAGTCACCCCCGTCATTTTGCTAACCAAAGCAGATCATACCGATGATCCAGACAGCTACATCACCCAAGCCCGCGCACTTGGTCGCAACCTCGAAGTGATCGCCCTTGATGCGCTGCACGGTGATGTGTCCGAGGCGTTAGGTCCATGGATCGGCAAAGGACAAACCGTGGCACTCGCGGGGTCCTCAGGCGTTGGGAAAACGACATTGGCCAACGCGCTGACGGGCGGTCATGCCGCGACCCAAGGCATCCGTGAAGACGACGCACGCGGGCGGCACACAACAACAGGGCGATCACTGCATCGGCTTCCGACTGGTGGCTGGCTCATCGACACTCCCGGCATGCGCGGCTTGGGCGTGGCTGACGTCGCCATCGGTATCGCGGCGACTTTCCCCGAAATTTCCGAAATTGAAGGCAATTGCCATTTTCGCAATTGCAAACATGACGGTGAACCAGGATGCGCCGTGCAGGCAGCAGTCGCCGCAGGCGAGATTGATCCTGAGCGCCTGAAGCGGTTTAAAAAGCTGATCCGCGAAGACGCGATGGCCACAGAAACCATCGCACAGGCCCATGCAAGAGGGCGTAAATTCGGCAAGATCGTCAAGGCTGCGACGAAGAAAAAAGGGCGGTGATGGGTTAAAACCCATCCTACCCAGTTGCGCATTTTAACACGATTGCATGCCCTGAGCTCGCGCCAAGTCAGACCGATCCACGGCAAAGTCGCCCCTAAAATCCGGCTCTTGCTGTGACAGGATATGCCCCGATATCCCCGCGAAACACGCACAGTTCACATCGTCCAAGTTTGCTCGGCAGTACGAATATTCCTGCTTTGCGTTTTTCACTTGGGCAGACGTCATATCAGTGTTCCCGCTTCTTGAGATTACAGGTGTGAACGTCGATCCAATCGCGAGGGCTGCAGCAACCCCAGCGATAAGAAAGAAGTGAACGGCGTAATTTCTAAGCATTGCACCTCCTGATCATTAACAGAGCAATCCCTTTATCATTAACGGCCAAACGATAAGAATAGGTTTAGCCGTCCTTAAACCGCCACATCGTTTACCACACATCCACCCGTGCCACCAATTCCACCATCGCGCGTCCCGTCGCAGCGAGTGTTCGCAGGCGAACAAGCAGCCAGCGCCAAAAGCGTCGCAATGATCAATAGTTTGCGCATCATGTCTCGTCCTCACAGTAGAAATAGCCGCCCGCACGGAACCGCATCGTGCCTTGCGACGTTTCTTGCAGCCGCTTGGCAACCTCCCCGACATCGACCAAAACCGCCATCTGCTTTTCGCGGTAAAGCGCGTCGAGTTCAGCCACAGCATCAGCCGACAAATGGTTAAAATGCGCGGCCCGCTCAAAATAAGGTGCAGGGGTATGCGTGATATTTGCGACCGCAGCCGACAGGTAATCGCCGCCATTGGCCGCGAGGTAATCAAGCTGCCCCTCAGACCCTGCTAAAGGCTGGTAGGATAGCGCTACGAGATGCGCTTGATCACCGCGCATTTCGACAGTTCCCGCAGCGACAAGCTGCTCCAACAACGTACGCGGGTGCACGTCTTTGCGGATCATTGCAGCAAGGCTTGCGAAAGAGATTTCACCGCTCCGTGCCAAGGGCTTACCGTCAAAGACGGACCGCCACACCATGACCAATCGTGCAAGGTGGTTGACGGGATCAGGTGCTTCATCCGGCAAGTCCCGCAGCCGCCCGATGTCGCGCCTTTGCAGCCCTGTCATCACACTCACGCGGCTGTCAGTGGACGCTTGTTCGCCCTCAGCCGCATGCAGGAACTGGAGCTTCAACCGCTCAGCCACTTGCGGAAAGAGCACACCTTTTGCCACCGCAAGGCGGGCAATGGGGGCAAGCAGGGCATCAAGTAATCTGTTCATATGTGTTTTTTGCACATTTATCTTGACGCAACAAGCGATTCCGCAATATGTGTAATTTACACATTATTAAATGGAGACCCCAATGCGCCGCCTCATCCTTGCCCTCACCCTCTGCGTTCTCAGCGCCTGTTCAAACACCGTGCAAAGCTCGTCAGGTGCTGCTTTCCTCGCGGATCGCGGCCCGATCACGGATGCAGAAATCGCCAAAGCGGCCGCAGGCGAACCGACCCTGCACTTCCCTGCCAAAATAGGCATTGCTCGCATCATTGGGCGCGACATCACCGCAATCCCGCAGGGCGAACTAAGTGCACTGACAAAGGAGCGCCCTACTCCCGATCCTCTTGGGCAATTCGTACCGCTTAGCTCGATGATCGCGCAAACGATTGAGCGCGAGACCAACACGACCGCCATCCGCCTTGCGCAACTGACCGCCGCACACCAGCACCTCGATTATGTGATGATCTATGATCTTAGCCGTGAAGGGCGCGGTTTCGACGCCATGGGCCGTGCTGATCTGATGGTGATGGATGTACGCTCTGGCTACATCTATGCAGCGGCTGTCACCTCGACCAATGTCGCAGGTCTCGGCACCATTCGTCGCGGTTGGGGTGACCGTATCCTTAGCGATGCCGCCGCCGAAAAATTGGTGAAAACCTTAGCACCCGACGTCACCAGCATCTTTACAACTCTGTACCAGCGCGCCCAGTAGCCCACGCCAGCTGCGCCTCAGTCTCAACCGCACAGGGGCGCAAGGTGCGCAAGCGGACGAGTGCCAAATCAGGCATCTCGCCCGCCGCAATCATCACCCTCAGGACCGCCATGCCAGAGCGCCCGCAGCCGCCCATACAATGCACCAAAACGCGGCCACCTTGGGCCAGACCGGTCAAAATCTGCGCCTCCATCGCTGCCCACTGATCGGCTTGTCCCGCATCAGGCACATGATAATCCACGACGGGAAAGTGAAGCCACGCAGAGGGCACCACATCTGCACCAAAACCAGCAGCACCCTTCGCCGCCAGTTCCTCAGCTTCAACCATCGTCAGGACAATATCCGCGCCCCACGCCCGCACTCGCGCCAGATCACCCGCGTAATCGCCACCGCGTCCCGCAAGCGGGCATAGCGCCAACGTACCGCCGCCAACCGCCATCTCGTAAATCGCAAAATTACCCATCACAGCCTCCACGCACGACATTGCCAAGCGCAAAGCCCCCGCGCAAGCGAAACACGGGTGGACGTGCCGCCTGCCACGCCCTATCCTCGCCTAAGCCCACTCTGACGCTGAAAGTGCACATGTCCGACACACCCGCCTATCAAGTCCTCGCCCGCAAATACCGCCCCGAGACCTTCGTCGATCTCGTGGGCCAAGACGCGATGGTGCGCACGCTGAAAAACGCGTTCGAGGCGGACCGGATTGCGCAGGCGTTTATGATGACAGGTATTCGTGGGACGGGTAAAACCACCACCGCGCGGATCATCGCAAAGGGCATGAACTGCATCGGGCTGGACGGCTTGGGCAAGCCGACAACTGAGCCTTGCGGCAAATGCGAGCACTGCACAGCGATCATGGAAGGGCGGCACGTTGACGTGATGGAGATGGACGCCGCGTCCAACACGGGCGTCGCCAACATCCGCGAAATCATCGATTCGGTACACTATCGCGCCGCCTCGGCCCGCTATAAGATTTACATCATCGATGAGGTGCACATGCTCTCGACAGGTGCGTTCAACGCGCTGCTCAAGACGCTTGAGGAACCGCCCGCACACGTCAAATTCATTTTTGCGACCACCGAAATCCGCAAGGTGCCCGTCACGGTCCTATCGCGCTGCCAACGCTTCGATCTGCGCCGCATTGAACCCGAAGTCATGATCGCACTCACCCGCAAAATCGCCACTGCCGAGGGTGCCGAAATTTCTGACGATGCATTGGCCCTGATCACCCGCGCCGCCGAAGGCTCCGCCCGCGATGCGACCTCGCTTCTCGACCAAGCCATCAGCCACGGCGCAGGCGAAACCACCGCCGATCAGGTCCGCGCGATGCTGGGCCTCGCTGACCGTGGCCGCGTGCTTGATTTGTTTGACATGATCCTCAAAGGCGAAGCCGCGAGCGCCCTCACCGAGCTTTCAGGCCAATATGCCGATGGGGCCGATCCCATGGCCGTGCTGCGTGACCTTGCCGAAATCACCCATTGGGTGTCAGTCATTAAGATCACGCCAGAGGCTGCCGAAGACCCGACAATTAGCCCCGACGAGCGCACACGCGGCCAAGCCATGGCCAACGATCTGCCAATGCGCGTGCTGTCGCGCATGTGGCAGATGCTGTTGAAATCCCTCGAAGAAGTGGCAATGGCCCCAAACGCGATGATGGCCGCTGAAATGGCCGTGATCCGCCTGACGCATGTGGCCGACCTGCCCTCGCCCGAAGAGCTCGTCAAGAAACTGCAAGACGCGACACCCCCTCCGACTGGCGGGCCATCAGGCGGCAGACCTGCCCCAACAGGCGGCACGACAAACGCGATGGGAACTACACAGGCGCCAACACACGCAGGGCCCTCTGGGGTGTCTGGCTCTGGCGCACAAGCCGCCGTTGCCTTGGCCACCGACGCCCTCGCCCACTATGCGCGCTACGAGGATGTGGTTGAGTTGATCCGCGCCCACCGCGATGTGAAACTGCTGGTCGATGTCGAAACTGGCGTGCGTCTGGTGAACTACAAACCGGGCCGGATTGAGGTGAACCTGACCGAATCTGCGCCCACCGATCTTGTCGGCCGTCTTGGGTCGCGCTTGCAGGCATGGACTGGCAACCGCTGGGCGATCACGGTCGTCAATGAAGGCGGCGAGCCTACGATTGCCGAGGTCCGCGACGCAAATGAGAACGAACTGCGCACAGCCGCCGAAGCGCACCCGCTTGTGCAGGCCGTTATGCTCGCCTTCCCCAAGGCAAAAATCACCGAAATTCGCACCGAGGCCGATAAGGCACAGCACGCAATGGAAGACGCTTTGCCCGAGGTCGACGAAGAATGGGATCCGTTTGAGGACAGCTAATTGCGCGCCCTTCCCTTGTCTGGGCACGGCGGCACACGTATCTAAAGAGCAACTCAAAAGACTTTGCAGGAGGCAGATATGCTCAAAGGTTTAGGCGGACTTGGCGATATGGCCAAGATGATGAAGCAAGCACAAGAAATGCAGGGCAAGATGGCCCAGATGCAAGAAGACATGGATAAAATCATGGTCGAGGGTGTGTCTGGTGCAGGTCTGGTCAAGGCCACCGCGACAGCCAAAGGCGAGCTCAAAGCGCTCGACATCGACCCGTCTATTTTCAAAGCCGACGACAAAGAAGTCGTCGAAGACCTGATCCTTGCCGCCATCAAAGACGCGCAGCAAAAAGCGACTGAGCGCTCCCAATCCGAAATGCAGAAAATGGCCGAAGCAATGGGCCTGCCCGCTGGCATGAACCTGCCCTTCTAAGATGGCAAGCGGGACGGACGACCTCGACAACCTGATCGCGCTCCTTGCGAAATTACCGGGGCTTGGGCCGCGGTCAGCGAGGCGAGCCGTCCTGCATCTGATCAAAAAGCGTAGCCTCGTGCTGATCCCCCTGGCCGAAGCGATGCACCGCGTAGGGGCCACCGCCCGCGAATGCCTGAACTGCGGCAATGTCGGCACCACCGATATCTGCGACATTTGCACCTCGGAAAAGCGGGCCATTGGCCAGATTTGCGTTGTTGAGGATGTGGCCGACCTTTGGGCGATGGAACGGTCTGGCGTGTTCAAAGGACGCTACCATGTTCTCGGCGGCACGCTCTCAGCACTCGACGCCGTGGGACCAGACGAGTTGCGCATCCCCAAACTGCTCGACAGGATCACATCCGAGGGCATCGAAGAGGTCATCCTCGCGCTTGGGGCCACCATCGACGGGCATACGACGGCGCATTACATCGCCGACCAGCTCCCGCACATTATGGTCACGTCACTCGCGCAAGGCGTGCCGGTGGGCGGCGAGCTCGACTATCTTGATGACGGCACAATCACCGCAGCACTGAATGCCCGCAAAGCACTTTAGCCAAATGACCTTGCATGTTTTACCCCTTTTGGCGGTTTAATACTGGAAACGACTGCCAAAGGGCTTATGTAGCACAAAACCCCATTTCAAAACTTTGCGCGCAATGCGCAAACGCTGGAGCGCATAATGTCCAATTCGAATTCCCCTCAAACGCTCGATTTTACAAACGAGCGCGGCGCGACCCGTTCCACTTGGATCGCACTGGCTTTGGTCATTGCGATCATTGGCTGGATGGGAAGTAGCTTCGTCTTTCCAGCGCAAGATGTCGACGAAACATATCCAATTTCCACAGACAAAATTAGCCTCGTCGCTGTGGCGGTGTCCCCGTCAACAGCAGAGAACGTCACCAAGTTTTTCTCGGCCGAAGGGCAAGCCCTGCCTGACCGCGAAACATCCATTCGCGCAGAGACAACAGGCTCAATCAGAGAAGTCCTCGTCAGCAAGGGCGACACGGTTATGGCGGGCGACATCATCGCACGTTTCGACATTGTCCAAAACGAAGCCGACCTGAACCGCGCCCAAGAAGAACTGGTCCGCGCACAACGTGAATTCGACAACGCAGAGGCCCTCGTTGGCCGTGGCGTGGCAACCAATGACCGCCTCAGCCAGGCACGCGCAACACTCGCATCCGCCCAAGCAAGCGTCACTTCTGCGCAAAAAGCCTTTGAGAACAGCGAAATTACGGCAGCCTTTGGTGGTCGTGTTGAAGCGCTAGACGTCAACACCGGCGAATTTGTCGCCGCAGGGTCCGAAATCGGCCGTATCGTTGATAACACGCCGCTGACGGTAACCATCCAAGTGCCGCAGCAATCCTTGCACAATATCGTCGCTGGTGCAAAAGCCGACGTAACCTTTATCACCGGCGAAGAACTAACGGGCACTGTCGACTTTGTCGGCACAAGCGCGGATGCGGCAACACGCACCTTCCTCGCTGAAATCACCGTTGAAAACGATGACGGCGCGGTACCAGCAGGCGTAAGCGCGCAAATCCGTATTCCTATCGGCGATACTACCGCGCACTTCCTATCGCCAGCGATCCTGTCGCTTGGCACTGACGGCACTTTAGGCGTGAAAACTGTGGATGCGGATAACAAGGTTGTCTTCACCGCAGTCACAATTGAGCGGGCGCAAACCGATGGCGTTTGGGTCAGTGGCCTCCCTGATGCGGTGGATATTATCACCATTGGACAGGGCTACGTAAACAACGGCGAAACTGTGGACCCGAAATCCGAGACCGAACTGGCCGAGGCAACAAAATGAACGCAATCATCGACGCAGCATTCTCAAGGGCGCGTGTCGTCGCGCTCCTTTTCATCGCGATCCTGATGGTCGGCGCATTGTCGTATTCCTCCATTCCAAAGGAAAGCATGCCCGAAGTGCCAATCCCCTTGGCCTATGTCGCCACAGGAATTGACGGCATTTCTCCCGAAGACAGCGAACGTCTTTTGATTGATCCGCTTGAAACCGAACTGTCCTCGTTGACGGGTTTGAAATCGATGACCGCACATGCGGGCGAAGGGTTTGGCAACGTCCAGCTTGAGTTTGAACCAGGCGGCGATGTAACGGCAGCGATCGATAAGGTCCGCGAAGCTGTTGACCGGGCAAAGCCGAACCTGCCCGACGATGCCCGCGACCCGTCCGTTACGGAAATCAACACGGCCCTCTTCCCTATTCTGACAGTTATTCTCTCTGGTCCTGTGCCCGAAAGAACGCTCAATGAACTGGGAAACCAATTGCAACGCAACCTCGAAGCCCTCCCCGGCGTTCTCGAAGTTGATGTCGCTGGCGAGCGCACCGAGCTTTTGGAAGTCCTGCTCGACCCCACTGTTTTTGAGACCTACAACATCTCGTTTGATGAACTCATCGGCCAGATTAGCCGCAACAACCGCCTGATTGCGGCAGGCGCCATCGAGAGCGGCGCTGGTCGCCTTGTCCTTAAGGTGCCGGGTCTGATTGAGAACGTCGAAGACGTGATGGAAATGCCCGTCAAAGTGCGCGGCGATACGGTTGTAACATTTGGAGATGTGGCCACCGTGCGTCGCACCTTTGAAGACCCCAGCAGCTTTGCACGCATCAATGGCCAACCTGCATTGGCGATGGAACTGAAAAAGCGGTCAGGGGCCAACATCATCGAAACCGTCGCCGCCGCCAAAGAGGTGATCGCCAAGACGCAATTGGGCTGGCCCGAGACCGTCAAGGTCAACTACCTGCAAGACGAAAGCAAGCAAGTGACCTCGCTTTTGACAGACCTAGAGGCCAACGTGATCGCAGCGATCCTTTTGGTGATGATCGTGATCGTTTGGGCACTTGGGCTTCGCTCAGCGCTTCTCGTCGGCATCTCTATTCCCGGCGCGTTTCTGACAGGCGTCGCGGCCCTATGGTTCATGGGCTACACGATGAACATGATCGTGCTGTTCTCGCTGATCCTTGTGGTGGGTATGCTCGTTGACGGGGCAATTGTGACCGTGGAACTTGCGGACAGAAACCTGCAAGACGGGTTGGAGCCAAAAGCAGCCTATCGTGACGCCGCCAAACGCATGGCGTGGCCAATCATTGCCTCCACGCTCACAACCGTTTCGGTGTTTTTGCCGCTTCTGTTTTGGGACAGCATGGTAGGTCAATTCATGAAATTCATGCCGATCACCGTGATCCTGACCCTCACCGCCTCGCTGTTTATGGCCTTGATCTTTATTCCTGTCGTGGGGGGAATCATTGGCAAACGCCGTCCGCTTTCGACACGCGACAAACAGACATTTTACGAGACCGAATTCGGCGATCCGCGTCGTCTGCGCGGTGGCACTGGTTTTTACGTGCGCATCCTGAACTGGGCGATCCTGCGCCCTTTCACAACGATCCTATTTGCGATTGCGATGCTTTTGGGCAGCTTTAGCCTTTATGGGCAATTTGGAAACGGGGTGACATTCTTCCCAAGTACGGAACCTGATTTCATGCAAGTTCAGGTGCGCGCCCGCGACAACTTTTCGATCTACGAACGGGACGCTTTGGTTAATCAAGTCGAAACACGCCTTCTCCAGATGGACGAGATCCGCAGCGTCTACGCGCGCACCACGGCCGAACAAAACGAAGACGCCGAGACGATCGGGACAATTCAACTTGAGTTGATGGATTGGGACACACGCCGCACCGCCGACGTGCTGAGCGCCGAAATCCGCGAGGATATGGCCGACATTGCGGGCATCGATATCCAAGTGGAAATCGCGCAAGGCGGACCAAGTGGTGGCAAACCCATCAACCTCAAACTGATCTCCAACGATAATGCCGCGCGGCTTGCGGCACTCGAGGTCGTGCGCGATCAAATGGATGTCATCGGCGGCTTTACCGATGTGACCGACACCAGCCCGCTGCCGGGCGTCGAATGGCGCCTCAAGGTTGACCGCTCCGAGGCGGCCCGCTTTGGGGCTGACGTTTCGCTGTTGGGACAAGCGGTGAAACTGTTGACCCAAGGCATCACCGTCGCTGATTACCGCCCCGATGATGTGGACGGCTCGGTTGATATTCGCGTGCGCTTCCCGTCTGCGGACAGGACGCTCGAAGAACTCGAATCGCTCCGCGTGCCGACCAACGCAGGGCTCGTGCCGATCTCGAACTTTGTGACCTTCGAGCCATCTCCGCGCACCGGTACCATCAACCGCGTGGACCAAGAGCGGGTGATTACCGTGCAATCCAACGTCGCCTCCGACGTGCTGGTCGATGAACAAGTCACCAAGCTGAAGACCTATCTCGAAAAGACGGGCCTGCCCGACGGCGTCACTTGGACATTCGGTGGCGAGGCCCAAGATCAAATCGATTCGATGATCTTCCTCGGCGGTGCCTTTGCCTCCGCGATCCTTTTGATGTTCCTGATCCTGCTCGTGCAGTTCAACAACTTCTTCCAAGCCTTCATCGTGATGTCCGCGATTATCTTCTCCATCGCAGGGGTTCTGCTTGGTCTTCTGGTCACTGGCAGGCCGTTTGGCATCGTCATGGGCGGGATCGGTGTGATCGCGCTCGCGGGAATTGTGGTGAACAACAACATCATCCTGATCGACACCTACAACGATCTGCGCAAAACTGGCTTAGCTGCAAGAGAAGCGGCACTTCGCACAGGTGCGCAGCGTTTGCGCCCAGTCATGCTCACCTCCGTCACCACAGCACTTGGCCTGATGCCAATGGTGATCGGGCTGAACATCAACTTCTATACCCGCGAAATCGTCTATGGCGCGCCGTCAACCCAGTGGTGGACAGAACTCTCCAGCGCGATTGCAGGCGGCCTGACAGTTGCAACAGTTCTCACCCTCGTGGTGACACCAGCAATGTTGATATTTGGCTATAATACAGGCCAAGCATGGGAACGGCTCAATATACGGATCGCTGAACGACGCGCTGCCAAATCAGGCGCGGAACCAACCGCCTAAACACAAAAACGCCGCTCACGGGAAACCGGAGCGGCGTTTTTCTTTGGCAATTTCAGACGAGATTATTCGTCGTCTTTGTCGTCTGGCAAGTTAAAGAAGCTTTCCGCATCAGACACATCAAGGTTCTTGTTGTCTTCATCTTCCTCGTCGTCACGCGGATCAGACAAGCTAAACGCCTCAAGACCAGCCATCGAGCTTGGCATCTTTGGTTCTGGCGCCATTCCAAGCGACTGCTCGGTGCTCACCAACTTGCGACGCTCATCATCAGTCATCACGCCGCCTTCTTTGGCTTTCTTGGCGTTGGCTTTTTGCACAGCCGCATCCAGTTCAACCTGCTTACACAGACCAAGGGCAACAGGATCAATCGGATCAATGTTGTTGATGTTCCAATGGGTGCGCTCGCGGATCGCCTGAATAGTCGGCTTGGTTGTGCCAACCAGCTTGGACACCTGACCGTCAGACAGTTCTGGGTGGAACTTCACCAACCAATAGATCGACGCAGGACGATCCTGACGCTTTGACAATGGCGTATAACGTGGGCCGCGACGCTTTTCTTCGCCTGCGGATGCAGGGTTGAATAGCAGCTTGAGCTTGTGATCAGGGTTCTTTTCAGCGGCATCAATCTCGGACTGAAGCAACTGCTTGTTGGACACAGGATCAAAGCCCTTCACGCCCGTCGCAACATCACCATCGGCGATGCCTTGCACTTCAAGCTCGTGCAGCCCGCAGAAATCCGCGATCTGCTTGAACGTAATTGTTGTATTGTCACACAGCCAAACTGCGGTGGCTTTCGCCATGATAGGTAGATCAGACATCAATGGTCTCCTTAACTTGCAGACATAGCTTTCCTGCGCCCTTAATCTGGGCTGACCCATTTTTGGGCCGGTTCGCATTGTCGGGGAACTTGAAGTATATATAAGGGGGGATCACGCGTTAGGAAAGATCAAAATGTTACGCTTTTTCGCTGCTTTAGCTCTGCTCGCCTCACCTGCATGGTCCGAGGACCGCGCAGGCGACTTCGATTACTACGTTTTGTCACTGTCATGGTCGGCCAATTGGTGCGCGCTAGAGGGCGACAGCCGCAACTCTCCGCAGTGCGACGACAGCACCGATTTCGGCTGGATCATGCACGGGCTTTGGCCGCAATATGATCGCGGGTTCCCTGCAAACTGCCGCACATCCGAGCGCCCACCTTCACGCCAACAGACCGAAGCCATGGCCGATATCATGGGCACCTCTGGCCTCGCTTGGTACCAGTGGAACAAGCACAGCGTTTGCGCGGGCTTGCCAGCCGACGACTATTACGCGCTCGCACGCGAAGCCTACAGCCGCGTCACCCGCCCGGAGGTTTTCCGCAAACTCGACAAAACCGTGACCCTGCCCGCTTCCCTGATCGAAGACGCCTTTGTCAAAGATAACCCCGATATGCCCCGCGACGGCATCACCATCACCTGTCAGCAAGGCTACATCCAAGAGGTGCGCATCTGCCTGACCCGCGACCTCGACTTCCGCACCTGCGGCGCGGATGTCATCCGCGACTGCTCTCTCTCATCCGCTCAATTTGACCCCATGCGCTAGGACTAAACATGAAACTGATTATCGACACTGACCCAGGCATCGACGACGCTATGGCCATCGCACTCGCACACGCCATGCCCGAAATTGAGCTCATCGGCCTGACCGCATGTTTCGGAAATACGTTCGTCTCGCAATCAAGCCGCAACGCGCGGTATCTCTGCGATCTGCTGGGCTTCTCCGTCCCCGTGGCAGAGGGCGCGTCCCTGCCCTACGGCGAAACAGACTACACGCCCTCCGCCAACGTGCATGGCCCCGAAGGCATGGGCAGCATGGAAACCGTGCCGCAAATCGGCACAAACACCGACCTATCCGCTGCCGAATTCCTCGTGGCAATGGCAGCCTTGCACAAAGGCGAACTCACCGTCTGTGCCGTGGCCCCCCTGACCAATATCGCCGACGCGATCAAACTTGACCCCGCCTTTGCGACCAACATCAAAGAACTCGTCATCATGGGCGGCGCATACAAGCATAACGGCAACATCACGCCTTATGCCGAGGCCAACATCTTCCACGATGCAAAAGCCGCCGACGTGGTTTTTGCCACCAAAATGCCCATCAAAATGATCGGGCTGGACGCGACGATGCTTACCCTTCTCACGCCGCACGACTTTCACGAGATGGCCCAGAAAGCGCCAAAGATCGGCGACTTCATCGAGCAAATCTCTAAATTCTATCTGGAGTTCTACCGCAGCGTGGGCGTGATGACAGGCTGCCCGATGCATGACGCAACAGCCGTGCTCGCCTGCACTCACCCTGAGAAATTCACCTTTGAAGATGTCGGTTTGCGCGTCATCCTAGAGGGCGAGGAAATCGGTCAAACGGTCGCCGACACAAGCCGCCCCAAGGTTCAGGTCGCGATCAGTGTCGAGGGCCAATGGGCCGTCGATTACTTCAAAGACCACATCGTCAGCCTAGGCTGAGCCCCAAATCAAGCCCAAGCAATGCCTGATCCGCAGGCATTGCCCGCTTGCCTGCACGTTGCGCCACAGTGATCTCAACGGCACCGGTCCCGCAAGCAATCGTAAAGCCGAAAAGCACCTGCCCCGCAGCGCCCTTGCCATCCGCGAGACGCGACCCCAGTAACTTCACCCGTTCGCCCGCAACCTCGCACCACGCACCCGGAAACGGCGATAGTCCACGGATCAAACGGTCCACGTCAACCGCAGACTTGGCCCAATCAACCCGCGCCTCCGCCTTGTCGATCTTCGCGGCATAGGTCACGCCAACCTCAGATTGCTTCTGAGGTAACAAAGTGGCGTAATCCGCAACCGCCCGCACAATCAACGCCGATCCCATCTGTGACAGACGATCGTGCAACTGCCCCGTCGTCTCTTCCGCGCCAATATCCAAGGTCTCGCGCAACAGCACAGGCCCCGTATCAAGCCCCGCGTCCATCTGCATGATGCACACGCCTGTCTGGGCATCCCCCGCCATAATCGCGCGGTGAATGGGTGCCGCCCCCCGCCAACGCGGCAAGAGCGACGCGTGAATGTTCAAACAGCCATGCTTTGGCGCATCCAAAATCACCTGCGGCAGGATCAGACCGTAGGCCACAACCACAGCAATATCGGCCTCAAACGCCGCGAACTCCGCATGCTCAACCTCACCTTTCAACGACACAGGATGACGGACAGGCAATCCCAGCGCTTCGGCTCGCGCCTGCACAGGACTTGGGCGGTCCTTCTTGCCACGCCCCGCAGGGCGCGGCGGTTGCGAATAGACGGCCACGATCTCATGCCCTGCATCCACAAGCGCATCCAGCACAGATACCGAAAACTCAGGCGTTCCCATAAAGACAACACGCATGCGATTTCCTTCCCATTTTTATCGATCGAAAATACCTCCGCCGGAGGCTCAGGCTTACTCAGCGCGCAACTTTGCCGATTTTTTCACCAACATCTCGCGCTTCGTGCGGCTCAGATGATCAATATACATCTTGCCCGCCAAATGATCGATCTGATGCTGCACAGAGGTCGCCCAAAGCCCGACAAAATCGCGACGATCCCAGACACCGTCCTCATTCAAAAACCGCACCGTCACGGCCCGCGGACGCGTCACCTTGGCACTCACAAACGGCAAATTCGGCGAACCCTCTTCATGCTCGCGCGGCTCAATCGAACTGTGCAAAATCGACGGGTTCGCCATGCGCACGGCCTGACCACGGGTCTCGCTGGCATCAACCACGATCAATGCAAGCCCTATCCCCAACTGTGGGGCGGCCAACCCAACACCGGGCATATTATCCATCGCAACAATCATCTCGTCCCAAATGGCCCGGACCTCATCGGTGATCGTCTCAACCTTTGCGGCGGGGGTACGCAACGCCTTATGCGGGTACATCACAAACGGGCGGGTCATGTAGCCTCCGGATAATCGATGCACAACACACCGTCTAAATGATCGCGCTCGTGCTGGACACAAGCCGCGGCAAAACCCTCAAACGACCCCACCTGCACGTCACCATCCAAATCCTGCCAGCGCAGATCAACACGCGCAGGGCGGGCAATGCGGCTGGTGCGGTCAGGGATCGACAGACAGCCCTCGTTGTTGACAGCCAACTCATCTGACACCGACACGATCTCAGGATTGATAAAAACCATCGGGCTCGGGTCGCCGTCTTTCCACGTCGCGTCCATCACGAAAATACGCTCAGATATCCCCACCTGTGGGGCCGCCAAACCACGCCCCGGTGCGGCATACATCACGGCCAGCATCTCGGCCACGACATCCTCTAACGCTGCGTCAAACACAGTCACTGGCGTACAAGTCTCGCGCAGCACAGGATCAGGCAACAGGCGGAGTTCCATCAGCCGCGCGCCAATTCGCGCTTAAGCTTTTGCATCTTGCGGGTGATCATCTGGCGCTTCAACGGCTTGAGATAATCAATGAAAAGCTTGCCGTCCAAATGGTCCATCTCATGCTGAACGCAAGTCGCCCAAAGCCCGTCGAACGTCTCTTGCGCTTCCTTACCATCCAGATCGGTCCACTTGACCTTCACCGACGCAGGGCGCTCAACCTCGGCATATTGATCAGGGATCGACAAACAGCCCTCGTCATAGATCGAGGTCTCGTCAGACGACCACATAATTTCAGGGTTCAACAACACCATTGGCTGCGGAGTCGCACCTTCTTCCTTTTCGCAATCCATCACGAGCATGCGCGACATCACCGCAATCTGCGGCGCGGCCAACCCAATACCGGGCGCATCATACATCGTTTCCAACATATCGTCAGCCAAACGGCGCAGGTCATCGTTGAACGCGGCAACAGGGGCCGTGATCTTTTTCAGGCGGGGATCGGGATGGATCAGGATATTGCGAATACTCATAATGCACGATCTAGCTCTTGTATCCGTTTCGTGCAAGTCGCACCCTATCTGTGATTTTAAAGCTGGAGATAAATGATGACGTTCGACAACACACCCGACCGCCGCGGCACTCATTCCGTGAAATGGGACAGCATGGAGGCGATCTATGGCGTTTCCGCTGACGATGGCATCTCGATGTGGGTCGCCGACATGGAATTCCAGCCTCCCGCCTGCGTGCAAAATGCGATCCAGAAAATGCACGATCACGGCGTCTACGGCTACTTCGGCGACGAGGGCGAATACCGCGCTGCGATCCAGTGGTGGATGAAGAACCGCCACGACTGGCAAATCGACCCATCATGGATCTTCACCACCCACGGCCTCGTCAACGGCACCGCCCTTTGCATCGACGCCTACACAGCCGCTGGCGACGGCGTTGTTCTGTTCACACCAGTCTATCACGCCTTCGCCCGCGTGATCAAAGCGGCTGGCCGCGAGGTCGTCTCCTGCGAACTGGTCAACGACAACGGCCGCTACGCATTCGACTTCGATGCATACGACGCGCAAATGACAGGCAACGAGCGGATGCTCATCCTGTGTTCTCCCCATAACCCGGGCGGGCGCGTCTGGACCAAGACCGAACTACAAGCGGTCGCCGCTTTTGCCAAGCGCCACGAGCTGATTCTCGTCTCTGATGAAATTCACCACGACCTGACGATGCCCGGCCAAAAGCACATCCCGATGGCGCATATTGCAGGCATCACAGACCGTCTGGTCACAATGACGGCCAGCACCAAAACCTTCAACATCGCAGGCAGCCACGTCGGCAACGTCATCATCGAAGACCCCGATTTGCGCGCCGCTTTTGCTGGGCGCATGGCCGCCCTTGGCATCTCGCCCAATAGCTTTGGCCTCTTCATGGCTACCGCTGCTTACTCACCCGAAGGCGCCGCTTGGGTTGATGAGCTTCGCGCTTACCTCAACGAGAACCGCAAAATCTTTGACGCAGGCGTGAACGCCATTCCAGGTGTCAAATCCATGGCTCTCGAATCAACCTACCTCGCGTGGGTCGATTTTGCGGGCACAGGCATGACCCCTACTGAGATTAACAAACGTGTAGAGCAAGGTGCGCAAATCGCTGCCAACCACGGCGATACCTTTGGCAAAGGTGGCGACAGCTTCTTGCGCTTCAATCTTGGCGCACCACGCGCACAAATCGAAGAGGCCGTAAAACGACTGCAAGCGGCTTTCGCCGACCTTCAGTAAATCAATAAGCGATCAGCCCGGCAGGCACAAAGTTGGGCTGTTCGTAATCCACAGGCGGGTGATCCGTCACCGGATGTAACCACTTGAATTCAAAGACACGTTCTTCGCCCTCATCAGCGGAATCAACAATCAGACACTGATACAAATGCCGCGCGCCATCGTAAATTTCGACACGGCCGCGCACCTTTTTGGCGACATCGGCATCAAGCGCAAAACCACCATCCCAAAGCCTACGGATCGCATAAACATCGTCGCCATCATGCACACACAAACGCGTGCTTCGGCGCATTGCTGTTTTACGGGCTTGCTCTAGCCCCTGTCTCACGGCCTCAGGTAGAAAATCATTCATGGCGCATCCTCCGTTAACCAAAGGATGGCCTACAATATGTGAAGATCAAGTGACAAAATCCGCCGCATTGCAGCAATGTTACTTAAAACCCAGTGATTTACGCGGTCGCCTTTGGCCGCAACACATGCGGTTTCGCCGCGTCATAGAGTGCGGAATCCGCAAACCCGTGGTTTTCACCCAAGGCTGGCCCCACCAAGATCAACGCTGTCCGCGTAATTTTCGCCGCCCGCACCTGCTCGCGCACCGTCATCAACGTACCACGAATAATCAACTGATCAGGCCACCCCACACGGTAAACCACCGCCACAGGGCAATCCTCACCGTAATAAGGCGCCAACTGCCGCTCAATCTCGCGCAATGCACGGATACCAAGGTGAATAGCCAATGTCGCACCCGTCCGCGCAAAGTTCTCCAAGGTCTCACCCGCAGGCATCCCCGTCGATTTCATCGACATCCGGGTCAAAATAATCGACTGCGCCACCTCAGGCACCGTCAACTCGGTCCCCAACGCCGCCGCCGCCGCCGCATAGGCAGGCACACCAGGAATGATCTGGTAATCGATCCCGTCAGCCTTCAACCGCCTGATCTGCTCGGCAATAGCACCATAAAGCGACGGATCACCCGAATGCACCCGCGCCACGTTTTGGCCCTTTGCATGGGCCGCCATAATCGCGCCGTGCGTATCGTCCAAAGTCATTGGCGCGGTATCCATCACAAGCGCCCCTGTCGGCGCACAAGCCACAACAGCCTCGGGTACCAAAGATCCCGCATATAAACAAACAGGACACTCGCCAATAATCCTTGCTGCCTTAATCGTCAAAAGCTCAGGATCACCCGGACCCGCACCAATAAAATAAACCGTCATTTTCTATGTCCCAAAATACTCATGCCTTTGGCCCTACGCCCCAGACAAATCCCCATCAATTTTGCGGGCATAGCCACGCGGCGTAAACATACGCGGCCCCTCGCCTAGCTGCGCCAGACGCGAGTTCGACGAGCCGATCAAAACAACCGTCAGCATATCGACCTCATCAACCTCAAGCTCATCCAAACGGCGATACCGCACATACTCCTCAGGCCGGCCCAAGGAACTGGCCAACATCACAGGCGTATCCGCAGGCCTATGCTGCAACAAAATATCGCGCGCCTCGGCCAACAACGTGCGCCGCGTCTTAGACACTGGATTATAGAAAGCGATCACAAAATCGCCCTCTGCCGCGGCCTTCAAACGCCGCAGAATATCATCACGCGGCGTCAACAAATCGCTCAAACTAATCGTGCAGAAATCATGGCCCAATGGCGCACCAGCTCGCGCCGCAGCCCCCTGCAACGCACTCACACCGGGCGAACAGACAACCTCAATACGGCGCGCCGCATCCGACACACCCAAGTCTGCCTCAGACCGATCCAAGAGTTCAAACACCAGCGCCCCCATCGCATAAATGCCCGCATCACCCGAACACACGAGGGCAACATTCTTGCCCTTACCTGCCTGTTCAAGCGCATAACGGCACCGCGCCTCTTCGCCACCCAGTGGAAAATCCGACCGCTCCTTGCCAATCGCCAAAGGCCCCAGCAAATCAATATATAACCCGTATCCGACCAGTTCCTCAGCCTCGGCCACCAGTCGAGACACCTCAGGCGTGCGCCAAGCCGCTTGCCCCGGACCAATCCCAACAACTGACAAACGGCCCCGAGAACGACCCTTCAACGCAACCAAAGGCGCAGGAGAAATCGCAATCGCACAAGTCGCATTCGCTGTCTTTTTCTTGGTCACCAAAAACTTCGCATCCGCCCCGCCCTGCGCCAATGCCGCAGCCTCAGACACCCCATGCGTGCCCACTTCGGCAAACACGACGTCCGACGGATTTGCCAATCGCGGCGTCTCGGCCTCCAGCGCATCCGCCTCGAACAACCGCAGCGGCACGCCCAGCGCCTTCGCCAATGCAATGATCGCAGGCTCATCCGCCTTCAGCGTGATGGTATTCACCGAATGAATGGCCTCTGGCGCAACTTTCGCCTCATCCAAAACGCCCAAGACAAGCGCCATCAACTCATCAGGATCACAATCCCGCGCACAGCCGACACCCAGCGTCAAAACCTGCGGCGCAAACTGCAAATGGTCCTCACCCAGATCGCCGTGACGCTCCGTGCCTATAGATATCCGCAAACCGTCACCCTTTGGCAAATCCGCCAACCAAGGGGCTTCACCTACAACAGTCGCCCCCGTGCCAGAAAGCAGCGACGCCATCGCACCCTTCGCATCCACAGGGTTCACCAAGGTCCAGCCAACAGGCGGCTCATCCAAGGCCACACCAAGGGCAACATCTCCCGCCGTCGTCACCGCAGCAACGGCACCCAGCGCATCCGCAATCTTTGAGGCCAAACGGTTCGCACCACGATGACCGCCGAGCAAAGGCACAACAACCGCGCCATCATCCGACACAGAAACCACAGGCGGCTCGGTCAATTTATCCATCAACAACGGCGCCACAGCACGGATCAAAATCCCCGATGCACAAACGCCCACAACAGGCACACCTGCCGCAAACAAATCGCGCACATGATCCAGAGCATTCGCAAAGAATGCATCCGCCCTGTCCACACGCCCCTCTCGACCATGCACCGACGCGCCCAAAACAGCAGCCACTTTATGCGCAGTCACTTCACCCGAACGCGAAAGCGCTACTACAACAGGTTTCATAGCCATGGATCGGCCCCTTTGGTCAGTAAAATCATTGAAAAATAAGGTGCCTTTTCAGGCGCATCTTTAAGCGGAAGCACAACTTCCTGCGGCAGCGTCGCACGCTCAACATACATCGCACGATCCGTCAGCCCAAGGCTCTCGATCACAGCGCGAATTTTGGCCATGTGACGACCCACCTTCATGATGACAACGCTCTCCGCGCCATCAATCCGTGCGCGCAACTCGACCTCTGGCAAAGGCCCGGGCAACACAGTCAAACGCTCATTACGCGCAGCCAGCGGCATCCCCGCCGTCGCTGCACAAGCTGTGATCGACGTCACACCGGGCACAACCTCAACTTGGTATTTCCCAGACAACCGCGCAAACACATACATAAACGAGCCATAGAAAAACGGATCGCCCTCGCACAGACAAACCACATCCTGACCACGATCCAAAGCCGCCGCAATATCAGCAGCGCCCTTGTCATACGCCGCCTGCGCAGGGCCGCGCTCCACGGTCATCGGCACATCCATCACGATCTCAAGCGCATCGGGTGCTATCAAATCCGCAGCAATCGACCGCGCAAAACTGTCCCCACCGGCAAGCGCAGGATAGGCCACAACAGCCGCCCCCTCAATCAACCGCGCCGCTCGCAAAGTGATCAAATCAGGCGCACCCGGCCCTAGGCCAACACCATACAATGTGCCTTGGGATGGCGGGTGGGGCGTCGGCGAAAGCCGCGCGTCATCAGTCATCATCGCTTCACCAAACTCCACTGGGTCACAGGCATCGATGGACGCCATCCCGTCAAACGGCCAACAGGCTCCGCGCGACAAACAGATATACGGACCAATTCCCCGCCGAATTCCGCATGCAACGCCATCAACTCGGCCTCACTCTCAAGCGTCACCGCATTGGCCACCAAACGGCCAAGAGGACGCAACGCAGCCCAAGCCGCATCAAAGGTCGGACGGCTCAATCCACCGCCAATGAAAATCGCATCTGGTGCGGGCAAACCGCCCAGCGCATCAGGCACCATGCCGTCCACCAACTCCAACTTCGGCGCGCCCAAAGCCATCGCATTGGCACCCGCCATTGCCCGCCTATCCGCACGCGGCTCAATCCCAATTGCACGGGCATAACGGGCGGCCCGCATCCACTCGATCGCCACCGATCCAGAGCCACAACCGATATCCCAAAGAAGCGCACCGCGCATCGGCATCAGTTTCGCAAGCGTCGCGGCACGAATTTCTTGCTTCGTCATCGTGCCATCAGACTGGAACAAGGCATCCGCCAATCCCGGAACACGCGGCAACAACGCGGCATCAGGGGCCGCAATACACTCGACAGCCAAGGTATTAAACGCAGGGACCTCATGTTGCCAAGCATCCGCAGTCCCATCAAAACGCGCCTCGTCCTTGCCACCCATCGCAGCAAGCACGGTCATCTTTGACTTCCCAAACCCGCGCTCACTCAAAAACTTCGCAATCTGCGCAGGCGTCTCGGCGCCCGTCGTCAGCACGAGCAAACGCACATCAGGCTGGATAAACGCGATCATCTGTTCAACAGGGCGACCATGCACAGTCAACGTCTCAATGTCAGCCAAAGACCAACCCATCCTAGCCGCCGCCAATTGAAACGCCGACAATTGCGGATGGTAAACGATCTCGGCAGGGTCCATCGCCCGCCCAATCCGCGCACCGACAGAGAACCAAAGCGGATCACCCGTCACAAGCACAACCGCGCGCTTACCACGCAAGCCCTCTATCGTCTCAACCATCGCGTTAAACGGGGACGGCCACGCTAAACGCTCCGCCGAGATATTCGCAGCCAAGGCATGATGCCGCTCGCCACCAATAATCACCTCAGCCGCCTCAACAACGGCACGGGTCGCAGGGGTCAGCCCGTCAAAGCCGTCCTCGCCAATCCCGACGATATGCAACCAAGCGGTCATACCCGATCCTCCGGCAAACCAGCAGCCAGCGCATTCACGGCAGCCGAGGCCATAGCCGATCCGCCACGACGTCCGCGCAAGGCCACATATTCACAGCCACGTGGGTTCGCGGCCAGTTCGGCCTTGCTCTCGGCGGCACCGATAAACCCGACAGGAAAGCCTAAGATGACCGCAGGCTTTGGCGCGCCCGCATCAATCAATTCCAGCAAATGAAACAAGGCCGTCGGCGCATTGCCAACAGCCACAACAGCGCCGTCCAACTTATCCGCCCACAACTCAACAGCCGCAGCCGACCGCGTGTTGCCAATCGCCTTCGCCCGCTCGGGCACAGACGCATCATTGAGCGTCACGATCACTTCATTGCCCGCAGGCAGATAGCGACGAATGATCCCTGCACCCACCATCTCGCAATCGCACAAAATCGGCGCCCCCGCCTGCAACGCCGCATGACCCGCGGCATAGGCACCATCCGACCACGCCAACCGATCCGCAATCTCGACCATGCCACAGGCATGAATAAGCCGCGTGATCAGCGGATGCATGTCAGCGGCAAAGCGGTCCAATCGGGCCTCTTTGCGCACAGTCGCAAAACTGGCCGCATAGATCGCGGCAGGGTCTTTTTCATAGGGGCGCAATGGCTTGGCTTTCAGTTGAGCGGCTTAAGACTTCTTCGACTTACGCGCGCTTTCAGGACCATGCGGATGTTTGGCATGAGGATAGACCGCATGCACATGATCATGGTCATCGTGGTGGTAATGATGATCGTGGTCATGGCTATGGTCGTGATCGTGATGGTGGTGGTCGTGATCATGGTGATGATGCGTATGCTGCGCCTCTAGGCGGCAAACGCCTGTGCAGAACGTATCGCACAGCTTGCAATCGGCCACATTCGATCCGGGCGCAGACGCACCTTGGCCCTCAACATGATGGTGATGGCTTTCTTGAACCGCACCAACCTCATGCTCAAACCCAAGAACCTGCGTGCGATATTTACACAGCACACATGTCGGCGGCGGCGTATCGGAAAACGCGGCATGACCATTGCGCTCTTCAGCCGTGATCGTCACCTGCTTGCCACCATCCAGCGCCAAAACTTGGGTCCGGTATCCACACGTGCCACAGTTCGGCGGCGGGTTCTTTCCCGTCTGCTCGATGATACGCTCGGCAAAAGTCTCAAGCACCTTCGGGTGGTCGCCCAAATAGCCCGCCTTTACAAAGGTAATGCCCGGATATTCCGACGCCACTTGATCGGTGAACCCGTAAATACGGTCGATCAAAATGCCTGAAAAGAGGAAATATGGGAACACAATCACACGCTTATAAGGCAAGCGCGCCACATGCTGCAAACACGGCTCGACCAGCGGGAATGTCACACCAGAATAGCCAACCTCACACCAGCCAAAGCCCATGCCCTCTTGCAACATCCGCGCGATTTTCGCAACGTTGCCGTTCGCATCAGGATCAGACGCACCGCGACCAATCACGACCAAGCAAGTCTGTTCCAAAGGCAAAGCGCCATAGGCTTTATTCGCGCCATCAACCGCCTCTTGAATACGGCCCGCAGCGGCGGCGATCATCTTGGGATCAACACCCAATTCACGACCATAGCTGACAGAAACACCATGCTGTGCGGCATAGGCATTCAATACCGTCGGAATATCATTCTTGGCGTGCATCGCAGCAAACAACATCCCCGGCACGGCCAAAATCCGATCACAGCCCGCCTCGCGCAGGTTGTTCAACCCATCACGGATCACAGGGTTCGCGAACTCCAGATAGCCGTAATCGCACAGCCAATCGTCGGGCAAATACGCAGGCAATTTCTCGGCCAGCGTCGCGAATTCATCAACCGCAGACTGTGAACGCGAGCCATGCCCGCAAATCATAACACCCGTTTTCATGCGGCTTCCTCTTCCAAATCTTCTTCAATCTCGGCGTCGGTCTCTTTGTCGCCCTTCAAGGCGCCCCAAATCCCAACAGCAATCGCAATGCCAATCGCCGCACCCGCAACCCAATGGTTATGCCCGGCGGCCTCGACCAAATGGCCAGGGTGCGCGGCAGCAGACTGCGCCACTAGGGTCAACAAACAGGTCAAAGCAAAACGCATCGCGGGTCCTCACTCTTTCAAGGCCAAGGCTCCGCAGATCTCGGATGAGACAAACGACAAGCAACGTCTGGTCCCCGTCTTGGGTCAACCTTCGTTACTTCAACCTCTCTGGCCAAATTGGCTTCGTTGGCGAATGTATAGGAGGGCGCGAACGGACCTGCAAACGGTTAAGCGGCACGGCGCGTCTCTTAACGACACGCGGCAATGTGCATCTGCGCACAAAACCTCCGCGCAGGTGAGGGTTGGTGAATGCATGCAACCGCAATAGGTTCCTCTCAACAAAGGAGATCACACATGGGCCAATTGGTAGACGGTATCTGGCAGGACGTTTGGTATGACACCAAATCCACAGGCGGCAGCTTCAAACGTTCCGAGGCAAAATTCCGCAATTGGATCACCGCAGATGGTGCTGCTGGTCCAACTGGCGAGGCAGGTTTCAAAGCAGAATCAGGGCGTTACCACCTCTACGTCTCCTATGCTTGCCCATGGGCGCACCGCACGTTGATCTTCCGCGAACTCAAAGAGCTGACTGACCACATCAGCATCTCAGCGGTGCATCCCGATATGCTCTCCGACGGCTGGACCTTCCAAACCGACGTGCACGGCGCGACAGGCGACACGCTTTTCAACCTGCCATTTGCCCGCGACGTCTATCTGCGCGCGCTCCCCGACATGACAGGGCGTGTGACCGTGCCGATCCTCTGGGACAAACAGCGCGAAACAATCGTGTCCAACGAATCGTCCGAAATCATTCGCATGTTCAACGGCGCCTTCAACGACATCACTGGGAACACCGGCGATTACTGGCCCGAAGAACTGCGGGACGCCATCGCGCCAATCAACGACCGGATTTATGACACCCTCAACAACGGGGTCTATAAATCGGGGTTCGCCACCACCCAAGAAGCCTATGAGGCAGGGGTTATCCCCCTCTTCGATACCCTCGACTGGTTAGAGAGCCACCTGAGCCAAAACCGCTACCTGATGGGCGATACAATCACCGAGGCCGACTGGCGGCTGTGGACAACGCTCATCCGCTTTGATTCCGTCTATCACCTACATTTCAAATGTAATCGCAAACGGATCGTGGATTACCCGAACCTCTGGGCCTTCACCCGCGAGCTCTATCAATGGCAGGGGGTCGCGCAGACCGTGAATATGGACCATATCGTGCGGCACTATCACTATAGCCACGACACGATTAACCCGAACCGGATTATCCCAATCAACCCGGTTCTAGACTACGCTGCGCCGCACGGTCGCGGGACGCGTTAACGCCGTAATGGTGTACGATTTCGGCAAGGTCCGAGGGCGGCGTGCTGGTTTCGACAAATGCGCGGGCATTCGAGCAATGCGAGAAAATCGAGCCGTCCGAAAAGAACGTGGTGTCAGTGACAAAAACCACATTCGCAGAGGGTTGGTTAAAGTTAATGTAGTCGGCGACAGATAAGGCGCTCCCTTCTTTCAGCACAAGATCAAGAACAACAACGTCCATCTCCTGCTCTTGGATCACATCCAACGCCTCTTGGCCTGTTGTAACATGCAATAAGGTCGCCCCAAGGCGTTCCAAATGGCTTGCCCAAATCTGGCCCAACCTGAAATTACTCTGCACGATGAGAGTGCGCATTTTTACACCATACCCTTTTAACAACCGAAACGGCCTACGACATTACATTAACAAATTACATCTGTCCTGTGGCTTAAAACTTAATGATTAGTTAATTAAAATGAAGAGAAAACCATTTGGTAACCTCTTCGCTTACCGACTTGCAGTTCGAGCAAGAATCCGCTTGATATGGGTGAACAAAAATTGGGCAATCTAATGACTTCATGGATTACGATCTGCGACACGTGTAAACGCTCTGACTGGGAAGATCGGGGGGCGAATCAGACCGATGGCGAAATTCTCGCAGGTCTGATTGAAAAAGCCGCAAAAGATGTACCCAATTTGCGCACCCGCCGCGTCTCGTGCCTGATGGGTTGCAAGGCAGGGTGCAATGTTGCCGTTCAAGGCAGCGGCAAACTTAACTACACCATCGGCGACTTTGAACCGCTTGAGGAAGCAGCAAAAGCAATCGTTGGCTATGCAACTCTGCACGCAGCATCTGCCACAGGCCAAGTGCCCTACCGCGAATGGCCACAAGAGATCAAAGGCCACTTTGTGACCCGCCATCCGCCACTTCCCGAAGGCGACGATGCATGAGCACGGCAAAACGTGATCACGGCGGCGGGTTAGATGCAGCCATCGCAAAATTCGGCGGCAAACGCGCTGATTGGCTTGACCTTTCAACGGGCATAAACCCCGTCCCTTACCCGACGCCAAAGTTTTCTGCCGACACATGGACAGCCCTGCCTGACACTGCCGCCTTTACGCGACTGACAGGTTTCGCACGCAGCTTCTGGAACGTGCCCGAAGGGGCCGCAATCCTGCCCGCCGCAGGCGCTTCCGCCATCATCGCAGCCCTACCGCGCATCCTGCCCCAAGGCACCGTCACTATTCCCGGGCCAACTTATAATGAACACGGCGCTTCTTTTGTCGCCGCCGGCTGGACCCTCCAAAACGCCGACACAGACGCCATGGTCGTTGTCCACCCGAACAATCCCGACGGCATCAATTGGACCGCCGATGAGATCAGCGCGCCCATTCGGATCATCGACGAAAGCTTTTGCGACGTGATGCCAGAGGCCAGTCTCGTGCATTTGGCCAACCAGCCCAACACCATCGTGCTGAAAAGCTTTGGCAAATTCTGGGGGCTCGCAGGCCTGCGCCTTGGCTTTGCCATCGGAGACCCCGCCATCATTACCAAACTGACAGAATTGCTCGGCCCGTGGAACGTCTCAGGACCAGCGCTCGCCATCGGATCAGAGGCCCTTTCCGATCCGCAATGGGCTGACGAGACCCGCGAAAGGCTCTCCGCCGACGCCGCCCGCATGGATAAAATCTTCTCAAAGCAAGGCGCAGAACTCAAAGGCGGCACAACACTGTTCCGCCTCTATGAGGTCGCCAACGCCAAAGCCGCCCAAGACCACCTCGCGAAATCCCACGTCTGGAGCCGCACCTTCCCCTATGCCGACAACTGGTTGCGGCTTGGCCTGCCCGCGCCTGACCGCTGGGCGCAATTGGAAAACGCGTTTTGATCCTCTGCCTCGCCATGCTCCTCGACGCAGCTTTAGGCGAACCCCGCTGGCTGTGGGATAGGCTCACGCATCCCGCAATCCTCATGGGACGGCTCATCGGCTTTCTGGACAACCGCTTCAACGAAGGCAGCAATCGCAAACTAAAAGGCGCTATCGTGCTACTCGCCCTCGCGTTTGGTGCAATCACACTTGGCGCAGCACTGCAAATCCTGTTGGGACCACTTGGTCAAATCATCATTTGTGCCATCCTCTTGGCCCAAAAATCGCTCGTCGATCACGTCGCGGCCACAGGCAATGCCCTGCGGCTCTCGCTGGGTGATGGACGCCGCGCCGTGGCACAAATCGTCGGACGCGACACCACCAACATGGACGCCAGCGCTGTCGCACGCGGCGCAATCGAGAGCGGCGCCGAGAACTTCTCTGACGGCGTGATCGCCCCCGCTTTCTGGTTCGCAATCGGTGGCCTGCCTGCCCTGCTGCTCTACAAAATCACCAATACCGCTGACAGCATGATCGGCTATAAAACCGAACGGCACGCAGACTTCGGCTGGGCATCCGCACGCTTCGACGACGTACTCAACTTCATCCCTGCAAGGCTCACCACGATCCTGATCTGGGCGCTGCACCCGCGCACATCACCACTGGCAATCTGGTCCGACGCTGGGCTGCACCGATCCCCCAACGCAGGCTGGCCAGAGGCCGCCATGGCGCACACGCTCAACATCGCGCTCTCAGGGCCACGGAGCTACTTTGGCAAACCCACATCCGATCCCTTCGTGAACCCAACAGGGCGGCACGACCTCACATCCGATGATATCGATGAAAGCGTTAAAACCTTGTGGAAAGCATGGGCAATCGCCCTCGCAGTCAGCGCACTGATGGGCCTACTCTAGCTTTTTCCGAGCATAAATATGCACTTACGGGATGGCGGGTGGGGCGTCGTGCAGCGCACGCGCGCCACCCCGTCACTTCCCGACCGCAGCCTCAACAGACATCCGTCGCTTCACCTTCGCCTTGACCGCACGGATCAAAACAAACCGCCCGCCCCAGCTTGGCTCCGTCGGAAACGACCACCGCCCAGAGGCCCGCGTGCCCGTGGCATTCAACTGCCCCTCATAGGCAGGATCATCCCCCTGATCGAGGCCACTATAATACTTCACAAAACGAATCGTGCCACCATCATGGCTCCCCTCAATAGAGGCCATCAACGTATCACCCTTGGCACCCTTAATCATATTGGGCTCGACAATCTGACCCGACAATTGACCCGCCACATCCACCAATTCCAACTCAAACGCGACAGGCTTACCGCCCGTGTCATAGTCAAAACGACCCTTCCAAGGGCCCGTCAAATTATTGCTCATGCCACCATCGCCGCCGCTTTCTTCAGGTCCACCGAGACCAGTTGCGACACACCCTGCTCGCCCATCGTCACACCAAACAAGCGGTCCATACGGCTCATCGTCACCGCATGGTGCGTGATAATCAGGAACCGCGTATTCGTGCGGCGGGTCATCTCGTCGAGCAGATCACAGAACCGCGTCACGTTGGCATCATCCAGCGGCGCATCCACCTCATCAAGCACACAAATCGGCGCTGGGTTCGCCAAGAACACCGCAAAGATTAACGCAAGTGCGGTCAATGTCTGCTCGCCCCCCGACAACAACGACAAGGTCGACAGCTTCTTGCCGGGCGGTTGGCACATAATCTCCAAACCCGCTTCCAACGGATCATCACTCTCAACCAGAACCAGCTTCGCCTCACCACCGCCAAACAGGTGGCTAAACAACAGCCCAAAGCTCTCGTTCACCTGCTCAAACGCCGTCAAAAGCCGCTCACGACCTTCCTTGTTCAAACTGGCAATTCCATGGCGCAGCGCCGCAATCGCAGCCTCCAAATCGGCCTTCTCGGAAACCAAATTGTCATGCTCGACTTGGACCTCTTTGGCGTCCTCCTCGGCCCGCAAGTTCACCGCACCCAGACTATCGCGCTGACGCTTCAGCGCATTAACCTGCCCCTCGACAACTTCTGCGGCAGGCATCTTCTCCAGATCGGTCTCAAGGCTCTCCAAGAGTTGCGAAGGCGTCACCTCTTGCGCCTCCATAATCCGCTCTTCTGCGTAAGCCACAGTCTCACGCGCCGCATCGGCCCGCGCCTCTGACCGCGCCCGTGCCTCACGCGCCTCGGACGCCGCACGCTCGGCCTCACGCTCTGCATCTGCCGCATCGCGCATGGCCGTATCGGCCAGCGACAACTTATCCGACGACGCACGACGACGCTCCTCCGCCTCGTCAATCGCATCCGCGAGTTCAGACCGCTTCGCCGCAATCTCCTCTGGCGCGCGTGCGGCCTCGACCAGCTCCTCCTCAGACACAGCCTTACGCTCCGCCAATTCCGACGTGCGCTTATTGGCGGTCTCCAAACGGTGCTTCCAGCCAGAAACTTCCTTGGTAATTTCCTGTGAACGACGCAAACGCGCATCGCCCTCACGGCGCACTTCCTCATAGGCAGACCTGCGCGACATCATCGTGATCCGCGCCGCTTCGACGGTCATCTTTATGTCTTCAACCTCGTCCCGCGCCGTGCTCAAATCGCCTAGGTCAGCCGCAGCCTTCTGTGCCGCAATCAACGCACGCTTTACGTCACGGGCTTCATCCTCATGGCGGGTCACAGCCAAACCTGAGCTTTCCAACTTGCCCTCCGACAAGTTCCGATCCGCTTCAGCACGGCTCGCCGCACGGTTCGCTTCTGCCACCAAACGGTCCGCATCGCGCCGCGCTTGCCGCGCCCGCTGATCGGCCTCTGTCAACGCGGTCAAACGCTTTGACAGCATCTCATGGGCCTGTGCTGCCCCCACCGCCGTCGCGTTCACCTCTTCCAGATCACGCTTCAACTCAACCAATCGGTTCAACTGCTGCAACCGTAGCGCCGCCGCCGATGGCGCATCAGCCGACGCAGCCCGGAACCCGTCCCAACGCCAGACATCGCCCTCTAGCGACACCAACCGCTGCCCCGGCTTCAAAACCGCCTGCAACTGCGCGCCTTCTTCTTGGCGGACCAAACCGACTTGGTTCATGCGGCGACCCAAAACCTCGGGCACCTCCACAAATTCCGTCAAGGGCGCCACACCATCGGGCAAAGCTTGCGCTGTCAAATAGGGATGCAGCGTCGCCCAGCCCGATGCCGCAGACGGCCCAATCGCAGGCGCACGCAAATCATCAGCCAAGGCCGCACCCAGCGCCTTCTCATAGCCGCTTTTCACGACCAGCAGATCAAGCACCTGCCCGCCCTCTTTCGTATCCCGCTCGACCAAACGGGCGAGTGCCGCCACCTCGGCACGCAGCGCATTCGCCTCGCCCTCAGCCTCTGATCGCTGCGCACGCGCATCACTCTCACGGGCCTGCGTCTCGGCACGCGCGGCCTCAGCCTCGGCCAAAGTCACATCCGCATTTTCCGCCGTCTGAACAGCTTGCTCTTCTGCCGCACCAGCCAGAGCAAAATCCGCCTCGGCCTGCTTCAAAGCCGCATCAGCTTCCGCCATCGCAGCCTTCGCCTTCGCAGCCTCAGCTTCCGATTTCGCCAATGTCGTGCGGTGGTCATCAATCAAACGCTGCGCCGACTGGTGCCGCGCCGCAAGCCGCGCCACATCCTCGGTCAGCTGCGAAAGATCCGCCTCGCGTTCCTGCAAAACACCGCCCGCTTCACGCGCGCCAGATTGCGCCGCCTCAAGCCGATCCTCATGGCCAGCACCTGCCTTGGCAATCTCACGCGCTTCCCATTCCAGCCGCTCAATCGTCTCGCCAGCGTCCTTGTTCAGGCCCGCTTCACGGTCGATATCGCGGCCAAGCTGGTCAATCCGCGCCCGCAACGTTTCAATCGTCTCAAGCGCCCGCGTTTCCTGATCCTTCAACGTATCGCGCTGGACCTGCAACCGCTGCAAAACCGCCGCCGCAATCGCCTCTTCTTCACGCAAAGCGGGCAAAGCCCCCTCAGCCAGTAACCGCGCCTTGGCCGCCTGACGCGCCGCCGTTTCCGCAGCCCCCGCCGCCGTCGTGCGCTCGCGCAACTGCGCACCCGCCGCCAACATCGCCTCATCAGCCTCTTTCCAGCGACGGAACAAAAGCATGCCCTCGGCACGGCGCAACGCCTCACCAATCTCACGGTACCTTGCAGCCTGCCGCGCTTGCCGCGCCAATGTCGCCAAATGCGACGCCAACTGTTCAACCACATCATCAACGCGAGTAAGGTTCGTCTCGGCACCCTTCAGCTTCAACTCCGCCTCATGGCGACGCTGATACAGGCCCGAAATCCCAGCCGCTTCTTCCAAAATCCGACGGCGCGATTTGGGCTTCGCGTTAATCAACTCCGAAATCTGACCCTGCCGCACCAAGGCTGGCGAATGCGCGCCCGTCGAGGCATCCGCAAACAACATCTGCACGTCACGCGCGCGTACATCCTTGGAACTCACCTTATAGGCCGATCCCGCATCACGGGTAATCCGCCGCGTAATCTCAAGGTTATCACTGTCGTTAAACGCCGCAGGCGCCAACCGTTCGCCGTTATCAATAATTAGCGATACTTCCGCAAAATTACGCGCAGGCCGCGTCGAGGCCCCCGCAAAAATCACATCCTCCATCGAGCCGCCGCGCATCGCCTTGTGACGGTTTTCACCCATCACCCAACGTAACGCCTCCAACAGGTTCGACTTGCCACAGCCATTCGGCCCGACAACGCCAGTAAGCCCATCCGCGATAATCAAATCGGTCGGATCGACAAAACTCTTAAACCCATTGAGACGTAATTTACTAAATCGCATGTGCGGCCTACTGATTCCTTAACGGACCCCGAAAATGCCCCCCTGACACCCTCAGAGTCAACGAAAACACCCATTATCTGGGGAAAAAAGCTCACTTATCCACAAGATATTGCGGTTTCCACGCATTTAACGGCAACGACAGTTCGAGAAACCCAGAACCAAGGGTACGCTCGCAAAGAAATTTTCCTCTCGCTACGGACCAGTTCTCCGCACGACCTTAACAAACCGACGACTAACGCTCATGGAAAAGGCGCGAATCTTCGCGTTAAAAACGGGCTTTGCAAAAACCAAAGTCGTGATCACCGCGGCGACAATTGCAAAGGCTAGACCCCAAGGACCTGCGGGAAGACCGTTCAGCGCGATAACTTTGCGAACGATGCCGACGGCAAAACCATGAAACACGAACACCGCCAAGCTATTCTGACCAACAACCGACACATAACTTGGCTTGCTTGTCATGCAGGCGAGGAAAGCAAACATGCTGGTTGTGGTGAGAAGAAGCAATGCAGCGCTTATGAGTGAGCCCGTCAAACCATCAATGCCGAGATCTGTGTATGAAGTTGATCGGTAGAACCACTCCTTTTCCAACCCCCACGGAATTACCACAACGGCAGTTGCCACAAAAATCAAAGCCGCCAGAAACCGCCATTGCGCATAAGCTTGGAGTGCCGCGATAATGCGGCTGCCATGCAGAACGCCCCCCACAAAGAATGGCAAAAACGTCAATGTTCTCATGACGCTAAGCTGATACCCATCCCACGGATATAATCCTGCGACCGCGGCAATCATAATCGATATCGCGAATGCGTAAGGGACCCTTGCGATCAGCGGGAGCAATAACGTCCACCAGATCAAAGACAGCAGGAACCACAAAATCCAGAACGGCTGAAACAGGCCCACCGGCCATTCACCGTCGGAGATGACCTCCAAAACAACATAGGCGAACTGGAAAACCACCAGAATAATCGCAAGGTTTGCTATCCGTTCGCCAAGACGGTCTTTCTTGGCCGTAACCCCCGTCAAAAATACGAAAGCGGGCATATGAAACAGGTAAATAATCGACAGAATCGCGCCTAAATACGGGTTGTCCCATCCGCCAACTGCCTCAAGATAATGCCCAAGCACGACAAGGAAAATCAACACCCCTTTCGCGTTATCAATAAGGGGGTTACGCATCGGGCATCCTCAACAGTTGTGAAAAGTAACGCCGACTGTTTTCAACGGTTGACGCATTGTATAGTCATATTTGGCATCTAAAAACAGGGCTTAAGCTGTGAGCACACCGCGCCTCCGCTTCAAGCAGGATTTTAAACCTCTCTTTGTCATTTCAACACCCAATCCGTCGCATTCGACCTTGACGCATACCTATGTAACGCGGCACAAACGTTCTGCACGGTTCCCCGCCAGCGAAGCTAAGCTTCAGGGGGATGAAATGGGAATGTGGGACGGCCGATCCAATTCGGCAGGCCAGAACCACAGCCGCCCCCGCGACTGTAATGCGCAGAGTGCTTTGTGTGACGCCACTGGGAAACTGGGAAGGCAACAAAGCATGTTCGATGCGTAAGCCAGGAGACCAGCCTTGCAAAGTGTAACAAACCCGTCGGGTGTGACGGGTAACTGGAGAAGACAGATGAACAACGAACCACGCGTAATCGCCGCAACCCCAACAAAGTCCATCGTATCGTCAAACATGCTCGCCATCATCGCGACGGCGTTTATCGGTCTGGGCATCGTGACTGTTGCAGGCAACGTGCAGGCTTCTGCAATCCATGACGCGGCACATGATATGCGCCACGCAACTGGCTTTCCTTGCCACTAACCTATGTTTGCTAAAATTGCCGTCAGCGCGTTGATCGCTGGCTTCGGGGCGGGGCTTATTGCCTCCGTCTTGCAGTATGCATTTGTGCAGCCGCTTTTGCTGCACGCTGAACTGTTCGAAGCAGACCCTCACACTGCCCTTGATGTCGTGCGCGTAGCGCGTGGTGCTTTTGAACCTATGCGCGAAGCGATGAACGTTATGTTCTCGGCGCTCATCTATACGGGCTACGCCTTTATCCTGCTTGCGGGCATGGTCTTTGCAGAGGAACGCGGTCAACCGATCACGCCGCGGGCTGGCCTTCTTTGGGGGGCCGCAGGTTTCATCGCCATGCACTTTGCCCCCGCTTTTGGGCTCGCCCCCGACATGCCCGGCCAAAACGGTGCCGACGTCGAAGCACGGCAAATCTGGTGGTACATGACCGTTGCCTTCACGGGTCTCGGCATGTGGTTTATCGCCTTTGGACGCAACTGGATGATGTGGGGCGTGGCGGTAATTCTCATTGCAGGACCACAACTTATCGGCGCACCGTTGCCCGATACTCTCACCCAAGTTGCACCGCCCGAACTTGCCTCTGCTTTTGCAGCCCGAACTCTGGGTGTGGCGCTTGTAGTCTGGTCAACCCTTGGGCTATTGCTTGGGGCAGTTTGGAACAGTAAGCTTTCAGAGGTGTAACATGCGTGCTCTCATACTCTTTTTTATCGGTATCATTTTTGGAACAGGAACAGGCGTGCTTCTCGCGCTGCCAAGCCCAGAACACAATCATGCAAGCCACTTCGACCCAGCCCACGACCACACGACTGTCACGCCTTGGGAAGGGGATGAGCCTGCAATCGCGCTTCAACTTACACCCGATGGCGACGCCGACGGCAGCTTTAACCTTTTCGTGGACACCAAAGGCTTCACCTTCGCACCAGAGCACGTCAATCAAGCTTCCGTGCAAGGCGAGGGCCACGCGCATATCTATCTGAATGGCGAAAAGATCATGCGCATTTACGGCCCGTGGGTTCATCTCGAAGGCTTGCCCAGCGGTGCCCTTTTGCGCGTTTCACTCAACACCAACGACCACACCGATTGGGGATACCTTGATATGCCGATCGCAACCGAAATGTTCGTGCCGTGACCTATAAGGCGGGCACGCGGGTTTTGAGGCAAAAGCGCAACCGCCCTGCGGGACGCGCATCCTCGACCCAGCCCGCCTCGGCCTTGTCATACAAATCGACAAATGCACGGACGTCATCCGCATCGGCCTCTGTCAGCCCCGCAAAAACATACGTTGCACCCGCTTCGGCTTGTATTGCCATCGCAACGGGCTCATCGCAGACCGACAAACAGGGATGCATCACCACATCCCAGCCCTTCACATCCGCCAAAGCAGCCGCAAGTGCGGCCCCTGGCCCCGCACACGTCGCACAAATTGTCACACGTTTGGTCATGGCCTAGCCTTAGCTGAACACCCATCAAATTGGAAATAAAACATGGCCGCTAAAATCCCCGCAACCGTCGTCACAGGCTTCTTGGGCGCAGGTAAAACCACCCTCATCCGCCACATGTTGCAAAACGCGCAGGGTAAACGCATCGCGCTGATCATCAACGAATTCGGCGATCTTGGCGTTGACGGTGATATCCTCAAAGGCTGCGGCGTTGAAACCTGCACCGCCGACGACATCGTCGAGCTTTCCAACGGCTGCATCTGCTGCACCGTGGCCGATGACTTCATCCCGACGATGGAACAACTGCTCGCCCGTGACCCGCAGCCAGATCACATCGTGATCGAAACCTCGGGCCTCGCCCTGCCACAACCGCTGATCCGCGCCTTCAACTGGCCGGGCATCTCGACCAAAGTCACAGTCGACGGCGTAATCACCGTGGTTGACGGCCGCGCCGTGCACGACGGCCAATTCGCCCACAACGTCGCCGCCGTTGACGCGCAACGCGCTCAGGACGAAAACCTCGACCACGAAACACCACTTTCCGAACTGTTCGAGGATCAAATCGCCGCCGCCGACATGATCGTCATCAACAAATCCGACCTGCTGGAACCAGCCGAAGTCGAAGCCCTGCTCGCCCGCCTCAAATCAGAATCCCGGATAGGCGTGCAAGTGGTCAAGGCCTCCATGGGCGCCCTGCCCGTCGATGTTCTGCTAGGCCAAGGTATCGGCGCGGAATCCGATCTCGAATCCCGCCACGAAATCCACCACCACCATCATCACCACGACGATGAAGGCGATCACCACGACCATGATCACGAACACGAGCACGGCCACGACGAATTCGAGAGCTTCATCGTGATCCGCGGCGAGGTCTCCGACGCCCCATCCTTCAAAGCCCAAGTCGCCGACGTCATCCGCGCCCACAACATCCTGCGCCTCAAGGGTTTCGTCGCCATCGAAAACAAACCCATGCGCATGACATTGCAAGCCGTAGGCCCGCGCGTCGATAGCTACTTCGATCAACCCTTCGCAGGCCCACGCGAGACAAAACTCGTCGTCATCGGCGAAGCAGGCCTTGACCAAGAGGCAATCACAAAAGCCCTGCAAGCATGATCATCGTCGCCCGCACAGATCCGCGCGATCCACAAGCAACAGCGCTCTTGCAACAAAGCCACGCTTTGATGCAGAGCCTTTTCGCGCCCGAGGAAAACCACTTCCTCTCGATCGACGCTCTGTGCGCCGACACCATCCACTTTTTCACGGCCCGCGAGGGCGACACAATCCTCGGCACAGGTGCGCTCAAGGTCCATGACGGCTACGGCGAAATCAAATCCATGTTTGTGGCAGAGGCGGCACGCGGCAAGGGGGTCGGCGACGCGCTCATGCGCCAAATCGAAGACCAAGCCAAAATCGAATTCCTGCGTATGCTGAAATTGGAAACAGGCAACGTTCTGAACGCCGCGCACCGGCTCTACGCGCGGCACGGGTTTATATCGTGTGGGCCTTTCGGCGACTATACCGAAGCAGCCTCCTCCATCTTCATGGAAAAGGCCTTGTGACCTTACTTTTCGGCCTTCTTCGCCTCAGCAGCAGCCTTCATCCGCGCCAGCAATTCTTCCTTGCTCGGACGCTCGCCAAACGGCTTCTTCTTGGACCCAACGGCATTATGCTCCGCATGTTTCGGTGCGTTTTTGCCCATCTTTGGTGCTCCAGATGCTTTATAATCCATAACAGATTCCTTCAAATTTGGGCGTCATTACCACGAGGCAAAACCTTATGCACCTGCTAGCAGCAACTCCGGGCGCAATATCTGACGGCTCTGAACCTGTCGATCTGGGGCAGACCCCCGCCGACATCGTGTTCATCTCCGCCGCAGACACCGAACTCGCCGCTTTGTCAGAGGCCCGCGCAGAAATGAGCGCGCCCCCAACATTGCGCCTCGCCTCCATGATGCACCTGCAACACCCGATGTCCGTTGACCTGCACATCGACGACTGCGCCTCCAAATCACGCCTCGTGATCGCGCGTGTGCTTGGCGGTGCAGGCTACTGGAAATACGGACTGGTCCAATACGCCGCCCGCTTGCACGACGCAGGTATCCCCTTCGTGGCCCTCCCCGGTGACGACAAACCCGATCAAGAACTCCGCGAACTCTCGACAGTCGCAAACGCAGACTACGACGCGCTGTGGTCCTACCTCGTCGAGGGCGGCCCCGCGAACAGCCAAAATTTCCTATCTTACGCCGCCGCCATGCTGGACGGTTCTGAGAAACCACAAACAGCCTCGCCACTCCTTCGCGCAGGCATCTACCTGCCAGATCGCGGCATTTCCGACGCATCCGCGGTGCACGCGCTGTGCACGCCCGGTGCACGCATTGTGCCAATCATCTTCTACCGCGCCCTCGTGCAAGGCGGCGGCCTCAATCCGATCAACCGACTCGTGCGCAGCCTGACCCGCAAGGGCCTGACACCATTGCCAATTTTTGTAGCCTCTCTGAAAGATCCGCTCAGCGTAGCGACCTTGGAGAGCATCTTCAAAGCCGCCCCACCGCAAGTCATCCTCAACTGCACCGCTTTCGCCGTAGGCTCCCCCCATTCTGGCGACAATTCTCCCGAAAACCCGCTGACAATGGACGCCGCAAACAAGGCCCCGATCTTCCAAGTGATCCTGTCGAGCACCACCGAAAAAGCGTGGGAAAACAACATACAAGGTCTCTCCGCCCGCGACATCGCGATGAACGTCGCTCTACCAGAAGTCGACGGGCGGATCCTGTCCCGTGCCGTCTCCTTCAAAGGCGAAGCCTTCTTTGATGAAGCCACCGAATGCCCCATCGCCACCTACCAAGGCAACGGCAACCGTATCGACTATGTGGCTGATCTCACAGAGAAAATGGCGTCCTTGCGCGCCACAGACAACGCCGACAAAAAAGTGGCCCTGATCCTCGCCAACTACCCAAACAAAGACGGACGCTTGGCCAACGGCGTCGGCCTCGACACCCCCGCCGCCACCGTCAACACGTTGAATTTACTAAAAGATAACGGATACACCGTAACCTCGCCCGACAGCGCCCAATCCCTCATGGACCAAATGATGGCAGGGCCCACCAACTGGCTCACGGACCGCGCCGAAACAAACGGCGGAGAAACCCTCCCGCTCGATATCTACAAAACCCACTTCAATAACCTCCCTTGGGCACTCAAAGAACAAATCACCACACGCTGGGGCGAACCCGAAGCGGATCCTTTTCTATGTCCAATCAAACTCCCGCCGGAGGCGGCACTCGGCTTCAAACTCTCGATCCACCGCTTTGGCAACGCCATCGTCGGCCTACAACCCGCGCGTGGCTACAACATAGACCCCACAGAAACCTACCACTCCCCAGATCTTGTGCCGCCACACAACTACTTGGCCTTTTACTTCTGGATCAGACACCACTGGACCGCAGACGCCATCGTGCACATGGGTAAACACGGCAACCTCGAATGGTTACCTGGAAAAGCTGTAGCATTATCAGACACCTGCTGGCCCGAGGCAATATTAGGCACAACGCCACACATCTACCCCTTCATCGTGAATGACCCCGGCGAAGGCACCCAAGCCAAACGGCGCACAAGTGCCGTCATCATCGACCACCTGACACCCCCACTGACCCGTGCAGAAAGCTACGGGCCGATGCGCGACTTAGAGGCCCTCGTCGATGAATACTACGAAGCGGCGGGCGTAGACCCGCGCAGAATCAATCACTTACGGGAACAAATCCTATCCCTCTCGGACGTCACAGGTCTTGCCAAAGACGCAGGTTTTAACGGCGATGCAGACAGCGACTTGGGCAAACTCGACGCCTACCTGTGCGAACTCAAAGAGGCCCAAATCCGCGACGGCCTGCACATTTTCGGGCAATCCCCGACTGGTGTGCTTGAACGCGATCTCGCCATCGCCCTTGCCCGCGTCCCCCGCGAAAACGGCAAAGGGGCCGATGCCTCACTCCTGCGCGCGCTCGCCAAAGACCTCGACCTGTCCTTCGACCCCCTCGACTGCAACCTCGCCGACCCGACAGACGAAAAGCCAAACGCTCTCAAAGACTTAACGCAAGACATATGGCGCACCAAAGGCGACACAGTAGAGCGCTTAGAACTCCTCTCCCAAAACCTGCTGCGGGACGGGGGGTGGGGCGATCTGAGCTTTAGCTCAGGAGCGTCACAACCCGTCCTCGATGAAATCCAAAACCGGATCTTGCCCACAATCCGCGCCTGCGGGCCCGACGAGGGCGCGGGTCTCCTCACCGCCCTTGCAGGGCAGTTCGTCGCCCCGGCACCATCCGGTGCTCCCACCCGCGGGCGGCTCGATGTCCTACCAACGGGCCGCAATTTCTATTCCGTTGACAGCCGCGCAGTTCCCACCCCAACCGCTTGGGCCTTAGGCTGGAAATCCGCAAACCTGCTCATTGAAAAACACCTGCAAGACCACGGCGACTGGCCCCGCACCATGCTCGTCACCGCTTGGGGCACAGCAAACATGCGCACGGGCGGCGACGATATCGCCCAAGCGCTGGCACTCATGGGCGTCAAGCCGACTTGGGACAGCGCCAACAGGCGAGTCACAGGTTTCGAGGTCTTACCCCAAGGCGTCCTTGGCCGCCCGCGCGTCGATGTCACCCTGCGCATCTCAGGTTTCTTCCGCGACGCCTTCCCGCAACTTATCGCCCTGATCGACAGCGCCGCCCGCGCCGTGCAAGCGCTTGACGAGCCCGCCGACCTCAACCCCTCCGCCGCCCGCGCGAAAGCAGGCGAAGACCAAGCCCGCGTCTTCGGCTCCAAACCCGGCGCCTATGGTGCGGGCTTGCAAGCGATGATCGACGAAAAACTCTGGGCCGACAAAGCCGACCTTGGAGAAGCCTACCTCACATGGGGCTCTTACGCCTACGACGCGAAATCCCAAGGACGGGCCGCAAAAGCCGAATTCACCCAGCGCCTGTCCCAAACCGAAGCCATCGTGCAAAACCAAGACAACCGCGAACACGACATCCTTGATAGCGACGACTACTACCAATTCGAAGGGGGCGCTGCGGCGGCCGTCTCAACCATCCAAGGCCGCGACAGACCCATCTATCACAACGATCATTCACGCCCAGAACGCCCCGTCATTCGCACGCTAGAAGATGAAATCGGGCGCGTTGTGCGCAGCCGCGTGGTCAACCCGAAATGGATCGATGGGGTCAAACGGCACGGCTATAAAGGGGCGTTCGAGATCGCGGCAACCGTCGATTACCTCTTCGCCTTTGCCGCAACCACAGGGGCCGTCAGCAACCATCACTTCGATCTGGTCGAAGAAGCATTCCTAGAGGACGACGCAACCCGCGACTTCATCGGTGACGTCAACGCGCCCGCATTGCGCGAGATCGCCGAGCGGCTCCAAGAAGCGATTGACCGCAACCTTTGGACGCCAAAATCCAACTCGGCGCGCGCACGGATTGCAGGCATTATCGGATCTTAGATACCAGTCGCCAAAGCAGCAGTACCAATATATCCGACCAGTAAAAGAAGAAAAAACAACCGCATTTGACCTGCACCCAATTTATGTTTTTTCTCGTAATATGGGTGAATCATGCTTTCTCATAGGGGAATTCTGAACCACAGTACCCCCTAATGCAAAGTGAAACCAAAACCACACAACTTGCCCCGCCCCAAAAGGATAGACCGATGACCGAAGCCACCCCAGACCTCGAACGCCACGCGATGAAAATGGCCAAGAAGAAGGCCGCCCGCGACAAGATCATGGCGACCAAGACCGACAAAAAGGGCCTCATCATCGTCCACACAGGTAAGGGCAAAGGCAAATCGTCGGCAGCCTTCGGCATGATTTTCCGCTGCATCGCGCACGACATGAAATGCGCCGTGGTGCAGTTCATCAAGGGCGGCATGTCAACGGGCGAGCGCGACCTGATCCTGTCGAAATTCTCAGACGAATGCGCGTTTCACACGATGGGCGAGGGCTTCACTTGGGAAACCCAAGACAAATCCCGCGACACGGAAATGGCACAAGCCGCATGGGCAAAAGCCAAGGAACTGATCCTCGACGAGACCAACACTATGGTCCTACTCGACGAGATCAACATCGCGATCCGCTATGACTACGTCGACATCAACGAGGTCGTCGAATTCCTCGCGACCCAGAAACCCGACATGACCCACGTTGTGCTGACGGGCCGCAACGCACATGTTGACCTGATCGAGATCGCAGATTTGGTGACCGAAATGGAGCTGGTAAAGCATCCGTTCCGTTCAGGTGTTAAAGCGCAGATTGGCGTTGAATTTTAGAGCATGTTGAAGGCTCTCACAATAATTCTGGCGTTTGGCGCAACTACCGTTGATGCTAAAGAAATATGGGGCCGGATCGAAGAAGTTGACGGAAGTGGCGTCGTCCACATCGAAGGTGAGCAGAAAGTCATGCTTTGGGGCCTTGACGCAAATAGCGTCGCAAAGCTCGCTGAATTCCTGACTGGCCGTTGGATCAGATGCAATCAGCTTGCTTTTGATGATGGAACTTCTTTGGGAGACTGCGGACTTTCGCCGAACTTCTCACCACCAATGAATTCGGCTGTATATCTGCACTTGGCCACTTGGTTGCCCGCTTTTGATATGGCGGTGCCTTCGTGTTCGGTTGGTGGCTTTGAGGAACGGTTCATTTTCTCAAGACCCGTCTTGGGTGATCTTCACTATGGCTGTCGAAATGGGGTGCCGAGTACAGGAATGATGATGGTAGAGTTTCAAAACAAACTTCACTAAATCATACTGCACGACGCTTTCCCGAATTCGACTTGATCGAAATCTAATTTTATAGCGATCTCCTAGCGCTACTTTTCCAACTGACACGAAGGAACCCCCATGCCCAAACACCGCGTCCTCACCGAATTCGGCATGGGCACATCGCTCCGCCGCCAAGACTACACCCAAGCCGCCAAACGCGCCTTGCAAGACGCGCTGTGGCACAACTCGATCAACATGGCGGAACTTTTCGGCTTCCCCAAAGAGGCGATGATCATCGACGTCGAAATCGCCTGCCAGCAGCCAGACCGCGTCGACACATCCGCCCTGCTCGACATCTTCCCCTACGGCCAACCAAGTGTCACCGTCACCCACGGCGGCCTCGACATCCCCCGCCCAGACGGCGCGCCAACGGTTATCGCCAACGCCGCGATTAACGTCTCATTCATGATGGAGCGCACATAATGGATCCCAAAAACGATCAACGCATGATTATTGAAATGGGCATGGGCAACGACCTTCACGGCATGGACTATCAAAAGGCCGCCCGCCGCGCGATCGAAGACGCATTCAGCCACTCGACCCTGCCGATCTTTGGCACGCTGGGCATAGCGACGGACGAAATGCGCGTCGCTGTGACCGTCGGTGTGCAAGAACCCGATAAGCTCGACACAAACGCCCTCGCCGAAATGCTGCCACGCGGACGCGCCACGGTGACGGCCGTTCTCGGCGGGCAAAACGTGAGCAACCCAGAGACTGGCGACACCTCCGTCATCGCCACCGCTGCAGTGGAAGCCTTCCTGCCCAATCAATCCAACAACTGGCTCCAGTCGTGAAGCTAGAGCAATCCCACCGCGACGCGCTGCACGACGTTCTGCAATGGCGGCGCGATGTGCGACACTTTAAGACCGACCCGATTGAACCCGAAATCCTGCGCCGTCTTAGCCACGTCATGGACCTCGCGCCCTCCGTCGGCAACGCGCGGCCTTGGCGTATACTGAACGTCGAAAGCTCTGATCTGCGTGCGCAAGTGATAGCCGACTTTGAGGTCGAGAACGCCAAGGCAGCAACCAAATACAAAGGCACCAAAAAGGTCGACTACATGGCGCTAAAACTCGCTGGCCTGCATGACGCGCCCGTGCATCTTGCAGTCTTCACCGACCACACACCCGCCGAGGGCCACGGATTGGGGCGTCAAACCATGCCAGAGATGCTCAACTATTCCACCGTCGCGGCCATCCACACGCTTTGGATTGCGGCGCGCGCGGAAAACATCGGTCTTGGGTGGGTCTCGATACTAAACCCCGACAACATCCGCACTATCATGGGCGTGCCAGGCACGTGGTCACTGACGGGCTACCTTTGCCTCGGCTATGCCGCCAAAGACGACGACACGCCACTTTTGCACCGCGCCAACTGGCAAGAGAACACCTCTGCCAGCTGGAAAACGGTCTAACCACGCGTCCAATTTTCGGCGAAAATTGGCTACCCGCCCGCAGCTTTACGCACAGCCGATAAAGTGGCCCCTGTCGACAGCGCCTCCTCATCAATCTTGCAGGCAATAATCGCGACAGTCCCGCTCGCCTTCGCCCGCGCAAAAGCATCCGCAAACTGCACGCCATCTGTGACCAATTCGCCGTGACCGCCATAGGCCTTGGCCAAAGCAACCCAATCAGGGTTCGCCAGCATCGTCCCCGACACCCGACCTGGATAATGCTTTTCCTGATGCATGCGAATGGTCCCGTAACGGCCATTGTCCATTACGATCACAATCGGTTTTGCGCCATGCTGCACAGCCGTGGAAAGCTCGTTACACGTCATCTGAAAACAGCCGTCGCCCGCAAGACAAACCACATCCCGATCAGGGTATTCCAACGAGGCCGAAATCGCCGCAGGAAAGCCATACCCCATCGACCCAGAGGTCGGCGCCAACTGCGTGCCATGCTGCTTGTAGACGAAATAGCGATGCAACCACGCGGCATAATTCCCCGCGCCATTGGTCAGCACAGCATCATCGCCCAAGTTGTCCGACAACCACTTGATGACCTGCTCTTGCTTGACCGCACCGGGGCTTTCAAACGGCGTGATCCAGCCCTCGTAATCGGCACGTGCGGCTTTACGCCAAGCCTCCCACTTTGGGGTAATCTCCATCGTCGCCGCCGTAATCGCCAACTGCTCGACCGCCAAATCACCGCGACAAACATAGCCAATATCAGCCCCATAAACGCGGCCAATCTCATCGGCATCGGCATGAATATGAAGGACCGCCTTCTTCGGATCAGCAGGGTCCACAAGCGTATAGCCCTGCGTTTCAATATCCCCAAACCGCGTGCCAATCAGCAGTAAGCAATCCGCCTCGCGCATCCGCGCAGCCAGCTTTGGGTTCACTCCAACATTCAGATCACCCGCAAAATGCGTATGCCTGTTATCCATGTAATCCTGACGGCGGAAACTTGTCACAACAGGTGCGCCTGTAACCTCGGCCAGCTTTGCAACCCCCTTGTTTGCAGCGGCGCTCCATTGCGACCCACCGATCACAATCATCGGCCGTTCCGACGCCATCAGCGCAGACAAAACATCAGGCCCAACGCGCCCCGCACCATGGCTAACCTGACCGCTAAAATCAGGCACATCCGCACGCGCCGACAGCATATTCTCAGGCAGCGCCAACACCACAGGACCAGGCCTGCCGCTTTTCGCCACACGAAACGCGCGCGCGATATATTCGGGCAAACGCTCCGTATCATCAACCTGTGCGACCCATTTGGCGAGCCCGCCGAACATCGCGCGGTAATCCACCTCTTGGAACGTCTCGCGGTCCGTCTGGCGGTTATCAATCTGGCCCACAAACAGCACCATCGGCGTGCTATCTTGCATCGCCACATGCACGCCCGCGCTCGCATTACACGCCCCCGGACCACGGGTGACAAAGCAGACACCAGCCTCGCCCGTCATCTTGCCGTAAGCCTCGGCCATCATCGCGGCACCGCCCTCTTGGCGACACACGACGTTCTGAATACCGCTCTCATAAAGCCCATCAAGGGCCGCGAGAAAGCTCTCCCCTGGCACAGAAAACACGCGCTTAACTCCCAGTTTTTCCAACTGATCGCTCAAAATTTTTCCGCCGTGTCGTTCCATGTCAAATCGCTCCCTTACGCATTTGCGCACAGCATGTGTCAGACTGTGCGCAGTGGCAACAGGCGAAGTTTGCGCTATATAACGATCAACCAAAAAAGGGACGATAGCATGACCAAACTGCTCGGCATTTCAGGCGCTTTGCGCAAGGCCTCCACCAACACGGCGCTGTTGCGCCAAGCCGCCGAAATCTTCACGCCCAGCGCGTTCGTCGAGGGTGATCTCAACCTGCCGCTCTACAACGGCGACGTGGAAGAGGCGGACGGGATCCCCGCATCTGTCCAAACTCTCGCCGACCAGATCAAGGCCGCCGACGCGATCATCATCGCAAGTCCCGAGTATAACAAAGGTATCACAGGGGTCATCAAAAACGCCCTTGATTGGGTTAGCCGCACAGAGGGCAACCCTTGGGCGGGCAAGCCTGTCGCGATCATGTCCGCAGCAGCAGGTCGCGCAGGCGGCGAGCGCTCGCAATACGCCCTGCGCTTGGCGCTTGCGCCCTTCGACATTGATCTGGTGCAAGCGCCTGAGCTGCTCGTCGGTTCCAACTTCCAAGAATTCGACGCCACAGGGAAACTTATCAACGAACGCTATGTCGCGACGCTGACAACGCTGATGGAAAAGTTACGCGCCAAGCTTTAATCCCGCACCGCGACCTCGATCAAATTGCCGTCGGGGTCGCGCAGATAAATCGACATGATCGGCCCTGTGGCACCCGTGCGCCTGACAGGGCCATCAATCACAGCGACACCAAGCCCGTCCAAATGCAGGGTCCATTCGGCCAACGGCGTATCGGTCAGAAAACACAAATCCCCAGACCCCGCCATCGGCACCTTTGCATGGGGGGCAAATGGCGCATCGCCGCTGTGCAAATTGATCTTCTGATCCCCAAACTTCAGCGCCCATCGCTGGCTGCCGTCGGCCACGGTAAACGCCTCTGCCATCATGCCCAGCGCATCCTCATAGAACCGCACAGACCGCGCAATATCCGCAACTGTCAAAACCAAATGATCCAAAGCCTTCACGCGTGGCATTTGCGAACTCCTCAAAACCTGCCTAGAACACACCTATGACAGAGCAACCCGACCGCATGCAAACATTAGCCGACCCGATGGATATCGGGCGCGCGCAGGCCTTGGCCGCCACCCTTGGCGACATGACACCAATTGAGGTTGGCGATCCCCTGCCACCTTTTGCGCATCACATCTACTTTTGGGATGCGCAGCCGCCCAACGCCTTGGGCCGCGACGGGCATCCCGCCAAGGGCAGCTTTATTCCCGATCTCGGTCTGCCGCGTCGGATGTGGGCCGCCGGAAAACTCGTCTGGCATCGCCCGCTTCTCGCAGGCATCCGCGCTGAAAAAACCTCTGTGATCGAAAGCATCACCCGCAAATCTGGCCGTTCTGGTCCGCTGGCTTTTGTGCGCGTGCGCCACGACATCAAGCAACGCATGACCCTTGCCCTGACCGAATACCAAGACCTCGTTTACCGCGAAGACCAACCGCAAGCACAGCCAGCGCCACCCATGGCCCCAACGGGCGAGGACCACGCCGAAACCGTGCATTTCGACAGCACACTCCTGTTCCGCTACTCCGCGCTCACCTTCAACGGCCACCGCATCCACTACGACGAAAGCTATGCGCGAGACGTCGAAGGCTACAACGGTCTCGTCGTTCACGGCCCGCTTCTCGCACATCTGTTGATGGGATTGGCCCAGCGCCAATTAGGCACCCTCACCTCATTCGCCTACCGCGCCACATCTCCCCTCATGCACCATGAGACAGCGACGCTCTGCTGGAAAGACAACTCCGCATGGGTGCGCGGCCCAGATGGACGGCAATGCATGATCGCGGAAGCCTCTTAAAGACTACGCTCCGGTCTAAAATCATCAGGGATCGTATCGCGATCCTCTAACACCAAATCGGCCATGACCTCGCCCATTTTCGGCGCCATGCCAAAGCCGATCTTGAACCCGCCATTGGCCACAAATTCACCGCGCCTAAACGGATGCGCCCCCAACATCGGCGCACGGCTCCGACTGCGCGGACGCACGCCTGCCCAACGCTCGATCACAGGGGCATCGGCCAGAACAGGGAACAATTGCCGCGCTTTCGCAATCACATCTTCCAGCAAATCATCCGTCGCAAACGGATCATCAAAATGCCGCTCTGTGGTGGACCCAATCGCCACCGTACCGTCAAAATGTGGCACGATATGCAAGGTCTCGGCGAACAACTGCGGCAGCCCAACCGCGTCGAATTGCAGCAAGGCACCCTGCCCCTTCGCACCTGCGCCAACGAGCCGCGCATGCTGTGCTGTCATCTCCTCTAACCCGCGCCACCCCGTCGCCCATACAACGCGACCCTCGGCCGGTCCGTCACTGACAATCTCACCACCAAGCGCCACAAACGCAGCGGCCAAGGCCTTTGTCGCAGCCCTCGGATGGATCAGCGCAGTCAACGTATCATGCACGAGCATGCCGCTTGGACTAGGCGGCGACCACGTCGCATCACCTACGGGAACAACCTCCCAAACCGCAGCATCGCCCCAAAATTCCGCCGCAGTCACCGCACGCCCCTTGGCCAAGGCAATCGCCGCGCCGTCCGCCAAAGGCTGCAAGCGCCCTGCCCGCACATATCCCGTAGCCAACCCCGTCCGCGCAGTCACCCCAGCCCAGAAATCCGCCTGCATCAAAAGGCTTTCCAACTGGAACTCTTTCTTTTCGCCCCATTTCTCAGGCACATGCGGCGCAAGCGCGCCCACGATCCCGCCACTGGCCCCAGCGGCCACACCGCTGGGGTCAATCACCCGCACCTTTGCCCCACGAAGCGCACAGGCATAAGCAACCGAAAGGCCAAACACCCCCGCGCCCATTACTGTCACATCCATAGTTGCCATTCGCTGTTCCACCGCTCAAAGATAGCTCACCCATAAGGCAAAGACACATGACCGACCAGACCGCCCCCCTCATTTGGCGCGAGACCGACGCAGGCCGCGTGCCAGTCTCGACGCAATTCGACGATCCCTACTATTCGCTCGGCGGCGGCTTGGATGAAACGCGTCATGTTTTCCTCGGCGGGAATGACCTCCACGCACGGTTTACGGATGACCTGCACATCGGCGAGCTTGGCTTTGGAACAGGGCTAAACCTGCTAGTCACTTGGACAGATTGGCTTAAACAACCCCACGGAAAACTGCACTTCACGTCATTCGAGGCCTACCCAATGGCAAAATCCGACATGGCCGAAGCGCTCACAGCCTTCCCCGAGGTAGCGCCCCTAAGTTCAATCCTACTCGACAAATGGTCTGCTGGTGACGGCCCAGTGAACATCGCCGAAAACCTCACCCTAGAGGTCATCATCGGCGATGCGCGTGAAACACTCCCCGCGTGGCAAGGCCGCGCCGACGCATGGTTCCTCGACGGATTTTCCCCCGCCAAAAACCCCGCACTTTGGGAGCCAACACTCTTGCAATCTGTCGCAGATCACACCGCACCTAACGGCACCGCCGCCACGTACTCTGCCGCAGGCCACGTACGCCAATCGCTGACCGCCGCTGGGTTCAACGTTTCCCGCGTGCAAGGTTTCGGACGCAAACGCCACATGACCACCGCAAGGATAGCGCATGCAAAATAACCCGCGCCTTGGCATGATCCTCATGTCGCTCACCGCCTTTATCTTTGCAGTGCAAGACGGTTTCTCGCGCCACCTCGCGGGCGAATATAACGTCATGATGGTCGTCATGATCCGCTACTGGTTTTTCGCGGCCTTCGTGATCACCATCGCCACCCGTAAAGAGGGCTCTCTCAGGGCCGCTGCCGCCACAACCCAACCCGTCCTCCAGATCACACGCGGCCTGCTGCTCGCGGGCGAAATCTGCGTCATGGTCGCGGGATTTGTGCTCCTTGGCCTTGTCGAGAGTCACGCAATCTTTGCCTGCTACCCGCTCCTCGTCGCAGCCTTCTCTGGGCCGATCTTGGGCGAAAAAGTCGGCTGGCGCCGCTGGGCCGCCATCGCCGTAGGCTTCATCGGGGTGCTCGTGATCCTACGCCCCGGATTTGCAGTGTTCTCACCCTACGCCGTGATCCCACTCGCCTCCGCCGTAATGTTCGCGATCTATAGCTTGCTCACGCGCTACGCCTCGCGCCGCGATAGTGCGGCCACTTCGTTCTTCTGGACAGGGGTGACAGGCTCGGTCGCTATGACAGCCGTTGGCCTATGGTATTGGGAACCCATGACAGGCCCCAACTGGATCATGATGTGCGCACTTTGCGTGACGGGGGCAACGGGGCACTTCCTGCTCATCAAAACCTACGAAGTCGCCGAGGCCTCCGCTGTGCAACCCTTCGCCTATTTCCAACTGCTGTTCGGCGTGTTGATCGGGATCACCGCGTTCGGCGAAGTCCTTACCACCAACGTCGCCATCGGTGCCGCCATTGTTGTGGCCGCTGGCCTCTTCACACTCCTACGTGCCCGCGCAGTGGCGCTCACGGTCGACCAATAGGGCGCGGACTGGAAATCGGCGTGGGGGCACTTGGCGCAGCAGGGGCCGAGGCGGCGGAGCTCGGCTCGGACAACACTTCGACCGCAGGACGCACCTTTGGGCGCACCAAAAGCTTCTCGCCAATCAGAAGCTCCATAAACTTGATCGGGCCCGCCTCGCCCGTCAATCTGGCCTCATACACAGGGATCGATTCCGTCACGCGCATCACGTAATTGCGGGTCTCGCGGAACGGAATATGCTCGATCCAATCAACAACATCGGCCTCGCCCACACGTGGATCGCCGCGCTCGTCCATCCAGTCACGCGGACGGCTTGGCCCCGCATTATACCCCGCCGCCATCATCACAGGCGAATAGCCAAATTCATCGGCCAATGTGCGCAGATACGTAGACCCCAGCCGCGCATTATAAGACGGATCAGACGTTAATCGACCCTTGCTATAAGGCTCGCCAATCTGGCGTGAGACCTCCTCGGCCGTCGCTGGCATCAACTGCATCAGGCCCAGCGCGCCAACAGGGCTGCCAACGCCTGCGTTAAACTCGCTCTCGCGGCGTGCAATCGACAGGGCAAGGGCGGCAGGAACAGGCAAATCCGCGTCCTTCAACTCATGCAATGGAAAGTAAATCGACGGAATCAAAATCCCCCGCGAAATCGCCGTTTTACCCAACAGAACCTCGTAATAAGGTTCGTCCATCTTGCTCAGCAACGCGCCCAACTGCGACAACTGGGTCGCATCCAACCGCTTGCCCAACTCGGCGAAAAACATCGTCGCGGACCCGCGCTCGCCTGCCTGCAATAACATCAACGCCGCCCGCGTCAGATCATCGTTCAGGAACGGCGCACCTTCCCAATTGGTCGGATCATTCTTGCCCGTCAAATTCGGATCAAGCGACATGCCCAAATGCTCGGCTGCCAGCAATCCATAAAACCCCGTCTGATGTTGCGCGGCGATTGCATAAGCGGCATTTGCAGCCTCAGGATTGCCCAGCACATCTTGGGTCCGACCAATCCAATACTGCATGCGGCCCTCTGAGATCGGGCTGTCCACCGTGGCATCAGCCACTTGAAAATGCGTCAAAGCAAGCTGTGGCTTATCCAAATACGTCAGCGCCACGTACCCTGCGATCCATTCCAAATCCGCAAAGTCGCTGCCTTCGGTCAAAAAGTGGTTTGCCGCCAATTCATAGGCACTTTGCGCTCGGCCCTCGCGCATTTCCCAACGGGCCAAAACCCGCCGCCAACTTGCCCAACGAAACGGCACGCCCAAGGCTACAACCGACGTCGAACGCGCCTTCAAAATCTCAATCGCATCTGTGCGATCCCCACGACTTGCAAGCCAGTTAAAGCGGTCATAGACCAACCCGACGCTGTCCTTCATCGCCTCAGGCACCAACGCGACCTTTGCCGCGATATCACTCTGCTTACGGATATACGCGATGCGGGCATTGGCTAAAGCCACCTGATCCGCGTCCAAAACGTCAAACATCCGCTCGGCCTCTGTCGTGCGCCAAGACCACAAAAGCTGGTCGGTGCGCGCCACATGAAACGGCGCCAAAACCTCTGGGTAAGCGGCCAGCATCGCGTCGTGGCCAGTCTCGGACAAGCGGTAAGTCTTCCAAATCTCGACCAAAAGCGCCTTTGCCTTGGCATCCTGACCCGTCGCAAATAGGGCCTCGGCCAACCTTGCCGCACCCTCGCCACTGTCAGGAATTGCATCGCCGAACCAACCCAAAACAAACTGCGGGTTCAACCCCTCGGGCATCATCTCCTCGCCCGCGGCCCGCACGCGCTCCATGCTCGGCCAATCGGTGCGACGGTTTACAAACCCGCCGTATCCCTCAAATTCCGCCTCGCCCTTGCGCAACTGCAACCACAAAATCACATCTCGGGTCACGGCGTCCTCGGCCACCGCCATGCCAATATCCCAGCCATCATTGACCGCCGCCTTCACAGCAGCCACACCGCGCGTATCCACCTCTTGCGACACCAAAGCCGCAGGAGTGATAAAAAGAGCCGCAGTAAGAGCAAGAAAACGCATGATTATGTCCTGTTTTTGGCCTGCATACCACAGCCTAGCCCGCTTGGGAGAAGGGGCAATGTCAAAACTTGTTCATCGGCGGAAACCCGTCTAATGTCCGCGCGATTTCAACGGTCTGATTCAAGACCTCTCCATAAGGATACGCGTCATGTTCAAAGGGTCTCTTCCCGCACTTGTCACGCCGTTTGCAAACGGCAAAGTGGACATTGCAGCGCTGAAAAAACTTGTGGACTGGCATGTGGATCAAGGCAGCCACGGCCTCGTCCCCGTCGGCACAACTGGCGAAAGCCCGACCTTGACCCACGAAGAACACGATCTGGTGGTGCAAACCGTTGTGGCGCAAGCCGAAGGGCGCATCCCCGTGATCGCGGGCGCAGGCTCCAATAACACCGTCGAGACCGTGCGCTTGGTCGAGGCTGCAAAAGCGGCTGGCGCAGACGCAGCATTGGTCGTCACACCCTATTACAACAAGCCAACGCAACGCGGCCTGATCGCGCATTTCGAGGCCGCCGCCGCAGCCGGCCTGCCGATCATCATCTATAACATCCCAGGTCGGTCCGTCGTCGATATGACACCTGAAACGATGGGTGTTTTGGCAAAACTGCCGATGATTGTCGGCGTCAAAGACGCAACAGGCGACCTGTCCCGCGTCCCAAAACAGCGGATGCGCTGCGGCAACGACTTCGTGCAACTCTCTGGCGAAGACGCAACAGCCCTCGGCTTCAACGCGCACGGCGGGGTGGGGTGTATTTCGGTCACCGCGAACATCGCAGCGAAACTTTGTGCGGAATTCCAAGAAACCACGCTCAAAGGCGACTACGCTAAGGCCCTCATCCAACTTGACCGCCTTATGCCATTGCACGAAGCAGTCTTTCTAGAGCCAGGTCTTGTCGGCGCGAAATACGGCATGTCACTCTTGGGTCTCTGCTCGGACGAGGTCCGCTCGCCGCTCACGTCCCTGACCGACGAGACAAAAGCCGCGATCAAAGCAGGCATGCAGCACGCTGGCTTGATCAACTAAACCTTCGGGGCGGGCTCATGCTCGCCCCAAACGGGACCGTGTCCACCTTGACCGCAAAGGTCAGCATTGCGGACAAAGCCGCCATTGACTACGGCGGTGCCAATGGCTGCTTTTCAAACACCGCATCGGCAGCGAAAAGCGCTATGGGCGGGTTCCGGAATTTCGCTGCGCTCCGATCCAAAGACAGCTTTGGGGCACGGTTTTAGTAGATTGACCCTACCTGCCGGACGAATTCTTTGCTTGGCTTCGCCAAAGGACCGTTTTCGCACATACTCAAGATCGTGCTGTGTTTTGCTTGGAAGGGACAGGGAGGTAGAGTGCCGCGGGCAGGTCTTTCAAACTCAGGGCTGCAAAATCATATTCCAAGGCGCCCAAACGAATTAGGTCCTCGAAGCAATTCTCAAATGCACAGTCATCGCTGCTTCCGCTCAAGACTGCTAATCTGATGATTGCGCATCTGCTGCAACGCCTCCACCAAGATCGCGGTCACAAGGCCAAAATTGAGCAAACCATTTGCCGCCGCCATCCCCGCAAGTAAACGCCATTCAACTGGCAACAGCACATCGCCAAATCCCAACGTCGTGAACGACACCAGCGAGAAATAAACCGCCAGTTCAAGCGTCTCAAATACCCCCAGCCCGACAAAGGCAAACGCCCACATCCAGACCCCCGCCGTCACCTGTGCCAAAATCCGGATCGCAGCAACCACCAGCACCAAGATCAACTTGGGGCGATGCGGTGGACGGGCCAGCCAGACGCTATGACGCACAAACGCCCATTCCATCACCCAGAAACTGACACCCGCAATCAAGATCGACGCCAGCAGCAAACAACTCCCAATCGCAATTTGAACAAACATATCTGACCCCGCTCCGTGACCTATCCACACCATAACGCCACGCGCACAGCTTACCAGTGCACCCGCTCTCTTGTGCAGGCCCGCACCATCGCCTATCTGATAAACACCATGGCAAGCAAAAACGATAACAAGAACTACAAGGTCCTCGCGGAAAATCGGCGCGCACGCTACGATTATGCCATCGAGGAAGATATCGAAGTCGGCATTATCCTGCACGGCTCCGAAGTCAAATCTTTGCGCCTTGGGCAATCCAACATCGCCGAAAGCTACGCGAGCGTTGATGACGGTGAACTTTGGCTCACCAACGCCTATATCGCACCCTACGATCGGGCCATGTTCGGCCACGAGGAACGGCGCAAGCGCAAGCTCCTTTGCAAGCGCAAGGAACTGGTGCGCCTGTGGAATGCGACCAAACGCGAGGGCATGACCATCGTGCCGCTGGTGATGTATTTCAACGACAAAGGCCTCGTGAAGCTCAAGATCGCGACTGGTAAGGGCAAGAAAAACCACGACAAACGCGCCACGGAGGCCGCCCGCGACTGGGGCCGCCAGAAACAACGCCTGTTGCGCCACGGCGACTGATTTTACGGGAAAATCTCCTTATAAAAAACCCCTATTGCGACATAATGCCCACCTGTTAGGGTCGTCGCAACCTTTCGCTTGGGCCAAGCCTTTGGCGTGAAAAATCACGGCCTGTAACAGAAGGATAATGGGGACTATGGAAGCAATTATTGGACAACTCGTCGCTGGCGCAATTGGCGGCAACGCAATCGGCAAAGCAAAAGAAAACATGTCACTTGGCACAGTCGGTAACACGATTGCAGGTCTTGTTGGCGGCGTTGGCGGTGGTCAGATCTTGGGCATGCTCTCGGGCGGCGATGCAATGAGCCTTGTGACAGCGCTTATCGGTGGCGGCGGTGGCGGTGCCATCTTGACGGCTGTCGTGGCACTCGTGAAAAGCAAAATGGCTTAATCGCCACTTATAATTCGTCGGCATTCGGGCGCTCCAATCGGGGCGCCCGATTTACGTGACGCGCCTTGTCAGACAGGGCCGCACGGGATAGTCAGTCGTTGAGTTTTACGACGACAGGAGGCCACCATGACAACCCCTACACTTGATGACCCCAAAACGCTGGTCAGCACCGATTGGCTCGCCGCCCATATCAAAGACCCAGACCTGCGCATCATCGACGCCTCTTGGTATATGCCTGCCGAAAACAGGGTTCCTGCCGCTGAATACGCCGCCGAACATATTCCCGGTGCACGCTTCTTTGACATCGACGATATCTCCGATCACCGCTCCGAACTGCCCCACATGGCACCGCCCGTTGAGAAGTTCATGTCGCGTATGCGGGCCATGGGCATCGGCGACGGTCACCAGGTTGTGGTCTACGATGGTGCGGGCCTGTTTTCTGCAGCCCGCGTTTGGTGGCTCTTCCGCTTGATGGGTAAAATGGACATCGCCGTGCTCGACGGTGGCCTGCCAAAGTGGAAGGCCGAAGGCCGCGCCCTCTCTGATATGCCCCCCGTTGTGCGCGACCGCCACATGACCGTCAGCCGTCAAAATCAGATGGTGCGCGACGTGACCCAAGTGGCCCGCGCGGCAAAGCTGGGCGATCACACCATCCTTGACGCACGCGGTGCGGCCCGCTTCAAGGGCGAAGCACCCGAACCCCGTGAGGGCCTGCGCTCGGGTCACATCCCATCATCGCGCAACGTGTTCTTTGGCGATCTGATCAACGCAGACGGCACCATGAAAACCAAGGCCGAAATCCACGCCGTGATGGACACCGCGGGCGCGGACCTTTCCAAGCCCGTGATCACCTCTTGCGGGTCTGGCGTGACCGCCGCAATCCTTTGCCTCGCACTCGAGCGGATCGGCAAAACCGACCACGCACTTTACGACGGCTCATGGTCCGAATGGGGCATGTACGCCGACCTTCCAATCGCAACCGGAGCCGCCTAATGCTGCATAATCTCAAAGCCCAACCTGCCGATAAAATCCTCGCCCTTATGGCAGCCTACCGCGAAGACCCGCGCGACACCAAAGTCGACCTCGGCGTTGGCGTCTACAAGGACGCGTCAGGCAACACACCCGTCATGCGCGCGGTAAAAGAGGCCGAGAAGCGTCTGCAAAAAGAGCAAACGACCAAAGCTTACGTCGGCCTCGCGGGCGACCCTGCGTTCTCTGACGCGATGATTGGCCTCATCCTTGGCGACACCATCCCGCGCGACCGCATCGCCGCCGTCGCCACTCCGGGCGGCACAGGTGCGATCCGCCAAGCCCTCGAACTGATCAAAATGGCAGCCCCAGAGGCCACCATTTGGCTGTCCGATCCAACATGGCCAAACCACCCGTCGATCATCAAATATCTCGGGCTAAAATCAAAAACCTACCGCTACTTCGACAAGGAAACTCGCGGCGTCGATTACGTCGGCATGCTCACAGACCTCGGCGCGATGCTCCCCGGTGACATCGTGCTGCTGCACGGCTGCTGCCACAACCCAACAGGCGCGAACCTGACGCTGCCACAGTGGGACGGCGTGATCAAACGCATGCAAGAAAAGACCGCCATGCCCTTCATCGACATCGCCTACCAAGGCTTTGGCGACGGGCTCGCAGAAGACGCCGCCGCAACCCGCAAGATCACCGCTGCCTTTGATACCGTCCTGATCGCGGGCTCTTGCTCCAAGAACTTCGGCATCTACCGCGAGCGCACAGGCATCTTCATGGCCATCGGCAAAGACGCTGCCGACACGCCGCTCGTGCAGCAAAACCTCAACTTCCTGAACCGTCAAAACTACTCCTTCCCGCCCGACCACGGCGCACGGGTTGTGACGACGATCCTCAACGATCCAGATCTGCGCGCCGATTGGGAAGCCGAGCTTGAGGAAACCCGCAACGGCATGCTTGGCCTGCGCAAAATGCTCGCCGACGAGCTGCGTCGCCTGACCAATTCTGACCGCTTTGACTTCCTCGCCGATCACCGTGGGATGTTTAGCCAGCTTGGGACGACACCCGAACGGGTCGAAAAACTGCGCGCCGATCACGGCATCTATATGGTCAGCGACAGCCGCATGAACATCGCGGGTCTGAATGCGAAAACCGTGCCGATCTTGGCTGCGGCCATCGTCGCCGCTGGCATCTAAACACATCGGCGCGGGGGACACTCCGCGCCGAAATTGCTGCACCTGCAAAATGCGCCTTGCGATCCGTCGCGCAACATTATAACTCTTGTTGCGATAAAATCGAAATAAAGGTGCGCCACCATGTCATTCCGTCTGCAACCCACACCCCCAGCCCGCCCGAACCGCTGCCAACTCTTCGGCCCCGGTTCCAACGTGAAACTCTTCGCGAAAATGGCGGCAAGTGCGGCAGACGTGATCAACCTTGATCTCGAAGACAGCGTGTCCCAATCAGACAAAGATTCCGCGCGCGCCAACGTGATCGAAGCGGTGAATACCATCGACTGGAACACCAAAACGCTCTCGGTACGGATCAACTCGCTCGACACGCCTTACTGGTACCGCGACGTCGTGGACCTTCTGGAACAAACAGGCGACCGCCTCGACCAGATCATGATCCCCAAGGTCGGCTGCGCTGCCGACATCTACGCCGTCGACGCGCTCGTCACCGCGATTGAACGCGCCAAGGGCCGCACCACGCCGATCAACTTCGAGGTCATCATTGAATCCGCGGCTGGCCTCGTAAACGTGAATGAAATCGCAGCCGCCTCCCCCCGTATGGTCGCCATGTCGCTGGGTGCCGCTGACTTCGCGGCCTCCATGGGCATGCAAACAACGGGTATCGGTGGCACACAAGAAAACTACTACATGCTGCACGGCGAGACACGGCACTACTCCGACCCATGGCACTGGGCGCAAACGGCAATTGTAAGCGCTTGCCGCACCCACGGCATCCTGCCCGTCGACGGCCCGTTCGGTGACTTCTCCGACGACGAAGGCTACCGCGCCCAAGCCCGCCGTTCCGCAACCCTCGGCATGGTCGGCAAATGGGCGATCCACCCCAAACAAATCGGCCTCGCCAACGAGGTCTTCACCCCCTCCGAAGAAGCCGTCGCCGAAGCCCGCGAAATTCTCGCCGCCATGGCTCAGGCCACAGCAAAAGGCGAAGGTGCCACCGTCTACAAAGGCCGCCTCGTCGACATCGCCTCCATCAAACAGGCCGAAGTCATCGTCAAACAATCGGAACTCATCGCAGGCTAAGCCGCCTCGCTTTTTTCCAAATACTCAAAAAACCGCCTGCGACGCACGTCCCTTATAACGTTGCGTCGCAGGCCAGCGCCCATTATATCTATGACAACAAAAATAGAGGCGCTCCCATGATCCAATATCTTGAGTTTGAAAAACCACTGGCCGAAATCGAAGGCAAAGCGGAAGAACTGCGTGCCATGGCCCGCGACAACGAAGATATGGACATCGAAAAAGAGGCGCTCGCGCTTGATAAAAAGGCCGTCGATCTGCTCGACAAGCTTTACAAAGACCTGACACCTTGGCGCAAATGCCAGATCGCGCGTCACCCAGATCGCCCACACTGCCAAGACTATATCGAGGCGCTGTTCACCGAATACACACCGTTGGCTGGCGACCGTAACTTTGCCGACGACCACGCTGTCATGGGCGGCATTGCGCGGCTTGATGGGCGTCCTGTGATGGTCATCGGCCACGAAAAAGGCAACGACACCAAATCCCGTATCGAGCGCAATTTCGGCATGGCCCGCCCCGAAGGTTACCGCAAGGCGATCCGCCTGATGGAACTGGCCAACCGCTTTGGCCTGCCTGTGATCACCCTCGTCGACACTCCCGGCGCATATCCGGGCAAAGGGGCCGAAGAGCGCGGCCAATCAGAGGCCATCGCGCGCTCCACCGAGAAATGTTTAGAGATTGGCGTGCCCCTCGTCTCCGTGATCATCGGCGAAGGTGGCTCTGGCGGTGCCGTGGCCTTCGCATCGGCCAATAGTGTCGTGATGTTAGAGCACTCCGTCTACTCCGTGATCAGCCCCGAAGGCTGCGCCTCGATCCTATGGAAAGACGGCGGCAAAATGCGCGAAGCGGCAGAGGCCCTGCGCCTGACCGCCCAGAATTTGAAAGAACTCGGAGTCTGCGACGTCGTAATCCCGGAACCACGCGGTGGCGCACAGCGCGACAAAGCCGCAGCCATCAAATCCGTTGGCGATGCGCTGATCAAACAACTCGCGACCTTCGACGGCAAAAAGCCTGACGCGATCCGCAAGGCTCGCCGCGCGAAATATCTCGCTTTGGGGTCTAAGGGCCTCGCTGCCTAAGCATCACTTCGGTGCACGTGCGGTGCACGCCCAGTGCACGCTTACCACATCGTCTTTTCGGCGCGGTCGCCCCAAGCGGCATCATAGGCCGCGCCATCAAAATCCGCCTCAGCCTCGTTCAGAAAATCGCCCACAGTCGGCAGCCCCGCACTATGGTCTTCGCCACTCCAAGTGCCCGCACGCATCAAAGCACGCGCGCATTGGCTGTAAACTTCGGCCACGCTCACCACGATGACAGAACGCGGCTTACGGCCCTTGTCGTCAAACTGATCCAGCAAATCATCATCCAGACGCACCTCAGCCAATCCATTGATCCGCACACAAATATTCGCGCCCTGCACCAAAAATAGCAAACTTACACGCCCGTCGCGGACGATATTGCGTAGGCTATCCATGCGGTTATTGCCGCGCCAGTCAGGGATCAGCAGGGTCCGAGGGTCCGCCAGCCGCGCCGCAGGTCCATCATCCCCACGCGGGCTGGCATCCGTGCCCTCGGGGCCAATCGTCGACAGGATACACAGGCGCGATGCGGCGATCCACGTGGCATGCAGCGGCGTCACAAAGTCACGCACCTTGATCAAAGACGCCTTTGCCGGCACCCCATAAATCGCCTCTAATTCACTGATATCGTTAATCTTTGGCAATAAATCCAGCTTCCGCCGCCAGCGCATCAGACCGCGCCTCGACATCATCTTCGAGCTTTTTCATAAACTCAGGCACAGGCATCCCCGGTTGAATAGCGGGCAAGAAATCCACAATCGCGACGCCTTGCTTGCGGTAGACACCACGCTTGGGCCAAAAGACCCCCGCATTGGTCGCGACAGGCACACAAGGCTGATTCATATCCTTATACAGCGCGCCAATACCGATCTTATAAGGTGCTTTGACGCCAACAGCGATCCGCGTGCCTTGGCTGTAAATAATCAACTGTCCCGGAAGAGCTTTGCCAGATTTCACATCCGCCAACATCTGCCTAATCGCCGCACCGCGATTGCCGCGCTTTACGGGAATGCATCCAATGCGAAGGCCGAACTGACCCACAACAGGCGCGTATTTCAGGATGTCTTTGAAGATAAACTTGCCACGCGGCATCGCGTTATAAATCATCAAAACGTCAAGGAACGACTGGTGTTTTGCCGCGACCAGTGCCTCATAGGTTGGCGGCTCGCCGCGCGTTTCAAAGCGCAATCCAATGATCCATTTCGCGGAAAACTCGACCCAGCGGCAATAGGCGTGACAGCCCGAAATCGCCCCATGCGGCGACAAAATCGCCCAAGGCGCCCACAGGATACCCACCACAAACAGCATGATATACATCTGGATGTTGAAAAGCAGCGACCTGATCCATTGAATAGCGTAGCTCATGATTGTTCCCTCAAGGTGCGCAGGGCTGCGGCCCGTGTTGCAAAGAATGCCACCACTGCCGCCAATGGCGGAATGACAAGCGGCCAAAGCCAATGCACGCCCTGAAAGCCAAGTCCCGTCAGGAACCCGCCAGCAACATCTGCCGAGGGCAGCAGCCAAACCGCAAACATGCCCGCAAATGTACCAATCGCAGCACCCGCCAAGGCACGCAACGTGAACCGCCGCACAAAGGCGCGAGCAATATAGATATCACGCGCACCAACAAGGCGCATCACACGGATCACTTGGGCGTTTGCAGCCAAGGCCGCTTGGGCCGCCAGCGTAATCATCGCGCCAGTTGAGGCCCCGATCAACACGATCGCGACCCAGCCAAGCGACCGTAAACGGTTCGCGGCTGCAATCAACGGCTCCCGCCAGCGGGTATGGTCATCAAGCACCGCCGCAGGCACCTCTGCTTGCAACCGCGCACGCAGGCCCGTTGGATCATAACCCGTTCCATCTTCAATGATTTCAATCAGTTGCGGGATAGGCAGGTCTTCCACAGGCAGGTCAGGGCCAAACCATGGCTCTAGCAAGGCCCGCTGTTCATCAGGCGTCAGAGCCCGCGCCGCAGCCACACCCGGTGTGGTTTCCAGTACGGCCAAAGCGGCCCGCACCTGCGCATCCGCTTGGTCTGCTGGGGCCGAAATGCGCAACGTCGACGTCCGCGCCAATTCCGACGACCATCGATCCGCCAAACGACCTGTCGCGAACGATAGGGCCATCGCGAACACCGCCAGAAACGCCATCGCACCCGCCGTGAACAACGTCAAACGGGCGGTAAATCCAGTGGGGGGAACGGCACGATCCGCCTGCGGATCACCCGCAATCAATTCAACCACACGCGAAATATCAAACTTCATAGCTCGCCCCCCGCCTGCATCAATCGGCGATCCTTTAGACGCAGCACACGTGTCGTCACCTGAGATTTTGCAGCACGGATCAGGTTCATGTCATGGGTCGCGATCAACACCGTTTTGCCCATGCGGTTCAGCTCGACCAAAAGCGTCAGCAACCGCTGCGACATTTCCCAATCGACGTTCCCAGTTGGCTCGTCGGCGATAATCACATGAGGCGACATGATCACGGCACGGGCCAAGGCGGCACGTTGACGCTCACCACCCGATAGCTGCGGCGGGAATTGCGCCGCTTGATTGCGCAGCCCAACCCAGCCAAGCAAATCACCCAAATTCGCTTCCGCATCAGCCTCGCGGCCCGAAACAGTCAGCGGCAAAGCAATGTTTTCGGTCAGCGGCAAATGATCCAGAAATTGGCAATCTTGGTGCACAACCCCGATCCTGCGGCGCGACATGGCGACCGCATCGCGGTCCATCATCGCGGCATCTTCACCAAACAAGCGGACCTGCCCGCTCGTGGCTTGCAATTCGCCGTAGCATAATTTCAGCAACGTCGTTTTGCCCGCGCCTGATGGGCCGGTTAGAAAATGAAAGGAGCCAGCAGCAAGACTAAGCCTCACTTGGCTGAAAAGCTCAGCGCCACCATAACTATAGGCTACATTGTCGAGATCGATCACGAGGACTATCCTTTGCGCTATTGGATCTGTTTTGCCCAAATTTGCAACAGGTTACAATGTTTCTACTCTGTAAACAGTAGCATTACCTTTGCCTTTCTTTGCCCAAAGGGTAAATAATGGTTAATGATCCTACGCTTATATGCGGTTAAGACGGGCGAAAAGGAAATAACATGCGGTTAATCTGTCCAAATTGTGGAGCACAATACGAAGTTGCTGACGATGTCATCCCCGAGGATGGCCGCGATGTGCAGTGCTCGAATTGTGCGCATACTTGGTTTGAGGATCGCGGTGCGTCCGATGAAGAAGATGAATTCTCTGAAGAGGTTGCTGCACCATCCATAGAGCTGGACGGCGACAAGGACGATGATGACGCGCTTTGGGGGGCCGAAGTCTACGCGCAGAAACCCGCCCCAGCCGCCAAAATGCCGCCAAAGCGGCAAGAGCTAGACCCGTCTATCGCTGATATCCTGCGCGAAGAGGCCGCCCGCGAGGCAGCAGCCCGTCGCGCCGAGGCCGATTCGGCAATCGATGACCAAGCCGATCTAGGGCTTGATAGCGTCGCACCCGTTCAAGACCAGCGCTCTCGCGAAACACGAGTGCGGATGGCGAAACTCAAAGGCGAAGACCCAATCGCCGCGGTAGTTGCCGAAACCGTCGCATCATCGCGCCGTGAACTTTTGCCCGACATCGAAGAGATCAATTCCAGCCTGCGGTCCGACGCAGAACGCGGAACAGGTTACGCCGAGCCCGAGGTCTTTCAAGCCATACAGCGCCGTGGCTTTCGCACTGGATTTTTGTCGGTTCTCCTCATTTTGGCCACGCTCGCAGCTCTCTATATCTTTGCACCGCAAATCAGCGCCAAGGCCCCTGCCGCTGCGGCACCGCTGAACGGTTATGTTACAACCGTCGACAAAGGGCGCCTCTGGATTGATAGCAAATTGCGCGATTTTCTTAAGTCCCTGAATGCAGAGGATGCCGCGCAGGCAGAAGCCGCCGCAGTCGTGGAACCAGCGCCAGAGGTGACAACCGACGCGTCAGCGATGCCAAACGTCGATCAATAACTGGCAATTTGATGCAGAAATTTTCCCTCAAAGGGCACATCGACGTGCCAGCCGACAGGCTAGCTGACGTCGCCGCAGCCCTGCCCGCGCATATCGTGGCCACCCATGCCGAAGCGGGCTGCATCTCTTTTGAGGTGGTGCCATGCGATAGGGTTTCAGGTCGGTTCCTCGTCTCTGAGGTGTTCACCAATCAAGCCGCCTTTGACGCCCACCAAACCCGCACCAAAGCCTCCCCATGGGCCGAGATCACCACGGGCATTCCGCGCGAGTACAAAATCACGCTAGGCGATCCGACTTAGAACTGATCCAGCAAGCGGCGCAGGTAATTGCGCTCGACCTCAGGGCGGGCTTGTTCGGCTGAACGGCGACGGATTTCACCCAGTAGCTCTTCGGCACGACGGTACACGTCTTCGCCCCGAAGCAGGTTATCGTCAGTGCCAAACTGGCCCGTATTCCCCAACTCGCGCCCCAAAGGGTCGCGGCGTGTGGGTTCAACACGACCTGTCGCTTCTCCGCGTTCCGCACCTTGACCGGGTTCGGCGGTATTGTTCTGCGCCAAGGCCTCGTTCAGCGCGCGCATCCCGCCGCGCAGCGCATCCATCGCCTCTGCTTGGCGGTCAATAGCCTCGGCCAAATTGCTTTCTTTCAACGCTTGTTCCGCGCCGTCCATCGCGCCCTCCGCACGCTCCAACGCTTGGCCAGCCGCATCACCCGCCTCGCCCTCAAGCGATGGCAAAGCGTCGCGTTGGCGCTGTAATTCATCGCGCAATGCTTGCTGGCGTTCGGCCAATGAGCCTTCGCCGCCCGTGCCGCCATCGCCTTGCTGACCAGAGGTACCATCCTCGCCAACGCCTTGGCCTTGACCTTGCTGCCCGCCTTGTTCTGCGTCACCGCCGTCTTGGCCCTGCTGGTCGCCGCCTTGCTGACCCTGTTGGTCGCCGCCCTGTTGATTGCCACTTTGCGGCTGCTGGCCCTGCTGCGCGTTCGCGCGGTCTTGCAATTCGCCAAACGCATCGTCTGACAATTGCTCTTGCTCTTTAAGCGTTTCGGCCAAATCTTCCATCGATTGCTGACCAGGCGTTTTCGGACCGTCACCCGACCCGTCGCCTTGGGTCATCCGCAGGTTCTCCATCAGCGCGTTGAGTTGATCCATCAACTCGGCGGCCTCCGCCATGCGTCCTTCTTCCATCAGCTCTTGAATACGGTCCATCAGGGCCTGAATTTCATCCTGCCCGATCTCATTGGTATCTTGCGAATTATCCGCCTGATCAGTGCCATCAGAAGGCTCCATCTGATCGGCCAGCAAGTGCATGTAATCATCTGTCGCGGCACGCAGTTCCTGCATCAGCTCTTCAATCTCGGCCTTAGACGCCCCATCGCGCATCGCCTCTGCCAAACGTTCCTGCGCACGGCGCAGACGTTCGCGGGCATCGGCCAAAGTGCCGTCTTCCAACTGGATCGCAAGATCCCAAAGCGCCTGCACAATCTCGGCCTGCCCCTCGGCAGTCAAACCATCTTGCGCGGCCTTAAACGTTTCCAACCGCCGAATAATAGCCCGCATCCGCAGATACGTGACCTCATTGGAAAACAGACCCTCTGGACGGTGCGAGATCGCGCGCATGATCTGGGCTGCGCGTGGCGCATTGGTACGGCTCCACATAATATCGCGGCGCTGCTCGATGATCGCCTTCGCAAAAGGTTGGAAAAATCGACGACCCGGCAAAACAAGCGGCTCGGCAGGGCTCTGCCCCACCTGACCCGCCGCATCAACCACCTGCAACGCCAGCGTTACAGGCATATTCGCCAGCGGATGCGTCGATAGGTTCTCGACCAAAAACGCCTCGAAATCCGCACGGTCCCCGTTGAACGGCATTGGCAAATCAAGGACCAGCGGCTCCATCAGATCGGGATCAACGGCCAAACCGTGACGGCGATCCACAGCCGCCAGATCAAGCGCAAGAGTAGCCGTGCCGCTTTCAACACCGTAATCATCTTGGGCCACAAACGGTTGCGACATCTCGCCCTCCGCATCCGCCTCAACAGGGCCCGTCAACTCAACAAACGGGGCCTCATCGGCAACCACGGTTACAGCCCAAGTCGCACCATTTTCGCCATCAATCGCCAACTGGCCCGATGTCTTGGCCAAAAACGTTTGCTGCGAATCTGATGCCGCACCCAAATCCTCTGTGCGACCCGAAATCGTCTCGGCCACGGTCAGCGCACCAACTTCGCCGTAAAGGCGAAGCGTTATTTTGCTGCCTACAGGCACGCTCAGGCCACCTTGCGGAATGTCATTGAGGTAAAGCGCGGGCTTGCCCGTATAAGCAGGCGGTTCGACCCAAGCCTCCCACGTTGGCCCTGTCGCGAGAACCTGACCTCCAGAGGCCACATCACCCACCTTGCCCACCCGCAAGAGCGAGCCAAACATCAAAGCCGTGACGAAGAACAACAGCGCCATGAACCGCAAGCCATATGGATCACGATCCGCAATCCGCAAGTCAGGCTCAATCGCTTTCGCCTCACGACTGCGGGCCTCCATACGGGCAACGTGGGCTTTCCAAACCGCCTCGGACGCAGGATCACCGCGCCCAATCGCTTGCGCATCGGCCATCGCAGCAATGGGGCGTCCGGGCATGGCGGCATCAACGCGGGCAATTGCCTCGGCCTCCAGCGGCATCTTAAACCGCCGCGCGCCCCACAATAGGGCGGTGGCAAACGCCAAACCAAACACGACGACCAGCGTCCAAAACGCCTCAAGCGGCAGCCAATCCTGCCAGCCGAACATCAAGGGCGCCAGCGCTAGCAAGACAACCGTCCAAAGCGGCCAGAACGCGCGGACAAGCCTTTCGGCCACCATCCCCAAACGGGTGGCGCGCACAGGCCATTTCAAATGGCGCAGCTGGTTGGTCGGGGTCGTCAGATGGCCTCTCCCATGTTTGCGATCACTCTAACCACGCAGGTATCGTATCTCGTGCAATCATCTCTTCATAGGTAGGGCGTGCGCGGATAACTGCAAATTGATCACCGTGAACAAGCACCTCTGGGATCAACGGTCGCGAGTTATATTCCGAACTCATCACCGCGCCGTAAGCCCCCGCAGAGCGGAACGCGACCAGATCACCCGCCACACAAACGGGCAGCTCGCGGCCCTTGGCAAAAGTATCGCCACTTTCGCAAACTGGCCCGACAATATCGTATTTTGCGGGCATATGGGCCACTTCAGGCTCGATCACAGGGACAATGTCATGGTGCGCGTCATACATCGCAGGACGAATAAGATCGTTCATCGCGCCGTCAATGATCAGAAACTGACGGTCTTCGCCCTCTTTGACGTAGATCACCTTTGACACCATCAGGCCCGCATTTCCCGAAATCAGACGCCCCGGTTCAATCTCGATTTCGCAATCCAGATGGCTCAGCGTGCGCTTGATCATCGCGCCATATTCCAGCGGCACAGGCGGAGCAGCGTTATCACGCGCATAAGGAATCCCCAAACCACCACCCAAATCAAGGCGGATAATCTCGTGACCATCGGCGCGCAGCACCTCAACCAAATCCGCCACCTTGGCATAAGCCGCCTCAAACGGCGCAAGGTCCACCAACTGGCTGCCGATATGCACATCAATGCCGACAATTTTCAGGTTCGGAAGCGAAGCCGCCAGCTTATAAACCGCACGCGCACGGCTAATCGGAATCCCGAACTTATTCTCGGATTTGCCCGTCGCAATCTTGGCATGGGTTTTGGCATCAACATCAGGGTTCACGCGAATCGTAATCGGTGCCTCGACACCCAACTCGACGGCCACCGCCGAGAGCACTTCCATCTCTGGCTCGCTCTCGACGTTAAACTGTCGAATGCCACCCGTCAGGGCCATGCGGATTTCGTCCGCAGTTTTACCCACGCCCGAGAACACAATCTTGTCGCCTGCAACACCCGCCGCCTTCGCACGGAAATATTCGCCGCCCGACACCACATCCATGCCCGCACCAGCAAGCGCAAGCGTCTTCAAAACCGCCTGATTTGACAACGACTTCATCGCGAAACACACCAGATGCGGGATGCCGTCCAAGGCCTCGTCAAACAGCTTGAAATGCCGCGTCAGGGTCGCTGTGGAATAAACATAAAACGGGGTGCCAACGGCGGCTGCGATCTGCGCCACGGGCACATCCTCGGCAAACAATTGACCGTCGCGGTATAGAAAATGATCCAATGCTTTGCCCTCATAAACGCTGTCTGAAACGGACATATCAGATTGGCGGCAAAGCCCAACCCTCTTGCGTCGAAAATCGCATTAAACGATGGGCTTGCTGCGCAGATAAAGATACAGCGGCAAACCACAGCTGACCCCGATGCAAAACGTGGCAGGGATCGCTGCCAGCGCAAGCCAGTTACGGCGCACCAAGGTTTCCGACAGGATAAAAACCGTCAGCGCAAACGCCGCAATCGTCAAATCCCAAACAAGGCCCGAGGTCGCCGCATTCACATGCCACGCCTCAACCATTTTCGCGATGCTAAAGCCTTCGGCCTGAAACCACTGCATAAAATAGGCCATCGGATGCACCGCACCCCAGACCGCCAGCAGCAGATAGACCCAGCGGATCATCCGCCAAAGCCTACCGAAAAGCTGGAATTGGAATTTTGAGCGCCGACGGTCACCGATTGCGACACGCCGCCCGATCCGACGTTGACGCCAAGGCTGGCCGTGGGGCGCAGCGGATCACCTTCCGCGCCACAAGCGGCCAAAAACCCAAGCAATCCGAGTGTGATGACTACTCTCATCCCAAAACCTCTTTCCATTCCGCGATGCGCAAACGCACCTGCGCGGGGGCCGTGCCGCCGAAACTGACACGCGACGCCACCGAATTCTGCACGCCCAGCAAGCCAAACACGGCGTCCGTGATCCCTGCATGAACTGACGTCATCTCCGCCAAAGTCAAATCAGGCAAATCCGCCCCCTTCGCCTCGGCCATCGCCACAAGCGTCCCCGTCACATGATGCGCATCACGGAACGGCAGACCCAATTCACGCACAAGCCAATCGGCCAAATCCGTCGCAGTGGAAAATCCAGTCGCAGCAGCAGCTTCCAACGACGGCACATTGGCCTGCATATCGCCGACCATCCCCGACATCGCAGCCAAGGCCAGCATCAGACTGTCAGCCGCATCAAACGTCTGTTCTTTATCTTCCTGCATGTCCTTGGAATAGGTGAGCGGCAGCCCCTTCATCACGGTCATAAGCGCCACATTTGCCCCGAAAATCCGCCCGATCTTGGCACGGATCAACTCCGCCGCATCTGGGTTACGCTTTTGCGGCATGATGCTCGATCCCGTTGACCACTTGTCCGACATCTTCACAAAGCGGAACTGCGCCGACGACCAGATCACCAATTCCTCGGCCAAACGCGACAGATGCATCGCACAAATGCTGGCACTCGCCAAAAACTCCAACGCAAAATCGCGGTCCGCCACTGCATCCAACGAATTCGACATCGGTCGATCAAAACCCAAGGCCTCTGCCGTCATATGCCGATCAATCGGGAACGACGTGCCAGCCAAGGCCGCAGCCCCCAAAGGCGATGTATTCATCCGCACACGTGCATCAGCAAACCGCGAGCGATCCCGCGCAAACATCTCGACATAAGCCATCATATGATGGCCCCACGTCACAGGCTGTGCGACTTGCAGGTGGGTAAATCCGGGCATCACCCAATCGGCGCCAGCTTCCGCCTGACCAATCAACGACTTCATCAACGCCTCAAGTGCCCCATCAACCGCATCACACTGATCCCGCACCCAAAGACGGAAATCGACAGCAACCTGATCGTTACGCGACCGCGCCGTATGCAAACGCCCCGCAGGTTCGCCGATCAAATCCTTCAAACGCGCTTCCACATTCATGTGAATATCTTCCAACGCCGTCGAGAACGGGAAATCCCCTGCTTCAATCTCTGACAATACCGTGAGCAGGCCTTCCCCAATCGCCTCGGCATCTTTATCAGTAATGATACCACAGGCGGCCAACATGGCGGCATGTGCGCGAGACCCTGCAATGTCTTGGGCAGCCATACGACGGTCAAAGCCGATGGAGGCGTTAATCGCTTCCATGATGGCATCAGGTCCGGCGGCAAAACGGCCACCCCACATTGTGTTCGCAGTCTTGGTCATGTTGAAAAGGTGCTTTCATGCGCAAGTTAAAATCAGTTCTGCTTTATACGGCCCTTGGGCTGCTTGCAAACATCGGACACGCCGAAACGGCGGATCTTGGGTCGCTTCTGGAAGGTGACATGCGCAAATTGACGCTGCACACGGCACCAGAGGCAACCAGCGATGTGGTCTTCCTGTCGGCAGACGGCGAAGAGCTGACCCTCGCTGATTATCAGGGCAAAACGATTCTCGTGAATTTCTGGGCCACATGGTGCGCGCCCTGCCGCAAAGAAATGCCGCAACTGGCAGCACTGCAAACCCAGCTCGGCGGCGACACCTTCGAGGTTGTCACCATCGCGACAGGCCGCAACCCTGTACCCGCCATGAAAGCATTCTTCGCGGAAATCGGCGTCGACAACCTGCCATTGAACACCGACGCACGCCAAGCCCTCGCCCGCTCCATGGGCGTACTCGGCCTCCCCGTCACCGTCATAATCGGCCCCGACGGATTGGAAATCGGACGCCTACAAGGCGACGCAGATTGGGCTTCCGAAAGTGCTGTTGCATTGCTGACGGCGATTACAAAACCAGAATAATCGGTGCACGCGCTGTGCACACTGCGTGCACGGGTTGTGCACACTCCATTTTGCGAAACTGTGTATAATCGGTGCACGTCCTGTGCACACCCAGTGCACGCAAATCACACCCCTCAGGCATGCCCCGCCGTAGACGATAACATCAACGGATCAACGCCCAAAATCTTGAGCGCCGCCGTCCACTTATGCTCGTTTGCACGGCCAAAAACGATAGCGTCCGTCGGGTCACACGTCAGCCAGCCGTTGCGCATAATCTCGCCCTCCAACTGCCCCGCACCCCAACCCGCATAGCCGAGTGCGAGCATTGATGTCGCAGGCCCGTCGCCCTTAGCGATGTCCTCCAGCACGTCAATCGTAGCCGTCATCCCGATACGTCCGTCCACATCCAGCGTGCCCATTTCAGAGCGGTAGTCGCTGGTGTGCACCACAAAACCCCGTGCCATCTCGACAGGTCCACCATAGTGAATACGCACGTCTTTAACGTCCCCATCCGCGGAAATATCAAGCTGTTCCAAAAGCTTAGAGAACCGCAACTTCGACTGAGGCTTGTTCACAATCAACCCCATCGCGCCCTCTTTTGAGTGCGCACAGATATATATTACGCTATGTTCAAAGCGCGGATCGCCCATTTCTGGCATCGCGATAAGCAGCTTGCCGAGAAGGTTTGCGTCAGTAGGTTGCATAGGTCGATCATCTGTCAGACGACACCGATCTGCAAGCCAAGATGTGTCAATCTTATCGCGACCATGTGACTTCCAAATCCCGCCAATTTCCTTATGACTAACGTCATGAAACACACAATCCTCGCCGCCCTTCTCGTCAGTTTTTGCAGCACCGCCCAAGCGGACGCAACTGACCCCCAAGCCACGCTCACCGTGTTAACGGGTCATCAAACAAAGTCGGGTAGTGTCATGGCAGGCCTGCGGATCGACATGGCGACGGGTTGGAAAACCTACTGGCGCGCACCGGGTGACGCGGGCATTCCGCCGCAGGTTACATGGGGTGGGTCTACAAATATCGGCTCCGTCGCGTTTCACTGGCCCACACCAGAGGTGTTTGACCAAAGTGGCATGCGCTCCATCGGCTATCACGACAGCGTGACCGTCCCGATTGAGATTTTCCCAAACGGTGCGGGTGAAATCAGGCTCAAAGGCGAAATCGATATCGGTATCTGCGAAGAGATCTGCATTCCCGCAACCTTCTCCTTTGACACGGTAATTCCTGCGAACGGGAAACGGGACGCGGCGATCACCGCCGCACTTCTTAATCAACCGTTAACCGCTACAGAGGCCGGCGTCGGTACTTTCACCTGCACCCTCAAACCCATCGAGGGCGGCATGCAAATCACCACAATCGCCGCTTTGACATCCACCCCAAACGCGGAATCCATCATCATTGAAACCGCAGATCCTTTCGTTTGGGTGTCAGAGCCAAAAGTCACCCGCACCCCCACGCAAATCACCGCGACGTCCGACCTGATCCACGCGGATGGAAAGGCCTTTGCCGTGGACCGTTCTGGGATCAGAATGACAGTTTTGAGCCATGGCCGTGCCGTAGATATCAAAGGTTGTTCAACACCTTAGGCGTCACTTACGGCGCAGATGTTCGTCCAGCCTCGGCATGATTTCCACGAAGTTACAGGGCTTATGGCGGTAATCGAGTTGCTTGACCAAAATCTCGTCCCACGCATCCTTGCACGCCCCCGGGCTACCGGGCAGCGCGAACAAATACGTGCCATTCGCCACACCACCCGTCGCGCGGCTTTGCACCGCACTCGTGCCGATTTTCTGCATGCTGACAATCGTGAAAACCGTGCCAAAAGCATCAATTTCTTTCTCGTAAACATCGCGGTGCGCCTCGACCGTCACATCGCGGCCCGTGAGCCCCGTGCCACCTGTCGAAATCACCACATCAATCGCGTCATCGGCGCACCATGCGCGCAATTGATCAGCAATTTCAATACGTTCATCGCGGATAATCTTACGATCCGTCAGAGTATGCCCCGCCTCCGCGATACGGTCCACCAGCACCTGACCCGACCGATCATCGGCCAGTTCACGGGTATCACTGACGGTCAAAACCGCGATGCGAACAGGGATAAACTCTTTGCTCATTTTAGCTCTCCAACTTGGCCTTTAATGCCAACAAATCCGCCCAAGCGTCTTTCTTAAGGCTCGGATTGCGCAGCAATTGGGACGGGTGCGCCATCGGCATGGCAGGCCTTCCTAAAACCTCGGCCCAAGTACCACGAAGCCGCGTCAAACCGCCCTGCCCCAACAACATCTGGCAAGGCGTATTGCCCATCAGAACAATAACATCAGGGTTCGCCAGCGCGATGTGACGCTCTAAAAACGGCTTTATCATCGCAATATCTTTGGCGGCGGGCATCTCAAGACCAGCGGGCCACGGAAAGACGGACGTCATGTAGGTTTTAGTCTCGGTTTCCAGCCCAATCGCCTTGAACATATTGTCGAGCAAAACGCGGGTATCGCCGACAAACGGCTTGCCTGCGCGGTCCTCGTCGCGGGTAGGCACCTCGCCGATAATCATCACACGCGCCGCAGGATCGCCTTCGGCAAAAACCAGCTTCCGCGCGCCCCGCTTCAGGTCGCAATGCTCGAACGCCATCAAAGCGGCACGCAAGCCGTCAAGATCAGCAGCACCAGACGCCGCAATCACGGCCTCGGCTGCGGTGTCAACTTCGACGGGAGCAGGGACAGACTGCGGGCCACTCTTGGCGGCGACAGCCACAGGTTTCGCAATCGTTTCAGGGACTTCATAGCGGTTCAGCGGCGCGTCAAGCATCGCCTCGGTCGCGCCAAGCTCAACCTGCCACTCTAACGCAGCACGATCCGCCCAATATGTATCCACAGAATCCATGACCCTACCTTAACGCCGATTTGCACCATGTGTAAGGTGGCGCTTGCCCCCCTGCCGCGCAGTTTCTATAACCGCACAAACAAAAGCAGGAGAAGCGATGACCTTTCGCGCGCAACACCTTTTAGGGATCGAGCATCTACACCCTCTTGAGATCACCACATTGCTGGATTTGGCCGATAAATACGCCGATGAAAACAAGCGCGGTATCCGTCACAAAGACGTGCTCGCGGGGCTGACGCAGATCAACATGTTCTTTGAAAACTCGACCCGCACGCAGGCGAGTTTCGAGCTGGCGGGCATGCGTCTGGGTGCTGACGTGATGAACATGTCGATGCAAGCCAGTTCGATCAAAAAGGGCGAGACGCTGATTGATACGGCGTTGACCTTAAACGCGATGCACCCTGACTTGCTGGTTGTCCGTCACCCACATTCTGGCGCCGTAGATTTGCTGGCGCAAAAGGTCAACGGCGCCGTTTTGAACGCAGGTGACGGGCGGCACGAGCATCCAACGCAGGCCTTGCTCGATGCGCTCACTATCCGCCGCGCCAAGGGCCGCTTGCACCGCCTGTCCATCGCGATTTGCGGTGATATAGCACATTCCCGCGTGGCCCGCTCCAACATCATGCTCTTGGGCAAGATGGAGAACCGCATCCGCCTGATCGCCCCGCCCACCTTGATGCCCACCGGTATGAACGAGTTCGGCTGCGAGGTGTTTGACAGCATGGAAGAGGGGCTCAAGGACGTCGATGTCGTCATGATGCTTCGCCTGCAAAAGGAACGCATGGACGGAGGATTTATTCCGTCCGAGCGCGAGTACTTTCACCGATACGGGCTGGACGCGACCAAGCTCGCCTATGCCAAACCCGACGCGATTGTCATGCATCCGGGACCAATGAACCGTGGTGTCGAGATTGACGGCAACATCGCCGACGACATCAACCGATCCGTTATTCAAACTCAGGTCGAAATGGGTGTGGCCGTGCGTATGGCCGCGATGGACCTGCTGGCGCAAAACCTACGCGCACGCCGCGCAGAGCGTGAGATCACAGCATGATCGAAATTCCCGCAAATGATCACGGCGCGATTTATGTGCTTGAACTGCGACGCCCCGATCCCGAAGGCCTGACCGAGAAAACCGACGCCGCGATGATGGCCGTACTTGGCAATGTCGTGGTGAACACCGATTACGTTGATGCAATCATCCGTGGTATGTTGTCTGACATAACCCTGCCCGATCTGATCCGAAACGGTTATGAAATGCCGATATCAGAGATGGATGCCGAAAAGTTGCGTGGGCTCTTTGGTACAGTGGTCTTGGTGATGTCAGCGGCCTTTGGTGATAACGCGCTGACAGTTAATCTGCCCAGCGACGTTCGCCTTGTCACAACTCTGCGCGAGACCCCGCAGATGCATGCGCCACAATCAATTGCCACCCAAAGCGCCAAGGGCATGTTGGGTCAAACAGTTAAAAAGCCCGTCTCTGACGCGGCAATGTCGGGCAGGATTGCAACGATTGTTTTGGTCGTTTTGTTCCTGCTGGTTGCCATCATGATCTGGATCGCTGGATGACACCTCAAGCTACCCCCCTGACCCCAAAAGGTGACGCATGACACAGACCCTCTTTATCAACGCCCGCCTGATTGATCCCGTGGCGCAAACCGATAGCCTTGGTGCGCTGCTGATTGAGGACGGGTTGATCGTGCAGGTCTATGAAGAGGCCGCGCCGAAAGTTAAAGGTGCGCTGGTTGTGAATTGCGCAGGCAATTGCCTTGCGCCTGGCATTGTCGATATTGGCGTGAAGGTCTCTGAACCCGGTGAGCGGCATAAGGAAAGCTTTCGCTCTGCCGGACGCGCTGCTGCCGCGGGTGGCGTCACAACGATCGTGACACGCCCCGATACCATGCCTGCGATTGATACCCCTGAGACGTTGGAATTTGTCGCCCGCCGCGCTGCGATTGATGCCTGCGTGCGCGTTTTGCCGATGGCTGCCTTGACCAAAGGCCGTGAGGGCCGCGAGATGACCGAAATCGGGTTTCTCAAGGATGCGGGTGCCGTGGCCTTTACCGACTGCGACCGCGTTGTCACGAATACCAAAGTGTTCAGCCGCGCCCTGACCTACGCCAAGTCGCTCGACGCGCTGGTGATCGCCCATATCCAAGACCCCGGATTGTCGGATGGTGCCGCTGTCACGTCGGGCAAATTTGCGTCCTTGCGCGGCCTTGCGGGTGTATCACCGATGGCCGAGCGTATGGCGCTGGACCGCGATATCGCCCTGCTGGAAATGACTGGTGCGCGCTACCACGCTGATCAAATCACCACCGCCCGCGCATTGCCCGCGCTTGAACGCGCCAAGCGCAATGGATTTCAGATCACCGCTGGAGTTGGCATTCACCACCTGACGCTGAACGAGTTGGACGTGGCCGATTATCGCACGTTTTATAAGCTCAAACCGCCGCTGCGCTCTGAAGACGACCGCGTTGCCGTAGTGAAAGCCGTGGCCGAAGGCCTTATTGATATCATTTGCTCCATGCACACGCCGCAAGACGAAGAGAGCAAGCGCCTACCATTTGAAGAGGCCGCATCCGGTGCTGTTGGATTGGAAACAATATTGCCCGCCGCCTTGCGCCTTTACCATGCCGAGATGATTACGCTGCCACGTCTCTTCGCGGCCTTGTCGTTGAACCCGTCACGTTTGTTGGGCTTGCCGTCGGGCAGGTTGCGCGCCGGTGCGCCTGCCGATCTGGTGTGGTTCGACCCTGACGCGCCGTTCCAATTGGACCGTGCGACGTTGCAGTCCAAATCGAAGAACACGCCCTTTGATGGTGCGCGTATGGAAGGTGTCGTCCTTGGGACGTGGGTCAACGGAAACCTTGTGACGGGAGCAGCCTGATGCAACTCATTCAAACATCAACCGCAGTTTTGCTCGTTTGGGCCATCGCGGGATACCTGCTTGGGTCGATCCCGTTTGGCATGGTCGTGGCCCGCTTTATGGGGCTAGGCAACCTACGCGAGATCGGCTCTGGCAACATCGGAGCCACCAATGTTTTGCGCACGGGCAACAAAAAGGCGGCGGCGCTGACCCTGCTGTTTGACGCGGGCAAAGGGGCGGTGATTGTTCTACTTGCGCGCAAATTCGCAACCGAGGATGCCGCACAAATTGCAGGGCTTGCGGCGATTTTGGGCCATTGCTTCCCTGTCTGGCTCAAGTTCAAAGGCGGCAAGGGGGTTGCCACTTATTTCGGGCTGATGATTGCGCTGTCCCCCGTTGTCGGGCTCGCGGCGGGTGCGATCTGGCTCGTTGTTGCAGCCATAAGCCGTTATTCATCGCTCGCCGCGTTGATGGCGGCGGGTTGGGCACCCATTGTCGTAGCCTTTATAACCGATGGGCAAATTTTCGCATTGGCATCGGTTTTGGCCGTTCTGATTTATGTGCGCCATGCGGCCAATATCGGCAGGCTACGCCGTGGCGAAGAAAGTAAAATCGGCAAGAAGTAACGGCATTTCACCCGATCAAATCAGACCCGTTTTGCGACCCTGCTTGAGCCAGAGCAAAACTGCGCCACCGCCCATGACCTGCCCGCCAAGGCCGATGTCAGTATCTGTGAGATAGAACATCAAGAGCGTGAGGCCGATCAGGATCGGCAGACGCGCCAATGGGCGCAGCAATTGACCAATCGTCCGCAACCCCAACGCCCACATGATGATCATCAAAGGCGGCGCCACCAAAAGCGTGCCCGCCCAAGCGCCCATTACAAAGGCGCTCGCACCATGCGGATGCACTACAGCACCGCCCGCCAATGGCATCGCCACCAGCAAAAGCATCGCAAAGCGTGGGTTCAAGAAAAACGGCATGAAGGCCCCTCCATTGTTCTCAGATAGAAAACAATGGAGGCGGAATTATGGCATTTTTAGTAACTGTATTCGTCGTAAATCTTGCTGATATCGCCGTTCCAGTCGCCGTTGTAGCGATCGAGCAGTTCGTCGGCAGGTGTCTTGCCGGTCTCGATGGTTTCTTTGACGGCATTGAGGAAGTGGGTTTCATCAGGAAGCAAGCCACCCGCACCAGCACGCGCACGCGCTTTCAGGCCAGCCTCTGAAATCGCCACAACTTCGCGGGCGAGGTCATGCATGTTGATCCCGTCGACCTTTGCCTGAAGCCCGTCGATAGAGGCTGCGACCCGCAGCGCATCACGCTGTTCGGCTGCCCAGTTTTTGCAAAGATCCCACGCCGCATCGAGCGAATTTTGATCGTACATCAGGCCAACCCAGAAGGCAGGCAATGCGCACAGACGACGCCAAGGGCCACCATCCGCACCGCGCATCTCGATGAATTGCTTGATCCGTGCCTCTGGGAAGACGGTCGTTAGGTGATCGGCCCAATCGGACAGCGTCGGCTTTTCACCGGGCAATGCAGGCAATTCGCCTTTGAGGAAGTCGCGGAACGACATGCCCAGCGCGTTGATGTATTTGCCGTCGCGGTAAACGAAATACATCGGCACATCGAGCACCCATTGCACCCAACGCTCGAACCCCATGCCGTCCTCAAACACAAACGGCAACATGCCTGTGCGGTCAGCATCAAGGTGCCGCCAGATTTTCGCACGCCACGATTTATGGCCGTTAACTTTGCCTTCAAAGAACGGGGAGTTCGCGAATAGCGCAGTCGCTACGGGCTGCAAGGCAAGTGACACGCGCAGCTTTTGCACCATGTCGGCCTCTGACCCGAAATCGAGGTTCACTTGCACGGTGCAGGTGCGGCGCATCATCGCCGTGCCCATCGTGCCGACCTTTTCCATATAGCTGTTCATCAGCTTATAGCGGCCCTTTGGCATCAGCGGCATTTCCTCGTGCATCCATTCAGGTGCAGCACCAAGGCCGATAAATTTAACGCCGATTTCGTCGGAAACGGCCTTCACTTCGCGCAGGTGATCATTCACCTCGTCGCAGGTCTGGTGGATCGTCTCTACTGGTGCGCCAGACAATTCCAACGCGCCACCTGGCTCTAGGCTGACGTTGGCAAGACCCTTGTTCAGGCCAATCAGCTTGCCGTCTTCTTCAACAGGGGCCCAACCAAAACGGTCGCGCAGGCCAGATAGGACCGCGTGAATTGAGCGCTCGCCCTCATAGGGCAGCGGTTTGTGGGTGTCTTTGCAGTAACCGAATTTCTCGTGCTCGGTGCCAATGCGCCAATCTTCCTTCGGCTTACAGCCTTTCGCCAGAAGTTCCGCGAGTTGTTCGTGCCGCTCGATCGGGCCGCCGCCGGACTGTGGAATGGACATGGTGGAGGCTCCGTCTTGAGAATGAATAAGGATTATCGGTGCAGCCAAAGGGCGGCGGTGTCAATGCAGCAGGGGTCGTGTTTTTGTCCAAACCTCGACCTTGTGATCAGGTTTACGGGTCAGAACTGCTAACATGGCCTCTGTTTCAATCCCGTCAAGACTGCCGAACAGATCAAAAAGCGCATCAGCCCCTTCTGCGTTGATCGGGATCGTGAGGATTTGACCGCCCATGCCCGTCAGCACCCAACTTGGCGCGGGGTAGCTGGATGGATCAAGGTCAAGCCGCGTGAGGTCAGCGATATCCATCGCCCCACCCTCAAGCGGCCCCATATAGGCAAGCCTGCGTTCGGCCACTTGCACGATTCCCGGCCCCTTGCCTGCTTGGCGAAACCGTCCGCGCTGGATACCTGCGATGGCGAGGATGAGGGCGAGTGCGATCAGAATAAAGCCGATCCATTTCACGATCCCCAAGCCGCCCCACGCCCACCAAAGGCCAAACGCGGCAACCAGCCCCGCATAGAGCACCTCGCGCCAACGCCAGAGGGCGGCGCGGGCTTCTGGGCGCATGAAGCTAGACATTTGAGGTCTGCGGCGTGTCGTACAGGACGATCATAAAGTCTCCGATTTGCTGGAACCCGATAGCGGTATAGGTCTTGGCTGCTATGGCATTGGCCGCAGACAGCACGGCGCGCTTGACGCCTTTGCTACGGGCCTCTGCAAGATGTAAGGCGAGAGCCGCCCGCGCAAAACCCCGACCACGCAAATATTTAGGGGTATAGACGCCACCGATCATGACGGCCTCGGGGAGAATCGCGTTGAAACCTGTCACTGCAACGGGTGCGCCGTCAGCCAGAAGTACCCGATGTGTATTGCGTGCGATCATACGATCAACTGCGTCAATGGCCTGAATACCCGATTCCGAAGGCTCCAAATCAAGGGCATCGATGCCGTATTGCCTGCGCCAGACAATCATTTCCTCGCGCGGGACCGCCGCGACTGGGACGATGGAAAGCCCTGTCGTGTTGGGCATTTTCAAGCGCTCTAAAGCCAATTCAAAATGAGGCTCTACGCGGTTCAACGTGCCGTCAGGTAGCTCAAGAGCCGCTTTGACCTCAGACACGGGGGCCCCTTGTCCGATGATACCTGTGATATCGCAACTTTGCAGTGCTGCGCGGATGTCGCGGGGCTGATTGGTTGAAAATACTGGCAAGACGACGCCGCTATCGCTGATACCCAAAACATCGGTGATTTGTCCGCCGTCTTGTGCCATCCAAAAGCGCATCGCCTTCGGATGCCCGCCTTCCATGCCATGATCGCGCAGGTTGGTGATCGGAAACATCGCGACTGTCGGTCGCGTCATCAGAAACGCCATAATCGCGTCGCGGTCAGCAGGCGTAGCCCTGATCACGACCAATCGCCTAACGCGTTTTGCCACAAGGTGAGGGCAGCAACGGCGGCGGTGTCTGCACGCAGGATGCGGGGGCCGAGGCTGACGGGGTGCGCGTAAGGCAAAGCGCGCAGCTGACCGCGTTCTTTATCAGAGAATCCACCTTCGGGACCGATGAGAATTGCCCAAGGGCCGCCGTCGGTTTGGGTCAGCGCAGAGGCCTCGCCCAGCAAGGTTTCATCGCAGAACATGATTTTGCGGGTCGGATCCCAAGAGGTCAGAACTTTTGAGAGCTTCTCTAGGTCCGTCACCTCTGGCACATATGTCCCGCCGCATTGCTCTGTCGCCTCTAGCGCATGGGCGCGGAGTTTATCGATGCGGATGCGGTCGGCGTTATTGGTGTAGGCGGTTTGCACGGGCATAATCCGCGCGGCACCAAGCTCGGTGGCTTTCTCGACGATAAACGCTGTGCGTTCTTTGCGGATAGGCGCGAACATCAGCCAGACGTCGGGGGGCATTTGCAGCGGCTTGGTTTGCGCATCGCACACCAACAGCCCGCCTTTCTTGCCAGCGTCTACCACGGTTGCGTCCCATTCGCCATCGCGGCCATTTATGAGAGACAAAACCGTCCCCTCAGCCATACGCATGACGCCAAAGAGGTAATGCGCCTGATCCCGCGTTAACGGAACCGATTGCCCTCCCCCCAATGGGTGCTCTACAAAAAGTCTAACTTTAGATGCCATGAAAGCGAACATATGACCGCCAAGGACCAGATGCCAGAGGGTGTTGTCGCAGATAGTGCAGGAAATTGGGTTGATACCGCAGCACCTGCGGCCGCGCGCCCCTATTTGCGGCTGTCGAGGGCAGACAGGCCTATTGGAACGTGGCTGCTTTATCTGCCGTGTCTTTGGGGACTGGCGCTGACGATATTAGCCGATGGGAGCATGAGCGCCTTTGATCTGTGGATCGTGATTGGCGCAGGCATTGGCGCGTTTTTGATGCGCGGCGCCGGCTGTACGTGGAATGACATCACGGATCGCGAGATTGATGCGCAGGTCGCGCGGACACGTTCGCGGCCAATTCCATCGGGCAAAGTTTCGGTGCGAGGTGCTGTGATTTGGATGTGTGCGCAGGCTGGTGCCTCGCTCTTAATCCTGCTCACCTTCCCCGCCCTTGCCATCGCCTTGGGCTTTCTCGCGATTGTGCCCGTGCTGGTCTATCCCTTTGCCAAACGGTTCACGTGGTGGCCTCAGGTTTTCCTTGGGGTCGCGTTTAACTGGGGGGCCTTGCTGATTTGGGCAGCCCATAGCGGCACGATGAGTTGGACGCCTGTTGTGATCTACGCCGCAGGGATCAGCTGGACCCTATTCTACGATACGATTTATGCACACCAAGATGCAGAAGATGACGCGCTGATTGGCGTCAAATCCACGGCAAGGCTTTTTGGAGATAAAACCCCAATGTGGCTGCTTGGTTTTCTGGCGGGCACAGTCTTGATGCTGGGCTTGGCTGTCATCCTCGCCTGTCAGGACCGCTCGATTTTGTCCTTGGTGACGGCTCTTGTCGGGCCATGGGCGCTTGGTTGGCACCTGACGTGGCAATTGACCCAATTCGACCCTCATGACAGCGACAAATTAATGCGGATATTCAGGTCCAACCGCAATGCGGGGCTGCTTCCTCTGCCATTTTTTGCCTTAGCCATGTTCCTTTGATTGAACCTTAGGCTTTCCCAGCCTATTCAGTGAATTGAATTGTTAATGTTGATCGGATGCCCATGCGTCTTTCCGCCCTTTTTCTTCGTATCGGTGTTTTCGTCTTTGCGGCGCTTGTCTCGGTTTTTGCAGCCAAAGCAACAGTTGCTGTTGTTGAAGACCGCTCCGTCGTTTCTGTGCGCGAAACCCTTATAGATCGGGGCTATGATTGGACTTCTGTCCTTGGTGACGGCCTTCAGGTGATCCTCGAAGGGCAAGCACCAACAGAGGCCACACGTTTCCGCGCGATTTCGGCCGCAGGCAGCATCGTGGATGCAAGCCGCGTCATCGACAACATGGGCGTTGCCGAATCGGCAAACTTCGCAGCCCCCGATTTTGTTGTCGAAATCCTGCGCAATGACAGCGGAGTTTCGCTTATTGGTTTGATCCCGACGGCGACAGATCGCGAGGCTTTGGCCGCGCGCATTACGTCGCTCGCGAAAGGGCAACCGGTGACCGATCTTTTGGAGACTGCGGACTACCCGATGCCTGACACATGGCGCCCTGCGATGAACTATGCACTACGTGCTTTGGAAATTTTGCCGCGCTCAAAGATTTCGGTAAAAGCGGACCGTGTGACCGTGAATGCGATCTCGGATAGTGCCGCCGAAAAGTCGCGCCTTGAAACGTCTCTTGCACGCAACAAGCCTGAAGGGGTGCGTATCGGAGTGACAATTTCTGCACCGCGTCCGGTCATTTCACCCTACACAATCCGCTTTACGAAAGACGCGGAAGGCGTGCGTTTTGATGCCTGCGCTGCTGATAGTCCCCAAGCGGAAGGCGCCATCGTCGCAGCCGCGATCGCGGTTGGCTTTGTGGGCAAAAGCAACTGCGTGCAGGCCTTGGGCGTTCCATCACGGACATGGTCAGCCGCCGTCGTGAAATCGATCAATGCGGTTGAAGCATTGGGCGGCGGAACCTTTACGATTTCGGACACGGACATTTCGCTCTCCGCGCTGGAAGGAACCGATCAAGTCACGTTTGATACCGTTGTCGGAGAACTTGAGAACGCGCTTCCAGATGTTTTTGCTTTGGCCGCCGAACTTCCGACTGCGCCACAGGCTGGTGCCGTTGGACCTCCCCAGTTTTCAGCGACATTGGGCCCAGAGGGTGCCGTTCAACTTCGCGGTCGCGTGCCTGACGATCTTGTAAACGTTACTGCCGAAAACTATGCCATGGCAAAGTTTGGACAGTCCAAAGTGACCATGGGAACGCGCGTTGTTGAAGGTCTTCCCAATGGCTGGCCAGTGCGTGTTTTGGCCAGCATTGATGCTTTGTCGAAGCTGTCGAATGGGTCTGTTGTGGTTGAGCCCGATCTTGTGACCATCAAAGGCAACACTGGCATCCCGACAGCCCAAGCCGACATCACCGGCTTGCTGATTGAAAAACTTGGGCAGTCTGCGGAATTTGACATCGACGTTACTTACGTCAAAGAGCTTGACCCAATCGCAGGGCTACCAACACCAGAAGAATGCGTCGCACAGATCGGCTCGGTAACCAAGGACCGTAAAATCTTGTTTGATCCCGGCTCGGCATCGATCACGGTTGATACCCAACCTGTTGTCGATGACATCGCCGACATCCTCAAGAAATGCTCTAACCTGCGCATCCAGATTGCGGGCTATACCGATAGCCAAGGTGGCGAAGACATGAACCAACAGTTGAGCCAGCAGCGTGCGACGGCCGTGCTCGATGCCTTGCGTGTACGCCGTGTCCCCGTCAATACGTTTGAAGCGGTGGGTTACGGCGAAGCGGACCCAATTGCCACGAACGACACCGAAGATGGCCGCGAAGCGAACCGCCGCATTGAATTCAAGCTGATTGTACCTGAAGCTACAGCAGAAGAACCGACAACCTTGGAAGCCGTTGAAGAAACGCCCAGTGAATAAGAACGGAACCAGACCTTGAACAGAACAGAATTTATCATCGCGACCGCAATTATCTTGTTCGTTGCATTCGCATTGGGGTGGTTTTCCAGCTGCCTGGTCAACCGGTTTAACCGCGTGACCAAGGCCGAAATTGGCGAGTTGGACAAGATGGCGCAGGCTTTGCACGAAGCAGAAGAGACCCGCGATCAGGCGATCACGTATCTGCAACAGCGTGAGGCCGAGATCACCAACCAGTTGTCCCAAACAGAAGCGGAACTGCGCGCGGCCATGGACGGTTTGCGCGAAGCCCGTCAAGAAGCCGAAGAATTACGCAGCTATATCGAGCGCCAGAACCTCGCTTAATCGCGGGGGGCTGCGGCCCGTTTGAGGCGGTCATTGATCGCGCGGCCCAAGCCCCGATCTGGGATCGGCGAGACTGCAATCGCCGTCGCCCCCATCGCGTCAAGCTGGTGCAGCATCGCAAATAGGTTCGCCGCTGCCTCGACCAAATCGCCCGATGGCGACAAGTTGAGGGATGCATCAACAGCCCCAAACCCTAACCCTGTTTCGTGGCGGTCAAAGTGCCGTGCGTTTAAACGCACGCTACCCTGTGGCGCATAATGTGACAGCAGTTGTCCGGGTGACGTTGGCGTTGCGGGGTCGCTTGGCGTGGCGAGCGGCATACCAAGGCAAGCCTCCAAGGCCTCTGCCGGAATACCCCCTGCCCGCAAGATCACCGGCTCGGCACCGCTACAATCGACAATAGTCGATTCAACGCCAACGGTGCAGGTGCCGCCATCAACGATTGCATCGATTTCCCCTGACAGGCCAGCGATCACATGCGCGGCCGTGGTTGGGCTAATCCGCCCTGATGGGTTGGCAGAGGGCGCGGCAACGGGGCCGTCAAATGCGGCAAGCAAACTTTGCGCCAAAGCATGATCGGGCACGCGAACCGCAAGGGTCGAAAGCCCTGCCGTCACCAGCTTTGAAATCCCTGCATCAGCCCGTAATGGCAGCACAAGCGTCAAGGCGCCGGGCCAGAATGCGGCGGCCAGTCGGTCTGCCACATCGTTCATCTCGCAATAACTGTGCACCGCTGCGACATCCGCCAGATGCACGATCAGCGGGTTGAAACTTGGCCGACCCTTCGCTGCGTAAATCCCTGCCACTGCCGTATCATTGCGTGCATCAGCCCCCAGCCCATAAACCGTCTCGGTTGGGAAAGCTGCAAGCCCACCGCGCCCAAGAACCAAAGCCGCTTGAGCTATGCCATTGGTATCTGGCTTCAAAATGACTGTTTCAGTTTTACTCATGACGTGGCGTTTCTGTTGAAGGGCCGCTGTGCTACGGTACCTTGGTGCAAGAATTTACATTGCATACTTGTGCGACTACCTTTTGCCAAGTGACCCATCAATTGGAGACCAAAATGCCATATCGCGCGCCGGTAAACGACTACCGCTTTTTGATGGAGAATATCGTTGGCTTTACCCAAGTCACGGCCACCGAGAAATATAGCGAAGCCACGCCAGATATGGCCGACGCAATCCTGACGGAAGCGGCGAAAATGTGTGAGGCTATCCTTGCCCCGCTCAATCGCAGCGGCGACCTGCACCCCGCGCATTTGGAAAACGGCAAAGTCCGCACCTCCCCCGGTTATGCCGAAGGCTATAAGGCCATCGCCGAAGGTGGCTGGATCGGCATGTCGGCCAGCCCTGAGGTTGGCGGTATGGGCCTGCCGATGACCCTAACCACAACGGTCAACGAGATGATGTCCTCGGCCTGTCTGGCGCTACAACTCAACCCGCTGATGTCCCAAGGCCAAATCGAAGCGCTGGAGCATCACGCCTCTGACGAGATCAAGGCGCTGTATCTGCCAAAGCTGATTTCCGGCGAATGGTGCGGCACGATGAACCTAACCGAACCACAAGCGGGATCGGATGTGGGTGCCTTGCGCACGAAGGCCGAGCCGAATGGTGATGGGTCCTACGCGATCACGGGTCAAAAAATTTACATCAGTTGGGCCGACAATGATTTTACTGAAAACGTCTGCCACCTCGTGCTGGCGCGTTTGCCCGACGGCGTTGAGGGAACCAAAGGGATCAGCCTCTTTATGGTCCCCAAATTGATGCCGAACGACGATGGCACGGTGGGCAAGCATAACGACCTGCGGGTTGTGTCGTTAGAGCATAAGATGGGCCTGCATGGATCACCTACCGCCGTCATGGAATATTCAGGTGCCAAAGGCTGGCTCGTTGGCGCAGAGAATGGCGGGATGGCCGCCATGTTCACGATGATGAATAACGCCCGTTTGGGTGTTGGCGTGCAGGGTTTAGGTGCGGCTGAGGGCGCGTATCAACACGCGCTGTCCTACGCGATGGACCGCAAGCAGGGTAAGGCTGGCGGCTCTGGCGCGATTATTGAACACGCCGACGTGCGCCGTATGCTAGCCACCATGAAAGCGGACGTTTTTGCCGCCCGCACCATTGCTTTGATGAATGCAGTGGCGATTGATATGGCCTCGGCCACAGGTGACGACGCATGGAAATCCCGCGCTGCGTTCCTCACGCCGATTGGCAAGGCATTTGGGACCGACGTTGGGATCGACGTGGCAGGCATGGGCGTGCAAGTGCATGGCGGCATGGGCTTTATCGAAGAAACAGGTGCTGCGCAGTTTAGCCGCGACGTACGCGTGACCGCGATTTACGAGGGCACCAACGGCATCCAAGCGATGGACCTTGTGGCGCGGAAGATGATGGATGGTGGCGAAGCTGCCTTTGCCATTCTTGATGAAATCGAAGCAAATGCGGACGTGGCGAAAGCCAGCCTGCCTGAGCTCGCAAAAGCGGTTTGGAATGCAGCCGAAACCCTGCGCGAGACGACAGAGTGGCTGGTTGAGCAAGACATGACCGACCGCTTTGCAGGCTCCGTGCCTTATCTACGTGCCTTTGCGCGGGTCTTGGGTGGTCATGCGCATTTGGCAGCCGCTATGGCAGGTGACGCGGGTCGCTTGCGCCTTGCCACGCTCTATATCAAGCGCCTGTTGCCAGAACATGCGAGCCTTTTGGCCCATGTCCGCGAAGGTGGGGCCGACCTGATGGCGATCACTGTTGACGATTTGCTGGCCTGATGGGTCCTACGACTGCGGGAATCCGCTACCCCCACGCGACTGCGCCTGAGGCAGGGGAAGCGATAGAGGTTGCCAAAGGTGTGCTTTGGATGCGCCTGCCGCTGCCTATGGCGCTCGATCATGTGAATGTTTATGCGCTCGACGAGGGCGATAGTTGGACGGTGATCGACACTGGGTTCGACTCCCGTAAATCGCGGGCGATCTGGGCTGATTTGTTGGCGGGGCCGATGGCTGGCAAGCCCGTCAGCCGCGTTGTGATTACCCACCATCACCCCGACCATGTGGGCCTGGCTGGTTGGTTTGTGGAGCAAGGTGCGACGCTTCACATGCCGCGCACCGCTTGGCTGATGGCGCGAATGCTGACGCTTGATGCGCATGATGTGCCAACCCCCGAAACGCTCGCGTTTTACCGCCATTGCGGAATGGACGCGCAGGTTTATGACAGCCGCAAGGATACGCGGCCGTTCAATTTTGCAGATTGCGTGGCGCCGCTTCCCGTTGGGTTTAACCGACTGAAAGACGGCGAGACGATCATAATGGGCGGGCGCGTTTGGGATATCCGGATGGGCAATGGGCACGCCCCTGAACATGCAACATTCTGGAGCCGCGACGACAATCTGGTGATCGGCGGGGATCAATTGCTGCCGTCAATCAGCGCCAATCTGGGTGTTTACGCGACCGAACCTGACGCCGATCCTGTGGCAGAATGGCTGACAAGTTGTGCCGCGTTTATCCCATTGGCGCGCGACGATCACTTTGTCTTGGGCGGGCATAAGCTGCCGTTTACGGGGCTGCCCCTACGCCTGCATCAAATGATCGAGAATCATCACGGCGCACTTGCGCGGCTCGAGGCGTTTCTGGAACAACCACGACGCGGCGGTGACTGCTTTATGCCTGTGTTTAAGCGTGAAATTACAGGCGACGCTTACGGGCTGGCACTGGTCGAAGCGATTGCCCACCTTAACCATTTGCAGCAAGCGGGGCGCGTGAATCGCTGGCTCGATGCGGACGGCGCTTACCTTTGGCAAACTGTGGCCCGTAGCAAGGAAAATTAACCAGCGGCGGGTAAGACTGCTGCCATGGCTTTCCAATACTATCATAAGCGATCAAAACAGCCCCCCGCGACCATGCAACTCGCGGAACTTTTGGGGATGCTGTCCTATGCCCTTGATATGACCGAGGGGCAACCGCAGGGACATTGCATTCGCTCATGCTGGATCGGCACAAAGCTGGGCATGGCAATGGGAATGGATGAGCGTGATCTTTATGATCTCTACTTCACACTGCTGCTGAAAGACCTTGGTTGTTCCAGCAATGCGGCGCGGATTTGTGCGCTTTATCTTACTGATGACATCAGTTTCAAACGGGATTTCAAGTATATCGACGGAAGCCTCAACGCCGCGCTCCGCTTTGTTTTTGCCAAAACAGGGCTGCAAGCGGGATTGGCAGAGCGATTTCGCGCCACCGTGCACATTTTGCAGAACGGCGGCGAAATATCGAAAAGCCTGATGGAAACGCGGTGTCAGCGCGGGGCGGAAATTGCCGCAAAACTGCGCTTTGGCCCTGCGGTGCAAGACGGTATTCGGGCCTTGGACGAGCATTGGAACGGCGGCGGGAAACCCTTGGGGCTGAAAGAAACGGCTATTCCAATGGCCGCGAATATCGCGCTATTGGCGCAGGTCGTGGATATTTTCCACACTGCCGAGGGCGCGCCTGCCGCATTGCGAGAAATCGAATCGCGCAGTGGAACTTGGTTTAACCCTGATTTGGTAGCCGCCTTTGCTGCCCTTTCTGCTGATGGAGCTTTTTGGCGAACGTTGAAAAGACCGGACATCGATCAAATCGTTTTTGCATTGCCTCCCGGGCAGAAGCCAACGAAGGTGACCGAAGGATACCTTGATGATATCGCCGCCGCTTTTGCCTCCGTTATTGATGCCAAAAGCCCCTTTACCGCCGACCATTCCGCCCGCGTCACGCTTTATACAGATACGATTGCCGAACAGTTGGGGCTGGATCAGGCGCATCGCCGCTGGTTGCGACGGGCCGCGTTATTACATGATCTCGGCAAGCTGGCCGTCAGCAACCAAGTGCTTGATAAACCATCGAAACTAGATGACGACGAGTGGCAAGCAATCCGCGCCCATTCGCGTCACAGCGAGGAAATACTGACCCGCGTTTCCGCATTTCACGACATTGCCCCTATTGCGGGGGCACATCATGAACGGCTGGACGGACACGGTTATCCTTACGGGCTCAAAGGCGATCAAATCGGGTTGGAGGTTAGGATTTTAACCGTTGCCGACGTGTTTGACGCGCTGTCTGCTGAACGCCCCTATCGCGCCGCGATCCCGATTGACGAGGTGTTCAAGATCATGGAACGCGATATTGGCACTGCCTTTGACGCAACATGTATAGACGCGCTGAAACGCGGGATGCAGGCGATGAATGCGCGGGCGGCTTAAGCGGCGAGCATGAGGCCCGCTTGCGTGTCACCCCGTTCATCAACCTCGAAAATGCAATCGGTCGGCACTGTCGTCCACTTGCTCGCATCACCGCAAAGCGGCTCTGACGCCAATGACCTGCCGCCATTGTCCAACACGCCTGAAAGATAGAGCGTCGGACAACACCCGTCTGAGGCATAGCGGAATGCAAACAACGACGACCCGTTTGAGAAAACCGTTGTGAGCCGAATCGGCCCTTGGTCAGTCGCGGGGCCGATGATGTCTAGCGTGGTGCGCATCGCCTCGCTGGGATTGTTATCCAAGCCATTGGCCAGCAGCGTCAGGAAAATCATCTCGCTATCCGTTGTGCCACGGCGTGACGCAAACAGGTTATCTGGGAGTGCAGCCTCCATCCGACGGCGGATCGACGCGAAATGCGGGATCTGGCCGTTATGGCAAAACGACCAGTTATCATAGGTAAACGGATGGCAATTCGCACGGCTGGTTTCGCCCACGGTGCCCGCGCGAACATGCGCGATAAACTGGCTGGAGCGCATCATACGGCACAGACTAAGCAAATTGCCATCGGCCCAAGATGGCAGCACATCACGGTAAAGACCAGGACGGGTATCGTCGCCATACCAAGCGATACCAAATCCGTCGCCGTTCACCGCCAACTTCGCCTCGTTGGCATGCTGGCTTTGGGTCAAAAGTGAATGCGCAGGGCGCACAACGATGTTTTCAAGTGGAATGGCAGGTCTAGTATAGGCGGCGATACGGCACATGATTAATGGCGGGCCATGATTTTTGCGTGCAGACGCTTGAGAATACGGCTCGCAGTTGTTTTGCAAAGCGCTGGAATAATCGCATGAACAAGGGCAGCCATAGATGCCACACCCAGCCAGAAAGAGAAGCCAAGTGCAAAGCGCATGTGCTGCAAGAATGTCTCGTTTACCGCTGCGGGGTGATCGGTGAACAATGTGGCAATTGGGCTACGGCGCGTTGGTGTTTGGCTCATATCTGACATCGGTAGGTTCCTTGTGAGAGGTGGTGTTACAGATAACTAGCCAAATCAGCCTGCATAAATGTCCCAAATTGCACTGTATTTATCGAAAATATTGGGATAATATCCCCTTATGGAGCACAACCTCGATACAATAGACCGAAAAATATTAAAAATCCTTCAACGCGACGCAACGACTTCAGTCGATGACATCAGCGAAGAGGTCGCATTGTCACGCAATGCCTGCTGGCGGCGGATCAAGATGATGGAGGCCGCAGGCGTGATCAAAGGTCGCGTCGCATTGGTTGACCATGCCGCTGTCGGCTGCCCGCTCTCGGTGATGGTTTTGATACGCACCAATGCCCATGACGCCGCATGGATGGCAAAGTTTCAGACAGCCCTTGCCGCAATGCCTGAAGTGGTCGGCGCCTACCGCATGACGGGCGAACTGGATTACGTGCTGCGCGTCCGCGTCGCCGATGTGCCTGCCTACGATACGTTTTACAAACGCCTGACATCACGGATTTCTGTTTCGGATATTTCTGCTAGTTTTGTTATGGAAGAGATCAAAGACACAACGGCGGTGCCCTTATGACCCAAATCAAAAGCCAAGCGACCATAGAAACCTCTGCGGATGCGATGGAAAATGCGCATCTGCCAGGCTTGTCTGAAGTCCATGTCCAAAACCGTGGCGCATGCCCAGACAAGGATACGCTTCCAAAGGCCCTCAAAGAATCCAATGCCAAGAAAAGCCCTGCGCAATGGGCCTATGAGCGGATCATTTTGTATATCCAAAATTTTGAAAAACAGCTCGATAACGAACATGAAGTCGGCATGGGTCTTGCGGGTGGCGGCGCAGGCGTGATCAAAATCGAAGGATTAGGTTATTACGATCCTGACATCGTGACTTATTATGGCACCAACGAATTGGGCGCAAAGATGCAGCTGATCCAGCACGTGACCCAACTTAACGTGATGTTAATCGCGAACCCTAAAAATATCGACCAAGTTGAGCCAAACCGCATTGGGTTCCAATTGGCAGAAGGCCTTGAGCGTACCGAACCATCAGATGAGACGACATAACGCATCTGAGAACACGTGACATGGCAACTTGAATCGTCTATGCGACACCCAATACCGTTTTCAAACCAGAGGACCACGACAATGGCCAACCACAAGCACGGCGAAATGGACATCAAAGTTCAGGAAAAAACCTTCAATGGTTTCATCAGCATGGTCACCAAAGGGTCGATCGGCATTATCTGCCTTTTGATCTTTATCGCGCTGGTCAACGGCTAAGCTTTTGCACCGCCGCACATTTATTCTTGGCGCACCACTTGCGCTAGCTGCATGCGGCGGTGGTGATCCAATTTGGGCGCCCGATGATGTCGTAAACGCGAAAATCTATCGTGGGACTGGCCAAAAATCGATCACACTCTATACTATGATCAATGTGTGGTCAGGCAATGGTGCGCATTCGTCTTTGCTAATTGATGCCAGCCAAAGGGTGATGTTTGACCCTGCGGGCAGCTTTAAACATGAGACGATTCCTGGGCGGAATGACGTTCTTTTTGGAATATCGCCCCGCGTTGAGGAATTCTACGTCAGCTACCATGCGCGTCAGACCTACTATGTAGAAGGTCAGCGCATCCTTGTTTCTGATGAAATCGCAGAACGCGCGTTGCAGCTGGTCATGGCCAATGGTGCTGTGCCAAAATCAGCTTGCGCACTGGCAGTTTCCAAAGTTCTTAGGGATATTCCCGGGTTCGAGAACATCCGCCGCACGATCTCGCCAACCCGCATTCGTGACGATTTTGCGAAAATTCCAGGTGTTGTGACAACGATCTACCGCGAAGATGATGCCGACGATAAATCAATTGCGGCGGCCCAAATCGACGCGGCGCTTAAAACTGACCAGTAGTCCAAAGCCCTGCGTAAAACACGACGGCCCCTGCGACCATTCCCCAGACAATTTTCTGAGACCGATACGCCACCAATACGGCAGCGAGGGCGGCCAAAATGCGCACCGCGTCAGGCTGCCCACCCGTTGCGGCAGGCCATAGCACCAGTGGCGCAACCATGCCCGGTAGAACCGCGACAGGCGTATAGCGCAGCAGGCGCAACACCAAAGCCGGCATCGGCCTGTCTCCAATGAGCCCCAAAAACGAAAATCGAATAGCGAATGTGCCGACCGCCATGATGCCAATGATTAGCCAGATTTCACCTGCTGAATAATTCACGCCGCTTTCCTTTCCATCCAAGTCTCGACCAGAACGCCCGCAACCATCGCACAGAACGCCGCGATCAACAGGCCACTGCCTGATGGCAGGCCGATCAACAACAAGCTGACCACGATTGACACTAGGGCCGCCGCGACATGGGCTAAGGTCCGCAACATCGGTGCGACGAGCGATAGGAACGCAATCGGCAAGATGAAGTCGAGCGCCAATGCGTCAGGAATGGCCTTGCCGATCAAGGCCCCCACAATGGAAGCCGCGATCCACAAAGGCGCAATCGCGCTCGATACGCCGAGAAAATACGCAACGCGTGCCGAAACAGGCAGGTCAGGCTCGGCCTCATATTTCGCGATGGAGGCGACATAGCTTTGGTCGAAATTCAGGTAGCTGACAAGCGCACGTTGCCATAGCGGAGCGGACCCAAGGTAAGGCACCAAAGCGGCCGAATACATCGCCATGCGCAGGTTAACCGCCAAGGCCGCCAACAAAACAAACCCAATCGCCGCATTGTCGAGCATCAGTTGCACGGCTGCAAATTGTGCGGCCCCTGCGATGACCAACACGGTAAAGCCGATTGTTTGCGCCAAGGTCAGCCCCGCATCCAAAGCCGCCACACCAAATAGCGTCGCAAATGGCACAACGACGAAACTGAACGACAACCCGTCGCGTAGACCTGCCCAAAAGGCGGATTTCTCGGTGGAAGTGGTCATCGGATTGGCCTAGCTTGGGATGAGTTCACATCGGTTTTAGGCGCGCAACACAGGAAAGACAAATGTCAGTTAACGGCACCACCCATTCTTATCTGATCGCACCAAATCCGGACGGCGGGCGCTTGACCCGCTCAGTTACGGGAACCGATCAGAATGGCGCACAGATCGACCTAAACGTGGTGGAAGAACGCCCGCTGACGATTTACCTGAACGCCCAAGAGATCGTGACCGCCATGACGATTGGCGACTACCCCGAATACCTCGCCTTGGGCTTTTTGCGTAACCAAGGCATGTTGCAAAACGGCGAAGATATCCTGCGCGTGGACTACGACGAAGAACTGGAAACCGTTGTTGTGCGCACCTCGTCGAAGACGACCTTCGAGGACAAGCTCGCCAAGAAAACCCGCACCAGTGGATGTGCCGTTGGCACGGTCTTTGGCGATATGATGGAGGGGCTGGAAGGCGTTAAGCTCCCCGCAACACCCGTGCGTACATCGGACCTTTATGCGCTGGCCGCCCAGATCAACACGACCCCCTCGCTTTACCTCAGCGCAGGCGCAATCCACGGCACGGTTCTGTGTCAAGGCAATCGTCCACTGGTCTATATGGAGGACGTGGGTCGCCATAACGCCGTTGATAAAATCGCGGGTTGGATGTTGTCCGAGGGTGTCAGTGCCGAGGATAAAATCCTTTACACAACCGGCCGCCTGACGTCTGAAATGGTCATCAAATGTGCGCAGATGGGCATCCCTGTGCTCGCCTCCCGCTCTGGCTTTACCGCGTGGGGCGTCGAGATTGCGCAACAAGTCGGCCTGACGTTGATCGGTCGGATGCGCGGACAGCGGTTCGTTTGCCTTGCGGGTGAAGACCGCCTGATCCGCGATGCTGACCCCAGCAAAGTCGCCGAAGAACCCCGCAAATCTGGCCGCAAAGGCAGCGAAACATGAGTGCCCCGCTCGGTGTGATCCTCGCAGGTGGTCTGGCCACGCGGATGGGCGGCGGCGACAAAGGACTTTTGCGCCTTGGAGACCGTAGCATTCTCGACCATGTGATTGATCGGCTTGAACCGCAGGTCACTGGCCTTGCGCTCAATGCCAACGGAGATGCGGCGCGGTTTGCGGACCTTGGCCTGCCTGTCATTGCCGATAGCATTGACGGTTTTGCAGGGCCGCTTTCGGGCGTGCTCGCAGGTCTTGATTGGGCCGCAGCGCAAGGGGCCAGCCACATCGTCACGGCCGCAGCTGATACGCCATTCCTGCCCTGCGATCTTGTCCCGCAACTGCAACTTGCTGCCGAAATCGCAGGCGTTGATCTGGCCCTCGCCGCGACACCTGACGGGCGGCAGCCGACCTTTGGCCTCTGGCCCGTGCGCCTGCGCGATGACCTGCGCGAGGCGTTGAATGGCGGTTTGCGAAAGGTCGTGATGTGGACCCAAAAGCATAACGCCGCAACAGCCAATTTCCCAGACAGTGCCGCGTTTTTCAACGTGAACACACCCGAAGACCTAGAAACCGCGCGAGGCATATTATGAGAGTATTTGGCGTTGTCGGTTATAAGAACACAGGCAAAACGGGCCTAATGGAACGGCTCGTCACTGAGATCACAGGGCGCGGTTTTACTGTCTCAACAGTGAAACACGCACACCACAATTTCGACGTCGATCACGAAGGCAAAGACAGCTACCGCCACCGCACGGCAGGTGCGTCACAGGTCCTGCTTTCCTCAGGCAACCGCTGGGCGCTCATGTCGGAATTGCGAGGCGCGGACGAGCCTGCGCTCGATGTGCTCTTGGGCAAACTGGACCCCGTTGATTTGGTCCTGATCGAAGGTTACAAACGCGATAGCCACCCCAAGATCGAGACCTACCGTAGCGCCACTAATGGCAGGCTGCTTGCCCCAAATGACCCGACAATTCTGGCCATCGCTGCCGATTGCGCCGTCGATGCAGAGCAACCCAAATTCGATCTAGATCACACAGCTGCGATCGCCGATTTCATCCTCGCACAGGTCGGCCTATGACATTTGATACAATCGTTATTGTCGATTGGTCGGGCGGAAATGATCGCGGGCCTACGCCTGTCAAAGACGCGATTTGGGCCTGTGTCGCAGGGCAAGACCCCATCTATTTTCGTAATAGAATACTGGTCGAAACTTGGCTCATTGAGCTGTTCGAACGCGAATTGGCCGCTGGAAGACGCGTCATGGCAGGCTTTGACTTCCCCTTCGCCTACCCCGCTGGCTTTGCCAAAGCGATCACAGGAACCGACGATCCGTTCGCTATGTGGGCATGGCTAAACGACCACATCGAAGACGCAGCAAAGGCCAACAACCGCTTTGATGTGGCAGGTGCGCTGAATACAAAGTTTGACGGTATCGGCCCCTTTTGGGGCAACGGACTTGCGCGCGATATTCCGCATCTGCCCAAGAAAGGCAACATACGCACCAACACCGATTTCCCCGAACGTCGCGCTGTCGAAAACCACGCAAAGGGGAGCTTCACGTGCTGGCAACTTGCGGGCGCTGGTGCTGTTGGGTCGCAAGTGTTGATGGGCCTGCCTGTGCTGCATCGCTTGCGGGAACGGTTCAAAGACGCGGTCTCGGTCTGGCCGTTCGAGGCCCCTTCGAAACAGATCGCACTCATTGAGGTGTGGCCCACGCTTTTCGCGGGACCCGCCCCAGACGGCATGATCAAAGACGCCCATCAAGTGAAGACAACTGCGGCGTATTTTGCAAAAACCAATCTTGCCGCATTGCTCAATGTGACGGCCCCCGTTGAGGGTTGGATCCTTGGCGTGCCACAGGAAAAACGCCCCACGCCCCCCCTACGCAACGACTGTTTTGCGATGCCGCAAGGGGCGCATTGGACACCCGTTGACGTAGCGCTGGCGCATTTAAAATCGAATCTTTTGGCGGTAACGGGGACAAAGACCGTAACCTTGAAAAAGGCAAACAAGCGCATCCTCGCAAGCGACATTGCAAGCCTGCGTGCCCATCCACCGACCCCGAATTCTGCGGTGGATGGCTATGGATTTGCGGGCGGCGCTGCGTTGGGCGAACAGGCGTTGACGCTTGTCGATGGGCGCTCTGCTGCGGGGCAGCCTTATGATGGCTATGTTGAAAAGGGTCGCGCGATACGTGTGCTGACAGGTGCGGCTCTACCAAGTGGCGTTGATACGGTCGTGCTGCAAGAAGACGTCGTCATTGACGGCGATCAACTGCGGTTTCACGGTCCGTTAAAGCAAGGCGCAAACGCGCGGCGTGCGGGCGAGGATATGGTTGCAGGGCAAAATATTTTCTCCGCAGGACACAAACTTCGCCCCGTCGATCTCGCCACACTTGCCGCTACTGGCATTGGCAAAGTAGCCGTCCGCAAAAAGCTACGGGTTGGCATTTTATCGACTGGAGACGAGTTAGCGCAGGCAGGTACGGCCGCCCGCGAAGATCAAATCTACGACGCCAACCGCCCGATGTTACGCAGTTTGGTGCAGACTTGGGGGCACAAAGTGGTCGACCTTGGATGCGCCCCTGACCTGCGCGATGAACTGCGGAAAACCTTGGATGCGGCAGCAAAGAAATGCGACGTGATCCTGACATCTGGCGGGGCCTCGGCGGGGGACGAAGACCATATGTCCGCGCTACTTGAAGGCACGGGAAGTTTCGCCCTTTGGCGGATCGCGATGAAACCGGGGCGGCCTTTGGCGCTTGGTCTTTGGAATGGCGTACCCGTCTTTGGCTTGCCCGGGAACCCCGTCGCGGCTTTAATATGCGCGTTAGTATTTGCGCGGCCCTCATTGTCGGTTTTGGCAGGTGGCGCGTGGTTGGAGCCGCAGGGGTTCACATTGCCCGCCGCCTTCACCAAATCCAAGAAGGCGGGCCGCCGCGAATACATCCGCGCGCGGATTGAGGACGGCAAAGTCACTGCTTTCGTCTCTGAGGGATCAGGGCGCGTTTCGGGTCTGTCTTGGGCTGAGGGGCTGGTCGAGTTTGGCGACGAAGCCAAGGTCATTGTGCACTGCGACCCTGTCCGTTTCATCCCTTACTCAAGCTTTGAACTATGATTACAAGTAAAGGCATCAAACCAGATGAGCGCGAACAAGTGGCGACACTTTATTGGGAAGCATTCGGCCCGAAACTTGCCCGCGTGATGCATCCAGAACCAAAAGCAATGGCGTTCATTGAGAAGGTTCTTGACCCCGAACACGCGATTTGCGCCCATGACCGCGAGGGCAAGCTGCTTGGCGTTGCGGGATTTAAGACTTACGAAGGTGCCTTGGTGAACGGAACGTTCGAGCAGCTTTCCCAAGCCTACGGGCCGTTTGGTGCCGTGTGGCGGGCAGCGCTGCTTTCCCTTCTTGAGCGCGACACTGAGGATGCCCGCTTCCTTATGGATGGTATTTTTGTGGAGCCTACCGCGCGTGGTCAAGGCGTTGGAACCACGCTCCTAAAAGCGATTGTTACCGAAGCCCACCGGCGCGGATTTGGCGAAGTGCGCCTTGATGTCATCGACGCCAACACCCGCGCCCGCGCATTATATGAGCGGTTCGGTTTTGTCCCAAAGCATACCCAAAACATGGGGCTATTGCGCCACATCTTTGGCTTTAAATCCGCGACGACGATGATCTATCAGGTCTAGCCAGACCCGATCAGAACACCCGCCGCAAAGACCAAGGCGCCACCAACAACCACCTGAAACGCAGCCCGCAAAAATGGTGTCTGCATATAGCGGTTTTGAATCCACGCGATCGCCCAAAGCTCGATGAACACAACCACCAAGGCGACACTTGTTGCGGTCCAGAAATCAGCGATCAGGTAGGGCAGAGCATGGCCCAAACCACCCAACGTCGTCATCACACCCGCCGCGATCCCGCGCTTAACGGGCGACCCACGACCCGAGATTTGACCGTCATCCGACGCGGCCTCAGTGAAGCCCATCGAGATACCCGCACCGACCGAAGCAGCTAAGCCCACAAGAAACGTCGTCCATGTGTCATGTGTCGCAAATGCGGTCGCGAAAATAGGCGCGAGGGTCGAGACGGACCCATCCATCAAGCCCGCAAGACCCGGCTGCACCCATGTCAGAATGAACTGGCGGTGCGCGGCACTTTCCTCGTCTGAGCGTGCGTCATCACCAAGGTGCTCGGCCGCAAGCGCGCTTGCATGCTGTGAATGGCCCGCCTCGGCGGCGGCCAAATCACCCAGTAACTGGCGCGTCGCAGCGTCCGTCGTGACGGCAGCAGCGGCACGGTAAAACCGTTCCGCGTCATGCTCCATTTGGGCAGCCTCCTCTCGGATACGCTCCAGGCCAAGGTTTTCGACCAACCAAACGGGGCGGCGGGCGTAAAAGCCTGACACATGCTCGCGACGGATCAGCGGGATCACATCGCCAAAGCGGCTGACGTGCAGCTCGATCAGAAGGCGGCGGTGCTCGTCTTCCTCCTTGGCCATGCCGTCAAAAACGGAGGCACTCGCTGGGAATTCCGCACGCAACATCTGCGCGTAAGAGCGGTAGATACGGGCGTCGTCCTCTTCTGAGGAAATCGCGAGAGCGAGAATTTCTTGCTCTGACAGGTCACGGAAACGACGACGGTTTGCAAGTCCTGGGATCATGGCACGGCTCACTTATTAGAATGGTTCTAAGGTAGTCACCACCGCGAATAAGGCAAGCCCTGAAACGCAAAAGGCCCCGCAGATCGCAGGGCCAGTCGCAAATATGGAGGGCGATTTAGAACTCAACAACCGCACGAATGGATTTACCTTCGTGCATCAAGTCAAAGCCGTGGTTGATGTCTTCAAGCTTCAATTTATGGGTAATCATCGGATCAATCTCGATTTTCCCGTCCATATACCAATCGACAATTTTCGGCACATCAGTACGACCAGACGCCCCGCCAAAGGCAGTCCCGCGCCAACTACGACCTGTCACAAGCTGGAAAGGACGCGTCGAAATCTCGGCACCTGCAGGGGCAACGCCGATGATGATGCTCTCTCCCCACCCCTTATGCGCGGCCTCAAGTGCTGTGCGCATCACGTTCACGTTGCCTGTGGCATCAAATGTATAGTCAGCACCGCCTTTGGTCAGCGCAACCAAATGCGCCACCAGATCACCCTCTACCTTGGACGGGTTCACGAAATCGGTCATGCCAAAACGTTTGCCCATCTCGATCTTGCTCTCATTAAGATCAACGCCAACGATCTGATCCGCACCTGCAAGGCGCAGCCCTTGAATCACGTTCAGGCCAATGCCGCCCAGACCAAAGACAATCGCGCGGCTGCCGATCTCGACCTTGGCGGTATTGATCACAGCACCGATGCCCGTCGTGACGCCGCAACCGATATAGCAAATCTTGTCAAACGGCGCGTCTTTGCGGACCTTGGCCAGCGCGATTTCAGGCACAACCGTGTGGTTGGCAAAGGTCGAGCAGCCCATGTAGTGATGGATGGGCGTGCCATCAAGCATCGAGAAACGGGTCGAACCATCTGGCAAAAGCCCGGCGCCTTGGGTGCTGCGGATCTTCTGGCAAAGGTTGGTTTTGGGATTGAGGCAATACTCGCACTCACGGCACTCAGGCGTGTAAAGCGGGATCACGTGATCACCGACCTCAAGGCTGGTAACACCTTCGCCGATCTCAATGACAACGCCTGCGCCCTCATGGCCAAGGATCGCAGGAAAAATGCCCTCAGGGTCATCGCCAGAGCGGGTGAATTCGTCTGTGTGGCATAGGCCAGTCGCCTTGATCTCGACCAAGACCTCGCCTTTGCGCGGCCCCTCCAAGTTCACTTCCATGATTTCAAGCGGTTTACCCGCAGCAACGGCAACGGCGGCACGTGTTCTCATCATTTGAAAATCCTCTCCAATTTGTCACAAGGATCACGCATTGCGCCGCCCATTTCAACCAGCGTTTGCGCCAAAGGGGAGCGAAATCAATTTTGAAACCTTGCAAATGGAACAAAATTTCACGCATTCTGCGAGTATGAAAAAACTCATTCTCCTTTTGGCGCTCGCCGCCTGTTCCCCGCAAGCGCCCAGCGCACCGCAACCCGTTCAAAACGCCCTACCTACGGGCATGGATGATACGTGTAATGCAGTACGCTATCATACGCTGCTGAACCAGGATGCCACAGCGCTTGAGCGCATTTTGATCCTTGGCCAAGTGCGCATTCTCCGCCCCGGAACGATCTCAACGCAGGATTACGCCCCTGCGCGCATGAACTTCCACGTGGGAGAAGACGGCAAGATCAACCAGATCAGCTGCGGGTAATTGGGGATAAAGTGGAGGCCTTGAAGGGATGCACTGGGCGGGGGCTATAAAAGCACCCCCTCAAGAACCTACTCACTATGAAACTGATTTCGCAGGCAATCATGTCAATTGCATGAACCCCCCGCGACATTTCAAAGATGATTTTCGGTTCGCATCGCTTCAGAACGCTTGATTTCAGGGGCAATCGGCGCAAGTCTATTTCCATGAACATCGACGCCCCCCTTTCCCTTCCGTCAAGACAACCCGAGCAGGTTGCGTTCCACCGCACCGAACTCAATTTGATTCTGGGTCTTTACGGTCGCATGGTTGCTGCGGGTGAATGGCGTGACTATGGCATGTCTTTTCTGCGCGAAGCGGCCGTGTTCTCGGTGTTTCGCCGCACCGCTGAAAATCCGCTTTATCGGATTGAGAAACGACCAAAGCTGCGGCTGAAGCAAGGGCAATATGCGGTGATCGGAATGGACGGTCAGGTGCTCAAACGCGGCACGGAACTCCGCCAAGTGTTGCAGGTACTCGAGCGTAAACTGATCCGCGCCGTCAACTAAAGCATCAGACGCTTTCGCGCGGTGACATCCCCATCGCCCTGCGCCTTGATCCGTAAGGTCGCATTTGCGACGAGCTCATAAGCCGTGCTCATGTGATGGGCATTGGCATGGATCATCGTTTCCGCATCGACCATCATGCCCACATGCCCCGTCCAGAACATCAGGTCACCGCGCTGAAGCGGCGCATCGTCGGGCAAACCCACACCAAGCCCATCGCGTTGCAAATCACTATCTGCTGGGCTGATGATGGCACACGCCGTCAGAGATGCAGCGACAAGACCAGAGCAATCGATCCCACTGATCGAATTCCCCCCCCAGAGATAGGGCACGCCAAAATGCATCTGGGCAATAGTCGCAGGATCGGTGAAAGGCTGCGTCAAAGGTCGCAAATGTTTCTTGGGGATAAACCCTTTCGTGGTCTCAAAAAATTTCTGCCGTTCATCCACAACACGGACCCGCGATCCGAATGACAGATACATTAAATCGGCGGATTTCATGGTCTCTTGGGCATAGGCGTGGGTCGCGGGGGTCGCTACAAAATGCGTAGGCACGACCAAACCGCCGAGCGCAGACAGCGGCACATAGCCGACATAGCCATCAACCGCCTGCACAAAGGCCCAGCCATCACGCTCTTCAAAAACCTTAACCTCGGCACCCAACAAAAGCTGCCGATCTCGCATCGCATCGGGCGCAGGGCAGAGATCGACGACAGGCACCGCCACACTTTTCCCGACACCCTCAACAAAGGCGTCTGCCGCAACGTGACCCTTCAAATAAGCCGCCGCAACACGCCCATTCGCTGGGGTTAATCTTGGGTCGCTCATAGCTTCAACAGTTTTGGCAAAGCTTCCAGCAAAGCCCGCGCGCCCATGCCAACACCACCTTTCGGGCGTGCAGGCGCGGCGGTTGGGTTCCAGCCATAGATGTCAAAATGCATGTAAGGGCTTTCGACAAAACGGCGCAGAAACAAGGCCGCAGTAATCGCGCCCGCAAAACCGCCACTTGGCGCATTGTCCAGATCGGCAATGCCAGGTTCAATCATCGCCTCATAAGGCTCGTGGAACGGCAAACGCCAGACAGGATCAGCAACGCGGGCCGCAGCCAGTGAAACCTCGCTCGCAGCCACATCATCATCTGTGAAAAACGGCGACATATCAGGGCCAACCGCCACACGGGCAGCGCCCGTCAGCGTTGCCATGGAAATCACCAGCGCGGGCTGATCCTCATCCGCGAGCGTGAGCGCATCGGCCAACACAAGGCGTCCCTCAGCATCGGTATTGTTAATCTCGACGGTCAAACCTTTGCGGCTTTTCAAAATATCTTGCGGGCGGAACGCATTGCCATCAATGCCATTTTCCACCGCGGGCACCAACACGCGCAAGCGGAGCGGCAGACCAAGTCCCATAATCATATGCGCAAGGCCCAGCACCGTCGCCGCCCCGCCCATATCCTTTTTCATCAGGCCCATGCTCGACCCAGGCTTGATATTCAGGCCACCTGTATCAAAACAAACCCCCTTGCCCACCAGCGTCAAAAGCGGACCCTTTGTGCCCCAGCGCATATCAAGCAAACGCGGCTCACGCGTGGACGCACGGCCCACCGCATGGATCATCGGAAAATTCGCGGGCAGCAGGTCATCGCCCAAGATGACATTGACTTCGGCCTGATGCGCATGAGCCAAAGCGCGAAATGCCTCTTCAAGCTCGAACGGTCCCATATCAGAGGCAGGCGTGTTGATCAGATCGCGGGTCAATACCTCGCCAGCTGCGATCACTTCGATCCGCTTAGCGTCGATCCCTTTGGGCGCGACCAACGATGCAACGGCGCCTGCAGGCTTCACATAGCGGTCAAAACGGTAGGTCTCCAATAGCCAACCAAGGGCGGCCTCTTCCAACTCGGGCCTCGGCAGGTCGCTTACAATTCTATACGTCGCAACTGGCAATTTCCGCGCAGCCGCACCGACAAAAAACCGCCCGCGTTTGCGCAGCAAGGCGGTGCCATACCCAACGGCAGCACAGGCCAAAGTACCGTCTTCACGCGGCACAGCTAAGACCTGCCCCAAAGCCCCCGTAAATCCATAGGTCTGCGCCCATTTCTGAGCAAACTCTGGCAATGTATCAATTGATCCTGTCTCTATGAAGTAAAGATCAACCGCAGGTGTCGTCGGGTCAGCAAAGGTAAAAGGCATTTGAAATCCTTGGTTCATTTCTGCCAAAGATTACCCCTCAGAATATAAAGTGCAATGACCCAATCAGGAACGTTCGCGGTAACGCCACACCTCGGACACGGCCGCATCAAAGGCACGCTCCAAACGTGCCAAAGTCGCACTTAGGGCAACACCATCCTTCTGTTGCGCGGCGATTGCGACATGGTCAGCGCCCCACCACACATCGGTCAGCCCAAGCTGTGATGCAATGGATGAAATTCTGCGCGCAGGTCCCAAAATATCCTCAAACAAATGCGCCCGATGCGCGATCTGAAGCGAATCCAACTTATGCGCAATGTCCTCTAGGATTTTACAAATCATGGCCTCGGCATAGACTTCTCCTTTCATGGCGAAAATCTCGTAGATTGGCTCTGGATCCAGATTGACGACATCAAGGCACCGTAAATAGGTGACTGAATTGGGGCTCTGGGCGGGTGCGGCCATCGCCGCGAATTGTGACTGATTGTGTTCCATAAATTCGTTCTAGGCCCAGATGGTTTTCAGAATATGAAACATGCAATTGAAATTATTCCAAATTCGTGAAAATGCATGATAAACCAAGCGAAATCACGACGGAGTACATTGATGAAATCTGCCCGCCCCCTGCCTTCCTACTTGGTCAGCCGCTATCACGGTTGGAAAGCAACGACATTTACCGAGAACAAAGGGTGGTACAAACGCCTAGCAGAAGAGGGCCAACGCCCCCGCGCAATGGTGATTTCCTGCTGCGATAGCCGTGTGCATGTGACGGCGATCTTTGGGGCCGATCAGGGCGAGTTTTTCATTCACCGCAATATCGCGAACCTTGTGCCGTCCTACCACCCTGACGGCGCACAGCACGGTACATCTGCCGCCGTTGAATATGCCGTCACCGCCTTGAAGGTCTCGCACATCGTTGTGCTCGGTCACTCTGGCTGCGGCGGCGTTGAGGGATGTTACAACATGTGCTCTGGCCACGCCCCAGAACTAGATGAGAAAAGCAGCTTTGTGGGTCGCTGGATGGATATTCTGCGCCCCGGATTTGAGCGCTTGGCCGAAGGCACTGACGAAGAACGCAAGCAGGCTCTTGAGAAAGAAGCCGTGTTGGTCTCGCTCGAAAACCTGATGACCTTCCCTTTTGTGAACGACGCTGTTGAAAGTGGTGAACTCACACTACATGGCGTCTGGAACGATATCGGCGACGGCAGCCTGGAGGGCTACGACGCAACTGCGGAAAAATTCCTACCTATTTAAAAGGCGTAAAATCTGTGTCATCCATCCTTGATCTCGCTGCAGCCAACCTGATTTCCCCGATTATCCTAAGCTTCGCGCTTGGATTGCTCGCCGCATTTGCGCGATCCGATCTGACAATCCCAGAAGCCGTGGCCAAGGGCATGTCGATCTATTTGCTTTTTGCAATTGGCTTCAAAGGCGGGGCAAGCGTGGCCTCACATGGCGTGGATGCGACGCTGTTGTTGGCTGTCGGCGCAGGCGTGATCCTGTCATTCGGTCTGCCGCTCATTGCCTTTGCCCTACTCAAGGTGATGACAAACCTCTCCAGAACCGACGCCGCAGCTGTGGCCGCACATTACGGTTCGATTTCTATCGTGACTTTCGTCGCCGCAACCTCCGTTCTTGAGGGCCGCATGATCGACGCCGAAGGCTATATGGTCGCCGTCGCCGCCGCTATGGAAGCCCCCGCCATCCTTTCGGCACTCTGGCTCGTTGCGCGCAGCGGTACAGGCGGAAAAATGGAAGAGGGCTTGATGCGTGAAATCATGCTCAACGGGTCCATTGTCTTGCTTGTTGGGGCATTTGCTATCGGCATGATCACAGGCGAAAAGGGTTTGGCCGACATCGCGCCCTTTATCGTGAGCCCCTTCAAAGGGGTGCTCTGCCTGTTCCTGCTCGACATGGGGCTTATCGCAGGGCGTGGGCTACGGTCTGCCAAGGGGATCGTCACCCTGCCCATCGTGGCATTCGGGATTGCAATGCCGCTCATAGGTGCCAGCTTTGGTCTGGCTGCGGGTCTGCTGATCGGGCTTTCAACGGGCGGTATTCTCTTGATGATGGTGCTTGCAGCCTCTGCCAGCTATATCGCTGTGCCCGCCGCCATGCGCGTGGCCCTGCCCCAAGCGAACCCTGCAGTCTATCTCACATTGTCGCTGGGGATCACCTTCCCGTTCAATTTGACGCTTGGAATTCCACTCTATCTTACCGTCGCGCAGATGGTCACAGGAGCCTAAAATGGACATGCACACCGCAAAACGAGTCGAGATCATGATCGAAGCCCCATTAGAAAAGCGACTGACAACCGCATTGGAAAAGGCAGGGGTGACTGGGTTCACCGTACTGCCTGTCTTGGGGGGCTCTGGCCGCTCTGGGCGCTGGTCGCGCGAAGGGCAAGTCGGACGCGCTGGCATGGTCGCGGTGATTTGTCTGATTAGACCTGAGCGGCTAGACACGCTCTTGGATGCGGCCTTTGCGGTGGTTGAGCCGCATATCGGGGTCGTCAGCGTGACAGATGCAATGGTCCTGCGCGCCGAGCGATTCTAGGCTTAACGACGCGCGGCCGTCTTCTGGGTCAAAACGTCTGCGAACAAATCGCGCATTTCTTCGCGGGTAATCTTCGCGTCTTCAACGGCCTTATCGATCAATGCCTCAGCCTTACGGCGCGACGTCCAAGTTTTAATAAATGTTAACATATGTTCCACCTAATTTACGCTCAACTGATGTGCCTCTTTTCGCAGAATCGGCGGCAAAGCATCAGTTCAGGAATCGGATGTAACATGGGGCATTGGACTCTTGCTACTTATCCTTTCGGATAGGTTTACTCAAATTATAAGGGCCCCAGCGTGATGCAGGGGCCCTTACTATAGAATCGGTTGAAAGGGTTTAGCCCTTCTTAAAGGGTTTAGCCCTTCTTAAGGCACTCACGGCCCAACAATTCTGCGACCTGCACGGCGTTCAATGCCGCACCTTTGCGCAAGTTGTCGGACACGCACCACAGGTTCAGGCCGTTCTCAACTGTCACGTCCTGACGGATGCGGCTGATGAATGTGGCAAAGTCTCCGGCGCATTCAACAGGCGTCACATAGCCGCCATTCTCGCGCTTATCGATCACCATGATACCTGGTGCTTCACGCAGGATATCGCGGGCTTCGTCTTCGTCGAGGAATTCTTCAAACTCGATGTTGATCGATTCAGAGTGGCCAACGAACACAGGCACGCGTACGCAAGTTGCTGTAACCTTTACGGATTTGTCCAAGATTTTCTTGGTCTCAACGACCATCTTCCACTCTTCTTTCGTGTCGCCGCTATCCATGAACACATCGATATGCGGGATCACGTTGAAGGCGATCTGCTTGGTGAAAACCTGCTTTGGCTTGTTATCAATCGGGTTGTACATCGACTTGGTCTGATCCCAAAGCTCGTCCATCGCATCCTTGCCCGCGCCAGAAACGGCTTGGTAGGTGCTGACAACAACGCGCTTGATTTTCGCGCGGTCATGCAGTGGCTTAAGCGCCACAACCATTTGCGCCGTGGAGCAGTTCGGGTTCGCGATAATCATTTTGTTTTTGTACATGTGAACGTCTTGCGGGTTCACTTCTGGCACGATCAAAGGAATCTCTGCATCGTAGCGGTAAAGCGACGAGTTATCGATCACAACGCAGCCAGCCTTAGCAGCCAATGGCGCGTATTTCTTTGTGGCTTCAGAGCCAACAGCAAACAATGCCATATCCCAGCCCGTGAAATCAAACGTGTCAAGATCTTGGGTTTTCAGGGTTTTCTCGCCAAAGCTTACTTCCGTCCCCAGCGATTTACGGCTGGCGAGGGCAGCGATCTTGTCGATCGGAAAGGCGCGCTCGGCGAGGATGTTTAGCATTTCGTGGCCCACGTTACCTGTGGCACCAACGACGACGATATTATAACCCATTTGTTGCTTCCTTGATGAGAATGCCGCCTATTACCCCGCCTGCGCCCTAAGGGAAAGAGCTTTAGTCGGTGCGGTCTTGGGCAAACAAATATGCCGCAAGCCCAACAACGGTCATGACAGTGAAGACCGCAAAGATCGCCGTGTAGGCCGTGCTTGGCACGTCAGACAATCCCGCGCGGTAAATCGGCCCTGTCGCAAACTGCATAATGCCCGCACCGCCAATGCCAAACAGGTTCATCAAAGTCACACCGCGCCCTGTCAAATGCGCTGGAAAGAACGCCTTGCCGTGCCCGATAATCACCGCAAACGTCGATCCTGAAATGCCAACCGCCGCCAATAACAGCGTCGAGAACCAGAGACTGCGATCAGGGAAAGCCCAAAGCAGCGCAAGGGCTACTGCGCCAATCGCGATGCCCGAAAACACAACCCATTTACGCGTGCCAAACAACCGCTCAAGCGGACCAAAGGCAAAGTTTCCGATGACCATCGCGATAGCCATGACAAACGTCGCCCGCCCAATCGCCGTAACATCCGCGCCAAACACGTCGCCCAAATAGGGCCCCGCCCAAAGACCGCGCAAACCCGCCGCAGGGGCATAGTTTACCAGCATCATCGCGAAAATCGGCCAGAGGATCGGCATTTTGAGCAGGGTCAGAACAGAACCTTTTTCCTCCGTCTCAACCCGTTCGGGGTCGCGGATCACCGCAATCAGAGACAAGCCCACCACAAGCGAAACCGCAGCCAAGCCCAACATCGTTGGTCGCCAGCCAAAGGCCTCAATCGACCACGCCATCGGGGCCGATCCTGCAAGGTTCCCAATAGATCCAAACCCGATCATGCCACCCGCAAGCGTGCCAAAGGCCGCCGCCGAATAGGTCCGCGCAATGATATAATAGGCCGCCATCAAGATAGGCGAACAGCCGATCCCGATCAGCCCCATCGCGATGGAAACATGCAGCGGCGATTGCGCAAGGCTAAACAGCAACGCCCCACCTGCCCCGCCAAAAATGAACAGGGCCGAGGCCGTCCGCTTGGGCCCGAGCGCATCAAGCCCGATCCCGACAGCGATTTGCATCGCCGCGAAAACAACGAACCAGATGCCCGACGCATAGGCCAGATCATCAGGTGTCGCGCCGATTTCAGCAGCCAAAACGGGGGCGATAACGGGCAAAAATGCACGATAAAATTGTGAGAGAATATAGGCCATGCTTAGGGCCAGCAGTCCGCGCTTCATACCAATACTTTCGCTAGTTGTTAACGATTGGTCGCACGGACCATTGCCCTCGGCAACCCGCCTTAATCGCGCACAGGCAGGGCCGTTGTTTGGCGCACGGTACGCAAGGCAAATGACGACTGCATCTGCGCCACACTAGGTAATGTCGCGAGGTGGCGGCGGTGGATGCGGGCGAAATCCTCGGTGTCGCCAGCGACAACCTTTAACAGATAATCAGCCGACCCCGCCATCAGGTGGCATTCCAAAACATTTGGTACCCGCGCGACAGCTTTTTCAAAGGCATCCAGCACCTCATCCGCCTGACCCGACAACGTTATTTCGACGAACACCGTCGTCGGCAGCCCAACCTTGCGTGGATTCAAAAGCGCCACGTAATCGCGAATGAACCCGTCCTTTTCCAACCTTTGCACACGTCGATGACAAGCAGACGCCGACAGGTGCACCATCTCCGACAGCTCCGCATTCGACATGCGTCCTGCCTTTTGCAAAACCTCAAGGATTCGGTAGTCTATGTTATCAAGTTCCATTTGGCGCAGCTTTCTTCGAATTTGCATTCTCTTTGCGCAAGTTCCTTTCACAATTAACACTAACAACCAAGTGGATTTACCAAGAAATTGCGCCAGATCAGGCAGATAATGCGGGAAACACGTTTCAGGGAGGAAACACGTCATGCACATCGGTTGCCCAAAAGAGATCAAACCACAGGAATTCCGCGTTGGGATCACACCTAACGCAGCCCGCGAAGCGGTGAACGCAGGTCACACCGTGACGGTAGAAACGCAAGGCGGCATTGGCGCTGGTTTCACCGACGAAGACTACATTGCAGCAGGGGCCAAAATCGCGGGCACAGCCGCCGAAATCTTTGCCGCCGCCGACATGATCGTGAAGGTGAAAGAACCCCAGCCTGTTGAGCGTAAAATGCTCCGCGAGGGTCAAATCCTCTTTACATATCTGCACCTTGCGCCCGATCCAGAACAGACCCGCGACCTGATCGCATCAGGGGCGACCTGCATCGCATATGAGACAGTGACCGACCGCAACGGTGGCTTGCCACTTCTTGCGCCAATGTCTGAAGTGGCTGGCCGTTTGGCACCACAAGTCGGCGCTTGGACCCTACAAAAGGCCAACGGCGGACGCGGTGTTTTGCTTGGCGGCGTGCCGGGTGTTGGGCCTGCGAAAGTGATGGTTATCGGCGGGGGTGTTGTCGGCACCCATGCTGCCAAAATCGCGGCAGGCATGGGCGCGGATGTCACCGTGCTTGATCGCTCCCTGCCACGCCTACGCTACCTTGATGACGTTTTCGGTGGCACGTTCAAAACCTCCTACGCCTCTGAGGGCAACACGATTGAACTGGCGCAACAAGCCGATCTGATCATCGGCGCGGTTCTGATCCCCGGTGCTGCTGCGCCAAAACTGATCAGCCGCGCGCAACTGTCGGAGCTGAAACCCGGTGCCGCCCTTGTTGACGTAGCGATTGACCAAGGCGGTTGTTTCGAGACATCCCGCGCAACCACCCACCAAGACCCGATCTATGAGGTCGACGGCATCATGCACTATTGCGTCGCCAACATGCCTGGCGCCGTGGCGCGGACATCCACAATCGCACTCGGCAACGCGACGATGCCATTCATGCTGGCACTTGCGAACAAGGGCTGGCGTCAGGCTTGCGAGGACGATCCGCACCTTCTCGCGGGCCTGAACGTCCACGCAGGCGAGCTGACCTACTACGCGGTCGGGAAAGCACTTGGGATCGATGTGATTGCGCCCACGCTTGCCTTGAAGAAGTAACGCACATCAAACATAACGCAAAAAGGCCCGCCGTTCTGGCGGGCCTTTCTACTTTTAAGGTACCGAAAATTACTTCTTCAGAGCCTTCAGGATGTCTGCAAGCAGCTCTTCCTGTGTTGGGCCTTTTGGCGCCTCTGGAGCAGCTTCTTCTACCTTCTTCGTCTTGTTCACTGCTTTTACCAGCATGAACACAACAAATGCGATGATAAGGAAGTTGATGATCGCCATGATAAAGCGGCCATATGCGAATACGGCTGCGCCGGCTTCTTCTGCAGCTGCAATTGTTGAGTACTCACCGCCGCCCAAGTTTGCAAACAAGCCTGCGAAATCAACGCCACCCATAAGAAGGCTGATGATTGGGTTGATCAGGTCGCCAACAAGCGACGTGACGATTGCAGTGAATGCGGCACCGATGATGATGCCAACAGCCATGTCCATGACATTGCCTTTGGCGATAAAGTCTTTGAATTCGTTGATCATGTGTAGTCCCCTAAGTTTAAAAGCGCATTTACGATCTGTCGCCGATTGCGCGTCGTATGGTCTTATAACAAGATCACTAGGACTATGAACGGGTTTTAATGCGCGTTTATTCCCCTCAGAGAAAGACTAACTCGGTAATTGTCCGTTAAGAATATATGCGAGAATTTCGACCACCTGTTTGGGTTCCTGAACAACGGCAAGTGCTGCCGCATCGACCTCTTTGAGCGCATGTTGGTGATCGGCCCCATGCATCACAATCACGGATTTCCCTAAGGCCGCCGCATAGCCCGCATCAAACGCCGCGTTCCATTGTTTGTACTTCTCACCAAATCGAACCACGACGATATCAGCCGCCGCAATACCGTGGCGAGTGCGGATTGCGTGCAACTTTGCGCCCTTATTGTCGTGCCAAAACTTGTCAGGCTCCGTGCCCATGATCGCGACACCGCAATCGTCAGACGCTGCATGAGAGGTGGTCGCGGAAATTTGGACCAGTCGTTAAGGTGGATCGCATGAAGAAAGTGATGATCCAAAATGACAAAAAG
>ENA-OREM01000029-OREM01000029.1-marine-metagenome-genome-assembly--contig:-NODE-29-length-127011-cov-5.907196_pt1 | contig 127011 bp, 131 predicted proteins | sample MGYA00248623_ERZ508561 | MGnify/ENA primary metagenome ERZ508561 (study PRJEB26227, sample SAMN06264494) | marine metagenome | isolation source: Columbia River Estuary | place: USA:Columbia River...
CAGATTACCTGTACAGGTCGTCAATATCTTCGTCAGATGATTAAGTTCTTCATGAAACGTGGATATACCCCTCTTGTGATGGATACGGACGGTGTGAACTTCTCTAAACCTGAAGGGTGGGAGAATCGTCGTTACATCGGTAAAGGATTAAACTGGAAGGTTAAGGAAGGTAAAGAATACACAGGTGACGACGCTGACGTTGCAGAGTTCAACGACCTATTTATGAGAGGTGAGATGGCGTTAGATACTGACGGAACTTGGCCTTCGTGTATTAACTTGGCTCGTAAAAACTATGCGGTTATGGAAGCGAGTGGTAAAATCAAACTTACAGGTAATACCATTAAATCAAAGAAACTACCGTTGTATATCGAGGACTTCTTAGATAAGGGTGTGAAACAATTACTCGAAGGTAAAGGTCAGGAGTTTGTGGAGTGGTATTACGAGTATATTAATAAAATATTTAACAAAGAGATTCCATTAATGAAGATTGCTCAACGAGCTAAGGTTAAACTATCATTAGATGACTATAAGTTCCGTTGTACACAAAAGACCAAAGGTGGTTCACTTATGAGTCGTATGGCTCACATGGAGTTGGCCATACAACACAAACTAAATGTTCAGTTAGGTGATGTTATCTATTACGTTAATAACGGTACCAAAGCTTCACAGGGTGATGTACAAAAGGTTAACAAACTAAAGAATGGGTGGAGAAAAGATGACATAGAATATTACACATCTGTCCATGGTAACGAACCTAGTAATGATATGGACTCTATGGTTAGAATCAATTGTTACATGTTAAACCAAAATGAGATTGAGAATAACCCCGATATGAAAGGTGATTACAATGTACCAAGAGCGATTGTAACATTTAACAAACGTATCGAACCATTACTTGTTGTGTTTAAAGAAGAGGTTAGAGAAAACCTTTTGGTTACTGACCCTGAAGAAAGAGGTTTCTTCACTAAAGAACAATGTGAACTAATCAATGGTGTTCCTTTTAAAGAAGGTGACCAAGATAGATTACAAGAAGACGTACTTGATATTAGTGAGGGTGAATTAAAGTATTGGGTTAAACGTGGTATTGACCCTAACTATATTTACGATTTAGCTTCTGAAGGGTGGGAAGAACATATTATTTAAGCGGACTTCATACCATCAGAAGAACCGATGTACCAATTACCTTTGATAAAGTAAAATTCAACACAAGCACCTCTATCAATATCAACCTCATCCCAATCTTCATCAATAGCTCCTTTATCAGGGGCTATTGTTACTTTGGTTAAAGCTTTAATGATTACATGTTCTGTTGTTTGTGAATTTAAAGTTAGACGACATTCAGGTGTCCCTTTAACAACAATAAATTCTTCACCATTTGTTGAGTAGGTTGATGAGGTTACAATTTTTGTTAAATCAACCTCTTCAGTCATTTTTGCACTCATAATTGTTTCAATATCTCTATTTGAATAGAGTTTGTCACCAACAAATTTTCTACCGAAATTTCTTCTCATACTACTCATATTAAATTACGTATATTTGACGAGGCATTGCTCTAAACTTAAGTTGTTTGTTTAAGTTTTCAGCCAATAGGGCTTCTCTTTCCATGACTTTATCAGGTTTTAACCTGGTTAAAGTACCTTCAGCACCTGTTAATTCCTCAATCAATTTCATCTTTTCATCTTTACCTTCAGTTAATAAACTTTGGTAATCCATTGTCAATTCTGAATCAGGTGTTTTAATGTTACCTGAGAACTTACCTCTAACACGACCTAAGGTTTCTTTACAGGTTGCAATGAAGTAACGTCTAACCCATTGTTGTGCAGGGTTATTTAAATCAACCCAAGACATTTTATCTAATGGAACGTCTGACGGCATTTTAATGATATCAGGATTATTTTTAAGACACTTATCTCTATCATCAGGACCTACATCGTAATACCAATACCAAACTTTACCCTTCATTAATTCTGCGTTACCAAAGTCAAACTTACCACCTGGTGTGTTCATTAAGTGAACCGCTTTTTTACCGTCAGGTAATGCTGTGACACGGTAGGTTAATTCACCCGCAATAATTCTTCTTTGGATGTTAATCTCTTGCATTCTCAATAACATATCAAATGCTGGCATCATAAAGTAAGAACCTGACATACCCATTTGAGAATAACCCGCAGGACCACCAAGACCCGCACCACCTAAGGCGCCAAATGACCAAGGGTCGAATAACATGTTATTCAATTCTGAAGGTGTAAACCATAATAATTCATTTAACTCACGACCCGCAGGGATTTCGTATATTTGTTGGTTAGGAACCAAATTGATATAGTCTTTCTTTAACACCCAATCACCACCAGCTTGTAAACCAACAATTTTAGAATAAGCGTAGGTATAACGAGTTTCAAAATCTAAACTCTTAGTAACAAATGCACGAGCCAAAGATTGAGTCTCAACATTAAGACCCCAAAGGTTTGACCACTGAGATTCGATAAGCCAGTTTTGGATATATTGTGAATAGTCGTCAATGGCGAACTCAAGTAGAGTATCCATTTGTTCGTCCTCTAATTCAACTGAACGTAAAGGCGCACCAAGTACGTGTCTTACCCTTGTGTAAAGTTTACTTCTTTCTGGTTCTGGAATAATTGACATAGTTTGTTTTCTTTATAAATATCAATTCAAAGAATAAATTAAATCTTTCTCAGGGAAAACATATTGTCCGTCAACAATCTTGGTGTTCTTATTTCTGAAAACAACAACATCTTTATTGTTTTTTGTAAATATTAACCAATCAGTTGAATATTTTTTAACATTTGCAGAACCGAATACGTGAATGAACCCGTCAATCTTTTTAAGTGCTGTGAATGGTTTAATCTGTGAAGTGTGAGTTGTTCCTGCAACATCAATTTCACAATCAATACCACCAATCATATCTTCACGACTACCTAATTTACCAATCGCCCTAACATTATCTTTACCAAATTTCTTTTTAAGAATATCAACGGTGACATCTTCTCTTTTTTGACCCCAACTATCAGTTTGGGTTAGGATTCTCATTAGGTTTTGGAATGTTGCGGATTCTCTGTTAAAGATTCTAAATTTGTATTTGTCTAAAATATTAACAAGTTTTTTAACTTCATTAACTTGTTCTGCCGGTGTAAGACCTACCATCTGAATTTTTGGTTGATTCGCTTTATCTAACACGGTATTCACATCGTTAAGTAAAACACAGAAACAACTATAGTTTGTGTTTAACTTATTAATAACTGAACGACCTTCACCTTCTAAATTATAAACACCCGCCATTTCACCTTTCGCAAATTCATTCACATTAAAGTAATTATCAGGGAAAACTTCTCTAAGAATCTTGTTGATTGAAACTTTGAATATGTCTTTAACTCGTGGGTTAATATTAAACACCATTCTAATTGCTTCGGTTTCTTCACGACTACATCTTTCAGATTTACCTTCACTTAATACGGTTCTTAGGTTTTCAGTTTCATTTAACTTCTTCTCCATTCTCATAGAGTAGAGTTTATTAACGAAGTCCCAATTAACACATAACCAAAAGTTTTTAATGTATTCATCACGTTTGTTACGATATTTTAAGTAATAAGCGTGTTCCCATAAATCAAGACCCAATAACGGATAACCACCGTCCTCAACCACATTCATAAGTGGATTATCTTGGTTTGGTGTTGAAACAATTTTTAATTTATTACGTTTAGTTAAAACTAACCAAACCCAACCTGAACCAAATCTTTCTTTGGCAACTTCCTCAAACTTATTTTTGAAAGTTGTATAAGTTTTAAAATCTTTTTTGATTTGTTTAAGGACTTCACCACCGGGGTTTTGAGTTTTCGGTGATAACATTTTCCAAAACAATGCGTGGTTAAAAGCCCCACCAGCATTATTTCTAATTGTTTTATCAAAACGACTGATTGATTTAATAATTTCTTCTAATTCTAAATCACCATATTTTTTCTTACTTAATGCGTCGTTCAACTTTTCAACATAACCTTTGTAGTGTTTGTTGTAGTGAACGTTCATCGTCTCTGCGTCAATAAATTTTTTCAGGGCTGAGTAGGAATAAGGTAAACGGTCAATACCGATTTTTTTCATTTCAACTATCAAACTTTCTTTGACAGCCTCCTTTTCCACTTTTTTAATTTCTTCAGAGATTAAATTAATCTTCTCTTCTATTTTTTTCATAAGGCTTATTTTTTATAATAAATAAGCGGAAGTTTCAATTTATCCTCGTTTGTTGATACGGTTCATGACTTCTTCTATAAAATCACCTTTATCTAATAGGTTATCACCCATAACAGTTTCAAAAATATTCTTCTTTTTAATTAAGATATCGTAGATTGCCCCCTCGATTGTGTTCTCAAAGATTGGGTAATAGACTGACACATTATTTTTTTGACCATAACGAAACGCTCTGTCCTCAGCCTGACTATGGTCTGACGGAACGAATGATAAGTCATTCATAATAACAGCTTCTGCTGCAGTCAAAGTAAGACCAACACCCGCAGCTTTTAAGTTACCAACAAAAACTTTAACCTTCTCATTTTCTTGGAATTGGTCAACCGCAAATTGTCTTGCCGGTTTTGATGTTGACCCGTCCAAACTAACGGCAATTTTACCAAAGTGTTCGGTAATCTTTTTTAATGTGTCCGTAAAATTGGTAAAAATAATAACCTTCTTACCTTGTTCTATAATATTTTCGGCTAACTCTATAGTATCTTTAATTTTTTCTTCCGCAATAACTTGTCTAACTTTCATTAACTTACTGAATTGTACGGTTAATGAAGATGACTCGTCTGTTTTATTTTCGTACCAATCATAATATTCACCCATCAGACCCTCATATAATCTCGATTTGAGTCTTAGGTACACAGGTGATATAATCTTATCAGGTAAATCCAACACTTCTGTCTTCAACCTTCTCAACACTTGTCTTGATGTTCTATCTCTTAATTCTTCTAAATTAGACGCTCCCGTTACATTCCATACTTTTCTTTTACCAGCATTAAACTGATAACCCTGACAATAACGAATAGCGTAAGCCATCCAATTCTGAGCTACAGGACTATCAATTAATTGTAGTAGGTTAAAATAATTCATTGGTCGTGATGTCATTGGAGTACCTGTTAGTAACCACAATCTTTTTACATTCTTAACAAAACTATTAACTAACTTTGTTCTTTGTGCCTGACCATTTTGTATGTAGTGAGCTTCATCAATTACCACCAAACCAAAGTTGGCTTGAGTAATTGGTGATTTGTCTTTGTTCTTTATATCGTAAAAGTTTTTTAGAATATCGTAGTTCACAATAACAAAGTCGTGTTCCGTTGAAAAGTTTTTACCTTCTGCGATATACACACTTCTATCGGTGTAATTTCTAATTTCTCTTTCCCAGTTAATCTTAAGTGATGCGGGACAGATGATTAAAATCTTTTCTTCACCTGTTTCTAAAGCTGCGATGATTGTTGAGGTTGTTTTACCAAGACCCATATCATCAGCCAAGATGAATCTTTTGGTTCCCACCAATTTTTCAATTGCAATCTTTTGGTGTTCAAGTGGGGGACGATGAGAATACTTTGAGTAATCAATTGTAACCTGTTCTGTTTTGTGAGTTTTAATCAACGCACCCTTTGGTAACCAAAAATCGTGAATTTCTTGTGTTTCTAAAATCTTACCCCAAACATGATATGACTTATCCTTTTCAACCAACAACTTCTCAACCCAAACTTGTTCGGGTATTGTGGTTAATAATTTTTCGTCAGCAATCTTCTTTGCAAAGTAGGGGTCAAGGTCAACCCACTTCTTAGCGACTTTGGGTTGTACATCATAATACGTCGTAATATAATCGGCTTGAGCTCGTGTTGGGTAGAACTTTTTGTTTGAGTTCTTTTGTTTTTTTAATCTAAGCAAATAGTTATTACCCCCTTCATATTTATCAAGGAGGTTAAGTGCTTTTTGCTCTATGGTTAAGTTTATATTTTCCAAAACACAATCGTTCTATTAATTATAATAAAAAACAGAATATTTATCAATATGTCAGAGAATAAAGTACCTATTACACGTATCGGAAAGTTTTTTGGTTCCGAAGATTTCAACCTTGATATATCAATGGGTGAGGAATGGTTATATGGTGATATGAATTTCACTTTAGTTCTTTATCGTGTTGACAAACAGAAGACTAAGACTGATGACGTTTATGGTGAAACACTAACTGACGGTATTAAATTTTTACCACCCGTAGAATTTAAGGGTTATGTTCAAGTTAGTGCACCTGAAAATAAATATTTAGGTAACTCTAAAATACAACAATCAGAACCAGGTAATGTAAGAATATCTGTTTATCAAAGACAACTTGATGAATTAGAAATCGATATTAATTATGGTGATTATATTGGATATTATGAGACCGAAAGCCGTGTTAGATACTACGTCGTTAATGATGATGGAAGGGTTGTATCTGATAATAAACATACTTACGCTGGTTACAAACCATTCTATAGAACAATTATGGCATCACCTGTAACCAATAACGAATTTAGAGGATTATAATGAAATTTAGAATAACTGAACAACAAGCCAAAAGATTATTCGATAAAGTCGACGATAAAGTTACATGCTCAGAATGTGGGTGGAAATGGAGTTTATCTGAAGGTGGTGACGACCCTTATGTTTGCCATGAATGTGGTCACGACAACGCCAAAAATGAATTTATCGGTAAACGAGTGATGGTTTATTATAACCTACACAAACACACCTTCTCTGTAACATATAAGAGTAAGGTTATTTTACATGCCGATTACGTTAAACTTGGTGATGTGGAGTTTAGAGTTAGAAAAGGGGGTAAAGAACGAGTTAGAACAGAAATGGCTAAAAATGTTCACGCATTTGTTATAGGTAAATTATTAGATTATTGTCAGTATCCATGTGAAGATATTCCACAAGAACCAAATAGTAATATCGTTACTTATAACCCTTACAAATACGACTCATTTGTTTATAAGGATAGTGAACAACCTGTTTATAAAGCCAAAGAGGTTGATATGGTTAACCTAAGAAATAAATTGTTTGTAATTTCTGAAGTTAGAAAAATTGGCATTACCGAACAATTTGAAGGTAGACCAAATAGTTTTACCTACACAACAATTGGTAAATTTGAAAAGGGTAAAACCAAAAGATATTATTTCAATAACCCATTACCAGTACCAAGTAGTGACACACCTAACAATTTAGTTAGTATTAAGGGTGGTAATGGTAATTTTATTTTTGATGAGAAGGATGTTTATTTCGACCCAATTAAAAATAAACTAAGTGTAGAAATCTCAACATTCAATGAAAAATATCCACCAAGCTCAACTAAAACAAATTCAGCGGCTAATGCGGGTATAACCTCTAATAGTGTTAAAAAAGCGTTAGAATTGGCCTTCCCTGAAAATTGGCACTCTGAAGACCAAATTTTTACACCAGGTGTTAGAGACATTTACACTATTGGTGAAAGATTAGGTGATGATGAAACTTGGTCTGTTTTAAATTATTTTGACACAAAAGACGAAATACACTCATTGATTTATTTAAAATATATTGAGGAAAATCCCGATATGGATATTGTAGAGTGGATGGCTGATTTATTTAAAAACAATAAAGAATATACAAAACTTTTATTAGACAGACAGTGGAAATCAATTGAAAGTGGGTTAAAATTAGAAAGAGAAACGGTTAATAACTTTTTAAATAAGATTGGTTCTGACGATGTTACATACTACCCACATGGTTCTAAAATGGATAGATGGGGTGGTGTGGATGTAACTATTGACGGTGTTAATTATCAAATTAAACCTTTAAAGTCTTTTAGTACGGAAGAAGGTTTAACTATTGTGAACACTTACGGAATGAGAGATTATACATCAAAGAATAAAGTTGATAAAATAGCTTTTGCAAATAATAACGAGATTATTGTTTTTGACAATAAAGATTATGATGTTCTTAGTAAAGGACGTGTTGTATTTAAACAAGAACCTAAAATTATTAGATAATGCCTTTACCTAAAAAAAGTATAAAGAAGAATATACCTTTAACATTCCCCAAGACTTTATATCCAAGAAGAGAGGAATTGTTAGAGAAGATTAATAAGGATGGTACCTACCTTCCTAAGTCGATTCTTCATGCCGATTTAGATGGTGGTTTTTTGGATTTTGTTAAGAATGATTTAAAGACAGTTGTTGATGGTAAAGTAATACCAATGGTTGATATTATTATTACAACACAAAACTGGTCACAATTTGTTGAAACATGGAACATTCAAAATATAGATAAGAATGTTGAACCTCCATTCATTACCGTAGTTAGAATACCCGAAGTTAAATTTGGTACCAATCCTGCATTACTTTACAATATTCCAAATAGAAGACAATACTTTTATGCTCAAGTACCTACTTGGGACGGACAAAGACATGGGGCGGATGTTTACAAAATACCACAACCAGTACCTGTCGACATTAGTTATCAGGTTAAGATTGTATGTAACCGAATGAGAGAATTAAACCAATTCAATAAAAACATCCTTGAGATGTTTGCTTCAAGACAAGCCTATACTGTTATTAAAGGACACTACATTCCTATTGTAATGGGTAATATTTCAGACGAATCTGTTATGGATATTACCAAAAGAAAATATTATGTACAATCATATGAATTTACAATGTTAGGGTTTTTAATTGACGAAAACGAATTTGAAGTTTCACCTGCTGTATCAAGAATTTTACAAGTTGTGGAATTTGACACAACCTCAAGAGTAAAACAAAAGAAGATTGGTATTGATAATAAATCTGTTGATATGGATATTCTTTTTATTGTAGGTAATAATATTATTACAGAAATTTTTGAATACACAACTAACTCCTCAATAACATCAACAGATAATGTAGATACATATGATGTATTCATTAACAATGATTATTACGGTTCAGATATTACCGAAATTCAGATTAATACTAATGATGTGGTTAGATTTGTTGTTACTAAAAAAGACAACACACAAGAAGCTAATATTAAATTAAGAAACCTTCTAATTTAATTTTCACCGTAGATATCGGGTTTTTCCTTACACTTGTCAAGTATCAGCTTTTCCAAAAACCGATACATCTTAATGCCCCTCTTTTCACAATATGTCTTTAACACATCGTGAACCTCAACCGATATCTTTAGATTTTTGATTTTTTTATCCTCTTTATTCATGGTAGAAAAAAGGCAGAAAATAGTCTGCCTAAATAATAAATACTTCGTATAAAGTAAAGTATTTTGGTTTATTTGATAATATTTATAAGAAAATAAAATTTAAGAAACAAAAAGACTAATGGCAACAAACAGTAAAGTATTCGTATCACCTGGAGTGTATACATCAGAAGTTGACTTAAGTTTCGTAGCTCAGAGTGTTGGTGTTACAACATTGGGTATTGTTGGTGAAACCTTAACTGGACCAGCATTTGAACCAATCTTTATCACTAACTTCGATGAGTTCTCTACTTACTTTGGTGGAACTTCACCCGAAAAATTCATTAACACCCAAATCCCTAAATATGAAGCCGCTTACATTGCTAAGGCTTACTTACAACAATCTAACCAATTATTTGTAACAAGAATTTTAGGTTTATCAGGTTATGACGCAGGACCATCTTGGTCTATTAGTGTAAAAGGAAATGTTGACCCATCAACAATTGACTTCTATTGTGAAGACCCTGTTGTTGTTGATTGTCAACCGGCGTGTAATGACTTTTTAACAATTGATTTTGCAATTGATTTCTCAGGTTGTACTAATAGTTTAAACACAATTGAGTTTTTAGACCCAACACAAATCCCAACTGAAATTGCAGGTAGAATTGATTTACCTTATGAATTATTTGATGGTAGTACTAGTACGTTAAGAACTAACATGAATAATCAAATTTTTGATATCATGAATGCACCATCAACTGAAGCTACATCAATTTATTATTATGGAGCTATTTCAGGAGATACTTACCAAGCTTTTGCACCAATCTTTACTGCTGAAACAAACGTAATGGGTGTTGAATCAGTAGACGCGTCTTTAATTAATTACGAAGCACCACAGAACGATTCTTGGTACTACGCATTATTTGATAATATCGGAAACGCAGCTTATACTGGTTATTCATTCTGGTCAATAGTAACAGGTTTAACTATGACACCAGTTACAACAACTACAACTGTTGCACCTGTAACCACTACAACAACTACTGACCCATGTGTATCACCTACACCTACAACTACTACGACTACCACAACCGCAGCACCTGTAAATTGTTACACAGGTACTTTGATAGGTAGAATTTATGTTTACTCAGGAACTGCTTACACTGATTATGATGATGTAGTTATTGCAACACTTCGTTCAAGAGGTTTAGCTACTTACGGTACTGACAATGGTGCGGTTTATGAAGTATCAGGTTTAACTGATGTAACTATGGATTGTACTGGTCAATATTCAGGTGTTACTAAAAACCCATACTCAACATTTGGATTAAATGTTACTAACAAAGACGGAAAACAATTCTTCTTTGAAACATCATTCCAAAATTCAGACACTCAGTATCTACCTAAAGTATTTGGTGGTTCTAACTTCGCAAAACCAAGAACAGTTGTTCCTTTATTTGTTGAGGAAAGATTCCAAGCAATGTTAAACTACGGATGGAGAAAAGGTTATATTAGAGGTTTAAATTGTGAATTGACTTCATTACCTGACGCAAGACAAGGTAGTGACCCAACATCAATCGCATTCTATTTAGAACAATATCAATCGGCGGAAACACCTTGGATTGTTTCAGAATTACGTGGTAACAAAGTTTACAACTTATTTAAATTCAGAACAATTGCGGATGGTGATTCGGCAAACACTATAGTTAAGATTTCATTAGCTAACATGTCATTTAACAATGGAACGTTTGACGTATTGGTTCGTGACTTCTTTGATACAGATGCTAACCCTGTAGTATTAGAGAAATTCACAAACTGTACTATGAACCCTGGTGAAAATTCATTTATCGCACAAAAAATCGGTACGGTTGACGGTGAATACTTGTTAAACTCTAAGTTTATCATGGTTGAGATGAATGAAGACGCACCAATCGACGCATTACCTTGTGGATTTGACGGATTCAACTTCAGAGAGTATGCAGGTGTTAAACCCCCATTCCCAATCATTAAAAACAAATACGACTATCCAGGTGAAGTTGTTTACAACCCACCATTCGGTTTAGCATCAGGTGCTGATGATATTGTAAGAAGTAATGGTGATAATGTACGTAGAACTTACTTAGGTATTTCAGACACTATCGGTATTGACGTTGACTACTACTCTTACAAAGGTAAACAATTACCATTAGATATTTGTACTGATACAACAGGTGAACCTTGGAATTGGAGAAGTAAAGGTTTCCACATGGACGTTAACGCATCAGCAATCACTATTCCTGACGTATTCGTAACAAGTGGTACACCAGCATTCGTTTGTGGTGACGCACCATTTACACAAGACCCTGAAAACGCTGAAAACCCATACTACAGAATTTACGCTCGTAAGTTCTCGGTATTAGCACAAGGTGGTTTTGACGGATGGGATATCTACAGAGAATACAGAACTAACACAGATAGATTTGCGGTTGGTAGACAAGGTTACTTAAAAGGAGCTTGTCCTTCAATTAAATACCCAACGGCAACAGGATGGGGAGCGTTCAAACAAATCACTATTGGTGACGCTACTCAAACTTACGCAAACACTGACTACTACGCATACTTGTTAGGTCAACAAACATTTTCTAACCCTGAAGCGGTTAACATTAACGTGTTCGTAACACCTGGTATTGATTACGTAAATAACTCAAACTTAGTTGAGGAAGCAATCGACATGATTGAAACTCAAAGAGCTGACTCACTTTATGTATGTACAACACCTGACTACAACATGTATGTACCTTCAAGTACTAATCCTCAAGACTTTATTTATCCTCAAGAGGCTGTAGATAACTTGGATAATACCGGTATTGACTCTAACTATACCGCAACTTATTACCCTTGGGTATTAACTCGTGATAGTGTGAACAATACACAACTTTACATTCCGGCTACGGCTGAAGTTACAAGAAACTTAGCATTAACCGACAACATTGCTTACCCATGGTTCGCAACGGCAGGTTACACTCGTGGTATTGTAAACGCGGTTAAAGCTCGTAAGAAGTTGACACAAGAAGATAGAGACGTATTGTATCAAGGTAGAATCAACCCAATCGCAACCTTCTCTGACGTAGGTACTGTAATTTGGGGTAACAAAACTCTACAAATTAGACAATCAGCTCTTGATAGAATTAACGTAAGAAGATTGTTACTACAAGCTCGTAAATTGATTTCAGCAGTTTCTGTAAGATTATTGTTTGAACAAAACGATGCTAAAGTAAGACAAGACTTCTTAGATGCGGTGAACCCTATCTTAGACGCAATCAGAAGAGACCGTGGTTTATACGATTTCCGTGTAACAGTTTCTTCAGACGTGTCTGACTTAGATAGAAACCAAATGACTGGTAAGATTTACATCAAACCAACTCGTTCACTTGAGTTTATCGACATCACATTCTACATCACTCCAACAGGAGCTTCTTTCGAGAACATCTAATAATTATAAAACAAAGTGGGGTCACAAGCCCCACTTTTTAGCCTAAATTAAAAAAATGAAAGTAAGAAAAATTGTAAAAGAAGGGTTTGACGAATCGGGAACACCCGACATGAAATATTACTCTTTTGACTGGGATGACAATATTGCTGTTATGCCAACAAAAATCGTGTTATTAGACGATGAAGGTAATGAAGTTGGTATGTCAACAGAAGATTTTGCTGAATACAGAACTGAGATTGGTAAAGAACCATTCGAATATAATGGACACACCGTTACAGGTTTTGCGGAAGATGCGTTCAGATACTTCAGAACATTAGGTGACAAACAATTTATAGTTGATTCGATGACCGCTAAACCAGGTCCTGCATGGGACGACTTCGTAGAGGCAATCAATAATGGGTCAATCTTTTCAATCGTTACCGCAAGAGGTCACCACCCAAATACTTTAAAAGAAGCATGTTATAACTATATTGTGTCTAATCACAATGGTATTGACTCAAACGAGTTGGTTAAAAATTTAGAGAAGTATAGAGACCTTGCTGACGAAGAACAACTTTCAAAGAAGGATATGATTCGTGAGTATTTAGATATGTGTAGATTTTATCCTGTAAGTTATGGTGAAGGTTCTGCAACAAATCCTGAAGAAGGTAAAATTAAGGCTTTAAAGGAATTTATCCAATATGTAAGAGACTTATCTCAACACATTCATAAAAAGGCATACTTAAAGAATAAAGTATCAAACAATTTTGTAATTCCTAGTATTGGTTTTTCTGATGATGACCCTAGAAACGTAGAGAAAGTAAAATCTCATTTTGACCAGGAACCAGATAATATTTTAAAAACTTATTCTACAGCAGGAGGAGTTAAAAAATTACAAAACTAGAAAACTAGATACTTATATGCAAGAATAAATTTTTAAAACTTAAAAGTAAAGACAAAAAATTTATTTGGTGATATTTATAAATAAAGATAAACAAAAAATAAGAAAAACAAAAAACAACTGAAATGGCTGATTTATTAATGAAAATGCCGATACCTTATGAACCTAAAAGACAGAACAGGTTCATTCTTCGTTTCCCTACAACATTGGGAATTAACGAATGGTTCGTAGAATCAACGGCTAGACCAAATATTACTGTTAACCCTGTGGAGATTCCATTCTTAAACACATCAACTTATGTAGCAGGTCGTTTTACATGGGCAACTATCCCTGTAAAATTCCGTGACCCTATTGGACCTTCAGCGTCTCAGGCGTTAATGGAGTGGGTTCGTTTGTGTGCGGAGTCTGTAACAGGTCGTATGGGTTATGCTGCGGGTTACAAAAAGAACGTTGACCTTGAGATGTTAGACCCAACGGGTGTTGTTGTTGAGAAATGGATTTTAGAAGGTACTTGGTTGACAGGTGTTAACTTCGATTCGTTAGCTTACAACACTGATGCTTTAGCAAGTATTTCAGCAACACTTCGTATGGATAGATGTGTACTTGTTTACTAATCAAATAAAATTTCAGTTAAATATATTAAGAATCCACGTCTCATGGCGTGGATTTTTTGTTTACTATTTAAAAAAAACCTTTGATTCGTATATTTTCTTATAAAAGAGAAATTATATGGAACCAAATGTTATTGACGCTGGAACACAAAACTTTAACCTACCACATGACGTAGTATCACTACCTTCAAAGGGGTTATTTTATAAATCAAAAAAGAAATCTATTAAAGTTGGTTATTTAACGGCTAACGACGAGAACACATTAATCGGTTCAATTAACATGGGTAATGATAGTATTATCATGACATTACTTAGAAGTAAAATTTATGAACACGATTTACGTCCTGAAGAATTAATTGATGGTGATATTGAGGCTATCTTAATTTATTTACGAAATACATCATTCGGACCTGAATATAAAGTGACGTTAAATGACCCTCAAACTGGTAAATCATTTGAACATACACTTATCTTAGATGAGTTAAACATTAAAAGAACCGAACATCAACCTGATGAGAATGGTTTATTTACCACGACTCTACCTAAAACAGGTGCAACCGTTAAATTAAAATTATTGAGTTTTGGTGAAAATATTGAACTTGGCAAAATGGCTGACCAATACCCGACAGGTAGAGTTGCTCCTACAGTTACATGGAGATTGATGAAACAAATTGTTGAGGTTAATGGTGACTCATCCAAAGAAAAAATTGCTGAGTTTGTTAACATATTACCAATCATGGACTCTAAGTATATCCGACAATTTATTCGTGATAACGCCCCTTCATTAGACTTAACCCAAACAGTAAAAGCCCCGTCAGGAGAAATGGTGAACTTTGATATCACCTTTGGGGTGGAGTTTTTTCGGCCTTTCTTCTAATTACCGACAAGTTTTAATTGAGGAATATTACATCCTCTCAAGGTTTATCAGATTATCTTATTCTGACTTTCACATAATGCCTACCTATGTGCGGAAATATCTTATTGATAGAGTAGTTGAAGATAATACTCCTAAAGATAGACAATAAAAAATAGTATGGGGGTATTTATAATAAAGTACACCGAATATGGCAGAAGAATTTAAACCTGATGATATTTTTAGTAGTCTTAACCAAGCTTTCGAGTCTGCGTTAAGTAAAGTAGGTAAGGCTATGACCGACAACCTTAATACTACGGTCATCGCCAAAACCATTTTAGATTTGGATGACGCTGCGGTAGCGGTGGCAAAATCATTTGGACAAGGTCGTGAAAATGTTATTGGTATCAAACAAGCTATGGCTGACGCTTATATTAGTGTCGTTGGTTTAGGGGGTGAGTTACAAGACATTCAAAAAATACAGACTGATGTTGCCAGTAGTTTAGGTAGAAATATTGTTTTAGCATCAGATTCTTTTGAAAAGTTATTTGCCGCCTCACAAGTTACAGGTAAAGGTGCTGGTGAGATTGTTGGAAAATTCAAAGACGCAGGTTTTTCTGCGTACCAAGCCTCCACTCAAATGCAAGGTGTTGTTGACCAAGCTCGAGCAATTGGTGTTAGTGCATCGGCGGTTAGTGGTAAGGTTTTAGAAAATATGTCGGCACTAAACAAATTCAATTTCCAAGGAGGTGTTGAAGGTATGGCTAGAATGGCGGCACAGGCAACCTCACTTAGAATTGATATGAAAACCGCACTTAATTTTGCGGAACAAGTTTTTGACCCTGAAGGTGCTATTAACATGGCCGCTGCAATGCAAAGATTAGGTGTTGCTAATAGTGAATTATTAGACCCACTTCGTTTAATGGATTTATCCCAAAACGACCCTGCTGAATTACAGAATCAGTTGGTTAAGATGACCCAACAATTTGTCCAAATGGGTAAAGACGGTAATTTTGAAATTGCTCCTGGTGCTAAGAGACAATTAAGAGAAATAGCTAAAGAGACGGGTATTGCTTATGATGAGTTAACTAAAATGGCAATTGGTTCTAAAGAACTTGATGATAAGTTAACGAAGATTAAATTCCCCGACACATTCACTGAAGACCAAAAAACCATGATAGCTAATATGGCTGAGATGGGTAAAGATGGTGAATTTAAATTAACCATTGGTGGTGACTCAGTTAGTTTAGAGGAGGCTTTTAAAAAGGCTAAAGACGACCCTTCATATTTAGAGGCGTTAAAGTCTGCGAGTGAACCTAAGAAAATGGAGGACTTGGCTAAAGAACAATTAGGTGTTTTAGGCAGTATCAATGCTAGCATGAAAACACTAACTAAATTACCAATGGCTATTGCTCGTGGTACAACCGCAACACAAGCCTTAGAATTACCTGCGGAGTTAACTAAATTATTATCCAAAACTTTTGACACTCAGGAATTAAGTATTAAAAATATTGGTAAAGGTTTTGATGAGGGGGCTAAAGATATTTTAGGTTCTTTAACCAAACTTGCTTCTGGTGAAGGTTCTTTAACTGAAGTATTTACTAAGTTATCGGAGAACGGACAAAAACTAAATGATTTTGCACAAACCGCTTTCGTATCATCAACCGAGAACTATAAAAAATCGTTAGATGATTTAACCAAAAGTAATAACATGTTCTTCAAGATAACCGAAGAACTTTTTAAATCATTGGGTAAAAGTGGTGTTGATTTTATACAAGGTAAAGACCAAAATTATAATACATTAAATGCACCTAAAGTTGTTCCTCAGACTATTACGAGTCCTGTTGAAAATAAACAGAGTCTACAAACACCAACAAATCAACCTCAATCATCATCGTCAGGAACTAATGAACAGGTCGTTACCGCAAATGTAAATTTAAACATTACCGCACCACCAAATATTGATACTAATCAATTAATGATTGCTATGCAAGATACGGGTGTTAAAGAAGAAATTGTTAAAACGGTTAAAAGTGGTATGGGTAACAATGGTTTAACAACAAACCCGAATAGTGCTCAAGCGATGAGGACTATGGCAGAAATGAGTGGTAATTTAGTATAAAAAAAATAAGTTAATATCTATTTATAATTAAAATAATAAGATGCCAGATAGTACGTTATCGTTTGTTAATAGTTCCACATTCAGAAACTCTTTATTAGCCAAAAATTTGGAACCTTACAATGTGCCAGGTGTTTATACACCACCATCAGGTTCTCAAAACTATGAAACGGTATTATCATCTTTAACCGTTGTTGATTCACCTGATAATTTAATTACTGACGGTGTATTTGCAAACAATTTATACCCCTTAAATGAATTTGGACCTAACGGGGGTTATAATACTAACATTACCTTTAATGGTCCACCAATTCCTGTAAACTCAAATCAAGGGGAATATGACCCAACCGATACTGTACTTGACTTAGTAAACGAGTTTTATATTGACGCCGCTTACATTGAAAATAGATACGGTCCTGACGGAGGGTTTAATGATATGGTTATTATTACTGACATTCAGAATAATAATAAAATTTATCAACCATATTGGAACCCACCTTCATACAACCCCTCGTCATACAGTCCATATTCAATTATCACAAGTGTTGACCCTGTTGGTTCTAACGGACCATTATCTCAGGATTCTTACATTGCTAAAATCGGTGCAGAACAATTAACTAATGCTTTTAAAGCGAGAGTTGACGCTGAACTTTTTCAAGCAACTATCGGGGCGGTTAATATCGATTCTTTAAGTGACCCATTTGAGGCAACATTAATTGCCACAGGACAAGAACCTTTGGTTTATCGAAATTGGAGAATTACCATTCCTGAAAATCCTATTGTTGGTGCGATTGATTTGGCGGCTAAATTAGCTAGTAGTTATTTTCCTGTATCACCAATTCCAGGTGATTACTTTGATGATAGTAAAGGACAGTCTCAAACGCCTCAAACATCGTTAGCACTTAATGTAACCAACCAATTAACAGGTGGATTTTTAGGTCCTATTTTAAATTTTAGAAGAAACCCTTCTGAAATATTCATCGCCAATACGGGTAACGGACAAAGGTCTGCGTTATTTCGTAACATTAATTATAACCGATACAAACCTGGGTATGAGGCTGTATTAGGGGGTGCTGCGGGCATTATTCAAGGATTAGCTTCGTTAGCGACATCTATTGTTAACCCAAATGGTACATTAAATGGTGGTTATTATGTTGGTAGTCGTAATGCTGACCCATCAACAATTACTTCACCACCAAATCAAATACCTGTTAACCCTTACGGACAACAAGTTGAATCCCCTGTTTATGGTCCGTCTGAATTAGGTATTTTATATGAAGGAAACCAAGATAATTTAAACTTTGGTTTAGCTGCAAAACCACTTTCTGATGGTGGTGGTATTGACGGTCAGTTTGTTTGGACTTCACCTAAATATAAAAGTAATGCTGGATTCAAGGCAACACCTGGAGGTGGTGTAGGTTCGTTAGATAATGAATTTAATCTAATTAGTTCACAATATACTCGTGATGAATCAACTAACTTCGAGTTTAAAGAAAACTCAATTTTAGACCAAACCCAAAGATTAATTGATTCTGCTGATAATGTTACAGGTTTATCTCGTTTAAAACACGTAGGTAATGCTATGAACCAAGTCAGTAAAGTATTCCATGATGGATATAAAGAAATGACTAAAGGTTCTCAAGTTGTTTCATATAAAGACGATTCAACAGGACAAGAAGCTGGTATAGAATATTGTCGTGTATTTACTAAAGACACTCCTTACTACACTTATGCTGATTTACAAAAAACTGATGGTATAACTAATTCAGGTCGTAGATTTGCTTGGTCTGTGTTTGATAATACATTTAACTTAAACATCGCACCATTAAAGAACCCTGGTTCTACTAACATTATACCTAATAACGATATGGGGTTAGGTGGATATGCCAAAAAATATATGTTCTCAATTGAGAACTTAGCGTGGAGGACATCAAGTAGACCTGGTTTTACTTATGATGATTTACCTGTATGTGAAAAAGGACCAAACGGTGGTCGTGTAATGTGGTTCCCACCTTACGATATTAAATTTAGTGATACGAGTTCAGCAAATTGGAACCAACAAACATTCTTAGGTCGTCCCGAACCAATTTATACTTACAAAGATACTAGTAGAACTGGTAGTTTAAGTTGGAAGATGATTGTTGACCATCCATCGGTATTAAATTTAATTGTGGATAAACAATTAAAAGGTATTAATAAAGAGAGACTGAACTCAATGATTGATTCATTCTTTGCGGGGTGTTTAAAATATGATATTTATCAATTAGCTCTTAAATTTAACACAATCCCGACTAAGGATTTATACACGTACCAAGAAATTTTAAATAACCCTAATTTAACACCTGAAGAAGCTAAAGGAGTACAGGAAAATATACCGGCAGCAAATAATGGTGGTTTAACTAATAATGGTGGGGCAACACCTGGTGCTAACACCACTGATGTTAAAACAACACCTGATACTTCAGCTCAAGATTTTGAAAATAAATTTAACGAATTAGGTTTTTATTTCCACAACGACAGACCTGACCCAAATACTAGAAGTACTGTCTCAACAGAACCATTCCCATCAACATTTACAAAATATCAAAATACTTTTTACCCACCGTATCAATCATTATCAGATTCAATTTATAAAGAAACTTCAACCTATTGTAAATCAAATCCTGCTTATTGTTCAGATAACAAAAAAGTTAGTGACTTTTGGAATACAGTAATTACTAATAACTGGAATATTATTGATGCTGAAACTACAGGATTGATTGATGAGATACATAAACTTGTTAGTACTAAAAATGCAACCGTCGCGATTACACTTTTTGGTTCAGCTTCTGCTCCCGCGAAGAAAGATTATAATGTTAACCTATCTGCACGAAGAATTGATTCGGTAAGACAATACTTACTAACGGGTAAAAGTGGTAAACTTAGTGAATTTGCTGCTAAAATTACTATTAATGGTAAACCATTGAATGAGACTTCGGGGGCTAATTCAAATACTCAAGGTGAAGAAACTACGGTAACTCCTGTATCAATTGGGACAGATAGTAAAAAATCATATGGTAGAGCGGTTAATTGTACTAACGATATTATTGATGGTAGTACAGGTAAAGTAACTTCAAACTCACAAATTTATTCGGTTGATGCTATGGCGTGTAGACGTGTTAAGTTTAGTGCGAAAGTAACTATTCCACCAACACCTGTTAATCCTGACAACCAAACTAATCAACCTGTTGTAGAACCGCCTAAAACTATTGAAACTACTTTAATAACACCAACAAAACCAAAACCAACAATTACTATTGAGAAAAAACTTAAAGAAGGTATTGGTAAAAAGATTTTAAGACAATTATTATCTGAGTGTGATTACTTTGAAATTATCAAAGAAGAGGTGCCGATGTTGTACGACTCTATCCGAGAGAAAATCAAGTACTTCAATCCGGCCTTCCACTCAATGACACCTGAAGGATTAAACGCTCGTTTAACATTCTTAAATCAGTGTGTTAGACCTGGTGAAACAATACCTGTTATTGGTACCGATGGTAAACCAAAATACGATAATGCGGTTAACACATCGTTTGGTGCACCTCCGGTGTTAATTTTAAGAATTGGTGATTTCTATAATGGTAAAATTATCCCTAAGAGTGTTGGATTTACTTATGAACCATTAGTATTTGACATGAACCCTGAGGGTATTGGTATCCAACCTATGATTGCCAATGTAACTTTATCGTTTGATTTTATTGGTGGACATGGTTTAGCGAAACCTGTAGAACAATTACAAAATGCGTTATCTTTCAATTACTACGCCAATACAGAAATTTATGATGAAAGGTCAGTTTGGACTGATGATTCATTTCAAAATATTGACCAAGCTTTAATTAAAGAGTTAGTTAAAAATGAACCACAAACTGGTTTAAGTGCCGTTGATAATCAACCACAAAATTCTTTTGGCGATACTATCGGAACAATTGTTAATTACAACAACGTTACTGGTGGTCAAGAAGGTGAGATTTCTTATCAAAAAATTATGGATGACATGTTAGGTATTGTTCCTGAGTATACGGTTTCTATGTTAAATAAATTGGAGACTATTGTTAAACAAACCAACTACGGAGTACTACAATTAATTAACTATGAAAGAAATTATAAGACAGGTGTGTTGGGAGAGAACACTAATTTTAATCCAACAAACAACTATAATATTGCTCTTTACGGTAAACCAAAGTTAGATGCTCCTAAGTCATCTACCAACGGTACTGACACAAACTTATTTACTGACTTATTTAAGTCGGCATCAGAAGACGTTGATTCAGGTGAAAACCCAATAATTAAAGAATTAACTACAAATTATTCTAACGTTTATACTGCGGAAGAATTAGATGGGATTAAGAAGAACCTTAAGAATGTTTATTCTAAAATCAGCAGCACATTTTCAAATGATATGCAAGTTGTTATAAACGATATTTGTGGTATTGAACAAACTTTAATTTTAAATATTAAAAAATTAGAATTAATTAACGGTACGACAACAACGGCTCAAGCAACCCCTATTGATGGTAAAAAAACTGAACAAGGTTTACCATTAGTGTATAATTTATCAGGAACAACTAAAGTTAGTCCAACAACAACCGCAAATGTAACTGACACCTTACACGAATTACAACAGGATATATACAAAATTTACACATATTTAAATCAAGTTAATGTGTTCTATACTGGTGTTCCGTTAACTGGTGGTAACTTATCAGATACGGGAACTCCGACAATGCCGGGTTCTAACATACCATTTGCAATCATTACTGATGGCGCTGGTTCATCTGACGCAACATACTATAAAACACCTTCAGGTCAATTTAGACCAATAGATAATAGTTATTTAAATAATGACTATAGACAAAGAATGTTTATGATTATGTCAAGAACATTTAATGACACTAATAAATTAACTGAGTTTAATAATTATGTTCTGACACATAACTTAAATGTTAGTACAAAACTAAGAAATAAGTTTGAAAAAATAACTAAAGATATTGCTCAAGAATTTAATAAAGAGTTAGAAAAGGAGACCAAATTATTTGAGAAATATAGAGAGAGTAATAAGTATAAAGAACTTACTAATGGGTTTGAACAAAAATTATACCCTGCGGGTAAAGGTAGAGTATTATTTTATTCAACAGTACCTAATCAAAGTACCGAAGCTGACTCTAAAGAAAGATTAAAGGATTTATTCGCGGACAAAAATACAATTAGTGACACTAAATTCTTTATACAATCACCAACACAACACGCAGTTAAATTGAATTAATATGAGAGCCAAACAATATTATAATAGATATAATGACTTTGTTATAAATGGGGAACAAACCGTTGTTCCCTATGTTAATTTGCCATATAAAAATACTGACAAAAATTATATTTATAAAATTGGTCAATCTAGATTAGATAAAGTTTCACAACAATATTACGGTACACCATATTTTGGTTGGTTAATTTTAATGGCGAACCCTATATATGGGGGTCTTGAATGGAATATTCTTGATGGTTCTATATTGACAATTCCATTTCCTTTAGTAGCTTCACTACAGGACTATAAAAACGCATTAGATAACCATTTCTTCTATTATGGTAGGTAATAACGAAAATATACTCGTAGAGTTTGATTATAATAACATTACAATTGTTGACCCAAATAAAGTGGTTGATGACAGAGGTGTTGTTAAAGAACGATATGTTAACCAAGAGGATTTGGTTTTTTATGCTAATTTAGAGTGTAAGGTTTTACCAAGAACTAAATTGGCTGTTGGTGTTGCAAGTAACGATGCGATACAGACAGTGTCAATTGCGTCAATTAACTTCTTAAAACCTGGTGGTAAAGAGTTTTTGGATAACGCTTATACCGATGAATTGACGGGTAAAGAAAGTTTAGTTGGTAAGGGTGTGAATCAACCAAAACTAACTCAATATCAAAACCCTAATGATAGTGCGGATAAATACATAAGACAAACTATTAATTCTGGTGGTAAACCAGGTGCAACTGATAATGGATTATTGGGTATTACATCAATAAATGTTAAACAAGGATTAGATTTCTTACCTGTTATATCAGTTCAATTAGAAGATGTTAAAGGTCGTGCATTGTTTGAAGGTGGTGATAACTCCCCTTACGCGGCTTTCTTCAACCTACCTTATCCATTATTCACATTAACTCTTAAAGGTTACTATGGTAAAGCCGTTAAATTAAGTTTGATGTTACAAAACTTTAGTGCTCGATACGACACTTATAGTGGTAACTTTAAGGTTGATTTAAAATTCTACACTTATAAATACACAGTATTAAATGAGGTTGTGATGGGTTATATTTATGCGGTCCCTCACATGTACAAATCTAGAATTAAAATTACACCTATACAAAACACCCAAACAACTGATAAAAAAGTTATTGATAGCACAACTAGTCTTGGTTATATGAAGATTAGGGAGATGTATAGTGAGTATAAATCAAAAGGGTTAATTCCTGATGATTTTCCTGAAATTACTATTGTACAAATGACCGAGAGAATTGACAATTTTGTTAAAAATGAATTAGACAAATTCACAAAACAAAATATGCAACCTTTACAGAATGTTAAGTCGTTTGAAGAAAGTATATCCGCTTTAGAAGGTGAGGTTTTAACTTATAGTTCAGGTGAAAAATCATGGTACAATACCTATATGGATAAATCAACCGCGGTTATTTTAACCAACGGTATTACTATGTACACCTTCAAACCTGAATACCAAGCAATACAAAAAAGAAAAGATGCAATATCCAAATTAAACTCTATTGTAAACAAGTATAAAGAAATTCTTGAAGGTAATGTTACCTTAGGTTTAAAGGGGTCGTATACTATAAATGGTAAAAAACCTGTCCAAAGTAACGTCCCATTCAACATTAAATTGTCAACTTTTTATAACGAATTTGCTATTGAGGACATTGATTTTGTTAAAACATATAATTTAGTAAAACAAACAAAAGAAACCCCAACTGAGGCACAATTAAATGTTTTTAAAAGTGAATTAACCGCAACAATATCGGCAACGACAATCTTTAATACGAGTAAAGGTGATGTTGAGCAACCTGAATATTTTTATTTTGATTCACCAACAAATAGTAATGTCCAAGCGGTGGTTAATACATTACCAATTATTGGTAACAAATCATTTACAGATTCGATATCTGAAATGAGAAAAAAAACAAAAACATATAAAGAACAAATCGAAAGTGCTTTAACTGAAGCGTTATCTGAGATGATGCAAAGTAGCTCAAGTGGTATCGGTTTCGTTCCAAATATTAGGAATGTATTGGCGGTTATTTTTGCAAGTGCTGAAGCCTTCTTAAGATTGATGGATGATACACATTCTAAGGCATGGAATGTTAGGGATTCTAAAACTCGAAAAGATGCTGTATTAAAAACACAAACACAAGGTGCGTCCCAAGAGGCGATTACACCGGGTATTGATAACCAACCTATTTACCCTTGGCCTCAAGTGTTAAAAGAAACAACAGGTAGTGATGGTCATGAGATATTTGAAATTGCATATCCTGGTGATTTATCAATCATTGACCAAACCAAAGGTTATTTACCCGACATTTGGCCTGAAGTAGAATTTGTTGAGGAGTATATTAATGGTTATACCGATAGAAGTGCATCCGTACCACCAGACCCAATCTCACAAAACGAAAGAACTGAAACCCAAAGAGTTTCGTTAAATGCTATTGAGTTTCCTGTTAGTAATGAAGTTTATGGAAACAAAGAGGAAATTAAATATTTTTATGAGATATATGAAAGAGCGTTATTCGTTACTTATTATTCTCGTTTAAATAGGGGTGGTGAGTCAATCTCAAATTCGGATTTAATATATAATATAATTGCAGAGTCCGAAAAAAATAACATACTTAAAAGTTTATCAAACGATAATCCATTTTTAATTTCTAAATTAAAAGAATACAATTATAATGGGACTAATTTTGAGGTCTTCTTAAGACACATCTCAAACTCAGGAACAGGAGAATCTTGGCAAAACTTCATTCGAGGTATTTTCAACACTAGATATATTAAGAATAAAATTAATAACTCTAGTTTCCAATTTATTACACAAGATGTTCTTAACAATTCAATATCACAACCTGAAGTTTCTTTACCAACCGAAACTGAGTTTTCTGATTATGTAAATAACAGTACAACCACAAATGTTACCGATTTTGTTGATACATATCCTTACACTGACCAAAATTGGGTTAAGGGTTCATTAGCCGACGGACAGGGTATTACAACACCTGATAACGCGTTAGACACTCGTTTAATTTTATCTTACAACCCTGTAAATAAAATTATTACAAATATATCCGCTTATGATAGTGGTAAAAAACTTTTTACACATTTCTTAACTGAGACTGAAGAAAATAGACCAAAAGGTGATTTATCAGAAACTAGTTTAGAATTAAAAAGTTTTTATGGTGATAGAAAAAATGATTATAAAAATCAAACGTACACTGAAGGTAATTTAAAGTATCTTAATTATAGTGGTGAGGTTTCTGCTGAGCAAACCGTATCTATGTTGAACACACCTTATTATGTTAATGCTATACAACAAGGTATTAAGAACTTTAGAAATTATGATGAGAATCCATATAAAGAAGCCGCATATCTTTTTGTTAATTCATTACCATTAGCCACTCTAAGGGAGAAATATAAAACTAAAACTGAAGAGGAAGATTTAAGTTACATTTTTGCAACTTTAAAAAAATTCGGGGCGGTACACAAAATACCTTATGCTTGGGTATTAAAATATGGTTCTATTTGGAATAGATATAAAACATTTGTTGAAACGGGTGTTGATTACATCGACACTGCTTGGTCAGGGTTCAACTACACACAAAATTTTAACCCCGATGTTAATACTACAGGGGCGTCGTATACTTTTAGTGCGGGTACTGATTTAGGTACTGTTGAGATTGTATTAGAAAAAAATATCACAATTGGCCCTGAAACATCAACAACGATTAACACAGGTTTTTATCCGAAGACAATAAATGACTTTAGTGTTTTCTATAAGGGTTATGAAATATTTTCCGCATACACCAACAATGGAATACAAAGCGCGATAAATACTTCAGGATTTACATTAGATTATTCACCGAATGGTACAATTAGTCTACCTGAAGGATTTGACCCAAATAATCCAAATAGAGATTTAACCATCTTCTCTTGGACAACCTATATTAATACTTTGGATGGAGTATCAAGTTTTATTTTACCATCTCAAGGTTCTCGTTTAAATCAAACAAAATTTGAATGTTTCAAGAACAGTCCTAATGGTTTATTAATGCAAAAAGAAGTATTAAACAATCAGGCAATTTTTGATGGTTCAGTTAGAAATTTTTGGACAGCACCTAACTATGGTTATTTTGATAGTTCTAAAGTAGTTAAAGCTGACCCACAACAATACTTTAAAGAAATATTCCCTAATAAACCATCGCAGGAAAATTTCTCAATTAATAGCGGTACCACTAGTTATACCCCAATTAGTGAAATGTTCTCAGTTTTTGAGAAAGATGTGTTAGACTTATTTGAAATTGAGTTTTTAAATTTCTCAAAATCAAAATATAACTATGAGTCAAGTAATATCTTAACGGGTGATTTAACATCAGTTAAAGACATGATGAATTTTCAGTTATTAATGACTGAGATGATGAAAGTACCTAAAATAGTTGGTGAAACAGGGGACGACAGAATCTTATTCGCTCAAAAAGCACAATATGAAAAAATGTCGAAAATGTTAAGTAAATTCATTAACGATATTAATGTTATTGTTAAGTTTGGTAACCCATCTCAATTTGACAAACGACTATTCTATAGTTTCTCAAGTTTAGAGATTGTTGAACCGTACACTTGGGAATTATATAGTATTAGTACCCCAAACGCATTACCAGGTTCTGGTGGTCAAACATTAGCAAACTCAATAGTACAATACCCTGACGAATGGAAAGCACTAAGAACCTATGTTGGTTTTTCAGAAATCCCTGAATTAGTTTATGATAATAACGGTTCATATATAACTGACTTTTTTATTGATTTAAATGTTGCCTTTAACGAACAAAACATAATTAATTTTGCACCTATCATTAAGTTATACGCAAGTCAAAAATTACTCAATAGTGGTACTACAAAATCATCATTTACAACATCGATGGATGATTACTTAAACTCATTAATTGATTTTAAGAATAATGTTATTAACGATTTAATACCCAAAATACAGAAGGAATTACCAACAACTACGGTACAAGCGAATAATAAAATACAAACTAAGTTAGAAGGTAATCAAACAAAAGTAGAACTTTGGGAATCGTTTAAAGCGTTAAACGATAAATGGATTTCAGGTTCCGATTTTAAAACAAAGACATTATTTGAAGATGTTTTATTGTTAGATAGAGCAAGTAGAAATATTGGAGATAAAATTTTGGTTGACATATTCAAACTAAAAGACCAATTAAATTCTGCGACTAATCTAAAAACATCTAACGACAAGATGAGTGTTAAAACATTTGTTGAGGGTATATTAGTTCAAAATAACTTTGTTGTGATGAACTTACCTTCATATGTTAACTTCTATAATGTACAAGATGTCGTTAGAGATGCCGTACCAAAACCTGAAGGTACTTTAGACTTTGCTAACACATTATTTGGTACTTTTATGAATGTTGATTATAGACAATCAAGTGCTAAGATGGTTTGTTTTTATGGTGGTAAACCTAGTGAACAATTAGATTTGAAAAATAATGTTGATTATCGTTTTAGAAATGATGCGTTTGAATTAACTAGAAGTTCTAATAACCCATTAGTTGAAGATTTAACTAATAAGAATGATTGGGGTCAATCAAATAAAGTTGTTGGTTTTAATGTGGATATAGGTCCTCAGAATCAATCAATATTTCATGGATTTAGTGTTGCTCAAGATGGTGGTAAATCTACCGCCGAGTCTTTAGAAGTGTTAAATCAAATGGCGAACCAAAGTAATAACAGAGCGGGGGCGACACAAAGCACGTCTCTTTATAATTTATACAAAAATAGAAGTTATTCTTGTTCAGTTAGTATGATGGGTGATGCCTTGATACAACCAACAATGTATTTTAACCTAAGACACGTACCAATGTTTAGCGGTCCATATATGATTACTAGTGTTAACCACAGTATTTCACCTGGTAAATTTGAAACAACATTTGATGGTATTAGACAACCAACTGCGTCTTTACCTAAAATTGATAATTATTTACAATCGTTAAAAACTAATTTATTAGAATCGATTAAAAACCAATTACAAACCACAACACAAAATAATCAGAAAAAACCAACCGTTAGTAACCAAAGCTCTAATGTCCAAGCGCAAGCGACAGGTATTATCGGTCAACTTACTAATCAAGACTCAACTAACCCAAATAGTGGTGGTAGTAATCTATGTGAAGTATTAAATGCGTATAGTGATTATTCAGTCTTAGATGGGGTATCCACTAAAGAGGTAAATTATCAAACAATGATTAATGAGGTAGTTACCTCAGTACCTACAAACATTCCTAATTACGATTTATTAAGATGTATTATTTTCTGTGCGATTTATATGAACTCTAAAAAATCTAATAGTAATTCATTATTAACAGGTGTTGAAAATAACTTCTTAGGTATTTCGATATCGCCAGCTCAACAAACATCGTCTTGGGGACCATCAGGAAATGAGGCGTTTAAAAATAAAAAGTATTATTGTTCAACAACTAATATTGCTTACCCTATTTTTGAAAGTATCGGGTCATCAATCAATTTTATTAGTAATAGATGGAAAGACAGATTAAGTGGGTACGGTAAAAATAAGGTTGATATTAGTAAATTTTTAGTGAAATTTAATAATGCTGCTGAATATAGAAAAGATGAGGTATATAATCAATTAAGTCAGACTGAAAAAGAAAACCTTGAAAAAATTGTTCAGTCAGCCATTGAAGTTTATGACCAAACCCCCAAATAATAATTTTTACATATAATAAGATATTTATTAAGAAACATTAGTTATGAACGTAAAATTAATTTTAGACAACTATTTAGGTAAAAATACCAGACACACTGAAAAAGATTTAGGTGATGGTACTAAACAAGTTTGTGATTTAGACACAGGTGACTGTTATACAGTTAGAATGAGAGATGGACTTATTGAACGTGTTGATAACACAATGACAAAAAATAAAAGAATCCAAGTTGAAACATCTCATGGTGTTAAACAACTTTTAAATGGTTAATAGAAATGAGAAAAGTTGACGACAGAATACTTTCAGAAATCTCTAGATATAGAGAAATAAATACCTACATTATGGAACAAGATGCGGAGTTACCTCCACCACCTGCAGTAGACCCTGCGGCAGCACCACCGGCTGACCCAGCAATGGCTGCTCCTGATGCTATGGGAATGCCACCTGTAGACCCTGCAATGGGCTCAGTTCCACCACCACCCGCAGAACCTGCAACAACAGAACCACAACCTGTGGATGTTGCTAATGACCCTGACGTTGAAAAGGTTGGTGAAGAAAAAGACAAGACTGAAGAGATTGATATTACTGATTTAGTTAAGTCACAAAAAAATGTTGAGAAAAAACAAGAAGAGTATTTTGACAACTTGTTTAAACATCTTACCGATTTAGAATCTAGACTTGGGGAGATGGACAATATTATGACAAAACTTAACGACCTTGAAATGAAGGTTGAGAAGTATAGAACCAAAACACCTCAAGAAAAACTTGAACTAAGAACATTAGACTCAGGTCCTTACAACCAAAAATTATCTGATTTTTTCCAAGATAAAGAAGAAGAGATGGAAAAATCGGGAAAAAATGAATATGTTTTAACTCAAAATGAAGTTGAGGACTATTCAAACTCGGACATCAAAAAATCTTTTAGAGATTTTGGTGACGAAAAACCGGATGATAGTATTATTAATGTTAGATAAATAAAACGGTCTTCGGACCGTTTTTAGATTTGACAAACCCACGGCTGACACTTATACTTTAGTAAACAATTTAAAATCTATATATTATGGCGACAAATTCATTAGACGCAGTACTTGCACAGTACGAACAATCAAAACAAGGTAGTTCTAGTTCATCTTCCAAGATGTCCCAAGAAGACAGAATGAAGAAATACTTTGCGGCAATCCTTAAGGACACCGAAAAACAGGGACAAAGACGGTTGAGAATCCTTCCGACCGCAGATGGTTCTTCACCATTCAAAGAAGTATGGTACCACGAGATTCAAGTGGACGGTAAATGGCAAAAGTTTTATGACCCAGGAAAGAACGACAATGAGCGTTCACCATTGAACGAGGTTTATGAAGAACTACGTTCAACAGGTAAAGATGCTGATAAGGAACTTGCTAAACAATATCTTTCTCGTAAATTTTACATTGTTAAAGTTATTGACCGTGACGCAGAAGACGAAGGTGTAAAATTCTGGCGTTTCAAACACAACTACAAGAACGAAGGTATTCTTGACAAAATCATTCCAATTTGGAGAGCTAAAGGTGACATCACAGACCCTGATAACGGACGTGACATTATCCTTGAATTGACAAAGGCGAAAACTCCTAAAGGTGCAACCTACACCGTAATTCAAACCATCATGTATGATGACCCAGCTCCTGTTCATGAGGACAAAGACTTAGCTAAGTCTTGGATTGAAGATGAGTTGACTTGGGAAGACGTATACTCTAAAAAACCTGTTGAATACCTTGAAGCAATTGCTCGTGGTGAGACTCCACGTTGGGATTCTGAAAAAGGTGGATACGTTTACGGAGACTCAACTTCAGGTGAGATTATGTTAGGTGGTGACGAAGCTTACGCTGACCCACAGGTTAACGCTGAAGTAGACGAAGATTTACCATTCTAAATTTAATTATAAAAGCATGGACACTAGCATATACAATGTGTCCATGCTTTCTTATTTTTAGGTAATAACAATATTATACATAGACAATGGCAATTAAGAAAAATGATTTTAGTACTCTGAAGAAGAAGTTCTCTACTTCAGCTAAGTACAAACCCCAACGTTTCTTTGACTTGGGTGAGGAGTTTTTAGATGCCGTTGGTTTACCTGGACCTGCTATCGGACATTTGAATATGTTCTTAGGACACTCAGATACTGGTAAGACAACAGCGTTAGTTAAAACAGCTGTGGATGCACAGAAAAAAGGTATTTTACCTGTGTTTATCATCACGGAACAAAAATGGTCTTTTGAACACGCGAAACTTATGGGTTTTGAATGTGAAGAAGTTGTTGATGAGTCGACAGGTGAGTTGGATTGGGATGGTTTCTACATCTTTAATAACAACTTTGACTACATCGAACAAATTACTGACTACATCAATAGTTTGTTAGATGCACAAGAAAAAGGTGAGTTGGATTATAGTTTATTATTCTTATGGGATTCAGTTGGTTCTGTTCCTTGTAAGATGACTTACGAAGGTAAGGGTGGTAAACAACACAACGCATCAACATTGGCGGACAAAATCGGTATGGGTATCAACCAACGTATTTCAGGTTCACGTAAGGCGGACTCTAAATACGAAAACACTTTGGTTATCGTTAACCAACCTTGGGTTGAATTACCTGATAACCCATTCGGTCAACCAAAAATCAAAGCTAAGGGTGGTGAAGCAATTTGGTTGAACTCATCATTGGTATTCCTATTTGGAAACCAAAAAGGTGCTGGTACAACTAAGATTACCGCAACCAAAGACAAAAGAACCGTTAAGTTCGCATCAAGAACCAAAGTGTCGGTATTGAAAAACCACATCAATGGACTTGGTTATGAAGACGGTAAGATTATCGTAACACCTCACGGATTCATTGCGGGTAAAGAGGCTTCTGAAGAGAAAGCGTCAATTGAAGCGTACAAGAAAGAGTATGCTGACTATTGGAAAGAGATTATCGGTACCGAAGGTGATTTTGATTTGAAAGAAGAAAAAGAGTAAGTAGAACCATTAAATAAACTGTAGTGATTAAAACGTTAATAATTGACGGAAACAATCTTTTTAAAATTGGGTTTCATGGTGTAAGAGATTACTTCCATAATGGAAAACATATTGGAGGGACTTGGCACTTCATAAACACAATTAGACGGTTTATTGAAGAGTACAATTACGACAAGGTCGTAGTTTTTTGGGATGGTGATAGTAATTCTTCCGCAAGAAAGACTATCTACCCCCAATACAAAGAACATCGTAGAAACGATATGAATGAGTTTAAAATGGACTCATTTCAAGAACAGAAGGAGAGGGTAAAACAATACCTCGAAGAGATGTTCGTAAGACAAGTTCTCATTGACAATAATGAAGCTGATGACCTCATCGCTTATTACTGTCAAATTTCTGAGAACGAACACAAAACAATTTTTTCAGGTGATAAAGATTTGACACAACTTATTTCAGATAAGGTGTCAATCTATTCACCAAATTCAAAAAGATTCTATAAGAAGGGGGATAACATCAAATTACACGACATTGAAGTTCCACACGATAACATCAAGACCTGTAAGGTTTTAATGGGTGATAAGTCAGATAATATCGATGGTATCTACTTCTTGGGGGAGAAAACATTTGTGAAATTATTCCCTGAGGTACTTGACGAAACAGTAAGTGTCACCGATATTTTGACTAAGGCGGAAAGCCTTTTGAAAGAAGACAAGGAAAACAAAGTATTACAAAACCTATTAAGTGGAAAAACTAAAAGTGGTATATTCGGAGAAGAATTTTATACAATCAATGAAAAGATTGTCGATTTGTCAAACCCCCTTATTACAGATGACGCTAAGGAATTAGTGGAACTTTATTACCGTGAGAGTCTTGACCCTGACGGTAGAGGATACAAGAACCTAATCAAAATGATGATGGAAGATGGGTTCTTTAAATATCTACCAAAAGGAGACGACGCTTGGGTATATTTTTTAAAACCCTTTTTAAAACTAACAAGAAAAGAAAAACGTAAATTCAAACAAGTAAAATAAAAAAAAATAATTATGAAAGAGCAAAACGAAGCAACGAAACTTGAGTTTTTGATGATGGTCAATGACAACATTATTGTTCAACGATTTTTTAACGTTAGGGATTTCAACCCTAAAGCAAAAAGTTCGATGGACTTGTATCATTTAATTAGACAATTCTCAAACGACATTGAGTATCAACTTAAGATGAAAACTGTGGTCTATATGATGGACAATATGGATGAAATCATGACAAACCCAACTATGTTAGAAACATCTTATACGGACGGTCCTGAACATATTAACATCTTTGTGAAGCAAGGAGACATGACAATTTGTCACCGTCAGTTTAACGCTAAAGTATACCCTCCGAAGGTAAGATATACCGTGGACGTACGCCCACACCTAAAAAATTTACTAATGTCTTTGACTGACATTTTTTCATCTAAAAATTTAACATTGGAATATATGGGTGTTCCTCTAACTGTCTAATATTTATCTTTACACTAACAGAGAAACACTATGGCGTCAAACAAAAATTTTGAATATTTGGGTAGCGGATTTCAGCTACAACTATTAAACCAACTTATCATTGATAAGGAGTTTGCAAGAACAATTATTGATGTTCTTGAGGTAAATTACTTCGAGAGCAAGTACTTCAAACTCATCGTTCAAATGGTGAAGGAGTACTATGTAAAGTACGAGCATACACCTACGTTTGATACCTTAGAACAAATTACAAAATCAGAATTACAACAAGAATTAGCATCAAAAATTGTTATTGATACGATTAAGAAGATTAAAGATGTTAATGTTGAAGGAGGACTATTCGTTCAAGAGAAAGCACTTAAGTTCTGTAAACAACAAGAACTACAAAAAGTGATGAACAAAGCTCAAAAAATCATCGACGGTGGTGAATTTGAGAATTACGATAAGGTTGAACAACTTGTGAGAAACGCTCTCCAAGTCGGACAACGAGAAGACGGACAGTCTGATGTATTTGCTAATTTGGATGAGGTGTTAAACGAAGACTATCGTCACCCAATCCCTATGGGTATCCCTGGTATTGATAGACTTTTAAAAGGTGGATTAGCAAAAGGGGAAATCGGCGTTGTGTTAGCACCGACAGGTGTAGGTAAATCTACACTACTAACAAAAATTTCAAACCACGCTTTCAACTTGGGTTACAATGTATTACAAATCTTTTTTGAGGATAACCCAAAAATTATTCAAAGAAAACATTTCACATTATGGACGAAAATTCATCCTGATGAACTATCTTTGAAGAAAGATGAGGTTATGGCTAAGGTTCACGAGATTAAAACCACGATGCCAAACAAGTTAATCTTGAAGAAACTACCATCAGATACTATGAGTATGTTACAAATCAAGAATCAAATCAGAAAAATGATTGCCGACGGTATTAAAATTGATATGGTACTATTGGACTACATCGACTGTGTGGTTCCTGATAGAAACTTAGGTGATGAGTGGAAGTCTGAAGGTTCTGTGATGAGAGCATTTGAAGCTATGTGTCACGAATTGGATATCGTTGGGTGGACTGCAACTCAAGGTAACCGTCAATCAATTTCATCTGACGTTGTAACAACAGACCAAATGGGTGGTTCTATTAAGAAGGCTCAAGTTGGTCACGTAATTATCTCTGTGGCTAAGTCACTACAACAAAAAGAGATGAAGTTGGCCACAATAGCGATTACTAAATCACGTATCGGTGATGATGGGGTTGTTTTTGAAAACTGTAAGTTCGACAACGGAATGTTGGAGATTGATACTGAAAGTTCAGTAACATTCTTGGGTCTTGAAGAACAACAAGAAGAACGAAACAGACAACGAATCAAAGATTTGATGGACAGAAGAAAACAAAAAGAACAAACTAAAAAAGAAGAAAATAATAATTAAGATTATGGAAAACATATTAAAAGAAAATCCTAACAGATTTGTTATCTTCCCTATTGAGTACAACGATATTTGGGAATATTACAAACAACACCAAGCAGCGTTTTGGACGGCTGAGGAAATTGACTTAACAGGTGATATTAGAGATTGGGAAAACCTATCAGATAACGAAAGATATTTTATTAAGAACGTATTATCGTTCTTCGCGGCATCAGATGGTATTGTGAATGAAAACTTGGCGGAAAACTTCCTTAAAGAAGTACAATATCCTGAGGCTAAGTTCTTCTACGGATTCCAGTTAATGATGGAAAATATTCACTCATTAATGTATTCTTTGTTGATTGATACTTACGTATCGAATCCTCAAGAAAAAGATGAGTGTTTCAACGCAATTGACAGATTACCCGCAGTTCAGAAGAAAGCTAAGTGGGCTTTGGATTGGATTGAAAACGCATCTTTCCAAGAGAGATTAGTTGCCTTCGCCGCGGTTGAAGGTATCTTCTTTTCAGGTTCATTCTGTTCAATCTTTTGGATGAAGTCAAGAGGTATTATGCAAGGTTTGTGTAACGCTAACTCACTTATCTTTAAAGATGAGAACCTACACTGTGATTTCGCAATTCACCTATTAAATAATCACATCCAAGATAGACCAAGTGAGAAACGAATCAAAGAGATTCTACTTTCCGCACTTGAGATTGAAAAAGAATTTATTACAGAATCACTTCCTGTATCATTAATCGGTATGAACTCAAACTTAATGAAACAATATTTGGAGTTTGTTGTTGACGGATTATTAGTTAAACTTGGTTGTAAAAAAGAGTTTAATGTTGAACAACCATTTAAATTCATGGAACAAATCGCAGTTGAAACCAAAGGTAACTTCTTTGAATCAAGAACAGTTGAGTATCAAAAAGCGAAGTTGAATGAAACACTTTCATTTACGGACGATTTCTAATTAATTAAACTATATAATATGTCATTAAAGATAAAAAAGAGAGGTGGGGAGGAAGTATCTTTCAACCCACAAAAGATTTATAACAGAGTAAAACGAGCGGCGAAAGGTTTGAGTGTAAACTCAGACGAGATTTTTATTAAGGTAATCACTTCAGTACCAACTGAAGGTTTAATCACTACAAAAGAACTTGATAAGTTAGTATACGAGATTGCCGCCTCATACACTGGCAGTCATCACGACTACTCACGTTTAGCGTCGTCAGTTGCTATTTCATCATACCACAAAGAAACAAACGAAAGTTTTTCTGAGACCATGAATTTACTGTATGGGTATGGTATTATTAATGAAATTTTAATTGATACCATCAACAAATATGGTGCTGAAAACATTGATAATGTTATCAATCACGAGAATGATTATAATTTCGATTATTTCGCTTGGCGTTCATTACAAGAGATGTATCTTTTGAAAACACCTAGTGGTGTTGCGGTTGAAAGACCACAACATATGTATATGAGAGTAGCTCTTTGGGTTACTAAGAGTTTTGAAGAAGCTGTTGAGTATTACCAATCATTATCTCAACAATTGATATCACCCGCAACACCGATTATGATTAACGCGGGTACCAAAGTACCTCAGTTAGCGTCTTGTGTGTTACATTATAATAACGCAGATTCTCGTGATGGTCTTTTAGGTACCATGAGAGACATCTCAACATTTTCATCTGACGCGGCAGGTATTGGGTTAGCTATGTCTAACATTCGTAGTAAAGAAAGTCGTATTAGTACTTCGGGTGGTTACGCAGGTGGTTTATTGAAATATCTTAAAATTGTAAACGAATCGTTGAGATTCTTTAACCAACAAGGTCGTCGTCCTGGTAGTGCGGCTATCTATTTGGAACCATGGCACAAAGACATTTTTGACTTGTTGGATATTAAAAAGAATACAGGTGCAGAAGAACTTAGAGCTCGTGACCTATTTACGGCATTGTGGTTACCTGACAACTTCATGAAAGCAGTTGAAAGTAATGGTGATTGGTACTTATTCTGTCCTAATGACATTATCAAAGCTGGTATCAAACCACTCCAAGAGTGTTACGGACAAGAATATGAAAATAACTACAACAGAGCGGTACAGTTAGGCTTAGGTAAAAAAACCAAAGCTCAAGAAATTTGGAATAAGATTATTGAATCACAAGTTGAAACTGGCGTTCCTTATTTGTTGGCAAAAGATAGTGTTAACTCTAAAAGTAACCACCAAAACATTGGGGTTGTAAAACAATCTAACCTTTGTGCGGAAATAGTTCAGTACACTGATGAAGAGACAACCGCAATTTGTACATTATCATCTATGGTTCTTAAGAACTTCATTAAAGATGGTAAGTTTGATTTTAAACTACTTCACGATGAAACAAGAAAAGTTGTTAGAGCGTTGAATAAAGTTGTTGATGTTAATAATTACTCAACTGAGAAAGGTCGTAAGGGTGGTATGGAACAAAGAGCTATTGCTATCGGTACTCAAGGACTTGCTGACGTATTCTATTTAATGGATTACATCTTTACATCACCTGAGGCTCGCCAATTAAATAAAGACATTTTTGAAACCATTTATTTTGCGGCGGTTAGTGAAAGTAATGAATTGTGTAAAACTGAACAATACCAACCATATAAGTTCTTTGAAGGTTCACCATTATCACAAGGAGTATTTCAATTTGATATGTGGGGTCTTAAAGAAGATGAACTTTCAGGTTTTTGGGATTGGAAATCTTTGAAAGAAGACGTTGCTAAATGGGGTGTTTGTAACTCATTATTTACGGCTCAGATGCCTGTCGCATCTTCGGCTAAGATTACAGGTTCTTACGAAATGACTGAACCTGCCCACTCAGCAATCTTTAACAGACGAGTAGTTGGTGGTGAGATTATGATTGTAAATAAGTACCTCATCAACGACTTTGAAAAGATTGGTATTTGGTGTGAAGATTTGAAAAATGAAATCATCATGAACGATGGGTCAATTCAAAACATCAACTTCAACAATTATCTTGACCCTGAAGAAAAAACTTACAACAAAAAAGTTAAACGTATTGAGCACTTAATCCCTAAATACAAAACTATTTGGGAGATTTCACAAAGAGAACTTATTGATATGGCGGCTGACAGAGCACCTTTCATTGACCAAACACAATCAATGAATATCTACATGTCAAACCCAACATTGTCTAAGATTTCTTCATCACATTTTCACTCATGGAAAAGAGGTTTGAAAACTTTGTGTTACTATGTTAGAACTAAAGCAATTTCAACGGGAGCAAAACACTTAGCGGTTGATATCACTAAAGTTAGAAAACCTGTTACTAAAACTGATACACCAACAGTAACTTATACTCAGGAAACACAGAAACCAACTGATTCACAATTTGAATGTTTTGGTTGTTCTTCCTAATCACGACATAAATCACGACAATAATCCCGACATAGTGTCGGGATTTTTTATTTTGTAACTATTTATTGAAAATATCACGACACTATATTTATTGTTATGGCAGATGGTTTCACATATGGTATTAACTTCCCCTTTCAAGACTCTTTTGACGGAAAGTATTTAGATTTATCCGACTATACCGACGAAGAGATTAGAACCGACTTGGTTCACTTGATTCTTACAAGAAAAGGGAGTAGATATTTTTTACCTGATTTTGGTACTCGTTTATATGAATATATTTTCGAACCATTAGACGGACCAACATTCTCTGACATTTCAGCTGAGATTAGACAAGCGGTTGAGGATTACATGCCTAACTTAAAGATAACTAACATTACTGTAACACCAGCATCTGCGGGTGAAGAAAATAAAGGTACTTACATTAATGAGAATGACCAAAGAGAATACAGGGTTACTAATATTAGTCAATTAGAACATACCGCCAAAATTAAAATTGATTATACTATCACTGATAGCGCTTTTAATACGTCAGATTTCATAATCATCAATATTTAATAATATATGCCAAATAAGAAAATATCATATACAACTAGAGATTTCCAATCAATCAGGACTGAGTTGATTAATTTCACACGAACTTACTATCCTGAGGTTGTTGACAATTTTAACGACGCATCAGTTTTCTCAGTTTTGATGGATTTGAATGCGGCGGTTACTGATAACCTACATTATAATATTGATAGAAGTATCCAAGAAACAGTTCTACAATATGCTCAACAAAGGTCATCAATTTTTAATATTGCCAGAACCTATGGTTTAAAGGTTCCTGGTATGAGACCATCGGTTGCTTTGGTCGATTTCTCAATTACAGTACCTGCTTTTGGAGATAAAGAGGATATTAGATATTGTGGTATTTTAAGGAGAGGTTCCCAAATTAGTGGTGGTGGTCAAACATTTGAAACTGTTTATGACATTGATTTTGCGTCACCAACAAGTAACGAGGGTTATCCTAATAGATTAAAAATACCTAATTTTGACTCAAACAATAAATTAATTAATTATACTATTGTAAAAAGAGAAACGGTTGTGAACGGAGTTACTAAAGTTTTTAAACGAGTAATTACTCCTGTAGATGTCAAACCGTTTTTAGAGATATTCTTACCTGAAAAGAATGTTCTTGGTGTTACGAGTGTTTTATTAAAAGATGGAACACAATATGCTAACGTACCAAGTACTCAAGAATTTTTAGGTCTAAATAATAGATGGTACGAAGTAAGTGCCTTAGCCGAAGACAGAGTCTTTATCGAAGACCCAACCAAAGTTTCAGATAAACCAGGTATTAAAGTTGGTCGATATATTCAAGTTAATGATAAATTTATTACAGAGTATACCCCTGAAGGTTACATGAAAATGACTTTTGGTGGTGGTAGTCAATCTGCTGATGAACAACTACGTGAGTTTGCAAGAAACGGGTATGTTTTAAACCTTAACAAATACTCAAACAATTTTGCATTAGGTAGTGTATTGAAATCAAACTCAACATTATTTGTTCAGTATCGTGTCGGTGGTGGTACAGTTAGTAATTTAGGTGTAAACACCATTACGCAAATTGGTACCGTTTCATTCTTTGTTAACGGTCCATCAGAGAACGTAAACACAAGTGTTGTTAATTCATTACGTTGTACTAACGTAACCGCCGCTATCGGTGGGGCAAATTTCCCAACAACTGAGGAGGTAAGGAACTTAGTTGCTTATAACTTCTCAGCTCAGAATAGAGCGGTAACTATTAATGACTACAATTCACTTATTAGAACAATGCCATCTCAGTTTGGTGCACCTGCAAAAGTTGCTATAACAGAAGAAAATAACAAGATTAAAATTCAAATGTTATCTTATGATGATACAGGTTCTTTAACCGAAGTTGTATCAAATACCTTAAAGAATAACGTTGCGAATTACCTCTCTAATTATCGAATGATAAATGACTACATTTCTTTAGAGACCGCAAATGTAATTGATTTAGGTATTAATATTGATGTGGTTTTAGATAATAGTCAAAATCAGGGTGCGGTTATATCACAAATAATTAACATTGTTACTGAGTTTTTCAGTCCTTTGAGTAGGGAAATGGGGGAAAACGTATTTGTATCTGAGTTACGTAAATTAATACAGAGTGAGAATGGAGTAATTGCCGTATCAGACATTCAATTCTTCAACTTAGTTGGAGGACAATATTCTTCATCACAAACATCACAAAAATACATAGACCCTGTTACTCGTCAAATCGAATTAATTGATGATACAATCTTTGCACAACCAAACCAAATTTACCAAGTAAGATTCCCTAATAAGGATATTAATGTTCGTGTTAAGAATCTTAAAACGGTTAATTTTTCTTGATGATTTATTTTAGAAATTAATGGATTATCTTTTTGAAAATAGTATATAAACTATTTATCAAAAAAGATTAATATGTCAAATTCCTATAGAATAAGAACAAAACCAGGTGTTGATAGTTCAGTTAGAGTCCTAATTGACCAAGAGTTTGAGTATCTTGAAATTTTATCACTTAAAATATTACAAAATCAAATTTACACTCGTCAGTGTTCTGACTATGGGGTTATAGTAGGTCGTGTTAGTGTTAACAACGGTTTAGGTATCCCAAATGCCAAAGTTTCAGTCTTTATCCCATTAGAAGATATTGATGAAAATGACCCTGTTATTTCTGACCTTTACCCATACAAAACATTAACGGACTTAAACGAAGATGGTTACCGTTATAATCTATTACCGTATAAACAACAACATGGGGGTCATACTGCAACAGGGACATTCTTTACTCGTGAAGACGTTCTAACCAACCCAACACTCATTGAGGTTTACGACAAATACTATAAGTTTAATGCAGTAACCAACGAGAGTGGTGATTATATGATTTTTGGAGTTCCGGCAGGTTCTCAAACAGTTGTTGTTGATATTGATTTATCCGACATTGGTGAGTTTTCACTATCACCTCAGGATTTAATTAGAATGGGGGTTGCAACTGAAAATCAAGTTGCTGGTACCAAGTTTAAATCGTCAACTAATTTGAGGGAATTACCTCAAATTTTAACATTTAATAGAACCATTGAAGTTGAACCATTATGGGGACAACCTGATATTTGTAATTTAGGGATTACAAGAACTGACTTTGATGTTAGTGCTGAGACAAACATTAACATTACACCAACAGCTATATTTATGGGTTCTTTGGTATCAAGTAATGACGATACATATCTTAAGAAGAATTGTAAATCAAAACCGACCGCTGGTGACTTATGTAATTTGGTTACAGGACCTGGTGAAATATTAGCTATTAGACAAACTATAGAACAAGACATTGATGGTAGACCAATATTAGAAAGTTTTGACTTAGACCAAGGTGGACAAGTAATTGATGATAATGGTACTTGGATGATTGATGTTCCCATGAACATGGACTATATAACTACAAATGAATTTGGTGAAAGAATCATATCATCTGACCCAAAAGTTGGTGTACCAACAAAATCAAAATATCGTTTTAAAGTTAAATGGAATCAATCACCATCATTGGGTGCTGACCCAATTAAGAGGGGTTATTATTTAGTTCCTAATATTAAAGAATATGGGTGGGATATTGATGTCGACCCATTAAATGATGGTTCGGCCAGCTCCTCAAACAAAGAAGCAGCTGAAAAATCATACGCATTTAGTTTAGATTGGAGTGACTATGGAAATACTGGTACAACCATAGGACAACAAATGATTCAAGAGGCGATAAATTGTGAAGATAGATTCTTCGAAATGTCGTATAACAAAGTTTACACAGTTTCACAATTAATATCACAATATAGGAAAGGTTACGGTAATTCTCGAATCATTTCAATCAAAGATATTTTAAATTCAGAATGTCAGAGTGAAAATAATAAGTTCCCAACTAACGACGCGGTAAGACAGTTTGATATTATATTCTTACTATTCCAAATATTTTCATTCTTAATGTTACCTGTGATATACACATTGGTAATTTTATCACACGTGTTAGCCTTCTTATTATTATTAATATCACCAATATTAGCTATATTGGCGGTCGTTGTGTTCCCATTTGTTTTGTTGGTTTGTGGAATTAATAATGTCTTAGCTAATTTATTTCCAAATAAATTTGACCACAAAGATTGTCCTAATTTAGATGATTTAGGTGATACAATTAATAAAATTTTTAATTTATATAAATTATTCACCACTATTCAGGTACCTAATTTAGCATATCCTGATTGTGAAATGTGTGACTGTGAAGTTGGTGTACCTACTTCACCCGAAGAAGAGACAATAGGTGCTACAGGATTAGAGTCAGCATACGCGGAGGCTTTAAATAATGGGTCTAACGCGGTTTTAACACCTTTGGAAGTTGCTGAAAGTTATGTTGAAAATGACTCCCAATATATTACTGACGGTAATAGTTATGAGAAGTTATTTGCAGGTGCCCTTATGGGTGTTTCAGGGTCAACTAATTTCCCATTAGTTGCTCAAACAAGAGCACCACAACCCCAAATATTAAACACAGGGAATACCCTAACAAGTATATTCACATCAAGTTTACCGATTTATGAACGAATTAATTTATTCAACACTAAAGCGAAATACTTTGATAATTCACCAACAAACCCTGGAGGTGGTGTAAACCGAATAAAAGTTTCATTTAATACCGCAAACAATGTTTATCACTATGACAATGTTATTGTTTTAATGGTTAGACCTGATAATAGTAACGTTTATCAATCTGGTAATATCGTCACATTCCAACAACCGTCATTAAGTAGTGATTCAAACATTACTGGTTATACTACGATAAATCAATTTGGAACTACAAGTATAACAGGTACAACAATTAATAATTCTGGTGGTACAATAACGGTCCAATACGCGGATTATAGTAACCCAAATAATTTATTAACCCAAACATATACAAGTCAACAAAATCCAAACGATTCTGTTTACGCAAGATTCCCTATGGATATTGAGTATTTTCAGGTTATCACAGGTATGACTTATTCAGACTTTGACAATCAATGTAGTACGACACCAAATACTAACTCATTAAATGAAAGATTCTTAAAGAACACAATGAATGTTTATAAGTTCACAAGAACTGATTCAACAATTAGCTGTGGTGTAGGAATTTCAAACTATTTTAATTACACTCAACAAAATCAATTGGTTCCACCATTAACCGCATTAACTAATTATGGTAATCAAAAAATTATTTTCTTAGTTAGAGGAGTTGACCCAAATACTACAAGACAAACTTGTTCTTATGATTTAAGTTTATTATTCGGTTATAATTCGTTTAATGAACCTGGATATACCGTAACAGGTCAATACAAATTAAATCATCCTGTTAAACCAGGTTTTAAAAATACTCAACACAATATTGGGTCTAACACAACTTTAGATTCATATAGTAACAATTATTTATATCACGATTCTTATCATTTCCTACCATCGTCTACAGGTAACGCATCTTTCAGTTCTTTTACCTCAAATATGGTATCGCATTATTCATCATTAGATTCGAATAATCTTGGGTTTGTACCACAGTCAGGTATGCCGACAGTTTCAACAGGTTTCACGGCAATTGTTAATGGTCTTAAAGTAAAATCTAATAACATGTATACTCGTGAGTATACAGATTTAACAGGTAATACCTACACACAAAATACAACAAACAATCGTGGTTATTTTGAAAATGAAATTGTTGAAGGTGGCAGTGGTTTATATGGTAATATGCCAACAACATACTCGACGTGTGGAAGTGTTATTGACTCTCTATTTGCGGCAAGTCCATTTTTATCAATTTATTACGCACCGGCATACTCAACATCCACTTCATTAACTTATGGGTTAGGTGGTTCAGGTAATCAAATTGTGATGAGGTCAGATAGATTACCAACTTCTAGTGTTAGACAAGATAACATAAACAACAGTTTCCCATTACAATCTAATCTGTATTTTTCGGTATTTGTTGTTAATGAAGACGGTACTTCAGTGTCTTATGTTAGTCAAAATCCTGTAATTGCTTCAGCAGCTTCACAAGATAACCAAGAAGACCAACCGAGCTCAATTAGTTCTGAATTATTCAATACTTTTAATTGTGGTAGTATGATACCTCTTGGTTGCTATAAAGAAGCACCTGACGGAACCATGTATATTGCACCTGAAGGTGATGATTGTTATAAAGCTTTAGGGGGTAAACCTAAAATGATTAACGGTTGTTACAATTTAGTATCATTTATTTTCGTATCATTACCGAGTGATATTGTATCAATTACAGAATGGTTATCAAGGTTAACAATAAACTTTGCGGCTTGTCGAAATGTGTTTGGTCACTTATTTACTAATAATTGGATTAATGGTGTTCTATACCCATTTAGTTTTAGAAATGATGTGGTTTATTCATCACCAACATCACCAAACCCAAATCAATTAATTTCTGCTAATTATTGTAAAGATGTCGTGACATTACACCCAACAACTAACTTCTATTATAGAAGTAGTCCTTATTCGGTTAGTAATAATTCATTTATCGGTAAAAAGAACCCAACAGGTTTATTTGGCTCTTTCAATGGTAACGAATATAGTTTACAGTTTCCAACAACCATGATGGACTTAGGACCAAGAGCAGATTACTTACAAGATATTATTTTATCTGATGGTTTTGACGGATATGTCGCAAACAAATTAAATAATAGTAGTTACTCAGATGTTAGTGATATATTAAACTTATTTATCATTACCCGTTTAGCGAATACGAATTTCTTGAGTCAATTAACGGGTTCTGGTAGTATTGGTAAGTTCTTCAGTCGTGATAATAATATGGTTGATGCGGATTACGCTCAATCAATTTCAGTAAACTCTGAGATTGGTGTGGCACCTTTTGAAACAGGTAATTACACACAACCTAATCAAATCTATGTAAATTCATTAGCAGGCCCCGGAAATGAGGCTTTATTTGGTATTTTCTTCACATCAGATACTCAAGTTAGAGATTATATTACACCAAAAAGAACCATTTTAAACCCAAATGTTAGTGTGGTTAACCCATGTGCGTTTAATGAATTTGGTGCGTTTACACAAGAAGTACCGATGTATCAATGGGGTATAACACCATCATCTCCGAGTATTTTTGGTACTCAAAAGAATGATTGGTATACAACAGGTATTGACGGTGTCAAGTTCTTTTCTCACGGATATCAAAGTATGGACAGATTATTAGCATCATCAAGATACTTTAGAACCAATAATAATAATCAGAACGACTACTTCAAAGGGTATATTTATAGTGTTGATGGGTCAGGTCAATTAGAATGGAGTAATCTATCTAAATCACCTAATACGTTTGTTTCAGATGCTATTACTGTTGGAGCACCTTACCATTTCTATTTTGGATTAAAAAGAGGTAAAACCGCTTATGATAGATTCCTATCTAAATGGGTTGATACAAATAAAGTTGTTGCGTAATATGGGTAATTTAAGTGAAATACGAGTAATATTAGGTTCTTTAAGGTACAAATCAGCACCTGATACTACCTTAATGGTTAATGTACCTTTTGTACAAACAACAAAGGAAAATGTTGAATTTGAAAGAAATGTTAACATTGATTTAGAACAAGTGTTCTTTGATGAAAGACAGGCCTCTGAAACATTTAGACCAACCGCTAAGTTCAACGTCTTATTTTATAATGCTTATAGTGGAACAAGTAATTACACACCATTTGAAAATAGTATGTATTATGTAAATGAAACCGCTGCGGCAGTTTCTCAATGTAATACAAATGCTCAACAAATTGCGTGGACTGGTTTCCCTCAATATAATGAATTTAATTTCATACGAACTGATTATAACGAACCTGGTTACACACAACCACCAAACAATCATTTAACATTCGTACCTAAAAGCGCGTCGAGTTACAATTGGAACTTCTTTGTTAGTTACGCATTTGATAATATATACGACAAACCATTAAGTGCTATTGAATCAAAAACAGGTGTTCTAATTAATTGGGTTTCTGGTGATGGTGTACCTTTTGTAGTTGTACCAACAACATATAAAGGACAGGATGTGGTTATGTTTAGATGTCCATTTAAACATGGTTTAACTCCTGGTGAATATGTACGATTAAATTTTAGTTATAATGGTAATAATTTATTTGAAGTTTATACTTTAGGTGATGGTACGTCAGGGAGTGAAGAATACGTTTTCAGTATTTCCGATTACGGATTTACTGGTGGTGGTTTAACAGTTTCAGGTACAACAGGAACTTTCAAAAGAATAATCAATCCTGCAAACCTTACTGAAACAACTTCTGAGTATTATGTGAGACGAAATAAAATTTTAACATCATCTGAAGATGCTGTTATGGTTAATGCAGGATTTGACCAAAACATATTTGGTAATAAACAAAAGTATTTAAGTAGCGGTTTAACACCCAACCAAGTTTCCCGTATTGCAACAAAAGAGGGGTCACAATCATACACGCTGTCATTCAACGAAGATGTTAAAATCACAGGTTTAGTTGATAATCAAAAAAGACCTGTAACGGAATTATTTATCACAACTATTTGGAAAGGTTATTTTGGTTTAACATTCGGTACACAAAAACAGAATGGTCAGGGATATAATGGGCTACGACAAGGGTATGAATTTAACTTACCATTAGTGAATGGTAATGTTAACAATTGGTGGTCGACTTTAAATGTTAATTCTGATACACAACTACCTATTGATGTTTATAACACACCAATCGGTGCGACAGGAGGACCTGCGGGTGGGCCAATACCTTTCACATATGTTAGGTCATTAAAAAAAGATGATACTTTAGATGGTGACTTGTGTGAGTGGAATGACTTTGCTCAAGAAGAGAGAGTTATGTCAAGACTATACCATAAGTTTACGATGAATCCATTTGTGTTTAATGTAACTAATCCACCACAATCACCAGTTAATCGATATGGTTATTATTACAACCCACATTCACCAATGACGTTGAGAGTCTTTTCTGATTACATAGAAACTGGTGATAAAAAGAATGTTGAGAACATACCTAATTATTCATACTTCTCACAAAATGAGGGTGTGTTTATGTGGAGAGATTTATACCCATACGGATACATTGATTCAACAGGTTTAGGTGTTAATTACCCATTTTTAAATGATAAACATTACCCATATACTGACATAATCTTCAGAATAATCCCTGAAGGGACTAATTATATAGAACAGGTTAGAGTTAGTGACCCATTAATTGACGATTGTGAATAATAGTTACAAATTTATATTAAGTGATTTACCACAAGTTATTGAGTTACCAGTTGAACTCAAGTGGGATTTTTATGGTCGTGACGAAACTATTGATGAATATCAAGAAGAAGTTGTTAACGAGATAATTGGTAATGGTTATGACTTTGAAGTACTCAGATTTACCCATAAAGAGTATGGTCAAGAACAAACCAAACTACAATATGATTTTTATTTTTATAGTGGTAATACGAATGATGTTAACACATCAACACCGCTTAATTGGGTATGTAGTTATTTACCTGAAGGATTCTTATCGACCGAAGTATACTATTACAGACCATCTTTTACAAAATCATTCTTTAAACTCGACTTTTACGATTCGCCAAGTGGGGTGTCACAGACTAATTACTTCACCGTGATTTTACCCGTTCAACAAGGGTTAACAGAAACCGTTAGTATATCAACAGCCTTACCTTCAGTACAAATTAAAAAACCATCAATGAATTTGGATTTTGTTGGTGATTCAGAAGGGTTTTATTTGTATTGGTTAAGAAATCCTCAGTTTTTGGATATTAACACTTTCTATATGACAGCCAAATTTTTTGATGCTAGATTAGGTGTTTTTGTTAAAATGATGAACACTTCACAAGGTTCATTACCTGATAAATTTAACTTTATCCCTGAGCAAAAATTTTATTACAAAGTTGTTTTGGACAGACAGACCAAAACTTATGAAATATTTGACGTAGTTACAAACCAAAGAATTGGTAATGGAACACCGATAAAATGGTACGAATATGTTAACCCATAATGGACAATAGACAATATCATATTAGAATATCACCAGAGGTAATTAAGAATGACATATTCCCTGTAAATACTTACGCTGAATATGCTGATACGGAGTTAATTCCGTATTGTTGTGATATTATTACCCGAGAAGTTATTAAATATGTAACAGGAACCACTTACGTTTATTCATCGATGACTGAGATATTATCAGGTGGTACTGATGGAACATCTCTTTTAACTGGTTTAACTGTACCAATTCTTTTAACCGAAAACACAATTGATTTGGGTTATTATAGTGTGTTTGATGGTATGATTGAACAACAAGAAACAATGACAAACTTTTTGTTTTCAGCAACCACTTCTTACCCATATACTTATTATTTTTATAACACATCTGATACTGAGTTTAAAAAATATTTGAGTTTTTCAAATTACTACGTTGATTGGGGTGATGGTAGTCCTATTGAAACTATTACAAGTGGAACACCTATTAATTATAGTCACACTTATACGATGGACGGTGAATTTACAATTACTATGTCAGGTATGAGTCCTTGGGGGTCAAACATTATTCAAAAAACAATTACAACACCATACATTAATGTACCAATTTTAAATCCACAAGGAACTGCGTATTTTGTACCTGCGGGTGGTAGTTGGTCGGGAACGCCATTAGATTACAATTATATTTTTAGTGGAGACCAAGATTGCGATGTTTATTTAAACTCAAGTTACAATTATACAACAGTACCTTTCCCTGTGACAGGGTATACTAATTCAACAATAAATGACCTCGAAGTTTATGGTAAAAAAGATGTTCTTTGGGGTGGTAAATATAAGATAGGGGTACCAGTAACTGGTACTTCAGGTAATGTAGGAACCGTTTGGGGTGAATTTAATGACGGTTTATATACCGCATATACTATTAACAATGTTGACTACTATGATTATAATGATGGTAGAACTGTTTTTGTCGTTATGTCATCAGGAATGACACCTGACATGATGATATGTTCAGCAATTACAAAAAATGAGGTATTATTAAACGTAATTGATGAAGCAGAAGTTCAAACTAATGTATTTATTGAGAGAGGTAAAGTATCTGCATTAGAAAGGGTTGAACGACTTGGTGAAATTAACAATATCGGAGACCTTGAAAAATATGGTTACGGATTCTTTAACATAATAAAAATAGCTTAACATGGCAACAGGAACATATGGAACGATAAGACCGGCTGACGTATCACCGGAAGATGTGGAGATAATTTTAAATTACACTCCATCAAGAGATGAGACTGATAACTTTGTCTTAACTAAATTGGACGCCGCGGCGATTCTAAAGCCTTATTTCAATAACTCAAGTACAGGTGGTAATCCTGTTGAAATTTTGGGTGGGTTGTATAATTTAAAGTTACCCGCAGACCAATTCAATAAACTAGGTATCTACACCCTATACATTAGACCCGTTCAAATCAGAACTTCAATAACTGATTGTGGTGTTTTAGCGGCACTTCCTAACGTTAGAGGTTTGGTTATTGATTTAAATAACGTACCTACTGAATATAGAAATAAATTTGTTAATCAAGGTTTAGTCGGATTTAGAATTGAATACTTAAACTCTGATGGTACAAAAATACCTAATTTTTTCAGATTAATCACATCATCTTTCTTTTGTGAACCGGTAGTTCAAAATTTAACTAATACATCACAGAAAGCTGTTAGGTATCGATACACAGATAATAACACTAATTTAGTTTTTTGTACATTATCACCATCATCCGCACCAACAAACAAACCGAATGCGGTACCTTTTATCGGACAACCAAACCAAGATGTTCTAATTTCAAATACGTACTTTAACCCAATCACTTTAGATATTGAAGTTGCAGAACACGACTTCTCAACACTAGCAATTGCGTTGTACGGAAATCAAACAAAATCAATTGACGATGGTATCTACACTATGTACGATACTAATAACAATATTTACAGACAATACAACTTGTATGAAATTCGTGACCAATTTAATGAATTGTTATACGAAGTTAGACAAGATAGAGGTAGTAATATTGATTATAGCAAAAACTTCTCAAATATCACACAATAATGGCGAATTTAAAATATACTTGTCCACCACAATCGGCTACAGGAGCAGGGACTTTTTCAGATAATCTGGTTGGTTTTCAGTTAGTTGCTGGGGGTGGTTTGACGCAAGGTAATTTTCAATTCACATCATCTATAAATGAAAAAGAAAATCGTAATTTTAGTGTTGGTGCTTTTTCACAACCAATAAATTTAGATGGTTTAGGTATTAATAACGTTTATCAATCTAAAACCATTTTTGAAAAGAATTATAAGGTTTACCCTAACTACGATTTAAGTCAAATAACAAACTTTACTCAGTATGGTTCGTTGGTGAAAAGGTTATCAACATCAGTTGAAACTATCATCGCTAAGTTCCCTGCGGGTTTAGAGTCTGCGTTTATGGGTGTTAACTATGTTACTGGTCAAACAGCATTTAATGTTTCTTATAACTCAACTAGCGATACAACAACTTTTAGTTTAGATGCCACAAGAATTAGAAACCCATTTGATATTGATTTTAGTGTTAACGCAACTCTTAATTTATCTTTAAGAGAAATCCAAGTGTCTCCATTAAGAGATATGACACTACAATATAGTAAGTATTCCCTATACTATAGTGGTAATGGATATTCTGTTGTTAATATTGTACCAACAACAACAAATACTTTTGGTGATTTAATCATTACAGTTCAAGGAAATCCATTCTCAGGTGAAACTAATATTACTGAAACTATAATTGTTAGACCTAACGATTATGAAGTTAATCGTGTCTTTAATGAAGACTTTGACCAAGTTGAAAACTTTTTATTAAATAGAAATACATCACCGATTTATACTGCAACATTTGAGGTGCCTAATCAAACTGAAGATGGACAATACTATACCGACTATAACTCAATAACATGGCCTTTAAATGGTCTTTGGAATTTAGATATAGTTACAAACGCATTTACAAATTATCTTCAAAAACTAGATGAGGTTGGTTTGTTCTTTGACCAATACGTAACAAATTTAATATCGAGATTTTTTATTACTGACGCGTTTAAAGAGTTTGATACTCAAACACAAAAAATTGAAAAGGTATTACAGATTTACGGTAGAAGTTTTGACGAAACTAAAAAGTTCATCGGGGCGTTAGCCTTTATGAACTCAGTTAATTATAATGTTGGTAATGATATTCCATCACAGTTATTAAAAAATTTGGCTCAAACATTAGGTTGGAATATCAATATATCACCAATAACTAATGATGACTTTTTAAGTTCTGTATTTGGTCAAAAAAATGTTGATAAACCACAATTTACCGGTATATCTACCGAAGCAACTCCTGATGAATTAAATTATCAATATTACAGAACATTAATACTTAATTCAGCTTACCTATTCAAATCAAAAGGAACAAGAAAATCTATAGAGGTTTTACTACGTTTGATTGGTGCACCTGAAGCTCTTGTTGAGTTTAATGAGTATGTATATTTAGCGGACCAAAAAATAAATATGATTGAGTTTGATACTCAATTTGCATCTATATCAGGTGGTACATATATACAACAGACACCAACATTAGAGGATGGTAATACGTTCACCATTTTTGGTGTCCAATATACAGGATTCACTACTTCAGAAACTATTTACGATGTAAACGTGTTTAGAGATGAATACCCTGTTGATGAAGACGGGTACCCAACCGCACCATTAAATACTGAAGGATTTTTCTTCCAAATAGGAAGTGGTTGGTTCGAACAAACACCTGAACACAGAGCTCCCACACAAGCCGACCCGAATATTAACGTATTCACAGGTAATAACCCTAATTATCAAACGGTATTACAACCATATAGTTATGGTCAAGAATACCTTAATAGATTTAGATATTTCCCATATATGGACATGGGTTATACCTTAACACCTGTTATTGATAATAATAAAAGTTGGGCCGACTACGAAACTGGGTTAAGAACTAACTTTGATGGGGGATTAAATTCACGTTATTTGGTAGATGATGATAGATTAGTGTTAAATGTAAAGAATGTTGATTTATTTATGAATCCTGCACAAGGTTTAGCCTACGACGTTTGGTTCATGTCAAGACAATACAATTACCCAATTCCTGACCAAGGATTACTCTATGTCCCACCTACTTATTGTGACCCAACACCAACATCTGACTATCCTGTTAGAGGTGGTGTGGATTGGACGGAGATTAATCCACAACCTAAGAGAAAGACCTTCTTCGAATTTGCTCAGACTTTTTGGTTAAACATGATTAATGTTAGAAACAGACAATTTGCGACCGATGGTAAAACTGGTGGATACCCAACATTAGCATCAATCTATTGGAAATACTTAGAGTCCGAACAAATGGCTGGCATCCAAAACAACAACTTCACATATCAAACAATGATGGATTATGTGAATGGTATTGGCGACTATTGGATTAGATTGGTTGAACAGATGATACCCGCAACAACTATTTGGAATACAGGTACACGTTTAGAAAACTCAATATTCCACAGACAAAAATTTGTTTGGAGAAGACAAGAAGGATGTCAATTAGTTCCTGTACCATGTAAACCATGTGAGGTAACATCAAATATATTTAGATATGATTGTCCTATTGAACAAGTTGAGTGTGGTATTTTCCCATATTCAGAAAATCCACAACTAACAAGTTTCGGTGGTGTTTTAGGACAAGTTATGAACAACTATCTAAACCTTAATGGTTACACTTTAGGTAGTTGTGATTTAAATTCTTTAACAACTAAATGGTATGTTGATTTAAGATTAAATGGGGAGCCAATAATTCAAAATAATTTCTTTAATGGTGTTGGTTATTTAGACCCTATTTTAAGTTCACCAACTAATGAAGAATGGTTAAACGCATTAGTTAGTTCGTTAAATGATTTAAAAAATTATGGATATGATTACTATTTAACTACTGAAGATACTATTGTGATTTATAATGTAATATGTTCCGAATCAGAAGTGGGAACCAACTTTAAATTAAATGTTGGTATAAACTTTAATATTTTGTGTAGTTAATGTGTACTCTATTATATAACTTATCTGTTAGTGGTGATTGTACCAATAGTGGTTTAGGTGCCTTTACCGTAGATATTACGGGTTCAGCTCCCGACTACTCAATTCAATGGGTAAGTCCCTCGTCAGGAACCACCGCATTGGGTTCTGGTGTAACAACATACACAATAGAAAATCTATCTGCAGGTACATACACTTTTAACATTATAGATAGTTGTGAACCAGTTAACACAATTCAAACAGTTAACGTGGCGATATCAAGCGGAACTTGTGTTAATATTATTGGACAAAATGATACTACTTGTGGATTAGATAATGGTAGTATAAGTGCGGCCACAACAAACTTTTATGGTAATACCGAGTTTTATCTTTATGAGAACACATTAGGTTATATTACTTCAGGTACTTCATTTAGTAACACCTATGAATTTGTTAATATTTTAGCACCTGGTGTTTATTATGTTGTTGCCAATGATGGTGGTGGATGTACAGGTAAGTCTGAGACCACAATCATCAAATCAACACCACAATTTGACTATGGTTTATATATTGTAAATGATGCGGGATGTGCGGTTGAATCAGGTAAAATTTATGTTACAGGTCAGACATGTAATGCACCTTACACATATTTGTGGTTTAATGGTAGTACCGAATCATATGTGACAGGATTGACTGAAGGAACTTATAGTGTTACGGTAACTGACTCTTACGGATGTTCTTTAACTAAGTCAGGTACTATTGTAAAAGTCGACTCAGTTGGGTTAGGTTCGTTAGTTGTTGAACAACCTGATTGTTTTGAATCTAACGGTTCTTTAACTATTACATTAACAGGTGGTACGGCTCCTTTTTATTATTCAGGTTCTAATGGGACTACCGCAGTTTCATTCTCCAATGACTACACCTTTAGTGGTTTAGGTGCGGGTATCTTCGCGTATTCAGTAACGGATGCTGGACTATGTAAGTTTAGTGGTCAAACGTCAGTACTAACTCCTGGTGGTTTTACATTAGTTAGTGTTGGTACAACAAATACTACTTGTGGTAATACAGGAGGGTCAATTAACCCCATTTCAATATACGGAGGTAGTGGTAATTACACTTACACATTACTTTATCCTGATGGACACACCCAAGTTGATAATACTTCAAGTACGACTTGGCAGTTTGATAATTTATCTGCCGGAACATATACTTTAACAATAACTGATGGTGTTTGTACATTTACATCAGATTATGAGATTTTTAATAACTCGCCTATTCAGGTTGATGTTAATACAACAGGTACTACTTGTAATCAAGCGAACGGAGCGATTGAAATTACTTTAACAGGTGGTACAGGCCCATATACATATCAGATAAATGGTCAAATATATGGACCAACTAACGATACTGGTTATACGTTTACTAATTTAGTTGGTGGTGTTTATTCAGCGTCTTTAACCGACAGTACAGGTTGTGTTATCACTGAATCGGTATTGGTACAACCTTCATTTTTACCCGACTTTGTATTGGTTGGACAAAACACAACTAACGGTGTTAATGGTTCTATTAATGCTTATATTACTAATGGTGAACCTGAATTTACTTGGACTTGGAGTAATAATGTTAACGGTCAAACGGGTTTAACGGTAACTAACTTATCAGCCGGAACTTATTCACTTACGGTAACCGATTCATTTGGGTGTACTAAAACTAAAACACAAACAATTACGGGTCCTAACACTGTTGGTAATTACCTTACTTATAATATTTGTAACCAAGATTTCCAAAATAGTGGGTTGGTCATTAAGAAAGGTTTGAGGGAAATGTTGTGGGAAGGATTCCATGACCTAACATCAGATGATTATAATTGTGTTCTTAACCAATCTATTTTTGAAGTTACTGCGATTGTTGGTACCACTTATATGGGACTACCATTTTTTACAGGGTCAACACTAAGTGATTACCCTTCTGACAATGTGTATTATGACGCAATTGATTCGTTATTAACATCATTTAATGGGATTGGTTCTGTAAGTATAGATGCCGAAACAAATACAATTAAAATATATTCAGATTGTAATTCTGAAATATCATTGTCGGATACCAATATTGAACTTAATTTAAAGATTAACTATGATATTTCTTGTGTTGCTTGTAACGTGACCCCAACACCAACACCTTCATTAGGGTGTAATATCGTATATGACGCTGATATTCAATGTGGAGTGACACCAACACCAACGGTTACAACAACACCAACTAGAACTCCAACTCCAACACCGTCAATAGGTTAAGACTTTTTTTCCGATTCTTTTTTACCAATACCTTCGTAAAGTCTCATCAATTTAAGTGACTCGTTGTAGTTTTTTTCTAGACGCTCAAGCTCCTTTTCATTGACACCTTTTTCACACGCCAATTCATAAGCTTCTTGTGATTCTAAAACAATTCTTGTTATCGTCTTCAATAGTTTCATATAATATAAATATGTCCTAAAACATCATTTATTAAGTTAAGACCTTCATTATATTTAATGTAATTATGGATAAATTATTATTTGTTAGTTCTCAACCTGATGTGCCTTATTTTCATTGGCAAGTTAGAGTTTATATTCATAATTTTATTGATAAAGGGATTAACCCTAATAATATTCATGTGTTATTTGGTATTGTTAACGGGGCGAAAGGGCCGAGTGAAGAATCTTTATCACTTAAAGAACTTGGTGTGAATATTCATCATTATTTGGATAATCGAGAACACAAATATTATATACCTAATATCAAACCATTTTTAGTTTATCAGTGGTTAAAAGAAAACCCTCAATATGGGGAGTGTTTCTTTTTACATGATTCGGATATTATTTTTAGAGAATTACCCGATTTTAATAAGATGTTGAACGATAAAATTTGTTATTTATCGGACACCGTAGGGTACATAGGACACAATTACATAATGGATTGTTGTAGTAGATATGAGGCTAAACACCCTACCTCTGATAAAGGACAATTGTTAAAAGAAATGTGTGAGGTTGTTGGTGTAACACCTGAGTGTATTGAGTGTAACCAAGAAAATTCTGGAGGTGGTCAGTATATTATTAAAAATACTGATTGGATGATTTGGGAGAAAATATATATGGATTGTGTTCCACTATACGACCAAATGTTGGATTATCAAAAAAGATTCCCAATAAACCCTGGACAAATTCAATTTTGGACCGCTGAGATGTGGTCTTTGTTATGGAATTTATGGTATTTTGGTAAAGAAACTAAAGTTACTAAAGATTTAGATTTTTCTTGGGCGACCGATGATATTAGGGTTTATGAACAGAGACCAATACTCCACATGGCAGGTGTAACTGATAACCTAAAAACCAAAAAATTCTTCAAAGGAGATTTTATAAATGTTAACCCTTTAGATAAATTAAGGGAGGATGAAACCTTTTTTGATTATATAGAAGAAAGTAGTTCAACAAAAAAATATGTTGAACTGATGAAGGAAATAGTTAAAAAACAATAATCCGATTATTTATAGTATAAACTAATTAAATGGGAGACACGGTTCAGAACGAATGTAATGTGATTACCATATTCCCTATGGTAATTGAGTGTATGGGTATTAACCCATCAACACCTACCGCTAGTGATGGACAAATGAGTGTTTCAATTACGGGAGGCACACCACCATATACCATAATTTGGAGTAATGGTAACGTTTCACCAGCAATTAATAATTTAAGTGTTGGTGAATATTCTGTAACGGTTATTGATTATTATGGTGATTTCAGTGCAGAAACTTCATGTACATTAAGTACCGTACTTGATTGTGATTTTGGTGTCTACGTTCAAAACTTTACCGTTGAACCAACACCTACACCAACTTTAACTCAAACATTAACCGCAACGGCAACATTAACACCAACACCTACACCAACATTGACGGCAACACCAGGAATTACACCAACAATGACACCAACAAGGACGGTAACCCCAACATTAACACGAACACTAACCCCAACATTAACAAGAACATTGACACCAACACCAACTTTAACAAGAACTAAAACACCAACACCTACACCAACACCGACAGTGTTTAAAGGAACTTGTAATTGTAACAGATATCAATTCATAAATCCCGAATACGAAACTTCGGGTACTGTAACAATAACTGCTCGTTATTGTACTAGTCCATATGATTTATACACTTATCCATTCACAGGTTACTATTTATCACTTTGTGCTTGTGAAGGGTCTGTAAGTGTACCATCATTTATAGAAATAACTAATTTAGGGATAGATAATTGCCAAGAATAATATGTATCAATATTACAACATAGTAATCACAGGAGGAACATCACCAGGTCCGTACACAATTTATTACGACACCATCGGACCTTCAAATATCGCGTTAATTTATTTGGATTACATTCCTGCAAGTAATTTGACGTTAGCCCAATTACAAACTGGTGTATCTGTTACTGTTCCTGATGGTACATATAATATTATAGTTTATAATCAATTATGTGATACTAATCAAACTATACCTGTTAGAGACACTCAATTAACTTATGATTTTTGTTTACAAATTGATTCGGACACTTTGGTTCATTTTAATAGTAATGGTTTATATGAAGGATATCAATCTTGGATTTCTGATGACACAACTTACTTTATTTATTTTAATACGGAAATTAATAAATGGGAAGTTAGTGGTGGAACACAATCATACGGAATCTTAAACGCATCACAATACCCACCATTGTCAGGTTGGTATACTGTTGGCGGAGGTTTGGGTAACTTAATTTCTTACTCAGGTGATTGTAGTACAATAACACCATCTGAAATCCTAACATTAACAACCTCTGTTAACCGACCAGGTTGTGAATGTGATGGGTCGATTAGTGTAATACCTTCAGGGGGTGTACCACCTTATTCATTCTCAATTGATAACGGTGTTACTTGGAACCAAAACAAGACCATATTCAACAATCTATGTGAAGGTAGTTATAGTGTTATTGTTATGGATAGTTTAGGTGAAACAAATGGTGTTGGTGTTATTCTAACAAGTATTGAACAACCTGTAACTTATACGGTTTCAGTTAATACCGTGGCATCAATAATCACAAATACTCAAACACAATTAACTAAACAATATACAACAACGGTTAATGTTACACCGGCATTACCACAAGGTGTGACATTAAACTTAAACTTATCACACGTTAATAATTTTAGTGCGTCAACTACGGCATTATCCGCACAACTTACAACCAATACTATATTAAATAAGAATGGTTTACCTCAAACCTTGACAAATTCAACAGGTTCAGGGTCAACATCTTCAAATCCAATACCGGGTTGTCAAAGACAAACTATGTATATGACAAGCTTAACTGAGAATTGGAATAACGTATCAATAACTGGTTCAGATACTTTAGTATTTAACACTACAACATCAATTCAGAAATTAATTGAAGATTGTTTAATTGGTCAATCAACTGAAAAATATTTAATTAATAGTGCTGTGTTGAGTGGTTGTAATTGTTGTTCGGTGATTATTGGGGTGGATAAAAATTAAATAAAGAATATTTATAAACATGGGTTATATTTTAAAGAACACTTCGGGGTTAATTAACACAAGATTGACAGACACTGCGAGACAAAAACTATCTCAAGGTACATTCAATATTTCATACTTTCAGATTGGTGATGGGGAAGTAACTTATAACGCATTACCATCATCTTATAACCAAGCCAATACTTTTGTTTTAGAACCAAGTTTTAATTCTCAAAATTCAGCTGGTTCACCACAATCTAACAAACAATATATTAAATACCCATTCTATGTAGATGGAGTTAGTGGAAATACCTACGGTATTCCATTCATGGATTCAATCATAAGCCCTGTTTATAATAGAGCTGCGATGAGAGGGTTTTTCACTGGTGACACATCACAACAAACTATTAATTGGAGTGCTTGGACTAATGACTTATACGTTATTAATTCAAATTATGTTGTGGATATGTCAACCTTAAATGGTGGTAACACTATTAAATTGGTGTATTCAGGATGTAATACTGATATTGTTAGACTTCCCGCGGTTGGTGACTTAATTACGATTTATTACGATGGTCACGGAGCGAATAATTGTTCTTGTATAACACCACCAACACCAACACCTACACCGACAATGACAATGACCGCTTCTAATGGTCACACAACCCCAACACCCACACCATCAGCAACAAACAATTTACCATGTGTAACGGTGACACCATCAGCAACACCTTCGGCAACTTGTTGTCCACCTGAACCTACTAACCCTTGTCCAACACCTCAGCCTGACCAATGTGTTATGTCAATGTATAGTTGTTACTCTATGATGACATATCGTATTGTTGACATTTGTTTAGACACTTACACTTTAGACAGAGCAACACCTGACTTCTCAAGTTTAGGTTCTGATTGTCTGTCAAGAGTATTGATTTACCCACCAAACATGACATCACTTTATGATTCAGTAACACCTTGGCAACATTGGAACAGAGATGTAATTAATTATGAATCACTTTGTTATACTGACGAATTTAATGTTAATGTTTGGAATATGAATATTCCGTGGTCAGAAAATCCTGCAGGTTTATACAATAACACCTATAAAGGTTATGACCAATTTGGTTCCGCATCATTCTTAGGTTCTAAAGAATATTTTGGGTACATGTCAAATAGTGGTCAAACAGATACGAGTGCGACCTACTACTTCAACTCATTTGACGAAAAAGTTATTGTTGAACCAAAAGACCAAAAAGCTATCGCCATAGTTCATTATACTAATAATACAATTGATTTCTTCTACGGTGAGAAATTCGCATTTGAACCATATCAAAATGTTGATGATACAACAGGACAAGCAAGAAATTTCAGGATTCACCTACCATGGTTAATGTGGCACAAAAACCCTAATTGTTGTAATGGACAAACATTTTGGGTTGACCCACCTGAATTTGAAGAATACGACTTATTCCAAGTTCAGTATATCAAATCAACTAAAAATTCTGACATGAATAACCCTGGTTTAAGGTATTATCATTTATGGGATAATAATCCTAATGATAATGGTATTCCTAACCGTGTTGGTAAAGTATTCCCTGATTCACAAATTGTAATATTTGATGATGAGGAAATTGTTGCCGCATTATCTTATAAGTCAAATAGAAACTGGACATTACCAGCTCCTAAGTTAACTTTGGTTACACCGAATACTTGTAATACAAGTGAAGAATCGGTTATTGGTATGTTATCGGCAACCACCGAGTATTTGTACGTAACATATCGTTTAAGTAACACACAATCATTTACAAACTCGTTACACTGTAACTATTACCAAAAAATTCAAGGACCTAATATTGATTGTCAACCAATCACTTCACAAAACGTTGGTGTTAGATTCGGGGCTGAGTTTGGATGTTTAGTTACACCACCAAGTACTGGTACAACTACTACAACAACAACGTTATGTCCTACAACATGTAATATACCTAACGGATATTTTGCTGATAAGTTTGAAATTATTTGTCAGAAAGTGACTGGCAATATTAGACCTGATGCTGATGAGTGGAAAATAATTGATATGACTGACGTGGTTAGTGCGTCAACGGTCAACGGGTACATCACACAAGACGCATTAACAGGGTATACGTTTGTTATTACACAAGATATGTATGATAACGCCGATTACTATGATTTAAGTGATTACATCCAATTAACAGAAAATAACGTAACAACACCACAACTTAATTTTGGTGATGAATATTACTTTTACGGAAACATTGAAACAGATATTCAAGCTACTATCTACGAAATGAGATATAAGGTTAATTTAGGTCAAGCAGAGTTCCAAAACACATCAAACCCTACATGGAACGACTCCCTAAAACCGTATATAACTGAGATAGGTCTTTACGATTCTAATAAAGACCTTATGATTATATCAAAATTGCAATCTCCTGTTGTTAGAGAAGGAATACAACAGTTCGTGATAAAATTTGATTTCTAATATTGATTTATGAACAAAAAATTTAAAGAAAGTCCTAAAGTTTTAGGTTTAGACGTGTCAACCAAAACAATTGGGTGGGCATTATTTGACATCCAAACTAAACAGTTATTAGAGTTAAGTCACATTTCCCCTGTACCTAAACCTAAGGAAGAAAATAAGATTAAAGAATTATTACTTAAGAGTGAGATATTCAGAACTAAATTACTTGGGTATAAAGATTTAGGAATTACTAAAGTTATCATTGAAGAGCCTTTATTAAACTCTAATAACGTATACACGATAAGTACTTTAATGAGGTTTAATACCTTAATTTGTAAAGAAGTTTACGACATATTAGGTGTCGTACCTGAGTTCATTTCAACATACAATTCAAGAAGACACGCATTTCCACACTTAGTTCAACAAAACGACAAAAAGAAATTCGTATTGTTTGGGGGTTACCCAAAAGATTGTGACAAGAAAATGATTATATGGGAATTAGTTGCTAAAAGAGAACCTCAAATTCAATGGCATTACACAAAAAATAATACTCTTAAGAAAGAGAACTTTGACCAAACAGATGCTTACTGTTGTGTCTTAGGTTTTATGAAACAAGAGGAAATTTGGTAATATCGTTCATTTAACCGATAATTTGAAATATCGTCTTTTTAGACGATATTTTTTTTTATATAAAGGTTTGATTAAATACCTGTTGAGGTACTTTGTAAAGTAATTGAATTACCTGGTGTACACCAAGAACTATCTACGGTGAATGTTTGACTAATCACCTGTGTTCCGTAGTATTCTGCGGTGTATGAACCACTAACAGGACTAACAGTTAAACTACCTTGAGACATCGTATCAGGACATGTGTTATTAGGTGCCAAACATGTTAAGTTAATCTCAACAACATCACCTGTAGTTATTGATAAGACACCTGAATAAGCGTTTACTGGTGTTGTTGCAACAAAACTGTATTGAATAATACCATTTACCTTGATGTAACCAGTTGTTCTTGCACATGAATTAACTTTGTAATGTGTGTAAGGTATGTTACAAGTTATCGGTTGAACGGTTGTTGTGGTTGTTGTAGTTGTTTGAGAATCAATACATGTTTTACAATCAATATAAACAGTTGTACCAATTGATGTAAAGAAATTACCTGAGTAGTTAATAATATTAAACGACGGATTTAAAGGAGGAACACCAATAGACTGATATAAATAAGTCCAACATGATGAATCATTATTATTGAAGAATGAATTTCCTGAACCAATAGATACTAATGGTAATGTTTGAACAACATAATCATTATTATTACCACATTTCTTAAACACATAATAAATTTGAGTTGAACCACTTGACGGGGTTGGTGTTACAGTTCTTGTTGGTGTCATTGTTGGTGTTGAAGTTAATGTCGGGGTCATTGTCGGCGTTGGTTGGTCAACAGTTGAACATGTTAAACAATCACCCAAATTAGAATAACCAAATGGGCCTTGACGTAACTCAATATTATTAATTCCGATAATTTCGTTATTATCACCGACATATGAAATACATTTTGAAACACCATCAACTAAAGCCTCAAATACCATGTATTGTTCTAAGGTACCACCACTTGGTATTGTGATAAGACCTGTTGAATAATACATTACCCCATTGAAACAATCTTGGAATTGTTTACTCTGAGGACAAACCATTAAATCGTCTAATGTGTTAAAAGTAACGTCACCTGTGAAGTTACAAGGCCTAACAACTGGTGAAGACGGAGTTGGTGTTTGAGTCGGAGTTGGTGTGGGTGTTGGTGTTGTTACCGTAATTGTTGCATCAACACTAACAGAAGAACAAATATTTGTTGGTGTTGGTGTTAATGTTGGTGTAGAACTTAATGTTGGTGTAGGTGTTGGTGTTGAACCTGTACCAGTATCACAACCAAACACAATATCGTAATTTATATTACATGGTGCGGTTGGTGTAGGGGTTGGTGTTGGACACGGACCTGGTACAAAGTGATTATTGGAAATGTCTGGACATGGTTCATAACAAGGTGAATGACCTGATAAGTAACATGAGCCACCCAGTGAATCAGATAAACACCACTGAGTGTTAACATCGTCGAAATAAATGAATAAACCATTCAGTTGACCAACCCAATATGATTTTGAGTTATACGTACCCGTTTCAATATATACATCATCCCAACCTGAGTTACCCGTGTTATATAAACAATATTCAGTATAACAACTTGATGGGGGTACTGAAGCAGTTGGTGTTAATGTTGGCGTGTTGGTTGGTGTGGAAGTTACTGTGGGTGTTGGTGTGGAAGTTACCGTGGAAGTAGGTGTGGAAGTAGGTGTCGGTGTCGGTGTTGGTGTTGGCTCGGCATTATTAATTGGTGTGCCAGGACAATCACTTGGAAGTGAACAAGTTGATGAACTACAAACATACGCAAAACCATATATTGTTGATGGGAATATGTATGGGAATGTGGTGATAGTATATGGGACATCATCTTGTGCAAAGAAAATATCAATTATCGGATTAGGACATTGATTAGAACATAAACTATATGCACCTGCAGAACTAATTTCACCGACAACAATATTACCCGAACAATCGTAATATCTAACTTGGAATACACTATTACCATACATTGTGTTTCCGGTAATAACCTCAGTTAGGTTAGTGTCAATTGAAACACAATAACAATCGGTTGATACTGTAGGTGTCGGTGTAGGTGTCGGTGTTGGTGATGGCTCGTCACAATTAATTCCATCTGAACAAAGACCTAATGAAATTGTTTGTAGTATTGTTGAAGGGTCCTCAATAACATCAACAGATGTGCCATCACAAGCACAAATACTAAATGGAATGTTAGGGTAAGCCGGCGTAGTAGTTAAAATGTTATCACAATTAGTGTATCTAACGGTAACAGGAGATGTTACACCAGTATACGCTAATGTCCAGCAAACACATGTTGAACATGGTAGTAGTGTTAATGTCGGTGTATTTGTCGGTGTTAATGTCGGTGTATTTGTCGGTGTATTTGTCGGTGTATTTGTCGGTGTTGGTTCTGAAGACGCGGTTAATGTTGGTGTTAATGTAGGTGTACTAGTAGACGTTAAAGTAGGTGTTAACGTAGGTGTTTGTGTTGGTGTTGCAGTTAAAGTTGGTGACGGGGTATCACAATTAATTCCGTCAGTACAAAGACCTAATGAAACAGGTACTAAAGATGTCTCTGGGTCACCAATAACATTAATAGACCCATTTTTAGTACAAATACTAAATGGTATATTTGGGTCGACCTTTATTATAGGGTAACCACCAAAACAATCATCATATTGAACTGAACACGACTCAACACTTCCTGTATATATTAATGTTGCACAATAACAAACTTGAGTTGGTGTTGGTGTAGGTGTTGACGTTGGTGTTGGTGTTGGTGTCGGCTCAAAAGAACAATCCTCGGCACTAGTACATGTTGTTGCGGTTTGCACAGCCGATGACGAACCATATTTTATACCGTTATCTTTATAATAGTAAGGTTGACCTATTAGAGTACCACAATAAACATATGAACCTGAAGTTATTAATGATATAGTTATAGGTGACACATCCTCACAGACAAAAATATCAACAAGTACGGTTGCGTTAGGTGCGTTTGTATTACCTGTTGAGTCATCCAAGTCAGATTGTGTTACGTTCACTAAAATACAGTTACAAGTTTCACCTGAAGTAGGTATTGTCTCACCACAACCTGGACCATACTTACTAATACAATCAACACAATTAAGTTCAGTAAAATATGTATTTGTTATGTTATAATGATTCTCAACACCAAAATCATTACCCGCCTCCCAACAAATACCATTTGAATCTGAGTAAACATTACCGATAGTAAAACCTGTCCATACAATACCATCGATGGTTGGTGAACAAGGTTTTATGACAATAGAATTATCACTACAACATCTTAAGGAAATATTATTCGGACACGCCATATTATATTGTCAAATTTTGGTAGGTAATACAACCGTTGTTATCCACAACTTTTAAATTAAAAATTGTGTTACTTGACATAATTTGAGGTACCTGGAATTGATAAGGTAGTGAATTTATCGTATCTATATAGACACAAGTGCTCACGGGGTTATCACAAACATAAATGTCAAATGGTGAGGAACCTGTAATATTGTTTATTGTTATGTCAATTGGCATTATTTTACTACTTTACTTAAATAAATATAATGGTTCCCAAAAACTTGTGAAGGTTGATTAGTAGAATAAATTTTCTTATACTTAAACGATGTCTGATGATGCTGAAATATTAGTTGAGTTACTCCGAGAAATTCTTGGGGACGAGAAGCAACATTATGAGAACAGAGGTCAAATTGCCTTTGACTGTCCTGAATGCGATGAAGGTAGACATAAAGGTAATTTAGAGATTAACTACCACCAACACGTGTTTAAATGTTGGAGTTGTGGTGACGTGAATAATACCAAAGGTCCGTTGGGTAAATTATTCGACAAATATGGTAATAAAAAACAGAAAAAAGTTTATAAGGTTTTACAACCTGAGGATGACAAACCTGTTGAGAAAAAAAAACCAAAATTAAAATTACCGGAAAGTTTCACATTATTCAAAGATGCTAACCCCATTTATCCTGTTAGAAGACAAGCCTATAACTACCTGATTAGTAGAGGTATAACCGACCAAATGATTGAAAAATATGGTATCGGTTTCTGTGATAAAGGTTCCCACAAAGGAAGAATTGTTGTTCCCTCATACAATATGAATGGAGAATTGACGTATTATATTGCAAGGAGTTGGGACCCCAACACCAAAGCCAAATACAAAAACCCCGAAGCCGAGAAAGACAAAATCATCTTCAACGAACATTTGATTAATTGGGATGAAGACATATTTTTAGTAGAGGGTGTTTTTGACGGGTTCTTCTTACCTAATAGTATTCCAATGCTAGGTAAACACATGAGTTCTGTGTTATTCGATTCACTATACAATAAGTCTAAGGGTGTTGTAACAATTGCCTTGGATGGGGATGCTTGGAACGACGCAGTAAAATTATACAACGAATTAAATGGTGGTGATTTATACGGAAGATTAAAAATTCTAAAATTACCCAAAGATAAAGATGTCTGTGACTTAAAGGGTCAGATAGACGACTATTACTATAAGATGAAATATTGATATGATAGATTTAAAAGAAATTGCGGTTGAAATACGAGATATTTTAGACAAAAAAAGAGAAGAGTTGGGTCTTTCCTTTATTGAGGAGGACCACATTTATTTTATGAAAGATAAAGATGGTAAGTTAAGAGATGACTTCCCATCAGTTTCAAAAGTATTAAAGAAATTTTATACTGAGTTCCCAACCGAAGAAGCTGCGTTGAAGAAAGCTAAAGGTGATGTTGTCTACGCCGAACAATTAAAAGAAGAGTGGGCTCAAGCAGGGACTTACTCAACCAATATGGGTAGTAGAACCCATTTCTTTTTAGAAAAGGAAACTATTGGTTTATTTGGTGATTACAAAAGTGTTCGTGAACCAATCTTTGAATGTGATTTCACTCAAATTATAAAGAGTGACAGTATGATTAGTGCGGGTAAAGATTACCTTCAGGTTATGATTGAACGTGGTGCGGTTTTACTTGACACAGAGATTGTATTGGGTCATCCTGAATTAGGTTATACAGGACAACCCGATAAAGTGTGGTTAATCATTGGTAAAGATGGTGAAATTGGTATAATCATTACTGACTGGAAAACCAACAAACCAAAAAACTTTGAGAGTACTCATTTCACAAAACCGATGAAATATCCTTTCACCAAACAACCCGATAACGCTCTTGGTCACTACTTTGTTCAGTTACCTTTATATGGTAAGTTAATTAAGAAGATGTTAGAAGGTACCAAATACGAGAACGTTAAATTGTTGGGCTGTATTGTGGTTCTTCTAAAAGAAAATGGTGACTACGAAGAGTTTAGAGTTCCCAAAGAGGTGATTACCACCGTGTTGGACATGAAAATGGAGAACTATTTGACTAATAAAATTTAAACAACTATAATTTAAGATGGAAAGTTATGTTACACTTGCATGGTATTATAATACCACTTGGGACACCCAAGAAACTAAATTTAAAATAAATTATCAAATAAAATAACAATGGACGATATTCTTAGACCAAAAATTGACCTTAAACAGCAAGAGACTGTTGAGTGTGAAAAATGTAAAGGCATCTTCTTCAAAGAAGTGACTATGATTAAAAAAGTACCTAAACTATTAACAGGAAGCCCTGAAGATACCTTAGTACCATTTCCGACCTATATGTGTGAAAGTTGTGGTCACGTAAACGAGGACTTCAAACTATTCGATAAGTAATGGATTACAAAGAGTTTTACTATTGGTTAGATGGTTTTATGACCAATAGAGATTGGACAGTGATTAGAGAAATTGATATTGAAACTATCCAAGAAAAATTAAAAGAGGTGAAATCAGATGGGATTGATGTTAACAAAATCATCAATTTGAGAAAAGAAGTTCACATTCCCATAAATACAGAAATATCAAACCCATTTAAAGACAATGATTAAAAAATTAGTACACTTCTCTGACCTACATATTCGTCTTTTTAAAGACCACGATTTGTATCGGTCAATTTTACAAGATATGTTTAAACAATGGGGTGAGATTGCTCCTGATAGAATTGTTTTTACTGGTGACTTAGTTCATTCTAAAAACCAAATGACTCCCGAACTTATTGAGATGGTTTCATGGGTGTTAACGGAGTGCTCCAAAATCGCTAAGACAATTGTGATTATTGGTAACCACGACTTCTTGGAGAATAACTCACAGAGATTGGATGCTTTAACACCTATTGTTGATTCACTACAGAATGAGAATGTTGTGTATTACAAAAATCGTGGGGTGTATGAGGATGACAATGTAATGTGGGTCGTTTACTCATTGATGGAACACAACTTACCACCTGAGATTCCGATGACCGATAAAGTTAAAGTTGGTTTATTTCACGGACCAGTAATTGGTTTGTCAACTGACATCGGTTACAAGTTTGAAAGTGGTTTTGACTCTTCTAAGTTTGAAGGGGTTGACTTGGTTCTTTGTGGTGATATTCACAAACGACAGGTGTTTGATATTCCTGGTAAAAAGAAGGCTTATATGGTCGGCTCAACAATTCAACAAAACTATGGTGAGACGATACAAAAGCATGGTTACGGTATTTATGATGTTGTAGGCGATTCTTACGAGTTTGTTGATTTGGATAACCCGAGACCATTTCTGTCTTTTAAGATTAAGTCGTTTGATGACATTATAAACGGGACAGAAAAACTCGCAAACGCAAAATGAGAAAAGAATTAACCATCGGACAAACATCAATCTTACCATTAAATATTGACGGATTTACCATTTGGGGTAAAGCTGAATTTATGAACCCATCAGGGTCTGTTAAAGACAGACCAATTTATAACATTCTTAAATGTGGGTTTGAAGATGGATTACTTAAGAAAGGTGATACGGTGGTTGAAGCGACTAGTGGAAATGCTGGTATATCGTTTGCAATGTTCTGTGCTCAGATGGGGTTGAAGTGTGTTATTGTAATGCCTTCAAACATGAGTGATGAACGAAAGAAGATGTTAAAGTTCTACGGAGCGGAGTTAATTGAAACGGAGCCTGGCGACTTTGACGGAGCAATCAAACTACGTGATGAGTTATCAGTTAAAAACGGATGGTTCAACGGAAACCAATTTGCGAACCCAAGAAACTTAGAGGCTCATTACAATGGTACGGGTGTTGAACTTATGTATCAATGTAAATGTCACGGTATTAACCCCTCAGCCTTTATTGCGGGGACAGGTACAGGTGGTACTTTGATGGGTGTGGGTAAATTGTTGACAGAACAATTCCCCACAATCAAAATCGTTGCGGTCGAACCATCTGAATCACCTGTTATGAGTGGTGGAGAACCAGGACTACACGGTATTCAGGGTATTGGTGACGGGTCAAAGTTTATGGTTGATTTAAACTTCGTTGATAAGATTATTACAGTATCAACTCAAGAAGCTACTGAAATGGCTTTAAGACTTGCCAAAGAATACGGAATATTTGTTGGTGTTAGTGCCGGAGCAAATGTCTTGGGTTCTTTAAGATATTGTCAAGAAACTGGTGAGGACAATGTAATTACAATTCTATGTGATAGAGGTGAACGATACTTAACCTGTATGTAATATGTATTCAGTCGAAGTTAAAAACAATAAGGAGATTTATGAGTTCTGTATGGTCAATGGCATCACAGACATTAATAAGTTCATCCAAGATTGTTTTAAACAAGGATTTGATATTAAAAAATACGGACTTTTAGGAAAAACAGGTGGTGAAGAAGAAAAATGGGTGGAAAAGGAGGTAATTGTTGAAAAACGGGTGGAAATCCCCGTTGAAATCATCAAAGAGGTTGAGAAAATTGTTGAAGTAACCAAAGAAGTGCCCGTTGAAAAGATAATTGAGAAGGTCGTTGAGGTAACCAAAGAGGTTCCTGTGGATAGAATTGTTGAGAAGGTCGTCGAGGTCGTTAAAGAAGTACCCGTTGAAAAAGTTGTAATCAAAGAGGTGGTGAAAGAAGTACCCGTTGAGAAGGTTGTTGAGAAAGAAGTCTACATCACCGATGACGAACAAGTTAAGGAACTTGGTGGTAAAGTTGATAAGTTAGTTGAGGAGAAAAATGAACTGTTGTTAAAGATACAACAGTTAGAAGGTGAAATGTCTAAAAGTGATTTAGAACTAGATGAACTTAGACAAAAATTTTCCACTAAAGAAGGTGAAATTGAGTCAATTAAGCGAGAATTTTCCACTATAACCACTGAAAAGGAAAATATTTTCCAAAATGAAATGTCTAAAAAGGTTGAAGAACTAGATGAACTTAGACAAACTTTAGACGAACTTAAGTCTAAACCTGAGGTTTCTGTTGATAATAGTAAGACAAAAATGTTGGAAACTACTTTACAGAATCTAAGAAAAGATTTATCATTAAAGAACACAAAAATAACTGAACTTGAGGGTAAGATTAAACAATTAGAATCGGTTAACAGAAATGTTGAGGCGATTTACCTGAAGGGTTCTAACTTAAAACAAAATTTATAATATGAATATTTTAATTTGGTTGCTAATAGCCTACGGAATGTCAAACATTCTAGTTTACGGTTCCATTTTTAATGGACTAAGAGACTTCTTCAAAAAATGGGGAGGTAATCAATACGCACCATTCAATGGACTTGGTCAGTTTATTTCTGACTTATTGGGTTGTATGATGTGTACAAGCACTTGGGTAGGATTTTTCTTATCTTTGGCTTTTATGTCACCATCAAATACCATAATCGGAACTTCACCGATTATCTCTTGGTTTTTTGACGGGTTGTTAGCGTCAGGATTTGTATGGGCGTTTAACGCGATGGTTGAGTGGTTTGAAGAAAACCGACCATCATGAAGAATTTTCTAAAATATACCGTGGTATGGATTAGTCAGAACTTATCAATACCATTTTGGATGGTTGGTCACGTTCATTTGATGACCAATATCTATGAAGATATTCATGAAATTATAATGTCTTTCGGTATGAACTTGATTGTTGCCGTTGGATTTATTATAGATTATAGAGAACAAAACAAAAAATAACAAAAATGGGAAAAAAAGCAAAAGAACACAGAAAGAAAGTGGTAGCGAGAAATCAAAAGATTAAAGCTGACCAAAAAAAGGCTCAAAAAATGTATCAGGATATGTTCACCAAAATGATGGAAGAACAACAACAAAAGATGCAATCAGAACTTGGGGTTGACGTTAATGGACAATCAATTCCTTTTGAGGTTGTTAGTGAGTCACAAACTCCTACAGTCTAAACCATGTTATGGATTTATTTAATCCCCCAATAGAATACAATTACAAAATAATGATAAAAGATTTGGATATTACTAAGTTTGAAAATCCCTACGTACAAGTGGTATGGGAAGATAGTGCGGAAAATTTCACGCAAGAGAAGATTAAAAGTGTTCGTCACTACTTCCAAAAGAAATACCAAACAACCAATGTAAATGTTATCACTAAGACCAGAGTTAGTGAGGACACCACTCATAACGTAGATATCTCGTTTAACATTTTAGACGAGAACTACCAAGTTGAGTTGGTGAAATCATATTTGGAAACTAAGGGTAAGGAGGATTACTTAGATAAAATCCTTGAATTAAATTCTGTTGTTGATAATAAACTAATCTTATCTCAGACTGAGGCAACTCCATTTAAACGATGGTTTATTAAGAATATCGAGTTTTCAAACTTCCTTTCTTATGGTGAGAACCAAAAGATTGATTTTGAAAAGTGTGATGGTATTAGTGTTGTCGAATCGAACCCACCTAACTTTGGTGGTAAGACGGTCCTGAGCGTTGACCTTTTATTGTTTTTGTTCTTCAACGAAACAACAAAGACTTCCAAAGCCGAAGAAGTATTCAACAGGTTTACTGACAAAAATCACGTAAAGGTTAAAGGCGAAATCATTATTGATGGTGATGAGTATATCATTGTCCGTAATATTGAACGCAAGAAATCTAAGAGTGGTGATTGGAATGTAAAAACTGAATTGGACTTCTTTAAAAAATTGGCTGACGGTAGTCTTTTAAACTTCACAGGAGAACAAAGACGTGAAACTGAGGCTTTCATCAAAACCTCTATCGGTTCCAAAGAGGACTTCTTAATGACAATTCTAACCACAGCTACCAACCTTGAGGACTTAATTGACTCAAAACCTACGGCTCGTGGTCAGGTGTTGTCTCGTTTCATGGGGTTAGACTTCTTGAAACGTAAGGAAGATGCTGCTAAGGAAATCTATAGTGAGTTCTCAAAAACGATGATGTCCAACGTATACAATAGCGAACAATTAAAGACCGACATTGAAACATATGAAGGTCAGATTGTTGAACTAAATAACGGTATCGAGGAATTTAAAAAATCGTTGATTGAGACTGGTGAAAAAATCACAAAGGGTCAAGACTATCGTGATAACTTACTGAAGAGTAAGCATAATATTGATAGAGAGATTAGTTTGTTGTCCCCAACTAAAATCCAAGAAGAGATTAATGGTTTGGATTTAGATAAGAAAAGGGTTGTTCATCAAATGGCTCAAATTAAAGTTGTTGAACCATCTTCATTCTATCACGAAGATAAACACGACGAGGTTAAGGATGAAATTAACGTACTTCTTAAAGAAGTGATACGTATTGATACGGAAATATCCGCAATTAATACGTTAAAATCTTCCGTTGAGGGTGGAATCAAATGTGAACACTGTGGTATTGAGTTAATGAACGCGGCAATCACCAACGCCAAAATTGCCGAACTTGACGGATTAATCATGCAAAAAACCCAAAAAGAGGGTGTAATGCAGGATTTAATCAGCAAAGAACAAGGTTTCACACAACTTAAAAAAGAGTTTGATGAGTATGAGAAAAACAAACTCATTAAAGAGAAGTACGAGGTGAGTATTGAAAGTATTGACCTTAAGATTGAAGGATTGAATATTAAACTCCAACGATACAACGAGGTTCAGGACAAGATTGTTGAGAACAATAAGATTGATACTATGTTGATTAAGGCAGGTGGTAGACTTGAAGAACTCGAAAGAGAGAAAGTTCAAACCCAACGTAACATTGACAACAACACTTATCAGGTTAAGTCTTTAACTGAAAAGATTGAGACAAACAAAAACCTCATCGTAAAAATTGCTGAGGAGGCCGAGAAAGAAAAGTATTACAAAGTGTTCTTGGAGATTTATGGTAAGAACGGTATTTCAAAGTTAATTATGAAAACCATGATGCCGTTAATCAATAGTGAGTTACAACGATTACTCGAAGATAGTTCACACTTCAGACTTGAAATTAGAATTAACGAAAAGAATGAAGTTGAGTTCCTAATGATTGATAACAACACTCAGGTTGAGAAGTTGATGTCGTCAGGTTCAGGTTACGAAAGAACAATTGCATCACTGGCATTAAGAGCGGTGTTGAGTAAGATATGTTCTTTACCAAAACCAAACATTATCGTCTTTGACGAGGTGTTCGGTAAGATTTCAAATGATAACTTGGAGATGGTTTCAGATTTCTTTACTAAGATTAAAGAATATTTTGAAAAGATTTTCGTTATCACCCACAACCCATTGGTAAATAACTGGGCCGACAATGTAATCAAAATTAGAAAAGAGGAAAACATTAGTTACGTCTCACAATAATTTTGGTAGTTAAGAAAAAAATAGTATCTTTGTAGTATCAATATAAAAAATATGACCGACTATATCTTATTTGTTTTTGCTGAACATAAGAATCAAGACGAGTTCGTTAAAACAATTGCTGAGGACATCTCAATTGTTAGTGACTCTGAAAACATAAAGTATTATTACGGACCTAGTTCTGCGATAATAACATTTAAGTCAACAGATTCTATTCAGGAGCTACACGAATACATGGGGATACTATTCTTTTCTGAAACCATTGTTTACATGTTGTTGCCTTATAAACCTGACAATATGTCAGTAGGTATGAACCCTGAAGTCTTTAAACACCTATTTACACAGGTAAAATCGGAAGACATGTCAGGTTTTCAGACCATGGCACAAAATGTGGATGAAAACGAAACCCCATCCGATTTTAAGTTTATTCTGAAAGAAGAATACGAAGATGAGGACGAAGATGATGAGATTATTAAAATCAAAAACTCACCTAAGAAATTAGAAATTGATGAAATTTTAGATAAAATTAGTGAGTGCGGAATTAATTCACTATCTTTGTCGGAGAAAAAATTTTTAGAGACTTATTCAAAAACCTGTTAATTATATGAAAGAAAAAAACGCTGGCATCCCTATCAATCAAGACGAAATTCAAGTTTACCTGAAAGACATTCGTAAAATCAAAGTTATGACTCCTGAACGCGAAAAGGAGTTAGCCGAACTTATGAAGTCGGGTACACTATCACAACGTGAGATTGATAAAGTCCATAAAGAAATCCTTGAGGGTAATTTACGTTTTGTTATTACGGTGGCAAAACAATATCAGAATCAAGGGTTAGACTTTCCTGACCTTATTGCTGAGGGTAATCTTGGTCTTATGAAGGCAATTAAAAACTTTGATTGGTCTAAAGACCTACGTTTTATTTCTTACGCGGTTTGGTGGGTTAAACAATCAATCCTTCAGTCCCTTAACGACAACGCTCGAACCATTCGTCTCCCTGTTAATGTGGTTCAAGACTTACACCGAGCAAAGAAAGAAATTGAGAACACGGGTGGTGTATTGGAAGACCGATTCCAAAACCTACCTTCGATGATTGACTTGGATATGCACATCAACGAAGAGGGTGACACATTGATTGACATCATTAAAAACCCCGACGCTGAAATGCCTGACGAGATTTTCAACTCAAAAGATATGTTAAAAACAAAGTTGATGGGTCTTCTTGATTCTTTGGATGAAAGAGAACGAGTTATCGTTGAAGATTACTTCGGATTGAGTGGAACACCAAGAACACTTGAGGATATTGGTGGAGACTTTAACTTAACTAAAGAACGGGTTCGTCAGATTAAAGAAAAGGCACTTCGGAAACTACGAAACGACAGTTCAATTCTTTTCGATTACCTATAAAGTTTTTTAGGACAATTTACAAAAACCTTCTATTTATTATGGTAGAAGGTTTTTTACTTTTATAAAATAAACATTAAGAAAAAAATTATGAAAAACATTTTAAACTTTTTAGATAAGTGGGGAATGAGAATCTCAACTTTACTTATTCTAATTGTCTTTTTGAAGACATGTTCAACTAACGGTCGTATTGACAAAATTCAAGATAATCTTGAAGTAACAAATTCTAAAGTAGATACTTTGGCTATCGAACTTAGAAAAGAAATGAAAATCGAAGGTTTGAAGTCTGAAAAGAGAATGATTCAAGCAACTGACAGAAAGATGTTGGATGTTCAAAGACAGACACAAATCGAAGCTGAAATAAACAAATTAGAAAAACAATAATGAGAGATTTATTTAAGTGGATTAAAAATAACCCTATCAGGTCTATGTTCTTGGTACCAATTTTATTGGTTGCCGGAATCTCAATTTCACACGTTGTTTCGTGGTATGATTTATCAAACCCGTTTGTTTGGGCTGTGTATCTATCAATTGCTATTGAAGTTGGTGCGATGACCGCACTAATTGCTGCAACAAACCGAATTAAAGGTGGTGTATGGTTCATGTTTGGGTTGGTTACCTTTATCCAAATGGTAGGTAACATATTCTTCTCATTCAAGGAGATTGACCCTAACAGTGATTTGTTTAAAGCTTGGGTTGAATTGAGTGCACCTGTATGGGAAAGTTTTGGTTCTGACCTTGAGGACGTAACGGCACTTAAACGATGGTTAGCATTCTTAGAAGGTGGTTTATTACCTATCATATCGTTAACGTCATTACACTTCTTTGTAAAGTACACTGAAAACCAAATCGAAAACGCTGAAAAAAAAAGTGAGACCGTTGAAGTAATTAAAGAGATTGAAGTTATTAAAGAAGTACCTGTTGAAGTAATTAAAGAGGTTGAGGTTGAAAAGGAAGTTGAAAAGATTATTGAGGTTCCTGTCGAAAAGGAAGTTGAGGTAATCAGAGAAGTTGAAAAAATTGTTGAGGTCCCAGTCGACGTAGTTAGAGAGGTTGAAGTAATCAGAGAAGTTCCTGTGGAAGTTGTTAAGGAAGTTGAGGTTATTAAAGAAGTACCTGTCGATAGAATCGTTGAGGTTCCTGTAGAGGTCATCAAAGAGATTGAGAGAATCGTTGAGGTACCTGTTGACGTTATTAAAGAAATCGAAGTTGAGAAAGAGGTTGAAAGAATTGTTGAAGTTCCTGTTGAAGTTATCAGAGAAGTTGAAAAAGTTGTTGAAATCCCAACACCTTCTGCAGATAACGGAATACCAAGAAAGTTAAGTTATACTAAATAACATAACTAGATAAAATATTAGCTATGTAAAAAATGCTTGATGTTATAAAATATGGTGAGTTTAAACCCACAGGGAAACAAAAAAAGAAAAATCAAATCATATTGGTTAATACATCGAGAACTGCTACTGATTATCTAAATAGTTTAAAATTCCGATACAACGGAAAATACAAAAAAATCCCAAATTATCTTATTACCAGAGAAGGTGATATTATCAAACTTCTTGAAAATATTGAGCATTCCGATTACTTTGCTGATGCAAATGTTAATCGGAATGCCATTATTATATCATTAGAGAATTTAGGTTGGTTACAAAAAGAACAGTTACGAAATTATTACGTTAACTGGATTGGTGATATTTATAAGGGTAACGTGTTTGAAAAAAAGTGGAGAGATTACTTTTTTTGGCAGCCCTACACCGAGAGCCAAATAATTTCTTTGGTGAACTTGTGTAATGAGTTATTCAAAGAAACTAAAATCAAACCAAACATTATTGGACACAATACAAAATTAACAGGTATTGAAAAATACGAAGGTGTTGTTGTTAGAAGTAACTTTGATGTTTCTTATACTGATGTCAACCCTTCATTTAACTTTGAAGAATTTTTAAAAAAAATAGAAAATGAATAACAAACACGACGAAATTAAGAAGTTGTTAAAAGCTTCAAGAACGATGTTAACCGGTGAAAGATTGACTGAAGACATCCAACAAATCCGTAGCCAATATAAATTAATCACTGAACAAGGGGTTGATTTAACTGACGATAATATTACAAAAAAATACGATGTTGCTCAATCAGTTGAAGATAAGATTGAGGATGATGTTGAATCACAATCAGATAAAAAACAGGCTTACCGTATTTCAGGAGGTATTTTAGTTTTACATGGTAAAGATAAAACCGATGTTGATTTAACCACCGATGACAAAACTGCTTTCCAAGAAACTATGGATGAGTTCGTTGAAGAAGTTTCCGACTTAGTTGACTTTAACAAGTTAAACGTATACCCGAATAACGTTGAGTGGTCAGGAAAGTTAATCGAATTTGATTTAGAGTTTTTCTTTAGTATTGGTGAAGAAAACGGTACATACATTAATGGTGAAATGATTAAGACCGATGATGAGTTTTTGGAGTTAATTAATAAATTAAAAGCTTATTATGAAAAGTTCAAATCAAAATGGTCTAAAATTTTAGCTAGTAGAAAGAAAACGAGTGACGATGAATAATTTTTGGCAAAAATACAAAGACTTTTTATTTTTAACAATAATCGTTGTTTTACTAATATTGAATATATTAAATTTAAACACGGTTAAAACTGATGTTAAACAATATCAGAAAAGATTTGACTATATTGATTCGGAAATAAACGAATTAAAGTTAAGAAACTCCTCAATTGATAAAAAGATTGAGAACAACAACACTAAAATTGATATTGTGAATAACAAATTAATTTCTGTGGATAAAACAATTAAGAAAGTTAAAGAAAATACTGATGAAAAAATTGGTAATATTGACAATCTTAAGCCTAATGAGCTTGAGTTGTTTTTCACAAACAGGTATAAGTAAAGATACCACTAAAGTGGTTATTAGTCAGTCAATTGCGAAACAAATTGCTAAAGATTTGATTAGGTTAGATGGGTGTACCGAAGAACTTAAGTTAACCCAAGAAAAATTAATCCTAACTCAACAAAGAGAAGTCATTAAAGATTCCACAATAAATTTATTGGTTGAAAAGGATACAATTAATCAAACTATTATTAGAAAAAAAGACGACCAAATAATCGTACTTCAAGAGGAGGTTAAAAGTTTAAAGAAAGATATCAGAAGAAGTAAGTTTGAAAATACAATATACAAAGTCGGAACTATTGTTGGGGCTTTAGTAATAACATTTTTAATAGCCGCTAATTAATGAAAAAAGTTAAAGAAAGTATTGCGTCTGATTTAAAAAACACATTCGCATCTGAGGTTAGTAAAAATAATTTGGCTCAAGGTACTGAAGGTATTACAGCAATTAATGATATGATGAACGCGATTCCTCAAAATGAAGAAGAGGATATAATTAGAAGAAAAATTCAAAAATCACCAATGAAAACTAAAAAATCTATTAAAAAACCAATTGGTAAAATACCAAGTATTAACTTATCTAAAGGTGAAAATACTGAAGCAACTGCCTCAGGTGCTGGAGGAAGTTTTGTGACAGGTTTATTTAGCGAACCAAAAAGAATGGATAGTATGTTTAAAGACGAACAACCGAAGAAAAAAGTTAAGGGTGGTTTTGTAAGTGAAAATGAAACAGGTCCTGATGGTTCTGGTAAATTTGAATATGAAGTTGGTGGTCACAAACAAGATGCGTTTAAAAAACACGTAGATGAGAAGTGGTCTGAAAAATATAAAAAAAGTATCGACTGTAACAACCCAAAAGGTTTTAGTCAAAAGGCCCATTGCCAGGGTAAGAAGAAGGTTGAAGCAAACGAAGCAACTGATTCAAGTTCTTCAGGTTCTTATGAAACAACTGCGGCTTGGTCAAAATCTATGAGTAAAAAACATTGGAGAGGCGCTTCTAAACCACAAATCCCTGGTGGTAAATTTGTTCAGGTTAAGAAAAAGTGTAAAAAATTCCCTTATTGTAATCAGGGAGATATTAACGCTCTTAAGATATTTGAAAATGAGGTTGTTAAAAAAGCTATAACCAACATTAGTAAGACACAGAACATTAGTGAAAATGTAATTAAGAATATTTTAATCTACGAATATGAAAAATCACTAATGAATAAATAAACTGAAACTTTTAGATATTTATAAATAAAAATTTAGTATGAAGAAGACTATGAATAACTTGGACAGTTTAATCTCTAGAGCGATTACCGAAACTTTAGAAGAGAAAGCCAAACATATAACAACAAAATTAAATGAATTAGGTGGTATGGAAGATGGTCACCCTAAATTCGGTAAAATGAACTTTGCCTCTATGTCAGACGAAGAAATTGATGATTTAATGTCTTCAGATATGGATGATGAATACATGGATTATGATGGGGATGACGCATCAACATTACCAGGAACTAACTACGGTGATGACGATGAGTTTGAAATGGATGATGAAGACTATTTCGGAGACGACTACGAAACAGACCTTTTAGAAGGTGATGAAATGTGTGAACAATGTGGTAAACCTATTGCCATGGAGGGAGAAATGTATGAAGAAGGTGAGACATGTGAATGCGGGTCTAAACAAAACTTATATATGTCAACTAAATTTAATCCTGCTGGTTCGGAATTTGACTACGTTCAAGAAGAAGAGGATGTTGAATTTGAAGATGAGGAGGAAGTTGAAGACGAAGAGTCTTGTAAATACCATATGGATAACTTCGGACCTGAAGATGACAGAACTAGAAAATTCTGTGGTACTGACAAAATGGGTCTCGACAAATACAAGTTCTCAATGAACGAGAAGTTACACGGTGGTCAGAAAAAATTAGATAAAAACCATAATGGTAAGATTGACTCTGAAGATTTCAAAATGTTAAGAAAAGACGTTAATGAAAAACTTCACGGAGGACAAAAAAAATTGGATAAAAACCATAACGGTAGAATTGATGCCGAAGACTTCAAACGTCTCCGTATGAAAAAACATATGGAGGAATCTACTATGATTGATGAAGATTTTGGTGACGGGGAATTTTCGACCAAAGTACCATATCGTTATATTTGGAATGCTTTAAACACACAATTCCCTGGTGGTAAAAATCAAAAAGTTAATTATGTTGGTTCAGGTGAGGATGTAATGAGTATGGAAACTACTTGGACCGGACCAAATTCAGAATGGATTGCGGTGTTAGACCCGCACCAAGGAAAAAAATACGGTAAATTGACTGTACAGATAAAAAGTAATAACCCTAAAGCTAAATTAGTTTTTGATTATGTTATTAAACATTTTCTTCGAAATGCTGAAAAAACTGACCCAAAAATGGGGTATACTGGATATAAATGGGTAATATCACCATTAGATATGGATGGTGGTGATTCCACCGATTACGCTTTGAAACTTTTAAAGTATGTTAAAGATAATATTAAACCGGGTTTAAGTGAATCTAAAGACGAGAAGTTCATTCAAAAAGCAACCAATAAAATGGAAAAGAAAGGTACTGAAGGTAAATTCGGTTCTTGGTGTAAGAGAAATGGTTTAGCATCTGAAGATGGTGAAGTGACCAAAGAGTGTATTGACAAGGCAATGAAATCAGATAATCCTGATGTTGTTAAAATGGCTAACTTCGCTAAAAACATTAAAGGATTTAAAGGGGCTGACCACAAAAAGAAAAAATCTGTTAAATTATCTGAATCTGAAATGATTGACTTGATTGAGAAAATCATTAAGGAAGAAGAGGAAAAAGTTAAAAGTAACATAAAAGTTGGTACCACTAAAGGACTTGAGAAATACAAACAAGTTCATGATAAAGACGGTAAAGAAAACAAAGATGCTTTGGAAGCTACCGCTAAGAAAATGAAAGAGTATTTAAAAGATGGTTCTAAAGGTGAATACGAAACTAATCCTAAAATATTCCCTAAAGGAAATGGGGAAATTGAAAAAATGAAGAAAAAGGCTTATGTACCATCAGGTGCGGTGGAAGAATATACTGATAACTTAACCGCAGCGGCTTTGGAAAATATTGATTATGATGATATAAAACCAAATGAAGAGTGGGTATCCGCAAACATTGAAGGTTCTTCTAAGACTGGTAATAACCCTGAGTGGGCAAACACTGGTGAGTCTGACGTTAATAAAAAACGTAATAAGATTAGAAAAGACAATATGTTAGCTAAGATTAAGAGAAAGGCTTACAACAAAGCTCCACAACCTGTTGTAAACGATACTGCTGGTGAGGATGAAGGTGATAAAATCATGGCTAAACTTGAATCGGTTGATGAGAAACAAAAACAAAAAATCAATGAAGAGTTTGGTAGAATGAAAACCTTAATGGGTTACACTCAGAAGACCCAATAATTTACAATCAAATATTATCCTTTATAATTTCTCCATAGACCAAATCTATGGAGAATTTTTTTAATTATATAACAAAGCCATTAAATCCCGAGGATGTGGATATATGGTTTAGAGCGAATAATATTATTCCCGAAAAACTGGAATTATTCTCAGATTTTTCACATTCATTAAATTTATTAATTGTTGAAACTTATTTGGGTGATGAAGATAGTCCAAATGATACTAAAATTGTCATGTCTAATGAGGACAACTCAAAACACTTTGAATGGTGTTGGAATAAAATAATAGATAATTTTAAAAAAGAAGGTATTAACTTTAATCAGAAGGGTGAGCACTATGACTACTTTGAAGCGTTCTTCAAAGACATATTCTATAATCAGTCTGACGATAAAGTAAAACACTCAATATCAGGATTCTTCAACGATTTATTTAATGTTAAAAAACCATTTACCAAATCGGATTTAGATATGATTTCAACCATATATAAGCATTTAGATAAAAGTCTTAAAAAATAAAAAAACCCTCGTAGTGTTTACTATATCAATAAAAAAATTATTATATTGTAAAATAAATTAACCAAATTTTATTATTTAAAATGGAAACTTTAGAAAAAATCAAAACAATGACAGAAGAATTGTCTATGGACGCAACTAAATTCTTCAAAGGTAACAAAAGTGCTGGTACTCGTGCTAGAAAGACTGCACAAGAATTAAAAGCTTTGTTACAGACTCTTAGAGCTGAAATCTTAGAACACAAAAAAGGTGAACAATAATGAATAGTTTAGAATCATTATTTTTGTTTCTATTCATATTTTCAGTTTTAGTCGTTACTAGAACGGCTTTTAGGTTTGTAAGTGCCCTACTACAGAACCCTCCCACAAGATTAATCCTTAATGGGAGGGAACTTATTTACTTAGGTATATCATTGTCATACCTTTTAACTTACCTAATAAAGTAACATATGAGTTTATATAGAGAATTTTCAACATTACTACCGTACATTCAGTCGGTTAGAAAACTTAAAGAATTTTTAAGTTTTGACGTATCATTTCCATCAACATGGAAACTACCTAAAAAATTTGTTAGAGAGGATAGAGTCGTTGAACAAGAGAGTAAAATTCCTAATGAGAGAATGATTTCTTTTGTGTCTGAGATAAGTGAAGAAGATGTTGAAACCACTTACAAAAATATTCAAAGTATTATCAAATACAATTTAGATAGAGAAGAAAAAGAACGTCTGTTTAACGAGAAAGTTAATGAACTTAAATCTTTGTTTGAGAAACAAAATTTAACTAACCTAAAAGGTTTAGAGTTTCAGATTAAACAACACCAAATTCAATTAGAAGACGATGAAGAACAACTCGAACAAAATGCTTCAATGGTACGAGAAAGAATTGTTGAAGGACAAGAATGAATTAGAGAAGGAGAAGAACGACCTAATAAAAAAATTAAAGGGTTTAAGTAAGGAAGATATTATTCCTAAACCCGAAAAACTTACACTATGGCAGAGGATAAAAAAAGTATTGATGGGGTAATTGAGAAGTTGGCGTTAATCGTTGATGGTATTGATACTCTATTTCCCAATGGTAAAGTTGCCGTTGCGGTTGAACTTGGGTTAACTGATTATAAAAAAGTTCAAAACAACTTTAGAACCATTGACCACCACCACAAACAATTTGTGATTGAGATTTCAAACACTCAATTTATGTTTTTACTGGATGAGTCGTCGAGTGACGAAGCAGGTAAGACTTTGGAAAGCCTTTCTCAGTCAAAATCTGATACAGATACTTCCTCTGTTGAGTAGAGAAGTCTTTGACAAACATACAATCGGTTCTTTTAGATGACATAAAATTTTCAGATAAGTTATCTAAAAATCTTGAAGAATCGTAATCATTTTTAAATGTGAACAATTTATAGTCGTCGTCATTTTGGACAACGACTTTGTTGTTTAATTTGGACACCATTTTAAACCCATTACCACTCAGATACCGTCTAATAAATTGTTTGGTATTAATCTTCTTTTTAGTTTGGTAATCTAAGAACGTCTCATCCTGTTTATACAGACTAATATTAGTTATAGTGTAATCATTATCTTCAAGTTTAACCTTAACCGTTCTACCAATTTCATCTTTAAGAAACACTGGTAATAATGTGCCCGACACCTTCTCAATGACGGCTAATTCATAATTGGATTTCACACCATTTTCATACTCTTTATCAAATATAACCTCATCACTTTCTTTCAATAGAGTATTATAAAACTCAATTGCCTTTTTATGGGTTTTGAATTTATTGATTATTTTCTTTTTTACTTTATTTTTAAAAAGAACTATTTGATAGTTGTATTCCATAATGATATATAGATTAATTTTGATTTAAAATCACCATAAGTAAATGAGTAATAAGAATTTTTACGAAGTATTGGGTGTGGGTGAAACCGCAACTCAGGACGAGATAAAGAAGGCGTACCGAAAACTAGCGATTGAACATCACCCTGACAAAGGTGGTAATGAAGATAAATTCAAAGAGATTGCTCAAGCCTACGACACATTAAGTGACCCCACTAAAAGAACGCAATACGACAACAGAAACAATAACCCCTTTGGTAATGGGTTTAATCCGTTTGATGAATTGTTTAGAGAACACTATCAAAAAAGAAAAACCGTCCCTGATAAGATTGTTGAGATTGAAGTTGGTACGTTAGAATCATTCTTGGGTGTTGATAAAGTAATCAACTACACCCGTAATGATAATTGTCACGGATGTAATGGTTCTGGTGGTGATAAGAAAGTTTGTTCAGATTGTGGGGGACAAGGTTACAGAGTCCAAACGATGGGTAGTGGATTCTACCAACAGGTTGTAAGAGCGGTATGTAATTCTTGTCAAGGTAGAGGTACCGTATACACAAGAGCTTGTAGTGTGTGTCACGGTTCTACTGTATTACCTAAAATGGAAAGTGTTAAAATTAAATTACCTCACGGTATTGATGATGGTCAGTTTCTTAAATTACAAGGTAAGGGTGACTTCCATGATGGTTTCTTCGGTAATTTAGTTATCCGTGTTAAAACCAAACCAGAAAACAATTTTGAAAAGATGGGTGATGACCTAATCTATAACGCTGTGTTTAGTAAAGAGGATTTAGACAAACCAACTCTTGAGGTACCACACCCAACAGGTGCAATATCTATTACGATGCCAAACTCATTTGATACAACAAAACCCCTAAGGGTTAAATCAAAGGGGTTCAACGGGACTGGAGATATGTTTGTTAAGTTACACGTTAGGTTCAATCGTAATTAACGACCCAACGATGATGAGATTACTTTAACCAATTCTATGGTTCCGTAAATTGATGAGAACAACATATAGAAAGCTGCTAACATCAATAACCAATGTTTACTGAAGTAATTTTGGCAGGTTGTACATTTTTTCTTTTTTTCCATAATATCTTTTATTAAAATATACCCCACACCAAAGATAATGTAAAATATTTCGGAGTTACATTTGCCTTTTTGGGTTTTATTTCTTATCTTTGTATAAAATTTGATAGTATATGCTGAGTTATATAGGTGGTAAAAGTAAGATTGGTAAGTGGATTGTTCCTCATTACCCCACAGATATGGAAACTTATGTTGAGACATTCGGTGGAATGTTTTGGTGTTTCTTTAATATGGATTTGACAAAGTACCCTAACCTAAAGAGGGTGGTTTACAATGACTTCAATCCGTTGAATTACAATTTGTTTATGTGTTTACAGAACCCTGACATTTTGTTAAATGCGGTAAACCGTATTCCGTGTCAAGAACGAGATGTTGAGAACACACCACCCATCTTTAAAGAACAATTCAAAGAGTTTCAGTCTGAGTTGTATCGTGAGGGTTTCACAATAAATTACCCCGACTATGATGTTGCAGCTAAGTACGCATACATTCTAACACAGGTATTCAGTGGGTCTAAACCTGAAACATCTAACTTCATTGACCTTAAAGGTAAGTACAAATCAAAGTACCTTACATTCCGAGATAAACTTTCTAAACCCGACTGGCTTGACCATTTCAAAAAGATTACTCACTTTAGACTTGGAGACTTTGCAAGTGTGATTCAGGAGTTTGATAGTCCAACTACATACTTCTATTTGGACCCACCATATTGGAAGACTGAGAACTATTACTCTAATCATGATTTTGACCGAGATGACCATGAAAGACTGGCAAATGTTTTAGACGAGGTTAAGGGTAAATTCAGTCTATCTTATTACGATTTTGAATTACTACACGAGTGGTTTCCTGAAGACAAATACCGATGGGTTAAGAAAGAATTTGCTAAGGCTGCCGCAGCTAAAAAAGGAACGACACAGAACATGGGTGAGGAGTTATTGATAATGAACTACTAAAAACAGAATATTTTCACTTTATTTGATATTTATTTAATAAAAACACAGAAATGAGATTTACTAACTTACTTTCAAATTTAATTGTTGAGCAATCACGATTCCAAGTATTATATGACAAACTAGTTAAGCCATCACCTAAAGCTAAACCCGAACCAGGTAAAAAAGCTAAAGGTATTATGGATTTTAATACCCTAAAAGATATCATTTTCGCTGACCCTACAACTAAAGCTCCTCAAGGTGCTGAAGTTGAATCATTAAGTGTTGAGGATATGGATAAGGTTAAAGTTGGTAAATATACTCAGTGGTTATTGAAAAATTATGTATCACCTAAGTTAGGTGCTGACCCTGATGTCGACCCAAGTTCACCTCAGTACAAATCAGCTCTTGCTGAGTTCCAACGTTTGTTTATGGAGGACTTGTATAAGGTAACAGGTGACTTACAGAAATACGAAAGATTTAAGAACCGTTTACCTCAAGAGTTTAGAGATATTAACAAATTAACTCCTGAGACTCTTTACGACCAAGTTAAAGACTTTAGTTTAGAGAAAACAAAGGCGACCAAAGAAGAGAAGAAAGAAGCTTCTAAAACATACGAACACCCTGGTGCTGAGATTGTATTCCGTGGTAGTGATTGGACAGTGGCTCGTATTTCAGACCAAGGTCAATTAGGTAAGGATGCCGCTCAATTCTATGGAGGTTCATACCAAGAACCTTCAAGAGGTGAGACAAGATGGTGTACATCATCACCTGGTTTATCTTACTTTAACGGATACATTAAAGACGGACCATTATATGTTGTAATCCCTAACTCAGGTAGAAAATTCTCAGGTGAGAAAGAATTTGGTGATGTTTCAGGTCTTCCGGCTTTGAGATACCAATTCCACTTCCCATCTAACCAATACATGGACCCACAAGATAGACAAATCAATTTGGTTGACTTCTTGAACGGACAAGAAGAAGGGTTAAAAGAGTTCTTCAAACCTGAATTTGCTAAAGGATTGGTAAACAAAGGTGGTAAGAAAGTTGAAATTAATTACCCTGATAGTTCGGCGGGTAAGTTCGTAGCACTTTACGGATTTGATGAGTTATTTGCATCATTACCTGAGGATATTGAACACTTGTTAATTAACAACAAATCAAAAGAAGACATTGCATTGAATGTACCTGAATCGTTAGGTCGTTTCAAATCACTCCAAGCGTTGTTGTTCCAAAATATTATTAAAACATTACCTAACTCTATTGGTGAGTTACAGAACTTAAACTTCTTAGCTTTACCATCTAACAAAGAGTTACAGGCAATTCCTGAGTCGGTGGCGAATATTCCAGGTTTAGCTTTCATTAACTTGAAAGACTCTAACTCGAATGTAAACATCCCACCAAGATTGAAGGAAAAACTTTCTGATGAGGGTGGTGGTTTTTACTATGTGAACTAATTTTATTATTTTTGTAAAAAAAATAGTATGATGAAAAATGTGGATGTAGAAATATACATCAGCCAGTTCATTACATTCTTTGAGAAGAATCCTAACGAACTTATTTCGCTGATTGGTCAAACCGACAAAGATGAATTTTTTGCCAAGGTTGAATCTCAGTGTTATAAGAACCTTGAGAAAGGTGATGACGTTGAGATTACTCGTAATCAAATCCTTGATATTCTTGTTGACATTCATAAAGATGAAATCAAAACTAAAAAAGTTGTTGACGATGTCTTTATGACCACAAAATTCGGAACTATTTGTATGAATTGATTTGGTGGATTGAGAAATTATACTTACCTTTGTGGTATAATTAAAAAATACCATTATGATTTATACTCCCGAATTGATTAAAGAAGTTGCACCATCTGTATACGCAACTTCACCCTCACCAAAATTATCTAACCGATACGTATTCGTACCAACTGACGAGATTATGGAGAATTTCCAATCAGAAGGTTGGAATCTAGCATCTGTAAAACAGACTGGTCGTGGAATCCACGCAATGCACGAACTCCGTTTCCGTAACGGTGAGTTGCCAAAGGTTGGTGATTCTTTGGTTGAGGCAATCATCCGTAATTCACACAACGGAATGGCAACATTCTCAGTAAGTGCTGGTTTACACCGATTGGTTTGTAGTAATGGTCTAACGGTACCAACATCATTGTCCGAAGCGTTTAACATCCGACACAGCCGATTTGACTTGGATGACGTAAAACGATTGACTGAGAGTTTCGCAGGTAGACTCCCTAAGATTCAAGGGTCTGTTGACCGAATGATGGGTCGTGAGTTGACTGAACTTGAACGAATCAACTTCATCGAGAAGGCGGTTGACATTCGTTGGAAAGCAGGTTCGGTTCCGTCTTCACTTGACGTGATGTCTATCCTTGACCCTGTCCGTGAAGAAGATAAGGAGAACTCTTTGTGGAATGTCTTTAACGTGGTACAAGAGAAGTTTGTTCGTGGAGGTGTTGAATACACATCGGCTCGTGGTCGTAAGACTGGTCTACGTGGATTGAAAAACATTATGGCGGTGAACCAAGTGAATACTAAACTTTGGGAACTAGCTGAAGAGTTGTGTTAATCACAATGGGGGAGTATTGAAACTCCCCCTTTTTTTACTTAAATTTATATTATGAGGGAAACGTTATATAAGAGGGTATTTGAGCGTCATTATACTGGGTTTCATAAAGACACTAATGTTTTTAACCCTGTTGCTGTCACGAGAAATTTTGATATAAATAAAGATGACCCGTTTGGTGATATTAGCGATATTCTTGGTCCTAGTGAATACCACCCAAAATACCGTAAGTTTACTTTAGACCACGAGAAAAAAGACGAGGAAACCTTTTTAGCCAATTATGGTAACCCATTGGCATCTGTGATGTACGAAAGGGTTATTGTTGTTATTGAAAGATTTGAAGGTAAGACCGCTTTAAAAGTTTTTAATTACTCAAACGCCAGAAGAGTTGGTAAACCTTATTTTGTTAAACACACTGGTATGAGATACGTGGGGTTTAATGAAAAGGAAGGTTCGGTTTATTATGGTCACATGACTAATTACCACAAGAAAAGAAAGTGTTCTAAGAGGATGGTTAAGAACACCTTTTATGGTGAACCGATGAATGGTATTAAAGGCCATCTCAGAAGTGCTCTACACTCTTATTTTATACCTGAAGGTAGAATCTCTACCAAAGACCCTGAAAACCTATCACAATTTGTTAATGAGGTTATCCAAACGTTCTTTAGTCATTTACCAATTAAGACGTTGGAAACTAATTTAACCTCTGATGAGTTAATTTATAAGTTGTACTTAGACCATAATGGTATTAAGTACCCTAACAATTGGAAAATATTTAGAACTTCATTTCCCGCGGTCACCAAAAAACATTTAAAGAAAACCAACTTCAAGTACATTGAAGCCTACATGAGACTTAATGGTCTTAAAGGTGACAAACTAAAACGAATTTTACATACCACAACAACTACTAACTTAACTGGGTTATTTGATGCTCAAAATGTTTTTGGTGAGAAGTTTATTTTGTCATTGGATGATGAGACGGTTAAAAGTATTATCGACCATAATTTAGGTCACATTACTTACAGTGTTAATCCTGAGAGAATTAAAATATTACAAGAAAGACCTGTAGAACGCAAGAACGCGTTTGAAATCCTTAAGTTAATCATATCGGGAGATATCGCTCAATCAACATTCAACGACCACTTTAGGTTCTATATTCGATTACGAGACATTGAAAATGTTAAATGGAAGTCTAATGACTACAACTCATTCTTACAGGAACATATAGACTGGGCTGAAAAGATTGATTATATAAATAAAGGAACATTCCACAGGATTTATCCTCACAAGTTCAAAGAAGAGGTTGAACGGGTAATTCTTGGTGTTGATGAGGTCGCTCATCCAGTGTTACTTTTGAATACAAATCAGTATAACTCAGAGTCGGCACACCAGTCCAATTGTGTTAAGACATATATCAAAAGAGAGTCGTCAGTTATCATCTCACTCAGATTGGGTGATGTTAATAGTAAAGAAAGAGCCACCATTGAATACCAAATCAGACACGACGGTGAAAAGGTATTTGAGTTAAAACGAGTTCAGAGTTTAGGTAGGTTTAACACTCGTTTAGAAGACATGTGGAACCCATATCTAACCATATTGGATGAACGAGTACAGAAGTTGGTTGATAACAAAATATTTGATTTGCCTGAAGGTGTTTTGGAACATAATAAAAAACAAATTCACACCAAGATGGTTGTTGGTGAACCTACACTAGGTTATTATTTAGGTGAAGAATACCCAAGAAAATATGCTTCATTACAGTGGGGTGAAGAAGTAAATGTAAATGAATATTTACAACTAGATGGGGATGATTTACCTTTTATGTAATATGGTACCAGAACATTGTTTGATATATTTTATGAATAAATTTGGGTCTTATCCTTCGATTACCCACCTAAGACCACCATTTAATGAGTCGATATACGATAGAATGTTGGGTGATAGATATCATACCATTTGGTATGAAAAGTTTATTGACGAAGAAGGGACCAAACACGATACAAAAACATTAAAAGAATTTGACTCTACGGGAATATATTTGTATCTTAATGACAAGGGTGATGTATTTATATTAAGTACCGCCAACAAACAAGATATTGTTGATTATACAACTAACGAACTTAAAAAGATAAAATAGAATTATGGAAATTACACAAGACCTTTTACAAGAAAAAATTAACAATGGTGAGAAACTTATCGTAGACTTTTGGGCACCTTGGTGTGGTCCGTGTCGTATGATGAAACCAGTATTTGAGAGAGTTGCCGGTGAGGTTAACGCATCTGAGTCTGGTGTTAAAATGTACACATTGAACGTAGAAGAAAATAGAGATTTAGCTGCTTCTTTAGGTATCAGAGCGATTCCTACAGTTAAAGGATTTAATGGTGGTTCAGAATCATTCACTAAATCAGGTGTCTTAGCTGAGGCACAATTAAAAGAATTTGCGCAGGATTTATTGAATGGATAAGGTGGTAGTATTGTTCACAATGAAAGGATGTCCCTATTGTGAACAGATGAAAGAACAATTAAAAGAATCTAATCTTGAGTTCGTTGAACGAGATATTGACGAACACGAAGAAGAGTATGACCTTTTTGTTGAGGTTACTGAGAATGACTATGTACCCGCTTTCATGATTATCGAATCACCTGAACACGAACCAAAGACGCATTTATTTGCACCTGATAGAGATTTTGAATCAATTGAAGATGGTGTTGGTATTATTAAAGAACATTTGGTAAAATAATTTAATGATTTACTTGATTTTTTAAAAGGAGGCTTGTTAGTCTCCTTTTTTTGTTTTATGTTTCTATTTTAAAACAACACAATGGCAAAAAAGAACCAATCAAAAAGATTAACCGACCAACATAAAAAATCACTTGGTGTTATTGGTATTTTTGGGGAGAATGCTAAAATACACGATTTAACAGTTGGGGAAGTTTCTGTACTTGTTATGAAACAACTCCAAGAAGAAAATCCACATTTGACATTTCGTTATAGAAAAATTATAAGAAAAGAAGAAATAAATAAAGTATTACAAAAAATTGATGATGAATTAGGTCAAACTCTTTTTGTACCCAATTCAAATATTAAACCTGATGGTGGGGTAATTGAGGTTAAAGATTGTAATAATAAATGGAGAGTTGTTTTAGCTCCTGAAGCAAAATCTCAAGGTAAAGACATTGATAATGTAAAACAAGGTAATCAAGTTGGTAAAAAGGCTAACCAAGACTTAATGGTCGCTGGAAATGCTATTGAAAGGTCCCATAAAAACATATGTGAACTTAGAAATTTTATGATTTTAGAATCATACTTCCCCTATGTTATATTTTTAGATGGCTCTAATTTTTTAACTGAAACAATTTCAATTGAAAGACCTGATGGTAGAATAGTTACTTTATCACATGACTCAGGGTCATTAAATAGATTGGATAGATTAACCGCGGCTAATTATGGTCTACCAATCAATACTAACTTATGTATTAATAAAATTATAAAACGTGGTGATAGTACGACCTTAAATCTTCAAACGGCATCAATTTATACTAAAGGTAATGGTGAAAAATGGAGTGGTGGGGAGATGTTTAGTATTATGGTTGAGATTTCAAAAACCTCACTTAGAATGTTAATTAATGACCTAAATAATAATTAAAGACTATGAATTTATCTTTTACAAAAAACGGAATAAAACACGAACCGCTCAAGTCATGGGAAATGGGTAATGGTGGTTATATTGCCATCTATCAAGGAAGTCGAGGTGGTAATCCTGAATTGGATTATATCGTTAAATACCGAACACCAAACTCACGACTACGTGCACCATCACACACCCACTGGATTGTTGACCTGTTGTTGAAATATGAACACGCGCCAAACAATGTAACTAACTTCATTATGGAGTGGTTAGAACTATACAACAGGTTAGAACCATTTAGTTCTGTTGAGGAAAGAAATAATTATGAGTTGATGTTCACTGACTACTTCAGTGATAAGTATCAAGACTTAGACAACTTAGGTGCGTTCTCAATTGAATTTGTGTCAGGAATGATTGAGTTATTTATCCGTTGCGAGAAACAAACACCAGACGCTTTCATGTTCAAGAACTTACTCGAATTGGTTCGAGACTATTGCACTCAGAAAAAGGACTTCTATCAGATTGTCTCTTACTCTAAACGAGTTTAGATAATAAAAATATCTCTTGATTTATCTTTAACCAACCACGGTTTACTATCAAAAGGGTTAGTGATGTCTTTAATAACATCGTAACCCTTTATTTCATTTGTGAACTTTGTAAGGTTGAAATCAAACACATCTAAAATTACTGATGTGATGTCAGAGTCTTTATACATTGAATCAGTCGTAATTGAAATATCGTAGTCGTCATTATCATTCATCTTTGTACTGAACTTAAATACGATGTCACCTGTTCTTAAACTTGACTCTAAGTGGTTACAGATGTATTCACTATAATACAATATTGAACGACCCATACTCAAACTATGTCCGTGAGGAAACTCAGATGTTACCGTCATTGGAACAAACTTACAAAACTCATTCTGTAAGGTGTTTTCCGAGTAATCTAACTCAACAACCAACTCAGGTGATACTGAGTGATACTTAATATTATTTAAGTCTTTAGAGACCGTATCGATAAGGTCCTGTGGGTAAAGGATTCTTTCACTGGCGTAAAACTTTAACCACATATCTTCTTTCTTCTCCAATCCAACATTGTAAGAGATTAAATCAATTACATTTATGTTGGTATAACCAAAGTCATTTAGAAGGTTAGAATATTCGGTTGAAAACTTAATTTTTATGTCATTAATGTCAAGAAGTTCTTTTCTATTAGTGAGACCGTTAATTACAAAGAACTTACCTGAATCAGTAACTTCAATTACGGTGTCAAACTCGTTGTCTTTATTAATTTGTTTTAAGATATAATCGGCGAATAGATTTACGATACCTCTATTAGAATTTAGATTAATAAAATTCATACTTATACTAATGTTTTTAGAATATATACCAAATATTATTGGATATATAAATAGAAAAAGGGTGACAACGCCACCCTTAGTTAAAAATGTTACAAACGTAGTATTATTTCTTATTATAATACTTCTCAACTACTTTACGAATTGACTCTTGAATAGATGGACTATTCGTTTGTTGAGCCTGAACTTGAGCCAAGGTTTGTTGGCTAGCAGGTTGAGAAGAAGAAACAGATTGTGTAGTTTGATTACCTTTGTTTTTACAGCCACAACTCATTTTGATTGGTTTTTTTATTTAGTTTATTATTTTAAAAATATGTTTATAACAAGTTTTTCTGATTGTGCCATGATACCCGTTATCCAATTTAACTCCACGTAAACAATTAGATAATTTCATTCTTACGTTTCGAGGACTACCAAAGGTAAATCCATTTTCAATAAGGTAATTAGCGCCTTCGACCAAACTCTCAAATATAAATATCTCCATAGTCTCAATGTTTGTCAATGAAAACGAGGAAAAATTTTTATTCTTTATTAAATTGTTTTTTGATAATTTTACTTTAACTTCGTTATTGAGATGATTTCTCCTAAGGTCACTTACCGTTGCCAAGTTATAACCAAAAGACATAAAATTAGAATTATACTTTGAAATATAATAATTTTCCCTCTCAACAAGAGAATGTTCGTCACACATTTCTAAAATCTCAAAAATGAATGAGTCTTTACCATATTTTTTATATGAACTCTGTAAGTAAGAGTTATCATGTGAACCATGACCCAACATCCAAAAATGTTTATACTCTCGGTTTTTAATATTAACCGAACTACCAACATACACTTTATTATTTTTGGTGTTTTTAATGATATAAATTCCTGAAGTCATATTTTATAAATACTTATTATTTTTTTATTATACAGTTGTATTTATGAATATGAAACGTAAAGTGAGACTTAATGAGAGTGAGTTCCGTAATCTAATCAAACGATTGGTTGAACAATCCGAAGGTGATTATTATAAGATTGGTGCGAATGAATATATGGAACTGATGAAACTTTCTGGTTATCACGGAAAAGGTATTACTCGTTTACCAAGATTTGAAGGTAAACCTTTATGGATTGAAGGTGATGTTAACTTATCAAACACACCAACGGATTCACTTGGTAATGTTGCAAACATTAACGGTAGTTTAAATATTAATAGTACAAACATTAGTGATTTAGGTGATACACAAGTTAGAGGATATGTTAGTAAGACTAACACTCCTTTACAAAGAAAGATTGATGCTGAGATTTTAAGAAAAAAAAGAGCCGAAGCTGATGTTAGACGAGCAAATGAAGAATGGAGCATTGAAAACGCTGATGATGTTGGTTTAAAGGCTAACGCATTATTTAAGTATTTGGTTGAAGAAGGGGCAATTGATGATGAAGAAGCTGATGTATATGATGCCGTTCCCCAGCCTTACGCCCACTATGGTCTACAAACTTTTGAAGTTTTAGGCCAAGATGGTGGTTACGCTGTTGGTGATGAAGAAGAGATGGATGCCGCGGCATTACGATACGCAGAAGATTATATTCAGGATATTGGTTTAGATGGGTTTAGAGAAGGATATATTGATGAATACGTTGATAAAGATGAGGTTGCAGATTACTTCCAAGACTTTTATGAAGACGATGTTTGGAATAATCCTGAAATTTACTTTGCTGAGGGTGATTACGAATTAACATCTGACCAAGAAAGAAGAATTAGTGAAATTGAATCTGAGATTGAAGATTATGAACGTCAACAACGAGAGTTAGATACTGAAGCTGAAGACTATGATGAGTTGTATGTCGACTTCCAAAACCTAATCGACGATTTGGAATCAGAGAAGGATGAAATTATTCCTGACGAAGTTACTCAAGACATGGTTGATAACAAAGTTGATGAACTATTATATCAAGTTAAAAGAGACCCCGTCCAATATATTAGAGAGTATGGTATGGAGTTAAAAAATTTCGTTGATGAGAAAGAATTGGCCAAAGGTTTAGTTGCCGACGATGGTTGGGGTATTATGAATAGTTACGACGGAAGTTATGATTCTGTCAGAGGTGAGGACGGAGTACTTTATTATGTGATGAGAGTCGAGTAAGACTACATAATTCAATAAACCTTTTTATATTTCTAATAAGAATGGAAAAGAAAAGAAAAAATAAAAAGGTTGAGTTTTTAATGGATACCGATTGGTTGTTTGATGGTATATTAGACGCCGAACAAAAACAATATGTCCTATTAGACTATTTCCAAAAACTTAATAAACACTTAGAACGGATGGAAGTCTATCCGATGTTTATTGAATTGTCTTTACATTTAGGTAATATCCAAACATTAATCAATCAAAATAAGATTTTATACACCGAGAAGAAGTTCTTAACTAACGATGATGAGTTATTATTAACTGACCTAAAAGTTAAAGACATTCCTGTATTGACTGAAGAAGAAATTGTTGAATATCATCAAATTCTTAAAAACAGCCAACCCCAATTACACGACTACTTTCAATTTGCCAAATCAGTTTGGACAATAGTGTTCGATTCAATCGACATTATACCAAAAAGAAACAAAGGTAATTTAAGAAGTAAGAGTGGGTTTTTTTATCACGATAAAGATGATGTTGTGTATATATGGATGTATACAACAAAGAGAGTTTACAAGACGGTTAACCAATATCGAACCAGTACGAAATTAATTTACGAAGGTTCAAGAAATAATTTGACAATACCTGAACTATTATCTACTTTTTCTAAAACATATGAAAAGAATGGTGAGGACAAATACCCCCTCTTTGAAATGACCTGTAAAGACCTATTCCCTATAGACGAAACTTTACTCCCAATGTTCAAAAGAAAGGTGTTGGCATTCATCAATCAACAGAAGAAAGTTTTAATTGGTAAAGAAAGTAAATTATTGTAACTATGGGATTTCACAAAAGATTTGTAAGTAAGGACACCATCGAAAGACACCTAAAAGAAGGTCGTTCTTTGGATGATTTGTTTAAGGCTGATGCCTTTATTTTTATGGATGGATTAGCATCTGATGTTTGGAGATGGTATGAAAAAGGATTAACTGACGAAGAAATTAAAACCAAAATAAAAAAACAATATGACACCAAATCAGAATAAACTCCTGATGTCTAAACTAAGACAACCCGTCCACATCTCTTACATTTCAAAGTACATCTTAAAAGAGAGTGAGGAGGAGACTCTAAGAATTTTAAACTTACTAATAGATGAAAACCAAATTGAAGAGAGCCCGATATCCGAAGGATACTACGTGGTTAAAGTACCGAAGATTTAAGATTGACGGGTACGGAACCCAAAAAATAATCACCATCGGTGGATACCATATTGTAATTGGTACCAGCGATAATACTTCGTACATCAAATTTGGTGATAATGGTTGTGGTATTAATGTCACCACAAAACCAAGATTCAGTCACAGAATCGGTAAAAGAAAATCATTTAAGTTAGGTAAATACTATATATCAAAATTATGAAAAAAGAATGTGAATGTGGTGCTAACGTACTTTGCATGTGTCCGACACCAAATGTAGACCAAGTAAACAACATGCCGGGACATAGGAATCCACCACCACCACCTCAAAAAGAACAAGTAAATCACCCACAACATTACGGTGGTGAAGATAATCCATATGAGGCGATTAAAGTTATTGAGGCATGGGATTTAGATTTCCATTTAGGGAATACCGTAAAATACATCTCAAGAGCTGGTAAGAAAGGAACTGATAAAGAGCTTCAAGACTTAAACAAAGCTCTTTGGTATTTGAAGAGAAAGATTGAAAACTTAGAAAGTAAGTAAACATGGACAGAAGAGAAAGACAATTAGAAGAAAGAATTGCTCACTTGGAGATTGAGGTTAAAATGGAGCGTGAGTGGAATCAAATTCCTGAACAATTAAAGCCAACATCAAAAGGTAGATGGGAACAGATGAAAGGGGAACTTAAAGCTCAAGAAAGTAGAAGATTGGGTTGGCCTAAAAATTATTAATACCTATTAAAATGAAATGGAATAAAGAGGACTGGCAAGGTAAGTCAAAACAACAAGTTGATTTCTCATACAAAATTGGATTTTATTCAACGGTAATAATAACCATTGTGTTTGGTGTTCTTATATCTATGTTGTTAGTTGGATGTAAGTCAAGTGAAAAAATTGATTGTGACGCATATAGTATGGTTGAATCTAAGTAAAAAAACACCTATACTTTTTAAAAATATTTTATGATAGAAACTGGTAAGATTATAAATGGGGATTGTATTGAAGTTATGAAGACACTCCCTGAGGGAAGTGTCGACCTTATTGTTACGTCACCACCATATGGAGTTGGTATTGATTACGATGTCCATGAAGATGACATGTTGGTTGAAGAATACTTTGAGTTTACTGAGAAATGGATGAGTGAAGCCTTTAGAGTTCTTAAAGACGATGGTCGTATCGCATTAAACATTCCTTACGAGATTAATCGACAAGCGAAAGGTGGTCGTGTATTCATTGTTAGTGAGGTTTGGCAGATTATGAAGAAGATTGGTTACAAGTTTTTTGGTATTGTTGACCTTGAGGAAGAGTCACCACACAGAAGTCGTACTACGGCTTGGGGTTCATGGATGAGTCCATCAGCACCATACATCTATAATCCGAAAGAATGTGTTGTGTTGGCTTACAAAAAGAATCACATTAAGAAAGTAAAAGGGACTCCTGAGTGGGTTGGTGAACTTGGTGAAGTTGAGGATAAGAATGGTAACATGAGAAACAAAACATTCTATGCTGAAACACAGAAACGAGAGTTTATTGATTTGGTGTTCGGACAATGGAAATATTTTGCCGATACCCGCTCCTTAACTAAGGCAACATTCTCAATGGATATCCCAACCAAAGCAATCAAAATCTTAACCTATAAGAACGATGTTGTTTTGGACCCATTCGCAGGTTCAGGTACTAGTTTGGTTGCTGCTGAGACATTAGATAGAAGATGGTTAGGTATTGAATTATCACCAAACTACGCTGAAATCGCAAGAGCTCGAGTCCAACATTTTGTGGATGAAAAGAAACAAGTGAAAATTGAATTTACAGAAGAGGACAAATAAAGTCCTCTTTTTTGTTTTAATGATATTTATATTAAAATAAATGTCATGACGAATAAATTATTAACTGAATCTGAAGTTAAAGATGCAATCCTTGAAATATACAAAGAAGAGTATTCAAAAGTAATTGAGGAAAAGTGGTCCAAATTAGATAAGAATGATAAGACCATTGTTATCGAAATGTTGAAAGTCCTTAACCCAAAACAAGCCAAACAACTTAACGAAAATAAGTGGTATAACACATTAGGTGACATTGTTGGTATCTTTGACCCAACAGGTGTTGTTGATTTAATTAATGGTGTTAGTTACTGGAGACAAGGTGATAAACTATATGCGGTTTTATCATGGGTGTCTGTAATTCCTATACTTGGTGATGCTATTGCTAAACCTGTTGTGGGTGTACTTAAAACAGGTGGTGCCGCAACTAAAGCTTTTAGAGGCGCTGTTGTTGCTGGTGACGCGGTTAAAATAGCTGAGACGGCTAAAGTTGCTGGAGGTCCTGTTGCAAAGATGGTTGAGAAAGCTCCAAGTTGGGGTGGTAAATTGTTAGAAATATTAAAAACTGCGGTTGGTAAAATACCTGGTATCGGAGCACCTTTAGTTAGGTCTGTTGAAGAATTTGTGGGTATTTTCACAAAGGCAAGCCGTGAACTTAAAATGCCGACTAATGTAGTTCGAGATGGTAAATTAATTAATGTTGAAAAGGGATTAAGTTCTGCTGAAAAACAAGAGTTAATGAAGTACATGGAAAAAGAGCAAGGTAAGTTATTTAGTGGTCACAAAGGAATGAAGAACTCTTGGTTAAGTTATATGAAATCTGACGCTAAGTTAGGTGAAAAACTTTCGGCTGGAGTCCCAAGAATATTTGGGGGTAATCCTGCGACTCGTTCATTAATGAGAAGAACAAAAACTTATTTAGGATTTTTAGATTGGTTAGGGTTAGCAAACTTTGTTGGTCCTGATGAAATACTTAAACAAGTTCCAAACGCTGAGGAAAAATGGGACCAATATTCACAAACACCTGAAGCACAAAAAACTTGGAATGAAGAAATGGGTGACGTTCCACCACCACCATCAGAATCTGGTTCTGATGTAAGTAACATGGCTAAACAAGCCGTAACAAATAAAGTTAGTGGAGATGTGTTCTCTTCATTGATAGGTTCATTATTAGGTAAATAATTCATATGAAAAAGTTATTAAAAGAAAGTGGTTTAAGGGATATTAAAAAAATTGCTGAAAGATATCCTAAAGCTGAGATATATTTTCACCAAGATTTAGATGGTGTTACAACGGCAATTGCCATGAAAAAGTATTTGGAAAACAACGGAATTAAAGTTGTTGACGCTCACATCATCCAATACGGAGACAAAGAGTTTGCGGTAAAAAAGAACGATGCTGAGGGTGATACGATGCCAGTATTGGTTGACTTCGCTCACGGTAAACCAATGTTTGTTATCCATACTGACCACCACGATAGACAAGCTGGTGCTGAAGACACTAAATCAACATCATTCAGACACTCACGTTCAAACGTTGAAACGATTTCACAAGTGGTATCACCGAAAGAGTTATTTTCACCTGAAGACATTCAATTAATATCTATGGTTGACTCAGCTAATTACGCGGCAAACGAAGTTAGTGTTGACCAAGTAATCAATTACTTATTTAAGTTAGATAAAAATTCACCTGCTGCTAAGAACAAACAAGCCTTAGGTTTGGTCGCTAACAAATTATTATTGGCGTTTAAAAACAAACCAGGTTTCTTAGAAGAGTTGGTTATGAAAACTTCACCATCATTACTTAATTTGGTGATGAATATCAAACGTATCATGAACGAGAAGGGTTACGCCCCAATCGAACAATTACAGAAGAACAGAGAAGGTTATATTGAACAAATGAAAAACCATCCGAATGTAAATGTTATGGATAATGTTATTGTTCAGTATGGTGGTGGTTCTATGATGAAACCAGGTTCTTATGATAGATACACACCATTCAAGAATAACCCGGAAGCTGACTTCTTAGTAATTGCTTGGCCTTTAGGTTTAGTACAAGCATCTTGTAACCCATTCAAAAAAGAACGTGAGTTAAAAGGTGTTAACTTAGGTGAGATTGCCCAAGAGGTTCTTGCAAAATGGGAGGACCAATTAAAAGAAAAACAAATTCCTTTATCAACTATTAAATGGATTTCAGAATCAGGTAAAGATTTTGGACCTGAGTCTGTTGGTTTCACATTCAAAGATTTTGTTGCTTTATACGGTAAAAACTTCACTACAATTGAAAATGGTCGTGACATCTTAACACAGATTGGTAAGACTATGGAAAAACCATTCAGTGACCTAACACCTGAAGAGATGGAAGATTTGGATAATGTTACAGTAAATGCTTGGGACCTGATTCAATCAAACTCAGGTGGACACAAATGTATTACAAATATCTCTGGTTTAAGTTATTTAGGTAGAAGTAAAAGACCACCTGAAGGTAAGTACAAGTACAATGCTGAATCTGACGATGCTCCTTACGTGAAGTTCACTAAGATGATTCAAAACCAGTTGGTGAAAAAATTACAGGAGAAGATTAACGGGGAGGATTAAAATCAACCTCATCACCAATCTGAATACCTAATTTTTTACAGGTACCTGAAGGTAATTCTAAAACAACATCACCTTCACCACAATAACTTTCACAATCTTCTGATTCGCATGGAGGACATTGGTGGTGTATTTCTGTGATTGTGTTATCACTAATCATAATGATATCTAAAGGAACGATACAATCTTTCATCCAAAAACATTGTTCGTCACCTTTCATTAAAAACAACATACCGTTAAATGTTGAATCAAAGTCACGACCCATCATACCTTTTTTGGTATCACGAGGGGTAATCATTACTTTGACTTTAAAACGGTTTTTGTTTATACTTATATTCATATAAACATAAATATAAAGAAACTCATAAAATGAAGATTGTTAAGAGATATGTTGGTGTCTTAGTTAAGGTTGGGGAAGAGGTTTTGTTATGTAAAAGGAACTCTAAAGGTTCATTACCTGGTGAATGGTCAATACCAGCAGGTAGTATTGAAGAAGGTGAATCACCGGCTGATGCTGCAAGACGTGAGTTCAAAGAAGAAACTGACCATTTAATTTCTGGTAAATTACAATTAATTGGTTTTGTTAATAGACATAGCCGAGATGGTAGTGAGTATCGAGGGTTAATGTATGTGTTCTTATTGGAAAGTGATACGAAGATTAATCCTGATTTGGAAAACGCTAAAGATGGTGAAGAACATACAGAATGTGGTTATTTTACCATTGAAAACCTACCAATTGAAGACAAAAATGACCAATTATATAAATTAATTCAACATTTATTATCGGGTAATTGACTTTTTTAAAGTTTATGTATATTTATCTTATTATCAAGCCCAACTACCCCTTTCTTATAAGTTGGTAATTTATTAACCCCAAAAGTGTAAAAACTCTTTGGGGTTTGTTTTTTTTTACGTATCTTTGTGGTATGAAAAAATCAGTCAACATAGTAAACCGTAAAGTGAGTCACGAATATTTCTTCGTGGATACTTTTACTGTGGGGATTCAACTGATGGGTTCTGAGGTAAAGTCAATCCGTGATAGTAAAGTCTCGTTGGTGGATGCGTATTGTTACTTTAACAATGGTGAACTTTTTGTAAAGGGAATGAACATTCCTGAGTACAAACAATCTTATACTCACGAACCACTACGAGAGCGTAAACTCTTAATGAAGAAACGAGAGTTGGTCAAACTACAAAAAGAACTGGTGAAAGGTTTGACACTGGTACCCTATAAGATTTTTAGTACCGAGAGGGGATTACTAAAGATGGAAATTGTTTTAGGTAAGGGTAAAAAACTTTACGATAAGAGGGAAAGTTTGAAAGAGAAAGATATTAATCGCGAAGTTATGCGGCAGATTAAATAATTTTTCATATCTTTGTATTCACAAACACAGAGACTATGACCCCTACCAAAACAAATAAAGAAGCTGTCAAAAAGAGTTACGAGAACGAAAAAAATCGCGTTTTAATATCGATTAACCGTCGTTCTACGGACTATAAGAAAAGAGAGGACGCTTTTAATTTGTATTTCTCTCACATGCAAAAGGTTTCTAATGACTTTGAATTGGTTAAAAAACCAAGAGTTGATAAATTTAACGTTTATGTTAGTAACTTCCCTGTTGAGACTTTAGAGTTACCATTTAACGAATGTGAAATTATCTACACAGGTAAACTACCTGAAAATGTCTCAAGAAGTAGTGTTAGAGTGGATATATCAGAACACTTTGTATCCTCAAGAAATTCATACGGTTCTCGTAATGAAGGTTATAAAGTAAGAACCTTTATCAACTATGAAAGTGGTCGTTATTGTAAAAATGGTGCTACTGTCGCCAAAAAAATACTTGAATTTATCGATGGTAAGTTGGAAGCTCAAAAAAGAGAGGATGAGAGAAAAAACCTTAACAATCGTGCATACCTAGAATTGGGTAAACAATATCCTTGGAACTATATTCATAGAGATTATCGAAACACTAGTAAGTTCACAATCCATAATGGTAACGACACCAGTGTTGAGGTTGGATTTATTCACAACCCTGAGGATGATACCTTTGAATTTATTATTGAAAAAGTCAACATCAAAACTGATAGAAATTTGAAAAATTTGGTGGAAGGATTAGGCAGAATCCAAAAATAGTAGTATCTTTGTATAAATAATCAGACATATGAACACAGTAGTATATAAAATCCGTATCGAGAACGAAAAGTTTGGGACCCTTTTGAACGAGACCTTCGTTGATGGTATTCAGTTTAAGTTGTTCTTGAAGATGGTTCAGGGATGTTTAGAGTTGAAGAACAATTTGACCTTCTTCAACGGAACTGACTTCCTTATCAACGTACCATACCGTTTCTTGGAGGATTCAATCATTATCACTTCAACTAACGAGTACGAGTTGGCTGACCACATGAAAAGTAAAATCGAAGCATTAGTAACGAAATAAGATAAGATATGTATACTGAACTAGTTGGGTGGGGTATTTCATTATTGATTGTACTCTACATGATTTACAAATTTTGGAAAAGAATCTTGAAGACCCTGTTGATTGCTTCAGTTGTATTTCTTATCGTTGGTGTTGTTAAGGTAAAGAGTATTTACGATTCAGTCATAGATACACCACAAAAGAAAGAGATTGTTACTGACACGGTTACAGAGGAAGTTGAAAAACAGGTTGATAAAATGTTGAAGTAAAATGGGAACAAATTATTATAGAATACCGAAATCACCTGAAATGGTTGAACGTCATCAGAAATTGGTTGACCGAGTGTCTAGACTTGATGTTTGGAACCCAAGTTTAACTTCACGTAACTTTGCGGACATTGAAGGTGAAGGATTTGATATGTTGACACCGTGGGATGAGTTCACCAAAGAAATTAATATTCATTTAGGTAAACGAAGTGGTGGTTGGAAGTTCTGTTGGAATTTCAATAACAACAAGTATTATTCAAATAAAGAAGAGTTACTTAAGTTCATTCGTTCAGGTCGGGTTGTTGATGAATATGGTGAACAACATGATGTAGAAGAGTTCATTAAGATGGCTCTTGAATGGGGTGAACCTGATGGATTGGTTGTTGACGAGAAGTATCGTAGAGAACAAAGGGCGAAAGGTCATGGAACTTACTGGATGGATAGTGAACGATATGATGATAAAATAATCGACGGACTTAGAGTTTCAAGTAGTGTTGATTTTAGTTAATTGTTTCCTTGTTTAGAAAAACAAGGTGGTGGAAAGCCCCGTTTATTCGGTCGGCCCCAAAGGGAGATGGTAACGTCTCCCTTTTTTTGTTTTACAGGTATTTATATAGAAAAGACAATATGGCTAAAGATATTATATTAACTGAGAAACAACTTGAGAAGTTGGTTAATGGTTTGAAAAAGAATGTTAACGAAGATAAAGAAGGTGGGTCTTATATGGCTAAACAACAGTTATACACTATTGCTCTATTAGCTCATAAGATGTGGGAATCAATGGAAGATGGTGAACAATTAGAGGATTGGATGGAATCTAAAATTGCTCAGTGTGAACAGAGTATTACCTCAGTTGTTAAAGCCTATATGTATGATGAGTTTGTTGACGACAATCGTGGAATGGGTTCATTAAATTTTGATGAAATTGTTATAGGTAAATAACCACCAACCTTTTACTATTGAAAACCTTTGTATTATGATTGATACAAAGGTTTTTTTATGAGCAAAATTATTGTTACAGGTGGACTTGGATTTATTGGTTCACACTTTATTAATTACGTAAACGAGAATACAAACGACGAGATTGTTTTAATTGATAAAATGACTTACGCTGCGAATCCTAACAATATTCATAAGTCAGTTAAGTTCATTCAAAAAGACATCTGTGATGTTACTGCTGAAGAATTAGGTGAGTATGATTACATTGTTAACTTCGCGGCGGAATCTCACGTAGACAATTCAATTAAAGATGGTTTACCATTTGTTAAATCAAACGTTCAGGGAACATTCAACATGTTGGAGGTTGCTAGAAAGAACGATAAACTAAAGAAATTCTTACACATCTCAACTGATGAGGTTTATGGTGATATGGATGATTTTACTTGGTCACCAAACCACGTGGCTCAAGAAGGTGATGGACTTCACCCAAGTTCTTATTACTCATCAACCAAAGCGGCCGCAGACCTATTGGTAATCTCAGCCAACAGAACATTTGGTTTACCTTATCTTATCACCAGAACTTGTAACAATTACGGTGAGAACCAACACCACGAAAAGTTCATCCCTAAGATTATCCAATCAATTAAGAACAATGTTGAGGTTCCTATTTATGGTGATGGTAATCAAGTTAGAGAATGGATTCATGCTGACGATAACTCAAGAGCTATCTACACATTATTGAAGTCCGACCAACTGAATCAAATCTATAATATTGGTAGTGAAGAAACCTACACTAATAATCAGGTGGTGAGTATGATTAGTGAAATCTTAGGTAAAGAAGTTAAATACAAATACGTTGAAGACCGACTAGGTCACGACAGAAGATATTCTTTAAGTAGTTCAAAATACAGAATAGAGTTTGGTGAAATACAAACAATTAAATTAAAAGAGTGGTTAGAAAAAATTATTAAGTAATGAAAGGAATCATACTAGCGGCGGGTTCAGGTACCCGACTATATCCATTGACTGCGTCAGTGTCGAAACAACTATTACCTGTTTACGATAAACCAATGATTTATTACCCAATAGCAACATTGATGTCATTTGGTATTAAAGACATTTTGATTATCGTTGCACCACAGGATAAACATTTATTTGAACGATTATTAGGTGACGGTTCATCTTTGGGTTGTAACTTCCAATATGAAGTTCAAGAGGTACCAAGAGGATTGGCTGAAGCGTTTATTATTGGTGAGAAGTTCATCGGTGAAGACCCAGCGTGTTTAATCTTGGGTGACAATATCTTCTATGGTATTGACGCTGAGAAAGTAAAAGAGAACATTCAAAACCTAAAAGGTGGGTTGGTGTTCGGTTATCAAGTTAACGACCCTGAAAGATATGGTGTCTTATCATTTACTAAAGGTGGTTCAGTTAACGGCATCCAAGAGAAACCAACTAAACCTAAATCAAATTACGCAGTACCAGGTCTATACTTCTTTGATAATTCAGTTATTAAAGTTGCGTCTAATGTTAAACCATCAGACAGAGGTGAATTAGAGATTACTGACGTGATTAGTCACTACTTAGATTGGGGACTATTGAACGTTCACAAATTACCACGAGGTGTTGCTTGGTTAGATACTGGAACATTTGAGTCTTTGATGCAAGCGGGAATGTATGTTGAAACTATTGAACAACGACAAGGAATTAAGATTGGTTGTATTGAAGAAATTGCATACCAAAATGGGTGGATTAATCGAGACCAAGTTCTTAAATTTGCTCAGAAACATAAAAAAACAAATTACGGAACTTATTTAACAAAATTAACTAAAAATGACTAATAAAATGGAAAACAACAGATTGATTAAGGCATTACATGCCAAGTACCACGCAGAGATGATGGATGCGATTGCAAGATTAGAGGTTTATGCAACATCACCCGTAGCAATTGGTGAGCACCCACAACACACCGAGGAGATGGATAAGTTGGTTGAACAATACACCAACGCTCGTGATAAGGCCGAGGCATTAATGGTGATGGTGAAAGAACTTAGTGTGTAATGGAAGTCGGACACAAAATTGAAAGTGGTGTGTTTGTTGACCATAGAGGGTCATTCGCACCTTTAGCATTGGATTTTCTTGGTAAGAGTTGGATTCAGAGTAATATAAGTGTTAACACAACAAGTGGGACCTTTAGAGGACTTCACTTTCAATTAGGTGAGTTTGCTCAAGCTAAGTTGGTTAAAGTGATTCACGGAATGATAATTGACTTTATTGTTGATATCAGACCTGAGTCACCGGACTACTTAAAGCTACAACAATTTATTGTATCACCTGGAGAGGTGTTAATGGTTCCGAGAGGTTATGCTCACGGATTTTTAACTACCGAGGATAACACGGTAGTTCAATATTTGGTTGATAATATTTACAGTCCTGAGAACGAAGGTTCAATTTATTGGAATGAGTTTCCTGAGATTAGAGAAACCATTAAAGAGTTTTTTGATGGTAAGTTATCGACTAATGATTTGATTATTTCACATAAAGATAACTACACAAAGAACTTCACCTTTGATAAGTAATCCTTTAAAAATACATGAAACTAAGCCCGTTGAGGTAACAATCCCAAAGAACCCCAACCGGCTTAGTTTTGTTATAACGGGGTATGTCAACAGACCATACAAATCACTCAACATTAATATTCACGAGTTTCAGGTTAAAATTCTAAATAGAGGTGATTTCGGTGAATATACTGACAAGATATTGAAATATTATATTAAGAAGGATATGGACACTAGAATCAAATTATTTTCAATTGACGGTAGTTGTTTTGTAGATTTTTGATATTTATATGAAAAGTTTGAACATGGACAATAAAGTATTAAAAGAAAAATTATTTGAGGCTGTAAAACAAAAAGGTCTTATTACCGAACAAGCCAATAGTGGTAAAAAAGACTTTGCTGAGATGATTTCATTATTATTACACTCAAAGACTCAAGCCCACGCATTTCATTTACAATGTAAATCTTATGCTGAACACATGGCATTAAATGGTTATTATACAAGTATTGATGAATTAACCGATGCTCTTGTTGAATCATACCAAGGTAAATACTCTATCCTAAAAGGTTATAAGAATTACCCGATTGAAGATTATAAAGACACCACAACTACCATTAACTATTTAAAGGACTTATGTGAAAAAGTTGAAGAGTTAAGAGGATGTTGTAAAGAATCATACATCCAAAGTCAAATTGATTTGGTTTGTGAATTGATTAACTCAACGTTATATAAAATGAGATTCTTAAAATAAGATATCTAAAATATTAAAAGACCCTCACTTAATCGTGGGGGTTTTTTCGTTTACACGATATTTATTACTGATGAAGGAAATGATATTACAAATATTAAAAGAACAACTTGAGGGTGGTGTGGACAAACCGTTGTCTGAAAAGGAAGTACGTTTATTCAAATACTTGAACAAACACAAAACGGAATACCCAACACAATCAAAGTTATTAGAGTTCATCAAAACCATGATGCCGTTTGTTGGTCGACCAGCAACTGATGCAAGATTCTATTACGAAGTTTACACTGCAAACTACAGACCTGAAGGTGACTACGAGAACTTAGATAAATTAAGTTTCAAAGACTTCAGAAGTTTCAAACAAAGAAAGACACCAAACAACACCGCCTACGAATATAGTTCAGCTAAAATACCCTTCAAAGGTTCAAACTTAGAAGGTTACTGGGATGTTGATAATAGTCACGACTGGCATTACATCGTTAGTTCGTATTCTTGGTACCCAATCTTTTTATTTAAAGATAATAAGTGGTTTAGAGTTAGTGACAACTACTCAAGCTCAACCTCAAAACATTTGTCACAATCCAATCCTGTTAGATATAACTCAGGTCTCCAAGCAAATGTTTATGATGTAACCAGAAATGAGATGGATGCTTTAGTTCGTGGTGTAAAAACATTTGACAAAATCAAAAAAGAAAGAGTTGAGGAGTTCAGTAAAAATGATGTTAAAAAATCATTGATTGGTAAACCAAGATGGATTAGTATGGGTTGGGGTCCTGACAAAAAGAAAGTTAATTTCACCGTTGATAAAATTAAAAAGACCGGTGGTAAGATTAATGTTGAAATTACAATCAACAAAGCCGGAAACGTAGAGGGAACAAACAGATTAGTTGTTAACCCTGAAGGTTATGTGGTACCGAGTCCATTCTCTGAGGACATCGAAAAAGGTATTAAGTATCGTTTTATTACTGACAACAGTAAATATTTAAATGACGACAACGTAACATTTACATTCAACCACCCAAAATAAATTTGGTAAAGTCAAATATTCGCAGTATCTTTGTAAAACAAAATCAGAGATACTATGACAACTACCAACACCACCACCCAAGTTCGTAACTACCAAGGCAACAACTCATTCATCCTTAAGATGAAGGAAACCCTTAATAAGTGGGGTCAATTGACACCCAACCAATCCGCAGCCGTAGAGAAAATCCTCTCAGCACCTGTTGAAGCGAAACAGGTTGAATTGACTGACGACATGAAGAAAGTTCAGTCTTACGAAGGTGAGAACGCTTTCGTTAAAGAACTACAATCTAAACTTGAGAAGTACGGTAAATTGACCGACAAACAAGTTTCAGCGGCTTTGAAACAAATCCAAAAAGAAGAAGACCAAAAGAAGACCCGTAACTTCAACATCAACCTTATCGGTGAGACTTTGAAAGTTGGTCGTAAAGTTGGTCAAGGAATGAAAGAGGCTTACGGTCTTGAGTTCAACCCTGTTCTTCTTGATATCACTAAGTTGTTGGCTGTGTCACCTAAAGCAGTGAAGTTCGCAGGTAAGATGACTGAGAAACGTGGTAACATCTGTGTATGTTGTGGTAAGACTTTGACTGACGAGTTCTCAATGATTACTAAGATGGGTAAGACTTGTGCTAAACACATGAAGATTGAGTACATCACTGACCGTAGTCAAGCAAAGCGTTTCCGTAACGACTACATGAAACGAGTTGAGGAGATTGGTGAGATGGAGTTTTGGATTCCGAAAAGTCAAATCGTAAAGTGGGACGGTAAGACTGAAATCATCTTAAAGATGATTTAATTTAAGAAGGGAGTTTGACTCCCTTTTTTATTTTGTATACATTTACCTATGATTTATTCTAAACGAGTAGAAACGTTCTTAAAAGAGGTTTATGAAAGACGACCTGAGATGAGAAGACACCCTGATTACAGGATGTTCTATTTGTATACTGATTACCCAAAAGTACAAGAGAGTATTATTATATTAACCAACGGTAACCCAATTCCATTAGAAGGTATTGGTGAAGATATTAGAACTATTGCACATGTTTTAGGGTTTGAAGCGGAAGCTATGGATTGGGAAGTTTTTAATAATCAGATTAGAAAACAACTTGAAGATGAATATAACGAAAGACGTGGCAGTGAATTTAGATTGATATTTCACGAGATATGGTAATTGACTTTTAGTATTTTGTTATTATAATTGTATAGAAGTTAAAAGAGAACAAGATGAATATTAAACAAGCATTGAAACTGAAAAACAAACTAGTCAAAGAGAACGCCGAGTACTTCAGTAGAGTTAGTTCTTACAACTCTGTTGAAGAAGGAATGACAAGACCTTACAACCCAACTGAAATGTTGGCTAAGTTTAACGAAGGAGTTAAACAACTTGTTGATTTAAAGACAAGGATTCATAGAGCAAACGCTCCCGTCTATGACAAAATCTTTAAATTGGCTGAGTTAAAGTCGATGGTTACAAAACTACGTAGCCTAAATTGTGTTGAAGGTAAAACAAGTAGAGGGTGGAGAGAGAATGAACCTGTTATGATGGTTTCTGAAATCGGAGTCTTACAAAGAGACGATATGGTGAAAGCATTAGAAGCTCAAATTGAAGAGATTCAAGATGAGTTAGACACTCACAACTCAATTACCCAAATCTAAAGCCGGTCTCGGCGAAAAATGAGTAGACGTATGGTTATCCATACTTCACTACATATTCTGGAAAAGGTTCGCACCTTGATGATACGATTTTGATATAGTACAGTCCTTTAGTCAAAATTTGCCAAATTCAAAATTCGCTCGTCAAAACGCAAACTTCTTTGAAACTTACTCATTTTAGCCAGACTGAAAAACCCCTCTTCGGAGGGGTTTTGTTATTTATTAGAATTTGATTTGGAAGTCAATACCGGCACTTACGGTTTCTTCTGTGTTCTCACCAAAGTTTAAGAATACCGCTCTTTCACTTGGGTCAAAATCAAAACTACCCTGAGAACCCTCATTAATTTCCCAACCTCCATAGAAGTTTTCTAACCAAGAGTATAAGAAATTTATTACGTCTGTAGGTACCTCAACACCATTGTCAGTTTTACTATCAATTTCACCTGAGTCACCACCACCATTAAAATATACTTTATCACCTGTTTTGCTAATCTCACCAAAGAAACTTTCGATAGCATCTTTTTCATCACCATCTAAATCATCATCGTCGATATATTTTGAATCCGACATTTCGTTTGTCCCTTGAACATATTCATCATATTCGGCTTCTAAAGTTCTTTCAACGCAGTCGATAAAGAAATTTAAATTACCTCTATTTTCACAATCACTACCTTGTGAATGTAATTCATTATTTTCAAGGATGTCTTCTAATGTTTTTCTTATAGCGTCATATAGTTCTGCGTGACCACCATCACCATATGCGTTATCTGGCATATAACCCACACCACAATCTTCAATATAAACCTGCATTTCGGCTTTTTTAATACCGTGTGATTGTAGGTAATATGAAAATAATTTAAGTGATTTTAATTCTTCTTCTGTAACTACTGGTGTCATAATTTTTTTATTATAAATACTTTAATCTACATTTAATTCTAAAGTCCTCATCATCCACATTGGTCTTTCTTTGGATTCTAAAGCCATTAACCATTCTTTTGCTGACGGAAGGTGGTTATAACAATCTTCTTTTACGTGTTGTTCACCAACGTAACGAGTATAAACTATTTTACCATCACTGTTGGTAAAGTGACTCCCGAATATCTTTTCCATTTCAAAGATACCCTCTGAGTGATGACGAAACATTCTATGGTTGGAATGACCATACCATCCCTTAGTTTCATCAAACCAGTTATGGATATCAATGTATTCCTCCCACTTTCCGCCGAACTTCTTGGCAGAACTTTTCGCATGTATAATAGGGTGTGCCATATCTTTTTCTTTAAATATAAGCGACGAACCCACTTGATAAATGGATTTTATTTTTTTATGATTGTAAAAAAGTTATACATGAAAAATTTTAAGAACATTCAAAAACTTATGGCAGAATTGGAAAACGATGAGGTTGCAACATACGACGGACCAATACCATCAGTGTTTGAACCTGAAGATGAAAAGGTTGATTCAGATATTCCCACTTGTTGGAGTATGTTAAAAGACGAGGAGTTCTCACCTTCTTATGTGACAACACCCCAAGTTCCCGCAGGTATTTACGAGATTGTTTGGAACCACCAATTACAAAATTACACGTTGAAGAAACAACCATTCAAAACCGATGAGTTGTATCACTTACCTTCACCTGAGATTACTGATATCTTAGAAGACATTGATAGTTTTTGGAACCGAGTTGATGTGTATAAAAAATACAACTTTATTCACAAACGAGGTATTTTGATGTATGGTGAACCAGGTTGTGGTAAGTCAGGTATCATTCAGTTGTTATCTAAACTTATCATGGATAAGAATGGTATTGTGATTAACATCAAAGACGAAGAAGACGTTGAATCATTCACCAAGTTCATCCCAACGTTCCGTAAGATTGAACCTAACCGACCATTGGTTGTTATTTTGGAGGATATTGATTCAATTGCGGGTGAGAGTAGAAGTCAGACTAGCCGTTTATTAAACATTTTGGATGGGGTTAAACAAATTGAGAATGTTGTTTATATCGCAACAACAAACTACCCTGAGAAATTGGAAGAACGTATCACCAACCGACCATCACGTTTCGACCGTAGATACCGAGTTGAATTACCTAACGAAGAGATTCGTGAGGCTTACATCAAACATAAATTGAATGATGAGGACTTGGCTCAAATTAACATCAAAGAATGGTTAACGAGAACTGAAGGTATGTCCTTGTCTCACCTTAAAGAGGTTGTTGTATCAACCATCGTAATGGGTCGTAGTTTTGAAGAAACTATGGAGAACCTTGATGGTATGAAGAAACGACCAACAGCTAAACCTAAAACAGATATCGGATTCGGTAAGTAATTTGTTTCTCACTTATATTTATTAGTATGAGTGAGAAACATTTTGGACGTAATGATTATCAGTTTGGTCATTGTCATTACTTTGCTAAGTATCTAATTAGGGTATTCAAAGAGATGTTACCTAAGGTTGATGTCAAATACCATTTGGTGTTAGCTGCTAGATACGATGACGATGAAGAGATAATTGATGATGTGTTAATCCATGCTTATTTAAAGGTTGGTGATTATCTTATAGATTCGGAAGGTGTTCACTCTATTGACACCGCTTCTGACAGAGCTCAAAGTTGGGCTGACGTTGAGAAAGATTTAACTCCAGATGGTTATGACTTTGATACGTGGGAAGAAGAAAGTGAAAACATTCCTGAAATGTTCTTTAACCGATGGTGTTCCACTAAACAACTAAAAGACGACGTGTTGGAGTTTGTAAAACGACCTGATGTTATGGAAGTCGTTGAGCAATATAAATAGTATTTATAAGTATGAAATTAGTACTAACAGAATCACAGGTTAAAACCATCCAAGAAAATCTACAACATAGAAAGATGTTTCAAAAATATTGGGAACGATTCGGACCTGGTGTTGACGAAAACTTCCTTAATTTGTTTGGATTTAAACGAGGTAATCTTGATGGTACCAATATTAATAATGTTTATGCTCATCTTAGAGAGTTTTTGGGTTATGAAAACGCAATGAAGATGACTGAAGAACTAATACTTAAGAATCCACACAAGATTGGTGATGGGGGTATGGTTTGTGGTGGTTATGATTTTAAGTTTGAACTATCAATTAACGATATTGAAGATGCAAACATTTACGTTGATGTGTTGGTTGATGCTGAAGACCCTAATGCCGAGGTTAATATTGTGACAGGTGAGACATTTCAACTACAGAAAGCCATTGATGATGAGGAGATAGGTTATGAAATTGAAAGTGAGATTGAAGACTGTGTGAGAGATTACTTAGAACAAATTACAAATAAGACTGGTGTTAATGTTACAATCTTTAGTTCTCTATATAAATAAAACTATTGACTATATAAAAATAATTTATTATAAGTGGTATTTATCAAGACAAAACACTTTCAACCATGTGGGAACCCGATGAATACGACGACTTTGGAGACCACTCTATCAGCGACTTTGGTAGAGTGTAAAATTTCAAATTTATGAGCAAATACAAAAACATATATACCGAAGATATTGAGAAAATTGCTCAAAGAGTTCTACCAAAATTTGTGGAGAGGTTCCACAAAAACTACAACTTTACTTTACCCGAATTTACCATCAGAGAAATTAATGGTATGCCAAGAAATAGTTGGGATATCATCACCAATGGTGACGCACCCAAGTTTGGTTACATAACCGTTGAGGTTGATATCGATGCTAAAGACGGTAGAATGGGTAAAGTTAAAAAATTGGTAACTGCCGTGGTTGACCAAGCGATTCGTAGTCTTGGTTATGATTATGAAGAAGATATTACGGTTAATTTTACAAGAACTGGCGGTTCACCCAAAATGATGGAGACCGTTAAAAACACCTTACAAAAATACCTAAATACCGTAACGACTTATCAGGGGGAATACCTTATGCCGTATTCTGAAGCCGATGAATATGTTGATTGGAAAATTAAATTCATTCTTGAAGTTGACTCAGTCCGAAACTCAAATGAGGACGATTGTTTATATAGTGTGAGTGTTACTATGTACGTAACTGAATTAATAGTTGGGTTTGAAGATAAAAACGATTGGGAGACATTACGTAATAGATATGGTATACCTGAGTATAGTTGGGAAAAAATGGTTGACACAATATCTAATAGTGCGTCCAATATACTACCACACATCTGTATTGATGAAATAAACTACGAATTTAAAAATAGGTAAAATGGATTTTAAAATAGAGGGTATTATTCAATTAATCGGGTTTGTATCTACTGTGGTACTTTTAATATACCATTTCATTACATTTAAAAAAGAAGACGAGAATTAATAAAGTTCGTCAAATTCGGTGACAATATTATCATCAACATTAAAGTCGTCATAATAGTCACTACTCTGTTCATAAAACTTACCTGTTGCAACAGTATATTCGTCGTTGAATATTTTACTAAGGGCTTCATCGCTAATTTTTACAGGTGTGTCATGAGTGATAAAGTAATCTTTTAATTTCTGATTAACACTAAGGAATACTATATTCTCAATTTCATCATGACCTGTTTTTTCAGTAGAACCAATGCCGTCACAATAATTACATTCTAATTGACCGTTTGCGTCACAATCGTCACAATTAACATAACCACCACCCGAGCATGAATTACATTCATGTTCATCATCTTCGTATTGGTTTATTGTACCATCACCACCACAATCATTACAGGTTATTTCACCATCACCACCACAAGAATCACAATCGTATTTACCATCACCACCACATTGAGGACATTCTTCATCAGGGTCTCTTTCACTTATAGTTGTTACGGTAAATGTGAATCTACTATCTTCAAATAAACGATGAATTTCTTCTTCGGACAATCCTTTTTTAAATAACATGATTGTGATACTAATATGTCTGGCATTACTACCTATTATGTTTTTAATCATACTATTATTAATGATTGATTGAAAAATTTCGGTTGGATTACCTAAATTTTTATAGTTAGGTAATAACTTTTTACTTAAAGAAAAGATACGTTGATAGTTCATTATTTAATTTGTCGTAAAGACCTGTGGTCGTAGTTAATATCAGTGGTTTCACCATCAAGATAATCTTTATCACTTTCAGTACCTTCATAGTAATCAAAACCACCATCATTTTGCATTGATTGAACGGTTGGGAATACTAACGATTTACTATATGAAGAAATTTCGTGTGTGTAGGTGGTTCTAACGGTCTCAACTCTAATCTCATCAACATCAAATGAAAATAAACCGACCTCAGGTCTTTTTAACACACCTGAAACTTTATTTTCACTATAATCAAAACCTTTATTAAGTAATAAAGTTGCTAAGATATAATTATAATCGATATAATATGGACCACCTATACCAACAATTTTACACGATGTCTCACACACATCCATGAATGAACTATCCTCAATAGAATCACTACCTATCGGTTCATCATATTCTTCTATAACTCTCTTTAATACAAAGTATAGTTGAGTGTTACCTACATTTTCTAGTTTAGACCTTTCCATATTTGATAAATATATTTAATATTAGAAATATTGTTTTCTTTGAAAACCAGGACAGCTTTAATGCTAATTGTCCGTCTAACCTTAAGTTTACTTATATACTTATTTTTATGAAGAGTCTTTTAATTTTATTTACGTTTATAACAAGTTTTGTTTATTCACAATTTTGTCCGTCATTAGGGCCCGACCAAATATTACCTTGTGGTGTAGGGTCAACAACATTAACCGCTGATTTAAGTCAGTGTGGTCCTGGTGGTACCAATCCTAATCAAACCACAAACTATAATTGTGTTAATATACCTTATCTTAATCAAACAAACACAGGTACTCAATTGTTCATGGGTGACGACACTCAACAAGGACCATTCAATATTGGTTTCACATTTTGTTATTTTGGTCAGACATATACACAATTTTGGGTTGGTTCTAATGGATGGATATCTTTTTCTGCGGGACAACCAACCACATTCACATCCGCAGCAATTCCTAACGCAGGGTTCAATATTCCCAAAAATTGTATTATGGGACCATGGCAGGACTGGCATCCTGGTGTAGGTGGTCAAATTAGATATCAAGTTCAAGGAACGGCTCCGTGTAGAAAATTAGTGGTTAGTTGGTTGAACATGCCGATGTTTGGATGTACCTCGACTTTAGGTACATTTCATATTGTAATTTATGAATCGTCAAACTACATTGAAAACCATATTCAATCTAAACAATTTTGTAATTGGGCGAACGGAACGGCAGTTCAAGGTATACACAACTCAACAGGTACAACTGGTATTACTGTTGTTGGTAGAAACTCGACACAATGGGTGGCTAATAACGATGCTTACAGATGGGTTCCTTCAGGTCCTGTGGTAACACCGACATTAACTTGGTATCAGGTTGGTAATCCTGCCCCAATAGGTACAGGACCAACTATTAATGTAACACCACCTGTGGGGGGTGCACAATACACCTGTCATTTTGTTTACCCAACTTGTAATGCGGGTTGGAATACTTGTAATCAATTACAAGGTGGTTTCGGACCTGACACTGTATTAGTCGTACCGGGGCCACCAAATTTACCAAACCCAACGATATTCAATATTAACCCAACTTGTTTCGGTAATTGTGATGGTATTATTTTAATTTCACCAAACGGTGGTAACGGGGTACAGACAATTTCATGGAATGGTGGGCAAACAGGTTTTAACCCAACAGGTTTATGTGCGGGTAACTATTCATTCACAATAACTGACGCAGCGGGTTGTACCGTATCAGGTAACACCACACTAATTAACCCATCAATACCTGTGATTGGACCAATCACTTATAGTGATACAATCTGTTATCAATCTAATAGTGAGTTTTATTCTGTACCACAACAAGCGGGTTACCAATACTTATGGTCGTCTATCGGTACGATTAATAATGGTCAGGGAACTAATAATATTGATATTAATTGGTCCACTATTGGTTCAGGTTTTATACCTGGTGGAGTACAAGTTACAGGATATGATGTAAACAACTGCCCAAGCTCACCAATATCAGTAGACTTAAATATCTTTAACGTTTTACCTTTAATTGAACCAATTGGACCATTTTGTTCTTATGATGAGTTTGTAACCCTACAAGCGACACCGATTGGTGGTGTGTTTAGTGGTGATGGTGTTTTGGGTAATGATTTCTATCCTGGCAATGCTATTGGTAACGATACAATAACTTATGTTTACACACAAAGTGGTTGTATGTTTGATACAACAACTACAACCATTGTTTACCCACAACCAATATTGGACTCAATCACACCTTATAATCCTTTCTATGAGATATGTGAAGGTGATTCTGTTAATGTAATGTTTAGTGCGTTATCTAACTTACCTGGATATAATATTTGGTCGTGGATGAGTAATGACTACGAGTCTGATAATTTTAACATTAGTTTTGATGACGAAGGAATGTTTACGTTATCTGTTCAGCATTATTCAAATGGTTGTGTGTCTAACATTCAGGAAACTGTGATTACGGTTGAAAATTGTCCTGAAGAATTAATATATGTTCCTAACTCATTTACACCTGATGGTGATGAACATAATAATCTTTGGACACCGGTATTAACTTCAGGATTTGACCCTTACAATTATAATTTAGTTGTTATTAATAGATGGGGTGAGATTATTTTTGAAAGTAATAACCACCTTGAAGGTTGGGATGGTACCTATAATTATCAATTAGTTCCTGCAGGAATCTACAATTGGGTTATGACAATTAGTGCGGTTGGTTTTGACTATAAGAAAGTGATTGGTGGTTATGTTAATGTGTTAAGATAATTAACCACCGTGCATTGTTATCGCACCCACACCAAAATAGTAATTTAACCATTCAAGAACATATTCTTGAGATAGTTTACTACCGAACATTTTGAATATTGGGTCAAAATCATAAGAGTTATACTCAATTAAAGGAAATTCACTCGAACCATACGGACTAACAACACCTACAATATCTTCATAATCTTCAGGTGTTTTGTAATATGTGAATAACCAATCATAATCAGGTGAGTCCTCTTCACCAAAATTAGATTCAATAAAGAACTCTCTAACATTAGAACCGTAACCTGTTCGGTGCTCTTGAGCTCTTTTAAATTCAGTTTCATTATCCAAGTAATTGAATAATATTTTTTTGAACTTAGACTCGTTAATTTTTAACTCCATACTATTAAATAGTTTTATTAAGGTATTTATGTATAAATAATTCAGAGATGAGAAAAGAATTTAATGAAGCTTTAGGTGTACCAGAAAATCAGATTGATACTGCAATTAAGATTTATGAAAGGATATTAAAGATTATACCTAAAGATTACGACGTTAGTGATTTGAAAGACTTTAAGAAAAAGTTTAGAGGTGATTTTAAAGTCGGTGATGTAACATTTAGCACTGTTGAATTTGAAATTGATATTGAAGGTGTAACTGATAAGTTAGACTTGATTGGTATGGCAACTAGTGAAAAAAGTAAGTTAAATAACGACTTTAAGGTTGAAAAACTAACAACCACGACATTCAATATATCATTTAGATATGCTGTTAAATCAGATACTACTGGCGAGGATTTAGTTCAGGATATGATTACTAATAAATTAGAATATATTGGTAGTATATCTCATGAGTTAAAACATTTTTATGATAATAGAAAAATTGGACCAACACCTTTAATTAAGAGAGTTAAATATGAAACTGCGTCAAGTGAGGGTTTTGGAAATATTACACCCGTAAATGAGTTTATACATTACATTTACTACGCAAATGCTATTGAAAGTTTAGTTAGACCATCTGAGTTTGCAGCATTAGTTAAGGCTGGTGAGATTGATAAACAACAATTCTATAAGTTCTTAACATCGACAAGAACCTACGAAAGATTAAATAGAATGAGGGGGTATACGTATGAAACATTACGTAATGACCTAATTAAAGAATCGGACAAAATCAAACGATTTTTTGAAAGACTTGATTTTCCTTATGAGGGTAAAAGTGATGAAGAACTTGCTGATGATGTTATAAGACTCGTCGCCATTAATTTTGGTAACTGGATGGGTGATAGAATGAGAAGGAGATTAACTACTAACTTCATGGAGGCTATGATAGGGTTTGAAGGTAAAAAGGGTAAATATTTTGATAAGTTTGTTAACGACGTTCAGAAATATCAAAATAACCCTAAAAAATTTATCGACCATGAAATCAAAATTATGAATTATGTTGGTAACAACATGATTAGAAAAATTGCCAAATTATACGACATGGCGTCTGATGTTAAAAACGAATCCATAATAAATTGGGAAGTTTGGAAACTAATCAACGAAAATAAAAGATAATAATTTAAAACCCTCACCTGAGGGTTTTTTTATATCAGATATTTGCCGTACATTTGTGGTATGGTAGTAAATAGTAAGACAGTCCTTTATTCAAGTATAAACGAAATTAGTCGTCAGGAATTTTACTACCCCCACGCTCAAGACAAGAAAACCAATTACCTTAATAAATTACTCAGTTCAATTATTACCAAAGACGTAATAGAAAATGGTATTAGCGCCGAGTTTCATGCTGAAATACCAAATCAAAAGTATGGGTTCACCCTTAAGGTTCCGAGACCTTACAATAACCCCGATTTATTTTGGATGGCGACATTTCAAGTAATCCAAGACGTTATTATGTGGATGGACTTATCTGATTTTGATAACTTTGTGGTTAAGACTTGTCAAGATAAAAGTTTTGCTAAAGTCGATTATTACACATTGGCGTATTGGGGTATCAAGTATAGTGAAGAAACTGGGTTTACTGTATCAATGAGCGAAACCAAGAGAAAACAAATAATTGAGTGGGGTGAACAAAAAAAACGTGCCGAAGAAGCTAGATTAGCTACGGTAATGATGGATAAAGCAAATATTTTTACTTACACTATAAACAAAATCAAAACATATGCAAACTTTAGTATTTAATACAACAACAAAAGAGGTTACTTTATTAGATGGGTCTACACGTAAATCTAATATTTTAGAATCGTTTACCAACGTATCAACCGTTAAAATTAACGAAGCGGGATTTTATGAAATCATGCAAAAAACAAGTGATGAAACAAACTCAGCAATCCCTGTTATGAGAGTTCCGATTTCAAACACGAATATGTTAATTGAAAAATAAAACATTATGGGAAGAATTTTAAAAAGAGTTCCACTTGATTTTAAGTGGTCAAAAGAACAAGTATGGAAAGGGTTTATAAACCCTTATCATAGTCAAAAATGTAAGGCGTGTGACCAAACAGGTCTTAATCCTGAGACAAAGAAAATCCAAGATGAATGGCACGCTTTCGACAATGCGGTTTACAGAGAAAATCCGTATAGGGGGAACGCTAGATATAATATAAACGCTCATAGTAATAACATCACTGAGAGCGAGATTGAGGCGTTGGTTAGAGCGGGTAGATTATCTGATTTATTGGATGCTTGGTATCACTTTAATGATGAGAAAAATGTTTGGGAGAAATGTGACACGTCAGTTCCTTATAAAGACAGGACTTGGGTAGAATGTGAACAACCAACATTCCCAACACCTGAAGAGGTTAACAAATGGAACATTACAGGAATGGGACACGACGCAATCAACCGTAGCATTTGTGTTGAAACCCGAGCAAAAGAACTTGGTGTTTACGGACACTGCGAATGTTGTAATGGTGATGGTGAGATTTGGTTCAGTGATGAAATCAAAGAACTTGCTGAGAATTGGGAAGGTTATGAACCACCTATGGGTGATGGTTATCAAATGTGGGAAAACACAAGTGAAGGTTCACCACAATCACCCGTGTTTGAAACCCTTGACGAACTTTGTGATTGGTGTACCGAGAATGCTAGTATATTCGGAACGAATAATTTTGTTTCAAAAGAGACGTGGTTGAAATGTTTGGGACATGATGAGGTTCTGATTGAGAATAATATACTCTTAAATTAAAAAAAAATGATGTTAAACATAGAATTGTCCGATATGTCGGACTTAATGAAAAGTATTTCAGAGTATGAATACTTGGCAAACACATTCCCACAACTAACTAGTGGTGATGATAGAGAAAGATTGGTTAAGTTCTGGAATGAGAAGGTCGTTAAGAGAGAAACCTCAACCCAAATGACCCAAGAAGAATATAGATATTGGAAAGAGATTAATTTCCATATGATTAAACAAACTTGGGGTAATACCTCAGGTGGTTGGCAAGGTATAGGTGGTTCAGCAATGACATCAGCGTACACCGTTATAATTGAGAATGATTGGTACGGTTTCGCTTGCATCTATTACAACGGTAAATTAGCTTACATCTGTGAGATGGATGAGAAGTATAACAATTACATGGGAAAAAATTACAGAGGGTTACCTGGTCATGGTGATTGTAGGGGTAAATTAACCGTACTTTATAAATCAAGATAATGGAATCTCACAACATATGGTTTAAAAGATGGTTTAACCCAACCCTCAGAAAACTATTCAAAGTTGAAATATGTTCAATCATAAGAGATGAAGAAGTTATTGGTTACGGAATTAGAAAATTATAATGGTTAAATATGGGGTATAGAAATTATTTGGGTTCTTTACCCAAGAGTGAGTATGATGTCATTAAAAATATGACATTAAAAGAGTTGTATGAATATAAGAATGAAGAATGGAGTGACGACCCATATGATATGCCAGGTCATGTTGGTGTGTACGATGTTGCGTATAATACACACTACGAACTCGGTAAGTATGTCGACACCTTCAACGAAGAGTTTTACAAACCGGTATTTCAGAACGAGGAAACCCAAAAACATTTCCAAGAGGAACACGACTTCTATATAGTCGAGAAAGAGTTTGTTGAAGAAATATTGAATTATTACACCAATAATATTAGGAGTTACTATAAAAAATTATTGAAACCATTTTTTAATGAACAGGGGGTAAGTCCTGGGTTTATGGTAAAGAAAGAGACACCCATAACTGAAGACGAAATGTCAGGTGTCTATGGATTAATTGAACATATTAGAAGTATGGGTTTAGAGTGGGGTGTTAACAATACGTTTAACGATGACGAAAGACCCTACAACCTAACAAGCTCCGACAAAAACTACATTACTAGTTGGAAATACGAATACGGAATCTTCAACTTAGTTTTCTTGTATCACAATTTTGATTGGGAAAATAATGTAATGATATATTATGGTTATTAAAAAATTTTACGTATCTTTGTGATATGGATGATTTTAAATTTTACGAAGTTGGTGGTTGCGTCAGAGACGAGATTCTTGGGTTGAAATCTAAGGACATTGACTACGTTGCGGTACCTAGTGACGGATTGTTGAAAGATGTTACTTCGGCACACGATATGTTTGGTATTCTTGAATCTTATCTTGAAGAAGAAGGGTTTGAATTATTTTTGGTAACACCTGATTGTTTTACCATCAGGGCAAAGTTCCCAAAAGGACACAAGTATCAGGGTGTTGCAGACTTCGTAATGGCTCGTAAAGAGGTTGGGTATGTTCCTGACACCCGACAACCTATTATTGTACCAGGAACCTTATATGATGATTTGGAACGTAGAGACTTCACATTGAACGCTCTTGCCAAAGATGAGAACGGAGAGATTATCGACTACTTTGAAGGTATGATGGCGTTGGAGAATAAAATACTTCTAACACCATTGGATTCAAAAGTCACTATGATGGACGACCCTTTGAGATTGTTAAGAGCTTTCAGGTTTTCAATCACCAAAGGTTTTACCATCTCACCAAGAATTTGGGAAACCTGTTTGATGGAGGGTATTGTTGAGAAACTTGATAAAGTTGTATCACAGGAAAGAATCCGTGATGAGGTATTCAAGATGATGAAACACGACACCTTGAAAACTTTGGAATTGTTTGAACGAATTAGAATTGTAAATCCTGATATCTTGAAAATTATGTTTGGTAAAGGTATTTGGTTAAAACCGACAAACGAACTTTGATATGAAGAATAAAATAAAAATTGACCCCGACAAAGTGATTAAGGTTGAACCACGTAAAGTTAAACCACTAACACCTACGTTTACTGGTTTTATGTATGGTTGGTTTTCACTATATTTGCTTTTGAAATTATTAGGAAAAATTTAAAATGGATAAATTAGACGCATACAAAAAATTACACGAGTCTTCATTTGAGACACGTATGAACGCTAATGATTTTTTTCATTATGCGTGCGCACAAATGGTAACCATTGTTGAAGAAGATATTGAATGGGTTGTGAAACATATTCAGGAGTTTGAAAGTGAGGGTGTTGACTCCGCAATGGCATACATCCAAAACCAAGAACCAATTAAACCATATGTCACCGATAAGTTTAACGAAGCGATTAAAGTATTGGTGGATAGAAAACAAGAAGTGATTGGTGACATTGATTGGGAGTTCCATCACTACAATGAAAATGGACCATATAGAAAAATTAATAAATACGAAGATGATTGATAATATAAACACTATAAAAGGACTTCTTAACTTTGAGAACGAGGGTGATTTCTATATGCTCTACGTCTTCAAACGTAAGAAAGACCAACCTGAGGGTGAACGAGATAATCACCAGTCTGTAAGAACTATTAAGACTTATTGTGTTAATAGTGTCGAGTATTTGGAAAAACGATACGATGAGATTAAACAACTTTGCGAGTTGTTCAAAGCTCGGGCGTACATCCATGTTCAGAAACAAAACCATAAAGATGTGTCATTGAATATGATGGTTGCTCTTGCTCAAAGAATACAGGACGGAAATCTTAAACAACAACACCTATTTGATTCTGTTGTTGGTCAATTAAAGACTTTGGAGAAACGTTGGATTATTGATGTTGACGATGTTTCTACCGACACTTTCGCCCACGATGATTACTACGTTTCAATGAGGAACTACATTAACGAACTACAGGTTGAAGCTAACAAGAGTACTGAGATGGTTTTTGTTAAAACCAAATCAGGATTTCATATCATCACTCAACCATTCAATTTACTCAAGTTCAAGGAGAAATACCCTGATACTGACGTACAAAAGAAAAACCCAACTCTACTTTATTTACCACATAGTTTATCAGATGAGAACGTTTAAATTCTATAAGACAGAGGTTGGTCGTTGGTATGTTGATTTACCTGAATGGGAAGGTAGTGTTGATGAGTTGGAGATGGTTGCAGGTGCTGACTTATTTCTTGATTTACTGTCGGAAAGTGAGCAAACGGTAAATGTTATACTTTCTACCGTCCCCTTTGAAGGCGCTGATGTATTAGAATTTAAAGAACTAGGTAGAATTGAAAGTTGGGAATTGGGTGAAGGTGCGTGGTATAAATTGTTAGAGTATAAAGGAATTGACTACGAATTAACTATGTGGTTATGTGATGTAACCAAATTTGTATTTGGAGAATTTCCAAAAAATATTTATTTTTGTAAAGTAAGCTAATTATTATGACTGAAGAGGAATACGAAGATTGGACTATGGTCCGATATAGAATGGACAATGAAGGTATTGATTATTGTTTCGAACACTATTCAAGTTTCGAAGAAATTAAAGATGAAGAATTTCATAAGTTAAGATTAGAACTCTTAGAAAGTATGAGAAAGATTCGTTATTATGTTGAACATAAAATAGAGAGTTACGATGAGTTCGGAGAAGGTGAAGAAACCAATTAAGGTTGAGATTTTAATTGACGATGTTTCAGAGTGGAGTCACTTTGAAATTGGTATGGAATTTCTTAAAAAACAATTAATGAATGACATCAAGTTTGAAATGACACAACTTGGTATTGGTGATTTTGAAATAAATATAACTGAAGAATGATGACAAACAATTTTATTAAACTAACATCTGATGATAAAGTTTTGATGTTAAACGCCATGTTTATTGAGGCAGTTGAAGAGATGGAAGGTGATACTTGTATTAGTATGTCTTTGAATAGTAATCGTATCTATCGGGTTGACGAAACCGTGGATGTGGTGATGAAGAAGATTGACGAGACAGGTACGTTTAAGACAATTCTTAAATAACAAAAAACCCCTATGTTAATTAGGGGTTTCGTTTTTTAATACTTTTGGTGGTAGAGGAGGGTCAATTAAGAACTTCTTATTTACCCAATCTCTTAACTCATTTTCAACAAAGAAGTCGGGAACTTCTTCATCATCAGGTTTAGAGTCTGCTAAGTCAGAAATATAGTTGGCAAACTTTAATTTGTATTTGTCGTCCATCATCGTCATTAAACCATCTGAGATAAAGAATATTCTTGACAATGGGTCTTCAATACTCAATTCACCTTCGGCTAAGTCAAACGACTTCATAATGACTTTACCCCACCATGTTTTATAACTTTCAGTTTCGGTTATAGTCGGTCTAATTATCTTATTCAATGCTCTAATAGATGAACCGATAAAACCTGCGATTGCTACCTGAGGGAAGAACCAAGGCATTAATCTAATCATCGCCTTAAATCCACCTTCACCAACACCTTTAAGTAATCTTTCTCTTTTTGCCGAATCAACAATGGCTCTTAACTGACCAAAGGTAATCTTACCTTGTGCTTGACAGAACTTCTCAGCTTTACAGATATTATCAACAGCTGTATGAGAAGGTTCAATATCTTCTAATAATTTAATAATTTGAGATTCTGTCAATACTAACTTCATACTTTATAAATACACGGATATTTATAAAATATTGATTTAATATGAGTAAAGCCGCAGCACAAAACGCATTAAACAGATTCAACTACGAAGGGTGGGAAGCCATCGAACCATTCTTTCAAAGTTTTGAAGCGTTTTATAATTTCTTAGTTAAAAATGGTTTGGATGAGGAATTGGACTTTAAGAGCATTCCTGATGAGTATGAGAACATGTATATGTCTGTGATGTTAAA
>ENA-OREM01000030-OREM01000030.1-marine-metagenome-genome-assembly--contig:-NODE-30-length-126789-cov-7.330071_pt1 | contig 126789 bp, 127 predicted proteins | sample MGYA00248623_ERZ508561 | MGnify/ENA primary metagenome ERZ508561 (study PRJEB26227, sample SAMN06264494) | marine metagenome | isolation source: Columbia River Estuary | place: USA:Columbia River...
TACTACCGTTAACACATACCTCACTAACCGTCGAAGTAATCGATGGAGCGGCACTCACAACAAACGTTTCTTGAACGGTACAGCCATTGCTATTAGTAAAAGTGATCGTAGTATTACCCGCCGTTAGTGGAGTTACAACACCTGCAGAACTAATGGTCGCAACGGCAGAGCTACTTGAATTCCATCCATTTGTTCCAAATGCAGTACCAGTAGCCGACAGCGTAACATTATTACCATCCGCGGTAGCGGTCAAGGAACCTGAAATAGTTGGCTTAGCGTAAACCGTAACAGAATATTCATCAGTACAACCATTGACTGTATATGTAATGTTTGTGGTACCCGAGCCGACTCCGGTAACAACTCCGGAGGAATTTACTGTTGCAATTCCATCGTCATCACTGTCCCATGTACCTCCATTAATATCAATAGATAAGCTAATATCTTCTCCCTCACAAACAGTGGTTGATCCTGATATGGTAGGGACTGGATTTACAGTAACTGTAATCTGATCTGTATTCGAACAATTATTCGAGTTTGAACCTGTAACAGTATACGTTGCGGTAGCGGTTGGTGTGAACAAGGAACCATTGGTAACACCATTATCCCAAGTGTATGAATTAGCTCCTCCACCTGAGAGGCTTATTTGGGTTCCTTCACATACTGAATAATCTGTTCCTGCATTAACAGCTGGTAATCCATTTACAGTAACATCATGGGTTTGTTCACAGCCGTTAACATCAGTGTAAGTAATGGTCGTAGTGCCACCAATTTTACCAGTAACAACTCCATTTGAACTTACTGAAGCGACTGCGGGATCACTTGATTCCCAAGGAGTCGAAGTAGAAGGACTGCCTGAACCAGTCAGGGTAATGGTCGCATCAACACACACAGTTGAACCACCAGATATTGTCGGTAATGGCAATACTGTTACCTGTACTTCGTCTGTTGCAATACATCCGTTTCCATCTACACCTACTACGGTATAAGTATTGGTAGATGTAGGAGAGAAGGCTACATTATTTTGAACGCTATTGTTCCAGCTAAAAGATGTTCCTGTTCCGACTGTGGCAGATAATGATACTGATGTGCCCGAACAAATAGATTGATCAGCTCCTGCACTTACAGTAGGTAAACCATGAACAGTAAAGTTTACTGAAACACTACAGTTATTCCCATCTGTATAAGTTACCGTTGTTGTCCCGTCCGATACGCCTGTGACAACGCCCGATGATGATATGGTCAACTTATCGGTATCTCCACTTACCCAAGTGCCTGATTCACCGCTACCAGTTAGGGTTCTTGTCAAGCCTTTACAGACAGATAACGTACCAGAAATAGTAGGTAGCGCATGAACAGTAATTATTGCAATGTTTGAATCAGTCGTGCTACCGCTCGTATATATTCTTGAACGACGGTAATATCTGGTTACTGAATTACTAGAAATACCAATTGAAGCACTTGTAGATCCGGAACCTGTGTATTTCGAAAACCCTGAACCCGATGAAACATTGCTCACATACCACTGATATGAGAGGTCGGCAGAAGTAGTAATACCATCTAATGTAATCCCAGACGCATCCCAACACTCCGACTTAGTCGTAGGTGTGCCATTACCGTCTGCAAAGGGTACAATAGTCTGACCGCTCGCCCAAAATGATAAGGCAAGAAAGAGCGTGGTTATATGTTTCCAGTTAAAATTCAAAAAAGTTTATCGCCAAATGCTTAATAATGAATAATGATTTCAACTCTTCGGTTTACTTCACGTGCTCCAGGAACCAATTTACCCGTACTGTCGCGTGGCTCAATCTTCGGGCGCATATCTGCAAATCCTATGGCGCGACTGTTTTCTTTTGGAATGCCTAACTCTGTCATTTTACGAACCACATTTGCGGAACGTGACGCAGATAACTCCCAGTTAGACGGGAATCTAAAAGAGCGAATAGGCACGTCATCAGTATGACCTTCAACATCCATAGTTAAATTATACGCGCCAACAATGTCTGTGAGTGTTGCTGTAATTTCTTCAACAATAGAACGGCCTTTTCTACTCAAAGTAGCTGAACCTGAACCAAATAAATCATTACTTCCTAGGGTAATGTTAATGCCTCGCTTCATCAATTCCACTTCGACATCAGGATCATCGTCTTCTGGGTTGTCGTAAATACTGTCAAGCCTGCTCGCTAGCATACCTATTGGCGTTTGAGTTTCAGTATTGGTCACATCACTTTTAAATCCATTTTTCATGTCTTCAAAAAGCGCAACATTTACATCAGAAACTGAGAAAAAAATAACGAAGAAACACATCAATAGCGTGATCATATCGCCATAAGTAGCTAGCCAAGCGTCTCCGCCGCCTTCCTCATCAGGAAATCTATTTCTTTTAGTTGCCATAATTAATGTCTTTACTCGTCTCCTCCTTTACCAATGATGGAGTACAATGAATCCTTGATCATAAGTTCAGACTTACCCTCCTTAATAAGAATAATTCCTTCAATTGTTACGGACTCCCTGGTTTCCACAATACCCATATTATGCTTGATTTTCTTTGCCATTGGAGCAAATACTAAGTTGGCGAAAGCTACACCGTAAAGGGTCGTTAAAAGCGCAAGAGATAAACCGACCCCAACAGAACTGGGGTCACTCAAATCCTTGAGCATCATGATTAGACCTAGAATGGTCCCGAACATACCAAAAGCAGGAGCGGTTGAGGCCATCATAGTTAGTACATCGGATTTTTGATGCTCGGTGGTTAATCGCTTATCCAAATACAATTCAGCCATATCTCGCATTTCGCGAGTAGAGTAGTTCGTACTTACTAAATCGAACATGTAGCGTGTAGTTGTATCTGAGGTTTTAGACTTTACCCTTTCAACAAAACCATTTTTATCTGCAGCATATTCCGAACGGAATTCAAGAATTGTCGCAATCTGTTCTTCTACCATATCTGATTTACCCTCATAGTGTGAAAACACATGACGTAAAGTTGCAACAGCGTTTAATACCGCTGGCGTCGGATACATAATGAACAAACCTGTCATTACACCCCCAAGTACAACAAATAGCGATGGAAAGTCTAAAAATGGGATTTTCAAGAACTCTGGTATTGCCTCGCTAAAACCAATTGCCCCTACTGTATCCAGCGATCCAATCATCAAGACGGAAAAAGAGAGTAAATAGCTGATAAGTGTAAAAATTGAAAACTTCATGATTCTATTATTTTAAATAATTCCAATAATAATTTGCCGTGGCCGTGTCCCCGGATAAGTAATAAAGAGAGCCTTTTAAATCGTAAAATGGTTGGATTTCGAACAATTCAATAGCTTTATTAATCTCTTCATTAGCCGTATTTAAGTCGTCTTCCATAATTGCCTTTTGAGCAGCAATGTAGAATCCAAAGCCTAGCGTAACATCTTTCTTTGAAATCACATCTGAATTCCCATTTAATGCTTTTGACTTGCTGCCCTGCATGACTATGTCTAAATAAGGGTCGTCTATATTGTAATAGACCGTCCCTTTAGAAGCGCCATTTTCATACGCAATTTTAATCGGGTCGTTTAAATTTGAATGATAAAAATCCCTCGAGTTGCTACCTCTAGTTGCACTAGGGTTGTTTGAGGGCTCTACGTACTCCAGAGGTACGCAAGATCCTATGGAAAGAAGGACTATAAGGAAATATGCGCGCCGTAGCATAGTGCAGAAGTATTTAGGGTTATACCTTCGGAAAACTGAAGTGTTGATCTAGTAATTGGGCCGAAAAATTTCATTCCGGCGAATATTGAAAGTGCAGGCGTTAAATGAACCTCCACTCTAGTTTCTGTTGCTAAATGTGTGTCAACAAATGTTGGCTTCCCAATAACTCCGATTTGCTTAACGCTTAGCCAATAGTCTGACATGGAATTCTTTTTCGGCCAAACGCTTGCAAAAACTGAAGCGCCAATTTCAAAAAAAGGAACATTCATTGAATTAAGACCAACTATCGTGTCTTTAAAACCATTTGGCAAGAATAAACTAGAGCCCCCAAACACAAATCCTGCTCCCCACACATGGTTGTAGCTTTGGTTTATCTCAATTTGTATGGATTGATAGCCTGAAAAATCATCGTATGGTCCTACGAGTGATGTAGAGGAATTCGTGCTGTAATCCCTGTAAACAGTGGACGAAAAGGGCTGCGAAGCTTGGAATGAAATATTTAAATGCGTTTTTGTTCTATCCTCCCGATAATTAGGGTCTGAATAGAACTTTTTCGCCCACTTCACTAAAAGCGTTGAGGCTTCTACCATGTACACATTCAGCACAAGTAGGTCATTATCTTCATTCCATTGTATGGTACTCGCAATGAAGTGATCAATCCCATACGAAGACATTGTGTCAAGAACCGAACGCATGCTTGAGTGTTGTGCTCTTAAATAAGAGGTGTGCTCAATTCTAAATAATGAGTCAGAAGAATAAACCTTTCTTATTACGTGGTCTCTCAAGAAAGGCTGGTACACTAGATTAAATTTCGATGATCTAACCGAACTTGTTAGTCCATCATAAACCCTTTCAGAGATATAGCTATTAATGTTTATGTTGTATTCTGGCTGAAGCACATAAATTCTATTACCCGGCACAATGACCTGAGAAAAGTCTTTACTAAACTCTTCAACAAGTCGGTCAATTGCACGATCCGCTCCAAAGCTATTTTGCCCCCACGAAAGTAGAGGCATAAATACTAAGACTATATGTATAAACCGGTTAAACAAACAATCTAACTTTATTTAAAATCCGTTTTCGTGATGCCGCGCGTTCTTTGTTTGAAATAGTATTTCCCGCATCTAATTCCGAACGGATCATTTCCCGCTCTCTTGGTGGTCTCGCTTTGAGAAGAGCTTCAATGGTTTCATTATCAGAACCAAATAATGCATTGAGTATATCCTGAGTCTCAATATCCATTAATGCATTCTGGATGATTTGCACATCGAGCTTGTGAATATTAAAGAAGCCAATAAATTTTTGCTCAACAATCTGACCTTTATCTAAATCATTCTGAAGCATCGTTTCTAAAAGCTCTCGCTGCTTATTTTCCTCAAGCTCGTCCAAGGTGCTAACTATAGCTCCAATTCCGTCAATATCTATGTTATATAGCCCGGCCATATCTTTCGCTTTCTTAGCATAGCGTTGGCCTATTTCCTTAATCACGCTAAGTGGTAAGCGAGACATATCTGTTAATTTCAAAAGAATTTCAGATCGCTGTATGGTATCCAATAAGTCCATTACTTTAAGCTTTCTTTCGTCTGGCAACTGAGCGAAGAGCACACTTGCCAACTCAGGCTTGTCGTTTTCAATAAGCTTAAAGATTTGAACGTCGTTGAGCTGCTCCACGAAACCAAATACTTTGTGATCCGGTGTTTTCTCAATAGAATTTTTTTCATTCGCAATGGCGCGAACAGTGTTGTTAAACGTTAATAAAAACTTATCCTTAGTATCCGGATCAATTTTTTCTTCAATGTCTTCATCAACCTTATTTAATAGCGTTAAATATGTGCTATAGGACATGTGAGGCTTTAATCTTGACACGAGATCAGGAAACGGTTTGGCAAGCGTAGAGAACACAATCATTGCATCTTCTTGGCCCGTCTCAATAATGTTCTCCATGAAAGTGGAAACCGATTCTGGGTTTTCAACGAGAAGCTTTTTAAATTCATTGACCTTTAAACTCACCGGTGCCTTATCCATAGCAGATAATGACATTTTCCTAAAGCTGCTATTATCAATTATAAGCTCTTCGTCTTCATCTTCTCCTTTTCCTCTTCTTCCACGGATAATTAAGAAAATGGTTAACCCCAAGACTACCACCAGTATTAACCAAATCCACCACTGCTTAAGGAAATAAGACATGCCTGTCTCCTCAACGCTTTCCTCATTTGGAGCCGGCGCATATATAATTTCTTGATTATTAGCCTTTACCTTCTTTTTTGGTTTATTTACTTCCGCATAAGGAAACTCCCAAATCTTTACCGTTACCTTATCTTTTACTAAATCTAAATCCAAAGTGTTGTACATCAAGCGCTCAAAAAACGCTATATCACCCGACACGCCTGTCGTATCTATTTCTAGTCTAACTGCGAACCGTTCATCGACCAATTCAATAGTTTCACGTGTTTCACTTTTAGCATCCACTAATACCCCTGGCAGACTTACGTCGTCAGATGTATATTCAGTAATCTCATAAATTTCGTCCTTAATTACCGAGATGTTGAATTGATCATTTGGAACGAATTCACTCAAAGCCCGCGTCAAAATACTTTTCTCTCGTGGGGCACTATTTGTAACCGTCTTCTTAGATTTCTTTGGAGGTGTTGTTTGACGACCTTGGCGGGTTGGAAGAGATCCAACGGACTGAGGCTTCCCGCCAGAATTTCGCCCCAATAAATCTAAGACTGGCGGACGCTTTGTGTTTTTAGAGATGGTATCTGTCGTTTGACCGTTAGCAATAGGAATTGCTAATAGCGCCAAAAGGACTATGTATATCTTGACTTTCATCTTGTTAAAGTTGATGTATGTTTAACTAAATAGTTTGTTTCGTCCGATTCCGCTCGTAAAACAATAGAATCTTCAAAAAATCTGATTTTTCCCGAAAACGGTGATACGTTAATATTGATCTTATTTTCAAAAAGTTCTCCCTCTCTGACCCAATAACCTTTGTCATTACCAATATCGAATTGGCCATTAAAAAGATCTGTCACGTCGAGGTATATTTCTACGGTATCCGAAATTGTATCTTGATAAAGCTTATCAATGGTGTATATCGAATCGATGCCGTAATACCTCCCGGAAAAAGCATGTGGCGGAACAGCTGTTTCGCAAGAAACAAATCCAACAGCCAAGATTGTGGCTACTATGATTGAGTAATTTACTTGCACGCGTTGATTAGATTACTAACGTTAGTTATTTCTAGAATTCCCCGATTAACCTCGCCCTCTAAAAGTACTCGTGTGCTTACCAAAAACCCATAAGGATCAATACTATCGGTTTGAAGTTCAACCAAAATAGACCATTCGTTCAATGCGTTTTGACGAACTCTTATATCCTTCACCAAGTTCTCTGAACCACAAGCAAAGTCAATTACTTCCTCAACTTGTTCCATTATTTCTTGCTGAGATAAAAGATCTGAAGGCGCCTCCTCTGGCGCAGGTGAGATACTATTGATTCGTTCCTCTAACAGCTGTATATACTCGTCTCTATAGGTCCTGTCTGTTTGACAGCCATAAGCGAGCAGGATTAGAGTGGCAAATATGCCAATCATGCCGACGATTAAGCGAGTAGTCATTTATTCATTTTTGGTAACCTCAAATAAAGGGCTATTTGGAGTTATACACAAGTTATTAACGCCTAAAGGTCAAGCTTAAATTGACTTATGAGTTTTTATACTTATATGGGTTTCTCACTGGGCTCTACGTAAAAGCCTGTAAATCAATGAACATTGAATTTACCTAACGTCTAATCTCCAAACCAAGTTCGACAAGATTGATGCCCACGTTATTGATAAAAGGGCCGCATATAGCGGCCCTTAATACTTAAGAATGGCCCGGTTGCTTAATCATTCGTTTAACAGAATAACGGGAACACGTCTAAAGCGTAGTGAACATAGGTAACGGGGGTTGCACGGGCCGTTTCAAATTGTCCCATTTTGTCGTTCAGACTGCTTTGTCTTGTCAATGTCTTGCCAAAAGCACTACGAATATTAATTGGTATACACTATTAGGCTACATACAACCCGCAGTATTAGGTTCTTTAGACGAGCACTGCCACCTTTGAAGTCTATTCAAAAGCGGCACACAAGAAATATAGTTTCCACAGAAAAAAAACAATAGTAGGTATTGTAGAACCTATGAAGTTGCCGTATTATTGCAGCCCGATTCGAAAGAAGACGGATATAAATTCCTCCTTAGCTCAGTTGGTTAGAGCATCTGACTGTTAATCAGAGGGTCCTTGGTTCGAGCCCAAGAGGAGGAGCAACAGAAAAGCACTTGTTAGTAATGGCAGGTGCTTTTTTTTGTTCTGTACGGTTTAGCACCCGCGAGGCCAGAAAATTGGCTTGCGTTTTACCGCCTCTCTTTCATCACTTAAGCTTGAAAGACAATCCCGCACGTAAAATTGGTCCGCTACTCAACTGTTCTCCTAAAGAATAGCCAGCTGTTTTGTAGCCCGCTTGTATTGTTGCTCCGAGCAGTGAATACGATCCGTAATCCGTTAAAAAATCATAATTCGCAGTAACGTTAAATAAGCCTCCAAACCCGCTGTTTCTAACCAAAGCTTCGTCAGAGTAAAAGTCAATTTGCGGTTGATCCCAAAACTCTGTTACAACGTTCAAAGACAATCGGTCTGTTGGCTTGAGGTTCCAAGAGCGGGCGCCTATCCTCCACGAAGAATCAAATGTTCCATCACCGTGACTAAAGGAGGTTTGGTATAACTGTTTTCCTTTTTTGAAATAGCTCTGGTATACCAGTTCAGGCCCATAGGGGGTGTATTCAAATCTGAACCGAGGAAGAAGGCCAACCTCTTCAGTGATTGGAATGAACTTTACGTTAGTCGAGCGTTTCCCGTAGAATAAGTAGTCATAAAAGAGCGACTTAAACGCATAAAAATTTATGGGATCCGCCAATAATGCAAACAATGAGATTGTCCGCATGCGTGATTGTGTTAGACTTTCTCTCTGAAAATAAAATTCGTTAATGTTGCGACGATACGTATTTGGATCACTGAATTCATTTTTTACGAAAGCGGTATATCCTGGCATATCATTATTCCCGTATAGGTAGGCCGCCGCAAAATTATAATTTAGGCTTCCGTCAAGTAAGAAATTCTTGCGCATGATGTCTGACACGACCATATTTGCCTCCGAACCTCCCAAGGTCATAAGGAGTCGCTCTTGATTCGTAGCGTCCTCCAGCCCTTCAAAGCGTATAAACGAAAATCCATTATTGGAAAAAGGCGGGGGTGGGTTATAGGTGATTCCTATTATATTTCCTCCTGCTTGAAGCGCACGGTATCCATGACCAAACCGTTCGTGATTCATCGTCATAATGTAATCTGACAACCTATAGTTTATCAGTAATAGTTTCGAAAATCGGTACGCCGTATTTATCAGTTGACTACCGCTTCCCTCTTTCTTTATTTTTGTTGGGAACAGGAGTGTGTCTACGAATTCGATGGCATGAAAACATGCGTTGATGTTTTCGCCAGAATAAAATTGACCTTTTTGAGACTCACAAGTGCAGGTATAACGGGACTGGGCCTTGCATAGGAAACAACTGATAATGATCATCAAAAATGCCGCCCTTGTTTTATTCATCTTCAGGTTTTTAGAATACATTCGAAGATATGACTATTAAACTATTGTTAGCGGCCCTCCTTTTCGCATTCACCTTAACCAATTGTACCCGTGAAGATTGTCAAGATTGGTATGAAGGTGACGATTGTAGTATTCAGGAAAGAGATAAATTTTACGGTGTCTATGTGGGTGTCTTTAAGACTTACGACCTCCAGGGAAATCTTGTTTCGGAAGGACCTATTGATCTAGCGATTGAACAAGGCTCCGAGATTAATGAACTGCGCTTAACGAATCAACCGGATTGCGTTTTTGTTTTGATGAACCCCGGGGAAACGGAGTTTTCTATACCCGATTATAATGGAGGCACGAGTGGCACTGTTAATGGAGAAGGCGGTTTTAATGGTAAAACGATTTTCTTTCTCCTTGAAAATGCAGTCGGCTTTTCGGAATTTTTTGGGTCGAAATAGTCGCGAACGTTTGGCTTTAGCATACGCTTAAAATGATAAGAAATAATCTAAACACGAGATTATGTAAGCTTCTTCGATTCATCACCAAAAGGTATCTTAGCCTCAAATGCGTATCCCCTATTCTTTCATAACCCTTCTGTTTCCAGCTATCTTAGTAGCTCAGGTTTTCGCGCATCCGGAAAACAACGAAGCCTTCTTACAAACAGAGGTGGCAGAAATACACATTACGGTATCACCGAACCACCTGAACACTTTGTTGGGCGACAGCCTCTTTAGTAACCACCACTTCCCTGGTGTGTTCCGCTATGAAAGCTCCTCCTTTTCAGATACCCTTCAAAATGTAGGTTTTCGTGTCAGGGGCAACACCTCTCGCAATGCTAAAAAGAAAGGCTTTAAAATCTCTTTTAATGAATATACCGCCGGCCTGAAATTTAAAGGACTCGAAAAGATGAACCTGATCGGGCAACACAACGACCCTTCTTTATTGCGGTATTGGAGCAGCCTTTACTTGCTCAACAGACACGGTCTTGTCGCCTCTAGAACCAGCTTTGTCAAACTCTTTATTAATGGTGACTACCGCGGTGTTTACCTTAACGTCGAACACATCGATGATGAATTTCTTCAAAAACGATTTATAGATGATGATCATGGGAATTTATACAAAGCCAGCTGGGGCGCCGATCTAAATTACTGGGGAACGAATCCAAATAATTACTCAGGCGTTTACGAACTGAAAACCAACAAAGATTCAAACGATTACGGTGCATTCATCTCGTTTTTAGACTCCCTCAACAACCTCAGCGATGACGATTTCCCGTGTTACATGGAGCGCAATTTTGAGGTCAATCATTACCTCAAGACATTAGCTGTTGAATTGATCATAGGGCATTGGGACGGCCACGCGTACAATAAAAACAACTTCTATCTCTACCGGCAGCCTTCCAATGGCAAATTCGTCTTTATCGAATATGATCTGGACAATACTTTCGGAATAGATTGGTTTGGCATAGATTGGGCCAATAGAGACCTTAACGAATGGCACGAGACGAACCGTCCACTGGTTGAACGGCTTCTAGAAATCCCTTATTACAAAGATGTGTTTAACGCGCATTTGGACACCGTCCTCACCGATCTGGATACCTCAAATTGGTATTCAATTTTAGAATCAAAACAGAACTTGATCAAAAGCGCCGTGCAGTCCGACACCTATTACCGCAAAGACTATGGATTTCAATATTCCGATTTCTTAGATGCTCTTGACGATAATTACGGAGCTCATGTAAAGAAAGGGGTTGCCGAATACCTGGGCGACCGAATCACTAGCGGGCTGAGCCAGGTAGACTGGATAGGGACCCTAGAACCTCCATGCGATGAATTGCCTATTGAACCGGAGCGTAAAATCATTAAGATTGTGGACTTTATTGGCCGTGAAACTCACTTTAGAACAGACATTCCATTGATCATAATGTACGATGACGGAACCGTCGAAAAAGTGATGGTTTGGGGATTGTAGTATGCCAAATCGCAAGCAACCTCTAAAGCCGCAATTTTGGTAAAGTCCAGACAAAAATCTTATCTTAATTCTTTATAAAAAACTCAACATGTGGGGAGCAAATAAGTGGACCGATTCCATGTTTAAGAAATACTGGTGGGTAGCTCTGCTCTTGGTACTTGCGTTCTTCGTTGCACGCGCCGCACTCTAACATCAAATCCTTATAAAAAATACCCGTCTGCTACTGCCATTGCCAGGAACGCGGCAAAGAGCCCATAATTATCCGAAAAGGAGACGTGCTTAAATACGACGCTATAACGGCCCAATTGAAGCCAAAATAATTAGCCCCAAGCATCCAAAGTTGGTGTACATTCGCCCCGTTTTAAAATTCACAAACATGTATTCGGTTATCGCGCTTCAAGTCGCTAAAAGTCTAAATATCAGACGTTGTAAACAGCAGCTCGCCCTGCCCATTTGCTATTCAGATTCTGACGAACTTTTCCTTTCCAACGGACCAAAAAAGTACTTGTACCTCTTTCAATATGGCGTCATCGCGTTCTTCAACCATACGCCCAGCGAAATCAATACAATTCTCGCCGCATTAGAAATAGGCACTTCTTATTCCGTTGACACCGATCTGCTTGAAACCATTACCGTGGAAATAAAAGCCGGTGCGCAACAAGTCACCTTCGATCGCGTCATCTTGCCCGATTTCGAAGAAGAAGCCCTCCGCCTCGTGTTGCTCAACACCTCACAATCCGTCGCCCTAGATCGCTACCTGGAAATTACGGACGGCTTGTTAGAGGAAACCAACATCTACACCCAGTCCCTTGAAACTACCGGCCGATTAAACATTTCTGGGAAAAACCTCAAAAAGTTCATAGGACGCGTACTCAACATCAAAAACCAGATTTCCGAAAACCTCTACATTTTTGACTCGCCGGAGGTCACTTGGGAAAATGAGTCATTAAACAAACTCAATGTCGCGCTAAAGCAAACCTTTGACCTCAAAGACCGCTACCGCTACATCTATGAGCGCACCGCCATCATCAAAGAAGACCTCGAACTCTTCAAAGATATCATGGACCACCGCGAAAGCAGTAAACTGGAATGGATCATCATCGCACTCATCCTCCTTGAGGTGGTCGATTTATTCGTATTCCGACTATTCTAACTTTCCCTCTAAAGACTCTAGTCTTACATTATTTGCATCCCGTACGCCTCTCTATTGTTACCAGTAGGCGATCTTCTTCCTAATAGAAATGTCAACATTTACATTGACAGAATAGCCATCGTTAAGATTATCCGTACATTTTCACCATGAAACACTGGATCTCTCTCGCACTAAGCCTTGCTATCGCACCCCTTTACAGCCAATCACTTGTTGTTTTAGGCACGCTTCAAGATGCCGGTTCCCCTCAGCTGCTGTGCGAAAAATCCTGCTGTGCTACGCCCAAAGCAAACGACTATGTCGCATGCCTAGGCGTCTACGATTCCACACTAGCCGTACTATTTGATGCCACACCAGATATTGTGCCGCAGCTCGGAGAACTCCTAGAAAGGTCCGGATCAAAAAAGTACGCCGTCTTTTTAACCCATGCCCACATGGGACACTATACGGGACTCGCCCACTTTGGTCGCGAAGCTGCAAACACGAGCAAAGTCCCGGTCTATGCGATGCCAAAAATGATTGATTTCCTCGCAAAGAACGGCCCCTGGAACCAACTCTTAAAGCTCCAAAACATAACCCTCAATGGCTTAGAAGACAGAGTACCACGAACACTCAAGAACGGCCTGATTATAGAACCTTTTTTAGTTCCCCACCGCGATGAATTTTCCGAAACGGTAGGCTACTATATCAAACGCAAAGGAGGAAAGGTTGCCCTTTATATTCCTGACATTGACAAATGGGAAGAGTGGGAGGAGAACATCATCGCCGTCATCCCGAACGTAGACTATGCTTTTCTAGATGGCACCTTTTTCGCCGACGGTGAAGTGCCAAGACCTATGGCGGAAGTTCCTCACCCGTTTATAACGGAATCGGCCAAGCTTTTCTCTTATCTACCCAGGGAGGAGCGTGAGAAGATTTACTTCATTCACCTGAATCACTCAAACCCTGCACGTAATGCGGGATTTGAAGGGCGCAAAGCGCTAGAAGCCGAAGGGATGCATTTCGCTGAATTTGGCCAGGAATTCTCTTTGTAACTGCCTGATAATTCACTTTGAGCTTCCTTAAACGCTATAGGTAGCTAAGCCACCAATGGTGTTTATGTGTAGCCTTGTAAGTGCCGTACCGCTTAGAGACTGGGTATAATACAGCAACGGTCACCACCCAAACTATATAGACGCCTAAAAGCGATGTTCCGTATCCTTTCAATGAATCTGACATGGTGACCCAGTTATCTAGGACAAAGACACGCCAGCCGTGACCAGTCACATATGCGTAAGCCATAGCGAGTAGGTGAATCAAAAATATGTGCGCTAGGTAATACGCAAACGGCACCTTGCCAAAGACCCGACAAAACTCTTTTACACGATTCATGGAACCCTCAAGCTTCGAGAGTATAATGAAAGCAGGGCCTAGCGTCATACATACGTAGGCAAAAGAGGGTGGATATTTTAAAGGATTGAAAAACGATATTAACGTCCCTGAAATATCGTCATAGTATTCCCATGGGTTTGCGTTTCCATAGCCGTTGTTGAATCGGATTATAAAAAATAACACACTCAATATAATACCGGCGCGAAAGAGCACTTTTTTCCGGAGTTCGCTATCAAAAGTGGTGTTATAAAGACTTCCAAGAGCTACCCCTAAGAACATGACACCAACCCAGGGTAAAAGGGGATAACCCAATAAAAATCTATGGCCTTCATAAACTGCAACGTCAAAAGATCGGTGAAGTATTGCCCACCAAAACTCTTGAATAGCTATGCCGTCTAACATGTTGTGGAACGCAATAATAACTAAACCTAAAAGCGCTTGATAAATGGGCTTAACGCTCAATATTAATGGAACAACAAGCATACTGAGTCCGATCGCCCAAACCACGCCTAAAAGCATGAATGACAGCGCGGGATTAAACGTCCAACAAAGATTAACTAATACGACATCAGCAAACATCAACCACAAGCCTCGCTTTATAAGAAATCCCCTAGTAAAGGCTGTACCTTTCTTAACGTGAACCAAAGCAATAGAAGCACCTGAAAGTAAAACAAAGATGGGTGCGCAATAATGGGTGATAAATCGTGTAAAGAAAATAGCACCGTTACTCTGTAGCGGATCGCCTGGATCAAACAGAAAGGCGTCTGCGTGAAAATAGTCGCGGACGTGATCTAGGGCCATTATAATCATAATAGCTCCCTTTAAAACATCTAAAGAATGTATTCTGTGTGTTTGATCGGTACTCATTTGTAGCGGTTTATTGCCGCAAAATAGCTCTTCTAGGGTAACTTAGAGCCTTTCACTCTATATGGATATGCTGAGCTACTGGGAAAAATCTTCTTTCATTCACCACGGTCTAATAGTCGTTGGTGGCGGTATTGTTGGGTTAAGTACAGCGTTGCACTATCAATTAGCTCACCCAAAAAAGAAAGTTGTAGTTATCGAACGCGGGCTATTCCCGAGCGGCGCCAGTACAAAAAATGCCGGATTCGTTTGCTTTGGATCCATATCAGAATTGGCCGAAAATGCACGAACCGATTCCCAAGACGAACTGCTTTCCCTTGTTGAAAAACGTTACAAAGGCGGCCTTGAATTACGGCAATTACTAGGCGATAAGCGCATCGACTACCGCCTCGTGGGCGGCTACGAACTGGATTTCCAAGGGGACCTGCACGAACGTATTTTCACATTCAACGACTGGCTCAGACCACTGTTTAAACGCCCCGTATTCTCTGATGCACGCGACAATATTCCGGCCTTTAGCTTCGAACAAACCATAGTAAAAGGACTGGTTAAAAACCAATTTGAAGGTAGCATCGACACCGGAAAAATGATGGATGCATTTGCCCGAAAAGCGCGAGAAGCTGGGGTACAGTTCTATACCCAAACAGACGTTCTTCATTACGTGGAACAAGCGAATGGTGTTGAAGTCGCGGTCTCAACTGCCGAAGGTACGCTCCAACTTATGGCGGACCAATTGGCCTTGTGCACGAATGCATTCACAAAAGCACTCCTACCAGAAGCAGACCTTGTGCCCGGTAGAGGCATGGTTATCGTCACAAAACCGCTGAAGTGGGCGCCGCCGCGCGGAACCTTTCACTACCACAGCGGGTACAATTATTTCCGAAACGCGGGCAACCGCATCCTCCTCGGCGGCGCCCGCCACCTTGATCTTAAAGGGGAAGCCACGACACAAGAAGGAATAAACAGCCGCCTGGAAAGCCAGCTTAAAGAAGATCTCAAAAGCTTCATTGCTCCTGAGCGTCCACTTGAGGTCGACTATGCTTGGTCTGGAATAATGGCCTTTGGGGAAGGAAAATCACCCCTGCTTTTGCACCCGTCGCCGCGCGTGCATGCCGCTGTTCGTTTGGGTGGAATGGGTGTTGCCTTAGGTACAGGTCTGGGTAAAGAATTGGCCCTGCACCTCGGCGCTACAATGTCTTAAGAAAATCAATAATCCCGTTAAAGTAGGTGTCCGCATCATCGTACATCGTCATGTGACCTCCCTCTGAGCAATATAAAAAGGTTCCGTTTTGAACCGAATCTGCAATGGCACGCATTGCTTCTGGATCCATGGTGTCGTACTGCGCGCCTATACTGAGCGTAGGTACTTCAATACTATGTAGATCGGCGGTTCTGTCCCAGTTTTTAAGGGTCGCGTCGCCAACCATACCAAACTCACTAGGGCCTTGAAGTTTTAAATACAAGGGGTAATTCAACTTTGAAAAACTTCTATTTACAGGCTCTGGCCATTCCGCTAACGGACGACGTAAAACATGCTCCGGATAGTAGTGCTCTTCAATCAATCCTAAGTAACGAGGGTTGGTGTAGTCTCCCGCCGCTTCAAAGGCTTGAAGCTCTTCTAGCACCTCAGCTGGTAACTGGGGTCCCAATACCTCTTGGGCATATTTCATGTATTCGGGTGCAGAGGCCACCATGTTTGAAATCACCAAGCCTTTTAAGTTTTCTTGGTACTTCAACGCGTATTCCATTCCTAAAATTCCACCCCAGGAGTGCCCCAACAACACAAAGTTTGACGCATCCAAACCTAAAGCTAAACGAACCTGCTCAACTTCGTCAACGAACCGGTCAAGGTCCCAAAGACGCTCGTCTTCAGGGTTATCGCTATTACCCGATCCTAACTGATCATAGTAATAATATTCAACCTCAGAGTTTGGAAAGTAACTGTCTGCCGATTCAAAATATTCGTGTGTTGCACCCGGCCCTCCGTGCAGCAACAACACTTTCAAATCAGGGTTATTCCCTACTCTTTTCGTCCAAACTTTAAAGGTGCCTAGCTCCGTTTCGACGGGAATCACCTTAACTCCTCCAGTCCATTTATCATCGCGCTGGGAGTAGTTCAAATAGTTGGATTCTTCGACGTTTACCGGTGCTTCAGGCGCCGAACAGGCGGCTAAAATCAATCCTACGGCTACTGCTGTTAATCTTCTCATGTTTCGTTGTTGTATAAGTTGTCCATTAAAGTACTAACTTTCTGGGATTCAACGCAATCGCCATGGAAACAAAACGCAATCGGTACGGAGCACTCGATGTTTTTCGGGGCATGGCTATCGTTTTTATGATCATTGTGAATTCCCCTGGCAGCTGGTCGTACGTATTCCGCCCACTCCAACACGCTGCGTGGCACGGCTTCACACCGACAGATTTGGTTTTTCCTTCCTTTCTTTTTGCTGTTGGCGCCGCTTTAAGTTTTTCCATGAATAAATGGGCAAATTGGTCCAATACTGAGGTCTTAGCGAAAATTCTCAAACGCACAGTCCTGCTCTTTTTGATAGGCTACTTGATGTATTGGTTCCCTTTTTTCCGGCTTGGGCAAGATTGGAGCATTAGCGCATTCCCTATCGCGGAGACCCGCATATTCGGTGTACTTCAACGCATAGCGCTGGCCTATGGTCTTACCGCTGTTTTACTGCATTTCTTAGGCGCTAAGCAGACCTATCTGGTTAGCGCTATGCTTCTCGTGGTATATTGGGCGGTACTGATGCATTTCGGCGCTGACGGGTCGAATTACCTATCCCTCGAGGGCAACGCCGTTCGCGCTTTAGACCTCCATCTTTTTGGGGCCGCGCACCTCTACTCTGGAGAGGGGATCCCCTTTGATCCTGAGGGGCTGTTGAGCACTTTGACCTGCATTGCAAATGTGGCGGCCGGTCACGCCACTGGTGTTTATCTGCAGCGGGATAAAAATGAAAAAAACAAACGCATCGATCTTATGCTTCTGGGCGCTACGTTATTTTTCGTGGCGTGCGTATGGAGCCTCGCTTTTCCCGTCAATAAAAAACTATGGACCTCGTCATTCGCCCTACTAACCATAAGTTTCGACCTTATGATTCTGGGTATATTACTGGCATTCCTTCCTAAAGGAAAACGCCTTCCGCGGTGGGGCCAATTCTTTGCAACCGCAGGGAAAAATCCTTTGGCAATCTACTTACTCAGTCAGCTTCTATTGACTGCTTTATTCATCCTTCCAGTAGGCAATACCAGCGTATGGGAAATCATTTACAATAGTGCTTTTGTTTGGATGGGAGCACACCTAGGGTCCTTAACAATGGCGCTAGTATATGCGCTATTCTGTTGGAGCGTAGGCTACTTAATGGAGAGAAAAAAAGTGTACTGGAACGTCTAGAACCTTATCCCGGACTGCAAAACATGAGCATGCAAACCGGCATTGGTCAGGTCGCGTTGGAAGAAATAACCGAAGGATAGTTTCTTACCTGCAATCTTATCTCCTGTGCTTACGCCCAATCGCAAGGATCGGTCAAAATCTGGATCGCCAGAAGCTAAATATTCCACACCAAAGGTTGGGTCCCAAGAAAAGTTTTTGATGGGGAGATCGAACTCACCGCGAATACGCGCAGTAAATTTATTGTTTCCAGACCCTGTGAGCACCTGGCGTTGTTGGACTGCATAGCGAATATGTGCTTTCCCCACGGGAAGGTTAATGTGTTGTTCGGCGCTGAACTGGACGCGCGCACGCTGAAAGTTGCCTTGTATACCGCCTTTTCTATCAAAGACCACATAGTGACGTAGTTCTGTCCCGATATCCCATTTCTTGTTGACCGATTTCTTGAAATCCAACTCTGTCAACCATTGGTCGTTGCTCATACCAAAACCCGATCTGTATTGGCCACTTGTCGATAGAGACCACGCCTCACTTAGCGACGATTTATGACCCAGTTTTAACCAGGCATTTGTCTCTATTGTACTCTGACCAAAAGCGAACTGGGCAACAAGCAGTGCCAAACAAATCCAGCTATTTTTCATAGTACACTTGAATTTGTGCAGTACCCAAAGCATAATCAACCTTAGAAATATGTACGCGAACAACCTGCACTTGCATTTGCGCCGCAAGCGTTGCAATTCTGGCGTCAAAAACCGCCTGATCCAGCTCCGAAACTGGCAGTGTTACGTTTACTTTTTGCAGTGCCGGCTCTTCCTTTTCTTCTGTAAGTAAAAAGCGTTCAAGCAAGTATATGAACGCTAGTACCAGCGTGTTCACAACTACCAATTCCAACCAGCCTTCCGTACCCGAGGAAAGCGCGTTGATCACTGCAATCCCAATAGCGGCAAACAAATACGTCATTTCTTGAGGACGCAAAGCCTCTGTACGGTAGCGCACAATGCCAAAAACGGCAAACATACCTATGGCCATTCCAATTTGCATATTAAAGCTTCCTAGGGCATTGGCTAAAAAGAAGACGACCACAGAGATTATGAAAAAGCTGTATACATTTTTACGTGATTCGGGAGCGTGCTTACTAACAATCCGCATCTGAACAATATTAAATAGCAACGTAAGCGCGAAGCGAGTAAGTAGCTCCAGCAGAGCATTATCAGAAAATCCGGTCATTTTTTCTTGAATTAGGTCAGTAAATATAGCTTTTTGCGCTTTACCGATGTACGTCCTGCGGTTCGTTACATAGAATTAATGATTCGGCTTAATTTCGAAGAATCGGCAATTTTAGCTGTAATTTGCACCAGTAAATTCACACCTATTATGAACACTCCTTTTCTCTATATCGGCCCAGGTTTAGGCGTTGGCGCTGGCATCCTTATTGTCCTAGTCCTGGTATTGATTGTCGCCGCATTTGGCTACCGCATTTGGTATACTATTAAAAAAGCCCGCAAGAAGTAAATGTGGACCGTCCTCTTCATAGCCTTCCCCGCCTTCTCAGGCATCCTTCTGAGCATTGGGGTATTGCGCATGAAAAGGCCTTTTTTCACACTCGCCCTCCACAGTGTAGCACTTCTTGATGTGCTCATTTCCGAGCAAGACGACGACGAAAAGTTTGAGGCGGTTAATGTCCAAACCTCGAAGACCGTCAAATCCCTCCTGCTGAATCTAGCGCTCTTATCTGCGCTCATCGCGCTGACTTTTTACACCTATTACTACCTCCCCGGTCACTTTTGGGCAGACGTCTTGCCCGAACAGCAAAAGCTTTTTGCCTTCGGTGTAGGTACGCTGCTCCCCTTCTTGTACCCCAAAAAGAAACAGAGCGCCTACAGCCCCATGGCCCAATTATTCCACCGCCTCATTCTCAACCACTACCATCTAGGAAAGGCACTGCTTAAAAGACAAATCAAAGGCATCGAACATCCTGTTCAAGCCGATCAAACTACTGCTGTTTTGATTACGGGTTTGGCGCGAGCAGGGACGACCGCGCTCACGCGCGCACTCACGGATCGTGGACCCTTTGCCTCGCTTGACTACAGCAACATGCCTGTCCTGCTCGCGCCTCGACTCTGGAGCAAATTCTATAAGCCCAAGAAAAAAGAGGACAAAGAGCGTGCGCATGGCGATGGGATAAAAGTCGGACTCGCTAGTGTAGAAGCGCTCGAGGAATATTTCTTCAAGGTTACAACCAACGACAGATTCATCTCCGATACTGGGCTCCATTTGCACGAGATCAGTGCGGAGGAGAATGACCTGTACCGCCGCTACACGAAAAGTCTTTGTGGCAACGGTCAAATCTATCTTGCAAAAAACAACAATGCCGTTTTGCGTCTGAAGTCGATGCTGCCACTGAATCCGGACATGACCGTTTTTGTTCTCGTACGCGATCCGCTGCAGCATGCCTTTAGTTTAATGAAGCAGCACCAGAAATTTGAAAAAGAGCAAACGGGAGATCCGTTCATTTTAGAATATATGAATTGGTTGGGGCACCACGAATTTGGGCTGGGCCAATTGCCTTTTAATCTATCCGGATCGGCCCCACAACATACCGATCGCGGGCAACTCAACTACTGGCTCGAACGTTGGATTGACTATTACAATTACGCGAAAACCATCAGCAACATTCAGTTCATCGCCTACGAAGATTTCGTTGCCCGGCCGAAGGAGGTGCTTGAACGCATCAGCACTGCAACGGGCATAACATTGAAAACTGAAGGGGTGGAACTTTTCGAAAAAACGGCCCTTAATGTGCCTGTGCATGATGCGGGGCTCGCCGCGCGGGCGTTGGAGATTTATCGGGAAGTTGTGCCGGCGAGCCCTGCCTGAATCGGATAGATTTCCTTAAATTAAGACCACAAAGACTATACTGCCATGGATATCGATTCTACCTTAAAGAACATCGCACCGGAGCTGTCGCCAGAGCTGCGCAAATACTTGATTGAAGTTGGTGAAATAGAACATTTCGAAAAGGGTGGCCTCATTTTAGATTACGGAATTCAGGCCTGTTTCCTTCCTATTATTATAGACGGTAACGCTCGCGTCATGCGCGGTGACGAAGACGATCCTTCTAAAGAATTGCTTCTTTACATACTAACGCCAGGTGAAATTTGTCCATGCGCGGCTTTTTCAACCTTGCCTAAAGGAGAAATGCCCATCACAGTTGAAGCTGAGACACCGGCTGTAATTCTTAATGTACCTATAGGCGAGCTAAATACCCTTGCCGCAGATTTTCCGGAATGGCGGATGTATGAATTGGGCAATTTCCGCAAACGCTTTGAAGAGCTCCTGAGTTTGGTCGATAACGCTATTTTCAAACAATTGGGCGCACGATTACGCGCTTACATAGAGATGCGCTGTAGAGTAAGCGGACAAAAAGGAGTGGCACTCTCGAAGGTGAAAATGGCATCTGAACTGGGTACCTCGAGGGAGGTGGTCAGCAGGTTGTTAAAAGCGCTCGAACACGAGGGCGTTATTACTCAAGATAAAGACGGCGTTCACCTCTTACAATAATCAAAAAAGCCCGGCGATGCCGGGCTTTTTGTTGTGGTTTAGTTCAGTAGCAAGCGCTCAGCATACACTTCAGCAGGCGTTTGCAGTTGCAGAATATACGCTCCTTTGGGCAGCGCAGCGAAATCAAGGCCGGTGATTTGTGGGCCGTCAGTAACAAGGTTGCCTTGCGCAGCTACCTTCCCTCGAACATCACGAAGCGACCATGCCACAGCGGTACCTTGCGGGAAGTCAAGTAAAATATCGACTACGCCAGCACTCGGGTTTGGGTAAACCATGAAGGGCTTCAAATTGGTCAAACCAGCCTCGGTAATATCCATAAACGCGGCGTCCGTGAGTTTCACATCCGTATAGATGTGCCATTCTCCAGGGGCGAAGGAGATTGGCGCCGAAGCGTTTGTCACGGTGATGCTGTCTCCGCTGAAGTAGTCGTACCAAATGCCTGTTTGTTGAAAGTTTGGGTACACGTCCTTTTGCACTACATCAAAATTGCCTACCACCGTGGCGTTCATCGAGCTGCTGTTCAAATTGATGCGTTTCGAGGCCCCGTTTAAAGCGTACGTGAAGTTCGATGTGTTGAACACATCATACTTTTTACGCATGTCCATCATAGAGGCCATATAGAAGTAAATTTTCTGGCGGTGTTGGTCGTTGTAATAATTCCAAAGAATGGGTTTTTCACATACACGACACGGATTGTCTATAGAAATATCATAGCCCAATTCCTCAAACATATAGATCATCTTCGGCCCAGGAATGGTATAAAAGAAGGCGCTGGCTTGAATAATGCGGTCCGCACGAGTGGCCAAGGTCTTGGTATCGTACCCGCCGCTCGAATTCCCGTAGGTTTTGATCTTATACGAAGCGCGTTCTTCGTCGTGACTTTCCATGTAAGAAATAAGGTGCTTGTCGTTCCATCCCCGCTCTTTGTAGATGCCCCATTTAAAATCGCTATCGGGGGTATATCCCATGGCTGCTTCGTAGTACTGATGTGCGGCATTACCCCACAACAACATGCCGTAATCGCTCAATTCCTTTTCCTCCTGATTGGGTCCCCAATGCTCTAAAATGACATAGAAGTCCTGATCCGCGTTCCAGCATTCGTCCGCCATTCTTTTTAGCGCAGCAATTCGCGTGGATTGGTAACTGTCTGCATTAGAACTGTTCGTGAATCCCTTTGTAAAGTCAAATCGGATACCGTCGATATTGAAGTTTTCTATCCAATACGTGTTGATGCGGTCCATATAATCGCGCGTGGGTTGCACGTAATGATCGAAGTCGTTCCCCCAGCAGTTGGGCGGGTGTGGACAGTTCTGATTCATATACGGATTGTTTGCCGCTGGTCGGTTGTTGCCGCTGTCCCACCACATCTGTGCAATAGGGTTCTGGCCAAACGCGTGGTTGAAGACTTGATCCATAATCACCGCTATACCGCGGCTGTGGCAACTGTCTACAAACTCTCTGAATTTATCTGGCGTACCGTAGTATTTGTCCAACGCCATGTGGAAAGACGGGTTGTACCCCCAGCTGGAATTGCCCTCAAATTCTGAATTCGGCATGAGCTCTATGGCGTTAACACCCAGGCGCTCAATGTAGTCTAGCGTATCGATCAAGGATTGGTAATTACGGGTAGTGACGAAATCCCGTATAAGTAATTCATAGATCAACAACTCCTCCTTATCCGGCGCATTAAACGTACTGTTTTTCCACTGATACGCAGGCTTCGCTGTCTCATACAAAGAGACAATTCCCGTGGTTTTTCCCAATGGATAGTCGGGCATGTTTGGATACGTCGCATTCGAAATGTAGCCGTCGTTCCAGGGGTCTAATACTTGCTCTGAATACGGATCCGCAACACGCAAATCCCCGTCAATCATGTACTGGTAGGTAAAGGGCTGACCAGCGGGCACGTTCATTTCCAAGAACCACCACGCTCCTCCGGGGGTGCGGGTCATCGCGTTAAGAGTATCCGGTAAAAAGTCATTCAGCGAGGTCAAACAATACACACGGTTCTTGAACGGCGCATAGAGCTTGAAGAATACGGTCGTGTCGTTTAATTCATTAATCCCCTGCTCCATCCCGCTCGGCATCACGCCGACATTCAAGGGACCTTGTACCGCATAATACGCTGTATCGTACACCGTTGTTGTACCATAATCTGCTTGGAGTACCACCGTGTGGATTCCCCCAACGGTACTCCCGAGGTAAAAATTATCTTGTTTCGTCGAATCTTGGTAAACCAACGTACCGTTATCGTATATCTTAAAATCAGATTTTTGTGTTGCGGCAATTACAAATTCTAGGGAATCGCCACTGCTAATAAGCTGCGTCGTTTCTGGCGCCAAGAACTGGGCGATCAATCCCGCATTTGCCGGATATACATCATAGTAGATATCGTTGCCATTAGGATCTCGGCCTACAATAGTGCCATTGCCGTTACGGAATACAAAGGCCATTTTCTGCACGATAACACTGCTGCCAAAGCCATAAAAAGTTGGCATGTGGTATTCAATCTTGTGCAAGTTGTTCCCCAAATTAGTCATCAGCACCGACGCATCTGTGGTCCCCCAATTCCCTTGAACGTGCTTCCAATCTGTCGCAGAGGTGCTTTGGTTCGTAATCAATCCGGCATGCGCATAAACAGGAACTACTCCAGTCAGCGCGCCGTTTCCTTCCGTGGCATCATAAATGATCGTTACCGTATCATTTTGTGACGGAAACGCCGGTGTTACAGATAAAATCTGGGCCAACGCGTTCAATGGAAGCAGTGCGGAAGCTAAAAGCAGCGTAGTTATTCCTCGTTTCATAAGGTTGCATTTAAGTCTTTGGTGTAGGGACCCCTAAGTTACGCCACAGAGAAATTGGTTTTTGACCAGTTTGTGTCCAATTCTTAACCGCATTCGGCACTACTCCTAGAAAACCAATAAGCTGATAAAACGAATCTATCCAACCTTTGGTTTTTGATAGGATACGTCTCTTAACTTTGTTCGTGTAAAAGAACAACCCTATGAAAATCCCAATCATTAAACACCTCGTTAATTTTGTTGAAGCAAACGACGAAGACTACATCCATGAAACCATTGAGGTGCTTGAATCGTTGGCAGATGTGCCCACGCTTAAGGACGAAGAGCTTGAGGTGATTGGCGAACTCATCTCAAACCTCTACGGTGCCATTGAAGTCAATAAAGAAATCACAGACGGCACGCCTAAAAAAGAGGCATTGAATGGCTTTATGAAGCGTGTTTTAGGTTCAATTAATTAACTTAGAACATCTAAATAAACCACTATGATCACCACAACAACAGCCAGCATCCCCGGAAAAGAAGTTTCAGAAATCCTAGGCATCTCGCGCGGCAGCACGGTCCGTGCGCGCAACATTGGTCGTGATATTTTTGCCGGTTTGAAAAACATCGTCGGTGGAGAAATCAGCGAATACACGCGCTTGCAGGCGCAGAGCCGTGAACAAGCGTTTCAACGTATGGTCAAAGATGCTCAGGCGATGGGCGCTGATGCAGTCATCAATGTTCGCTTTACCACATCAATGGTAATGCAGGGCGCTGCTGAAATGCTCGCCTACGGTACTGCTGTAAAACTGAAATAATGATCTTCGGCGTTTTATACTTCGGCTTCTGGGCCGCTGTCCTTTTAGGAGTCGTGTACTTTGGTATACGCGCCTACCAACGAAGAAAAACCGAAGATTTTGAAGACCGTAGTAACTAATCTAAAGGATTAAGTTCCATTATCCGGTCGCACATATACCTAATGACATCGGGGTCGTGAGAGATGAAAATCATACTCAGTCCCCGATTTTTTTTGATGCCATTCAACACATTCAATACTTGGGACTGTACACTAACATCCAGGGCACTTACACTTTCATCACAAATCAGAACCTCTGGCGCTGCAGCCAATGCGCGTGCAATACCTATACGTTGGCGCTGGCCGCCTGAAAATGCTTTTGGACGCTTGTTTAAATCCGCAGCCGTTAACCCTACTTCCTCTAAAAGCGCTTGTGCCTCCTTCGAACGCTCTAGGGGTGAAAGTTCGGGTTGGTGGCGCTTCAGTACACTGTCCAGCATCCAGCCGATCCGTTTGCTCCCGTTTAAGGCGCTGAAGGGATCCTGAAAAATGAATTGAATTTTACTCGCGTCGCCTGTGTAGGAAAAGGCGGTTGATTCAAAGCTGTTTAATCCCACAATGGCACGACCTATGGAACTTTTTCCGCTCCCGGAAGGTCCTATGAGTCCTAGCGTTTCACCTCTATTTAGGTGCACGTCGATGCCGTTTATGACCCATTGTTTGGTCTTTCGAAACCCAGACCTTCTTTCAAATCCAATGCGTAATCCCGTAATGGTCATCACTTCTTCAGCAGCTGTGGGGGCCACTAAGTCGGCCTGTTTTGAAGGAACGGTATCGTTCAGAAAATCGTCCAGCACCGGCAATGGAAATGGACGCCCCTCCTTCGGGGGTCGACATCCCAAAAGCCCCTTCGTGTAGGGATGTTTTGGCGCCGTAAAAACCTGCTTTGCTGGACCGGTTTCCACCGTTTCACCGCGGAACAACACGACCACTTCATCAGCCACCTCAGCAACCACTTCTAGATCGTGCGAAATGAGCCAAAGTGCAGCGCCACTTTCGCGAACAAGCTTATTCAGCAGGGCTAAAATTGTTCCTTCTACCGCCTTATCTAAAGCCGTAGTAGGCTCATCTGCGATAATCAATTTGGGCTTCATCAACATCGCCATGGCAATAACCACACGTTGTCGCTGTCCACCACTCATTTCATGCGGATACTTTTTTGAACTGGATTCTGGGTCAGAAATTTCTACTTCACGCAATGCCTCGATTACTGCTTGCTCGCGATCCGCGCGATTTAGGTCGGTATGCCGTTCGAGCACCTCCTCCATCTGTCGGCCAATACGAATGGAAGGGTGTAGCGCCGTCATAGGGTCTTGAAAAACCATGGCCACCTCGTTACCACGAAGGTCAGACCACTTTTCGCTTGAAAAAGAAAGAAGGTCTTCACTAAAAAGCTGGGCCGCACCTGCTTTAATTTCAGCGCGCTTATCCAGCAATCCCATAGCCATGAGTGCCGCAACAGATTTACCAGAACCGCTTTCCCCGACCACCGCAATGGTCTGGCCTGGGTTTAGAGTAAAGGTGAAATCACGCAATACCTGGTGGCCGCCGAAGGCGATGGAGAGCTGGTCAATATGTACGACCGGAGCGGGCATTAGTTGTTGTCCCAACGGTCCATTTGCTCCAACAACGCCAATTCTACTCGGTTGAAATCGCGGGTAAATTTCCCGCCGCTTCGCTGTCCTACACGCACGATAACGCGGTTGTGCGCACGGTCAATAATAATGTCTTGACCCAACATTCCTCTAAAAGCGAAAACGTTTTGATGCGGCTCAGGATAAATCCAGAAACCGTGTCCGTATTCTGGACTTCGGTAGCCTGTGCTGGCCATGGCTAAAAACGAAGAATCTACCACGGACTGGCCGTCTATGTTTCCGTGATGCAAGACCAATTGGCCCAATTTTGCATAATCACGAACACTGGCATTCACGCAACAAAAACCTAATTCCAAACCGCCTTCCTGGTCCAGATGCCATGTGGCTGTAGACTCAAAGCCGGCCTTTGCAAAAAGTTCGCGGTTCGCAAAGCTCGCAATGCTTTCCCCAACGGCGCGACTCAATGCGATGGTTAAAATTTGTGTTTGTGCACTTTGGTATTCGAACACCTCGCCCGCTGCGTGCTTCCCCACTGGAATGGACAATGCCGTCTCTACAACATTGTCTCCATAATACAGCTTTGCAGTCTTCGAAAGCGGTGCCTTATAATTTTCCTTGATTTGCATCCCTGCCGTCATCGTACTAAAATGACGCAGCGTTGGCTCTATGGCACCTTCCGGAATCTCGTATTCCGGGATGTACTTCGTTATGGGGTCGTCCCATGAATCGATATACCCGTCTTGAACGGCAATCTGAACCAACATTGTGATGATACTTTTCGCCATAGAGAAACTGTTGCTCATCGTCGACGGGGTATGTTCGTCCCAGTACTCTTCCAAAACGACTTGGTCTTGCTCCACCACCAACAAACCGGTCGTTTCATAAGCCTCCACCTGCGCACGAGCTTCCGGATCCAAAACGCGCTCAGCAACGGCAGAGGACACGAGCGGAACCGAATTCAAAACGGGCATTTCGCGCTGGTCAAAATGTTTTCGGTCGTAAATATGTGCAGAAGTATGTCCATCAAAATATGCGCCTTTCACCCCTTTGATTAAATAACCATAAGGCGAAAATTTTAGCGCCAAAAAAAGAACGATGAGTACGGCAAGTACGCGCTTAGCTGTTTTCATGTGTATAAGGGGTTGTGGTTGGCACTAGGGCGCAACCGAATTGGTCTATGAAATGCTTCTTTAGATGGTTCTTGACCTCTTCTAGATCGACCTCGCGGCCCAATTCCAGATGGAGCGACGTCACCGGCTTATCGCTGATTCCGCAAGGCACAATCAGGCCAAAATGCTTCAACGAAGTGTTAATGTTCAATGCAAAACCGTGCATGGTTGTCCAACGCGAAGCCTTAACGCCCATCGCACAAATTTTTCGTGCAAGCGGCGTGCCCGCGTCCAGCCAGACCCCAGTCTCCCCGTCGGATCTTCCAGCGGTCAATCCGTATTCTGCAAGTGTATTAATGACCACATCCTCAAGGTAACGCAAGTATTTATGAATGTCCGTGAAGTAATGATCAAGATCTAAAATAGGGTACCCTACAATCTGGCCAGGACCGTGGTAAGTAATATCACCACCGCGATTTACGGGATGGTAGTCAATCCCTTCCTGTTGCAAGCGTGCTTGATCCACCAGCAGGTGCGCTTCCTTCCCGCTTTTACCCAGCGTGAACACGGGAGGGTGCTCAACGAAAATCAGATGGTCGGTCGTTTCTTGGGCTAGTTCCGGAGTTTTGCGGTTGACCAATTTTTGATCGACCGTCCGCTCAAACAACTTCGTTTGAAAGTCCCAAGCTGCGCCGTAACGCACGGTTCCGATATCTTGAAATTCTACTTTTCTCATGTTTACTTGTGCCAGTGCCATTGAATGCCAATGGGAAGGTCAAACTGCCAGCCCCACAATCCGCTTGGGCCACCGTTGGTTTGCGACCACTGCGGCCAGAGGTACACCCCGACGCCTTGGCTAATCCACCACGTATATTGCAATCCAGCACCCACCTTAACGTCGTTGGAAGAAAAACTTGTGCCCATAATTGTTTGGCTGGTGTGGTAGCCTACACCGCTATGAACATCCGCCAACAAACTGTGGGATACATCACTTCGTCCAAACAAAAGGTACTGCGCGCGTAACGTCGTATTCACGCTTTGTGTCAACGGGTCCCAACTTGCGCTTACTTCAGTTCCTAGGGCCCATTTAGGCGTAAAAAACCTACTTCCTCCCAAGTCTAAATCCATATGTGCATTGACGACCTGCTCGCCTTGCCCTTGCACCGTTGCAAAGCCACCAAAATAGCCTAATCGGTCCCCGTTTTGCCAATACGGCTGGGCAGCACAAAACGCAGTTGTGAACAACGCGAGCAGGAAAGGGTAAAATCGGCTAAATCGCATACTGCTAAGCTACAAAAGGCAATTATCTTTGTAGCCTTAATATACGCATTGCATCATGGCAAGACTATTATCAGAACAGGAACAGCTACGACGTGCCGCTTTGGCAAAATTAAGAGGTCTAGGTATAGACCCTTATCCCGCCGCGGAATACACCGTTACGCACCACGCTAAAGAACTCGCTTCCAGCTACAAAGAAGGCGCAGAGGGCTTTGAGCACGTGCGGATCGCAGGCCGCTTGATGACGAAACGCATCATGGGTAAGGCCTCTTTTGCCGTTCTTTCTGATGCTACTGGCGAGATGCAGATCTACGTGAATCGCGACGAAATTTGCCCTGAAGAGGACAAAACCATGTACAACGACGTGTTCAAAAAGCTCCTCGATATCGGTGATTTTATCGGTGTAGAAGGACACATGTTCACGACGCAGACCGGCGAAATGAGCTTGCACGTGAAGGAATTGGTCGTGCTTTCAAAGAGCTTGCGTCCGCTTCCGGTGGTGAAGAAAGATGCCGATGGAAACGTATACGATCAACTCACCGATCCGGAAATTCGCTACCGCCAACGTTATGTGGATCTCGTAGTGAACCCAGGAGTTAAGGAGATTTTCCGCAAGCGCAATCGCGTGATCAGCACCATGCGCCGCATTTTTGACGATGCCGGATACATGGAGGTGGAAACGCCCATTCTTCAGCCCATCCCTGGTGGCGCAGCTGCTCGACCATTCATCACGCACCACAATGCCTTAGATACACCTCTGTACCTGCGTATTGCCAACGAACTCTACCTCAAGCGCCTCATCGTAGGTGGCTTTGAAGGGGTGTATGAATTTGCCAAAGACTTCCGCAATGAAGGGATGGATAAAACGCACAACCCAGAGTTCACTGTGATGGAAATCTATGTAGCGTACAAAGACTACCACTGGATGATGCGCTTTGTCGAGAACATGCTTGAGGAAGTCGCCATGGCTGTAAACGGTACTACAGATGCAACTATTGGTGAGAATACCGTTAGCTTCAAAGCGCCGTACGCTCGAGTACCTATCCTAGAAGCCATCAAGGAGCACACTGGTTTAGATCTAAACGGCAAGACAGAAAACGAAGTACGCGAAGCGGCGAAATCTATCGGTCTTGAAGTGGACGAAACCATGGGTAAAGGAAAGCTTATCGATGAGATCTTCGGCGAGAAGTGTGAGAAGCACTACATCCAGCCAACCTACATCACCGACTACCCTGTTGAGATGTCGCCGCTGTGTAAGAAGCACCGCGATAATCCAGAACTCACAGAGCGTTTTGAGCTTATGGTTAACGGTAAGGAGGTCGCGAACGCCTATTCGGAACTCAATGATCCTATTGATCAGCTCGAGCGTTTCGAGGACCAATTGAAACTGTCAGAAAAGGGAGACGACGAAGCCATGTTTATCGACCAAGACTTCATTCGTGCCCTTGAATACGGCATGCCGCCAACCTCCGGTTTGGGTATCGGTATCGACCGCCTCACCATGATGCTAACCAATCAAGACAGCATCCAGGAAGTACTCTTCTTCCCACAGATGCGTCCTGAGAAATTTGATACGGTCGCTAGCCCGGCAGATTTCCAAGCCATCGGCGTCCCAGCGGATTGGTCGGAGCACATCGTACAAGCAGGCTACCACACCATCGAAGCGTTGCGCAACAATAAACCTGCTGCCTTGCACCAAAAGCTCAACGGTTACCGTAAAAAGAATAAATTAGACGTAGCCGCGCTCTCCCTAGATGTGGTAGAAAGCTGGTTCAACTAATAACTGACCGCCATGAATAAATTCCTTTACGCCCTCCGCTCTATCGGCATCACCATCGTTGGAGTTGTCATTGCTGTGCTCGTCACTTCGGGCCTTCACCTGCTGTTTGCGCTCTTCCTGGATGACCTTCCTGTAGAGGACCTTTTAGCTGCCGATTGGGCCGGTAGAACTAACGTCATGGAAAGCTACATGGCTGCCAATCCCTTTGCCATCTACAGCATGCTTATCGCCCATTCCTTTGGGTCTGCCCTCGCTGTATATTGGTACGTGCGCGCCACCAAAATACCTTCGTGGAGAACCGAAAAAGGAATCAAGCCCTACACGGGAGCCGTTGTATTGCTCGCGCTTTGGATTTGGGGCGATGTGCAAAACGATCTTTATGACGTGCCTGTAGGTGTACTTTGGACCACTATCGATGTGGTCGTCACTGTTGCGTTGACCGCACTTGCCTTTGTAATTGCTGGCGGATTGCGTAAACATGAGGGCACGGAACGTGTTAGTACCGAAGATGGCGTGTACCGCGGATAAAATCGGTCGACCGTAAGTTTTGAAAACGTATCCAGAAGATTTATTTGAAAGTATAGAGTTTGATTTGGTCAAGCAGGCCGTCTCAAAACGTGCCGTAACGGAACGTGCCCGCGAGCGAATTCAAAGCCTCAAACCCAGTAGTGATTTTGTTATTGCTACTAATGACCTTCAAGAAGTCCATGAAATCTTAGGGCTTTATCAAAGTGATTTTGCCGTACCGGCACTCGCTGCTGAAGACATTAAGCCTTTTCTGCTGCGGCTAAAGATTCAAGGCGCCACACTCGAAGGCGAAGACTTTCTCATCATCAAAAGCATGATAGAGAGTTTCAACCGGGTACACTACTTCTTTAAACAACACGCCATGCGCACGCCCTCCATTCAGGATAAGTTTGCGCATCTTTCGCCAAATAAAGCAGTTCCAGACGAGATTGATCGGGTGCTTGACCGTAGGGGTGTCGTAAAGACATCGGCTTCCTCCGAATTGGGAAAAATTCGTGGAAACCTAACCAAAAAACGTGCGGCAGCAGACCGCATTTTTTACCGCGCCGTTAAGAAATACCATGGTGCTGGGGTCCTTGCCGATACGCAGGAAAGTGTCCACGACAATAAACGCGTTTTAGCCATCGAAGGAGCGTTTAAAGGACAGGTGAACGGTGTGTTTCATGGATCTTCTGCGAAGGCCAGCATCTTCTTTGTCGAACCATCGGAAACGCTTGAAATCAATAACGAAATCACCCTTTTAGAGGAAGAAGAAAAGAGGGAAGTAACGCGCATTCTTCGTTTATTAACCGCCTTTGTCGCTGGTTACAGAGAGGTGCTTCGGGATTTTTCTACTGCGCTCTACCAGATTGACTTTGTGAATGCAAAAGCGCTGTATGCGTTAGACGAAGAAGCGTGTTTGCCGCAATTGGTGGATAAACCCCACATTGAATTAATCAAGGCCATTAATCCCGTACTCCGCGACTTTCATAAAGCAAAGAAGAAGCCGGTTGTACCGCTGGATATACGGCTCGACGCACAAACACGTATCCTCGTGATTTCAGGGCCCAATGCTGGAGGGAAATCCATCACCCTTAAAACGGTAGGGCTCCTTCAATTAATGCTTCAAAGTGGGTTGCTTGTTACCGTTCATCCGGACAGCACTATGGGCTGGTTCAACGGCATCATGGCAGATATTGGAGACGCGCAGAGCATAGAAAACGAACTCTCCACGTACAGCTCCAAGCTGAACAAGATGAAATATTTCCTCGATGCTGCTTACGGCAAAACGCTAGTCCTCATCGATGAGTTTGGCTCGGGTTCAGACCCTGACCTGGGTTCTTCCATGGCGCAAGTTTTCCTCCGGGCGCTCAATGAAAGTAAAACCTATGGGGTGATGACCACCCACTACAACAGCATCAAAGCATTGGCCAGCGACCTGCCGCGCGTAGAAAATGGATCGATGCAGTTCAATTCTACGGACCTTACACCCGAATTCGTGCTCAATCAGGGCGTTCCAGGTTCGTCGTACACCTATGAGGTCGCGCAACAGGTTGGCGTAGATAAACGACTGATTGATGAGGCGCGCAATGTGCTCGATGAAAGTACCGTCGCGATGGACCGATTGCTGGTGGGGATTCAAAAGGAAAAAAACCAATTGGCCCATCAACGGGTCCAACTCGCTTCTCGCCTTGAAGAACTAGAGCAACTCAAGGAAAAACAAGACCGTAAAATTGCGCAGCTTGAAGACAAGGTCCGACGCCAAAGCGCCATGAATGAACAGCAGAATGCCATGATCACTTGGGGTAAAAAGTTCCAAGGACTTGTCAACGAATACGCGGAGCAGCGCAACAAGAAAGGCAAAGATGAAGTGGTTGGCCGTTTTAAGGTGTATGCTGGCGAACGTGCCAGTCAAACCCAAGACGAGCGCACTGTTAAGAAGACGCGCTACGAAAAACAACAAGAAAAGAAGATTAAAAAACTCACTTCATCACCCGCGAAAGTGGGTGATCGCGTAAAACTTATCGGTTCGCGGCAGCCGGGTGAAATTATTGAAATCAAAAAGGACCAATTTCTCCTGGCCATTGGCGCTTTAACCACCTGGACCACTCGCGACAAATTTATACCTGCCGAAAGCCTTCACGGGGATCAAGGTACGCCGAAGGGCAAAGCCCGAGGCGGCGTCAAAGAACCGGACATTCCTAAAGAGACCGCCCCGGATACGCCAAAGTCAAAACAAGACAGCGCCGCCGAAAAGAAAAAGGCGAAGAAATCGGTCAAAATTGACCCGAAATTGGCCGAATCGGCTCAAAAAAAGACCAAAAAGCCTCAAAATTCGCTAAAAACAGAGGAAAAGCTAACAAAAACGAGGAAAGCCAAAGCGCGTAAAAGCGCGCCAAAAACACCGGTAAAATCGCCTGCGGAAAAGGTTGAAGAAGTGGTCGCGTCAAAACCTCTAAAAACCGTCCCGCCTAAAAAAATGACCGGGAAGAAGAAGGACAAGGAACTTACGCCTGAACAGCGTGCTCAACTAGAGCAACCGCTCAGAAAAGTGGCCTCACCCGCAACCAAAGAAGCTCAAGAGCCACGAGACACTACGGACGCTGATCTAGAAAAATTGAAAGCTTTTTTCGGAAAAGTTAAATAACGGTTCGGCTACTTCTTTTTAGAAAGTGCATCCTTTATTTGATCCTCGAGTTCTGTGATTTTCGACTCGAGTGAGCCTATAGTGCCCTCCATTGAAGCGACGTCTAACTTCATCTGATCAATGACATGGCCTTTTTCACGTAACTCTAGTTCCGTTTCCGCAAGTTGCGTTTTTGTTTTCTCAAGCTCTACAAAAAGAGCTTTTGCCTTCGATCTAGTCGTGGATAGAGAAGATTTTAGGTTTTTTGAGCTTGTAAATGCATAGGTTACAAAAATCAAAAATGCTACCCCAAGAACAACATTAGTAACACGATATGCATTCCATTCGGTGCCAAAAATTAAATACGTTGAAACAATCACTGTTACAATTCCAGTGAACATTGCAAGCCACTCAAGACTAATATTTTTAGCCTCTTTTGGATCCTCTAAATAAGACATTACGTAGGTTTTAGTTTCGGTAAAAGTACGTAAATTCTTCTAGTCTACTCGGATTCCAGCTTCTTGCGAAGTCGCTCCACTTCCTTTTCGCGAGATGTAGCAACCTCTTCAGCGCTGATCAAATCTGCTTTTACCGTTTGCAAATCCGCTTGCGCCTCTACGAGCGATTGCTTTGTTCCCTTTAGCTCTTGCGTAACCTCCGCATTGCGATCGCTCAACTCACCCACCTCGCCCTTTAAACTGCGTACATTGATGAAGTTGTATGCTACAAAGACTAGGAAAGCCAATGAAATGATCCAATTGGTCAATCGATATGCAGCGCCATCGGTCATAAAAATAAAATAGGCAGATGCGGCAATGGCCAATACTCCTATAATGATGGCTGCTGTTTCTAGTGGCTTTGAGCGGTTTTCGGTAGACATGGTAATGTGTTTTGTTGTAGGTGTAAATCTAATCTTCAGCCACACATGGCTCAAAATCAATTTGTTTCCTTTCTAAATCTACATTTTTTACAGTGATTTTCATAGGATCTCCCAGTTGAAATATTCGACCGGTCCGTTCCCCTTCAATACAGAAGTTCTTACTGTCGAACGTATAGTAGTCGTCGCGGAACGCGCTAATGCGAATCATTCCCTCGCAATAGTTGTCCGTCAACTCCACATAAACGCCCCATTCGGTCACCCCGGAGATGACGCCCATGAAGCTTTCGCCCACGTGCTTTTCTAAGAATACTGCTTGCATGTATTTAATGCTTGCGCGTTCCGCGTCAGACGCCGCCTTCTCACGTTCCGAACTGTGCTCACAAAGGGCTTCATACTGCGCGTAGTCTGGACTCTTTCCTCCTTCGAGATAGTGCTGCAACAAGCGGTGTACCATAACATCTGGGTAGCGTCGAATGGGCGAGGTAAAGTGCGAATAGTAGTCAAAGGCCAGCCCGTAATGCCCAATATTCTGCGTCGTATACTTCGCTTTGCTCATCGTTCGGATGGTCAAGGTCTCAATCATATTTGCTGCCGGAGTATTTCGCACTTCCGTCAACATTTTGTTCAAGCTTCGCGTAATGGCCGATTTATTCGTCATCCTTACTTCGTGTCCAAACTGCTTTACAAAAACACTCAAATCCTGCAGTTTCTGAGGATCTGGATCGTCGTGTATCCTGTAAACAAATGTTTGTCCTGACGGCTGTCCGCTTTTAGCTCGACCGATAAACGTCGCAACAGAGCGGTTTGCCAACAACATGAATTCTTCAATCAAATGATTGGCATCTTTACCCACCTTAAAATAGACGCCTGTCGGCGCATTATTTTCATCCAATTGAAACTTAACTTCCTTCTTATCAAAACTCAATGCGCCTTTCGCCATGCGCGCTTCACGCATGATCTTTGCCATTTTGTCTAAGGTTCGAATCTCCTCATAGAAATCTGCATCTTTCCCTTTTGGGTGTGCGTCTTCGATAACCTGTTGCGCCTCTTCGTAAGCAAACCTGCGGTCACTATGGATGGCTGTGCGGCCAAACCACTGGTTGTGGATCTTCGCCTCGTCGTCCATTTCAAAGACGGCAGAGAACGTGTATTTATCCTCGTTTGGCCGCAGTGAACACGCTCCGTTTGAGAGTACTTCTGGTAGCATCGGAACAACCCGGTCCACTAAATAAACACTTGTAGCTCGCGTAACCGCCTCATCTTCTAAGATGGAATCTGGCTTTACATAATGGCTCACATCCGCGATATGAACACCCACTTCCCAATGACCGTTTTCCAGTCGTTGTAAAGACAATGCATCGTCAAAATCCTTGGCATCCGCCGGATCAATAGTGAACGTCGGCACCTTGCGGAAGTCGCGACGATTTTTCGCAATTTCCTCTTCTTTAATCGCAGTGTCCAATTCATCAGCGGCACGTTCCACCTCTTCTGGGAATTGGTTCGGCAATCCAAATTCAGCTAAAACGGCGTGGATCTCCGTATTGTGTTCTCCAGCGTTTCCTAATACTTCAATAATCTCACCAAAGGGCGAGCTCGCTTTCTCTGGCCAATCCGTAATGCGGGCAATGGCCTTTTGACCGTGCTCCGCGCCACCAAGCTTATCCTTCGGGATGTAGATGTCAATCAGCATCTTTCTACTCGAAGGCACCAGGAACCCGTAACTCTTGCCGATCTCAATGGTGCCTACAAAATCGGTCTGCTTGCGCTCAACGATCTCAACAATCTCTCCTTCCAGCCTTTTGCCGCCGCGACGTGCGAATAAACTCACCCTAACACGGTCCCCGTGCAAAGCGTGCTTAAGATTCGGTGAACGCACCATGATGTCCGATTCCGTATCCGGACTCACTACATATGCATTGCCGTTAGAGGCCATGTCAACAACACCCTCGGTTAAAGTTGAGGTGTATTTCAGTTTGTATTTGAATCGATCGACCATCAAAATGGTACCGCTACGCTCCATATCGGAGAGTGCCATTTCAATTTTAGCCTTCACCATCTCGGGCTTGTATCCCAGTTGCGAGGCCAGTTGTTTGTAGTTGAATTTTCGAGCGGGGTATTTGCGAAAAACACCCTCGAGTTGTTGTGCGTAGGCTTTGATGTCTACGCTTTGCGAACGCTTGTTGGCCCGCTTATTGTGCTTTCTTGCCATATGTTTAGTAAAGATATGCTTTCTGTTTTCAACCTATTTGAACCTGCGTATCTTTAAAACGTTACTTGTACACTATGAAACTCTTATCCATTACCATCACTTTAGGCCTTTCTTTATCTGTTTTTGGAGGTCATGCCGTCGGCTTAAACTCCATTGAAAACGACTCTTTACCGCCCATTAAAGTCGTTGAACGTTTAGATACCAATGTCGCAGCACCGGCCGAAGAAGCCGTGAGATTTAGCGATAAACAGCAGATGGTACTCTCGTCTGTTAAGATTTCAAAAATTATTACCCAATTGGAAAACGGTGAGTTGAGCCAGGAAGAGGCACAAGGGACTATAGACTCATTGATCTCCAGTATTTATTTAGCTTCCGCGTCCTTCTTTGAAAATTATGCGGCGACAACCACAGAGAGTGTTATAGACTCTGTCAGTCGAGACGATGAGCTGTATGACTTTAGCGACTTTGATGTCCTTTCCGACGCGAAGAAAAAAACCTTCGTCTTTGAATGGCATATAGGTTCCAATAGACTGCTGAAAAACAATTTTAGTGATGCGTCTGCAATGGAGTATGTAAACGGCTGGCTTTCCATTGAAAATAGGTTCCTGTTTAGTCAAAAACGCAGATTAGGTAGCAATACATCACCGTTCCAACTGCAGACAGGTCTTGGATTCGCGAACACGATTTTCAGCTTCAAAAATGAACGCACCATTTCAAAGGACATTCTTGGAGGAAGCGGAACAGGTCTGTTCCCAATTTTCAACATGAACAACGTTTGGTCAAGCAATTGGAGTTACACGCACCTCAATGCACCTGTTATGCTGCACTTCGACCTAAGTCCTAAAGGCACTTTTAACGAAGGGCTAAACCTTGGCGTTGGTGTAGAAGGACGGATGCGGCTCGCAAGTTCCGCCGCCTACAGCGGACGTGATTTAGACGGCGACTGGTATACGCGTACCGTCCAAAGTGGGTTCAACACCCGAATTTTGAATTATGCTGTACTAGCGCAAGCCGGCTATAAAAAAGTTAAGCTCACGGGCCGATTAGAACGCGTTCCCTTGTTTAGAGCAGAGGCCTTTGAGGAAGACGTTTTTCTGGGTTCAATAACGCTAGGGTTTTCGCTAAACTAAGCGCCCGAATCTTCATTGGTCTCAATTACTCAATGCCGTCGCGAATACTTTGTGCCAGTGCTAATGCTGTGTATAAATTCGCCACACCGCCTACATCAGAAAGGGTAGCGAAAGGCACTTTCTTTTTCTTCGTTCCTGGCTTAATCACTTTCTCGTCGAACTTGATGCTCGAGAGCAAAATGACTTGTTTTACCTGCGCCGCGCTCAATTCAGGATACATTCCTCTAACCAAAGTCGCGATGCCGCTTACCACCGGTGCTGCCATAGAAGTGCCGCTGTTGCTTTGATAACGACTTTCTGGAACGGTAGAATAAATTTCATATCCTGGCGCAAATACATCTACCTGCTCACCATAATTTGAAAACGGTGCTGCTAATTTCTCATAATCGCCGTAGCGCGATGCGCCCACCTCTATCCAGTGGTCGTACCTTGTTTGCGTCGTCTCATTCCACCCGTTCGGGTAGTTCTTAAATTTGTCTACGCTGTGTCCGTCGTTCCCTGCCGCATGTACTAAAAGCACGTCGTGATCCCCCGCATACTGAATAGCACTTTCGACATAAGCGTCCATATGACCGACGTCCTTTCCAAAGCTCATGTTGATCACCTTAGCGCCATTATCCACTGCATATCGAATGGCATTGGCTACATCCTTGTCCCGCTCATCACCGTTAGGCACCACGCGCAAGGTCATGATGCGCGCATTGTTCGCCACACCGTCCATGCCAATGCCGTTGTTCCTTTTAGCGCCAATGATTCCTGCCACATGCGTGCCGTGAGAAGCATCTGGACCATAAACGCGATTATCGCCATAATAAGGATTATCGCTACGCTCTGGATCGTCTCCCACCATGTCGCGAGGATTAAAATCCGGATTAAGGTGGTACGCTAATTGGTCATTAAAGTGTGTAAATCCACCTGTGATTTCGTCTTTAATTTCCCATTGTTCCATCCCGTCTCCAAGCATCTTGACCACACCACCGGCCACAAGCTTTTTCATAAATCCCACATCTTCGCCGTCCTTATATGAATTTGCGCAATCAATGGTCAACGTTCCGCCACAATGCGCCTCAATCTCCATATACGCATCGTTCAGCGTCCGCATAAACCCTATGCTTTTCTCCGCTGATTTACGATCTTTTTTTAGGCGTTTCTGGTATTTTTTTAATTGCTTTTTCTCTGGACCCGTTAGCGCTTCTTTCGCAGAAAGTCTATTCATATCGCGCACAAACTCCATCGTCTCAGGACCCACCTCACCGCCCGGGCCACTCAGAAAACTCCAGCCGTATACATCGTCGACATATCCGTTGCCATCGTTGTCCGCTCCATCGTTGGGGATTTCAGCTTTATTCACCCAAAGCACGTCCTTCAAATCCTCGTGTGTAATGTCTGTTCCGCCGTCAATGACTGCGACCGTCACCGTTTGAATGATTTTATACGGGACCAGCTCCTTATAAGCGCGCTCTGAGCTAATACCGTTGATGTTGTCGTTATCTGGACATTTGTGAAACCAACTTTGTTCGACCGAAAGAGAATCTTGAGCCTGTACAAATGTTAAAGGGAAGGCTGCTGCTAAGAGCAGTGCGGTTAGGTTGCTTTTCATGTGATCTAATGTTTTGGACTTTGAATATAATTTATTTTTTAACTCCCCGCCCTTCCAAGCAAGCTTGGGGGCATCCGACTAGGATTGCGCACGTTGCTGCGCACCGTGCCCGGACCTTGGCGTCGAGAGATATTGTCCTCTCAGACAAGCCACGCGCGCTTGCAGCGCGCTGTGCTTTTTTCTTGCCCTGCCCTTCCAAGCAAGCTTGAGGGTGGGCAAGAAAAAAGCCCCGCACTTTCGTGCGAGGCTTTCTCTGAGTTATCCGACTAGGACTCGAACCTAGAATGACGGTACCAAAAACCGTAGTGTTGCCATTACACCATCGGACAATTCTCCCTTTTGGGATGGCAAATATACTCCAATTGACAAAACACGAAAAAGAGTTAGCGAAAAATTTCGCGGTTTAACAATAGGTTTGCTCTGTGGGGGCGGGGATTTTCTTATTTTCGAACCGTTTAGAACGCTAGAACACCTAACAACTAGCAAAAAGCACGTTATCAGTGGATTACAAAAAACTAAATAACATCGTTGGCTGGACGGTTTTTGCCATCGCCACCATTACTTATTTCATGACCATCGAGCCTACGACCAGTTTCTGGGATTGTGGGGAATATATTGCGACTTCCGTGAAGCTTCAGGTGGGTCACCCTCCAGGTGCACCGTTCTTTCAATTGATGGGTAACCTCTTTGGCCAATTCGCTGGTGAAGCCGAAAATCAAGCCCTCATGGTTAATGCCCTGAGTGCCTTGAGCTCTTCTTTTAGCATCCTGTTCTTGTTCTGGACAATCACTGCGCTTGGTGTAAAATTATTAGGCGGCAAGAAGAATATTGACGGTGCAGCTACCGTCGCTGTTTTAGGCGCTGGCGCCGTTGGTGCATTGGCCTACACCTTTTCCGATAGCTTTTGGTTCTCTGCCGTAGAAGGTGAGGTATATGCCATGAGTTCCTTCTTTACTGCAGCAGCGTTCTGGGCTGTATTGAAATGGGAACAGGCGGTGGACGAAGATCCACATGCCAACAAATGGCTGCTCCTTATTGCCTATTTAGTGGGACTTTCTGTAGGGGTGCACATTCTTGTATTCTTGACCATTCCAGCTATTGGAATGATCTACTACTTCAAGAAATTCCCCAATACTACGCGCAATGGATTTATCATAGCGAATGGGGCGAGCATTTTGATACTTGCGCTAGTTTTTGCTTTCATAATCCCTATGGTCTTGAAGTTGTTCGGGGCCCTCGAAATTACGTTTGTAAACAGCCTTAACATGCCGTTCCACTCTGGAACAGTCGCGGCTTCACTCATCTTAATTGCTGCAACTACCTTCGGAATCGTTTGGACTAAAAAGACCAATAAGCCGCTGGTACAACAAGCTGTGATTGCAGTTATGTTGATTGTTATGGGGTATTCAACGTTCATCATTTTGGCCGTGCGCTCTAATGCAAATACACCCATCGACGAAAACAATCCTGAAGATGCAATGTCCTTATTGGCTTATTACAATCGTGAGCAATACGGAGATTGGCCTATTCTTTATGGGAAGTCGTTCAACGCACCGTACGATAGAAACAAACCGTTTGGCGACGGCAACCCAGTATACCAGCGTGGATTTGCTGTGTTGAAAGGAAAAAAACAAGTCGCTGCGTTTAAAATGGAGAGTGAGGCACTTGCTTATGTTGAAGAAAAAGGCGGTGATCTTAAAGTCGACGGTAAGTACTTATTGACGGACGACAAGAAGGCCAGTGTACCAAACTACGACCCTAAATACCAAGGGTTCTTCCCAAGGATTTGGAACGATGACCCCCAATACAAGCAGAATTACATCAACATCATGAACATCAAAGATCCCGATGCGCCAATCACTTTTGCGCAACACGTTGGGTTCTTTTTTGAATACCAGATTGGTAAGATGTGGTGGCGTTATTTCATGTGGAATTATTCGGGTCGTCAAAACGATGAACAGCACCGCTACGAATTGACCAAAGGGAATTGGATCACTGGTATACCTTTCCTAGACAGCATTCGCCTTGGAGACCAAGGGAACCTGCCAGAGCATTGGAAAAACAACCCGTCCCGCAACACCTACTTTATGTTGCCGTTCCTCCTAGGAATCTTTGGGCTCTACTACCAATACAAGAAGAACAATAAGGATGCATGGGCCGTGACGCTCTTTTTCCTGCTTACCGGAATCGCTATTGTCGTGTATACCAATCACAAGCCGTTTGAGCCTCGCGAACGCGATTATGCTTTTGTCGGATCTTTCTACGCCTATGCCATTTGGATTGGATTAGGGGCGCTTGGTTTGTGGGATACCGTACGCACGAAATTGAGCCCTATGGTAGCCTCTTACCTCGTGGTTGGTGTTGCCTTAGTTGCCGTGCCACTCCGAATGGCTGCTGAAAACTGGGACGATCACGACCGCAGCAACCGCTACACAGCTAGAGATATCGCAAAAGCCTACCTAGATAGCTGTGATCCAAATGCCATTCTCTTTACTAATGGCGATAATGATACGTTCCCGCTTTGGTATGTACAGGAAGTTGAAGGATACAGAACGGACGTGCGCATTGTTAACCTCAGCCTTTTAAATACGGATTGGTACATCGACCAGCAACGCAGAAAAGCATATGATGGCGAAGCCGTTCCCTTTAGCTTTAAGTGGCACGAATATGTGCAAGGAACACGCGACGTGTTGTACTACCGCGACCTGGGTGTAAAAGGACGTTGGGATGTGAAGGATTTTATCCAATTCAGCAAGCGCGACGATTCTCAAGTGAAATTCAAAACCGGAGGCGGCAAGGAATTGCCTTTATTCCCGCAAAAGAACTTCCGCATCAATATTGATAAAGACGCGGTCTATGCTAACGGTGTTGTTGATGTTGCAGACAGCGCATCTGTTTTAGATTACATTGATTGGGACTGGAAGTCCAACGTGATGACTAAGCGTGATTTGATGGTCGTAGACCTCATCGCAAACAACAATTGGGAGCGCCCTATCTACTTCTCGATCACCGTGGGCAATAGCCCTAAAGCCTACTTCTGGTTAAACGACTACTTCCGTCTCGAAGGGATGGCGTACCGTTTTGTGCCGGTAAAATATGAGAGCGGTACAGGAATTGACTACGGAAAGGTCGATACAGAAATCATGTATGAAAATCTAATGTCGAAATTCAGCTACGGGAACATGGAGCTTCCAGAAGTGTACTTGGATGAAACCAACCGTCGTTTGAGTTATAACCTACGTACTATTTTCGGTCGTCTTGCCAACGAATTTATCGTTGAAGGGGACAATGAAAAAGCGGTTGAAGTTCTTGATTTTGCAATGGAGAAAATGCCTGCTGAAAAGTTCGGGTACAACTACTTTGTGTTCGGTATCATAGATTCCTACTACAAGGCGGGCGCCACCGACAAGGCCCGTGAGCTGACCAATGCCTTTGCGGATCATTTGGATGCAGAATTGGACTACTTCAGTGCCTTCGATAGAGAAGACCGCAAACGTGCGGCGAACGAATGGCGAACGAACCTGCAGTTCTATCAAATGCTCCTACAAAACGTTCAAGTGCACGATCAAGACAGTGTACAAGAGTTCTACCAACGCTTCCAACTTGCGGCACAGCCGTTTGGTAACGGCCGCGGATAATTCTGTTACCATTAAACTTGCAGCGCCCTTCGCCTTCCCGGTGAGGGGCGTTTTTGCTTAACCAAAGTCCAATTGCATGCGCTTGATGCGCTCCGCTAAACTTTCGTTTCCCATCGTTTCTCGAAGACGGTCCACTAAAATCGGGAAGCTTAATGGAGATGGATGATTCAGGTGCTGCAAGACCGTTTCCTGTTCCGCGATTCTATCTAAAGCAGACCGCATACGCGCCTCCTCTAACTGAAACTCATGTACCTCTTCGTACGCTTGGCGCAATAATAGATTGTCAGGCTCGTAATCTCTGAACACTTCGTACATCAACTTCGTTGAGCTAATCAATTGCTTGGTGGTCATGTTTTTACCTGGATAGCCCGTAAAAATGAGTCCCGATATCTGAGCAATATCACGGAACCTTCTTTGCATCATCTCACTTTCGTTAAGACTACTCACAAGGTCCTCTCTTAGCGCTGCTGAGGTAAAAATATCGCTGTCTAAAGCATCTTGTATGGGTATGGGTTGATCGGATAAAAGCTCAAAGCCGTAATCATTCATCGCGAGGGAAAAGGTCTGTGGTCCAAAGAGGCCTAGACGGTAGGCTAATAAAGAAGCCATTCCCTCGTGCACAAGACGTCCCTCAAAGGGATAAACAAACAAATGGTATCCTTCCTTATCTTCGAGGTATTCCATGAGAAATTGCGCTTTACTAGGCACAATGCTCCGCTCTTTTTGCAAACGAATAATGGGCTGAATCATGGCCAATTCAGGGTCCTCAAACGTCTGTCCGGTCGCAGCCTCTTCGAGCTTATCGCGTAAAAAATGCCCAAGCTCAGCACTGAGCGGCATACGGCCCCCCATGTAGCTCGGCACCGCGCCGGTGGTTGCTTTGGAAAGGCGAACAGTGGCTTCGACGCCACGGAATCGGACCAACTCCAAACAACGTCCTGCAAACCAAAAACTATCTCCTGGCATCAATTTCGAGATGAAATACTCCTCCACATGGCCCAAGAAACTTCCTTTCTGGAGCTTCACCTTGACCATCATTGAGCTGACTATTGTCCCAATATTGAACTTGTGCCGCATCGCTACCTTTCGAGAAACAACCTTGTACCTGCCCTCTTCCACCACCACTTTATGGTAGTCGTCGTAGGCTGCTAAACTCTGCCCGCCGCGAACAATGAAATCCAAACACCAGCGCCATTCTTCATCAGAAACACTGAAATAGCTTGTCGTCTTTCGCACTTCTGAGAGCAATTCTTCCGATGAAAACCCGTCGCTCACCGCTAAGGTCACCATGTACTGAATAAGCACGTCTAAACTCCTCAAGTATGGAATACGGTCCTCGTTTGTATTATGGTCAATCGCCTTGCGCAATGCAGCGCATTCCAACAGCTCTAAACTATGTGTAGGGACAAAATGAATGGTGCTCGTTGCGCCCGGTCGGTGTCCGGAACGGCCCGCACGTTGTACAAACCGACTCACGCCTTTAGGAGATCCTATCTGTACAACACAGTCTACAGGGCGAAAGTCGACGCCCAAATCCAAAGAAGATGTACAAACCACTGCCTTGAGATTGCCGTCGTACAACGCCTCCTCAACCCAGTTTCGCACCTGCTTAGAAATGGCACTATGGTGCATCGCAATAACTCCTGCTAAAGAGGGGTCAACCTCTAATATTTTCTGGTACCAAATCTCCGCTTGAGCACGAGTATTGGTAAAGATGAGCGTGCTCTGGTTTTCGTGAATGAGCGGAATAACTTTTTCGAGCAACCGTATGCCCAAATGACCAGCCCATGGTAAGGTCTCTACCTCATCTGGCAATACCGGTTCTACCACTAGTGATTTACTGAGGTTTGCTTTTATTAATTGGGCCGATTCTGCCCCGTCCACGCCCATCAACACCTCCAAGCTTTCGTCCATATTGCCTATGGTCGCGCTAATACCCCAAGTCTTCAATGCTGGTCGCAACTTTCGAAACTTCGAGAGGAACAGTTCGCATTGGACGGCACGTTTAGTTCCCATCAGCTCATGCCATTCATCAATAACAACCGTCTCTAAGTTGCGAAATAACTTTGCATAGCCCTTGTTAGAAAGCATTACATGAATGCTCTCAGGAGTCGTAATTAAAATCTGCGGGAGTTTGGTTTTCTGGGCCTGTTTAACTTTCTGCGAAGTATCTCCTGTGCGCGTGCCCACCTCCCAGTGTGAATCCATGCCTTCAATAGCTCTACGGGCGCTCTGTTCTATCTCTCTGGCTAAGGCACGAATAGGGGTAATCCAAATAAGCTGAACCCCCTCTGCCTCACGCCCACTCCGGCCCATTCCTGCGGCAATAGCAGGAAGCAAAAGTGAATACGTTTTCCCGCTTCCGGTAGGTGCGTTTACCATACCCGAATCGCCTTTTAAGGCAGCTGACCACGCTTGTATTTGAAAAGAAAAGGGCTTCCAGCCTTGGTCTTCAAACCAATTCCGGCAAAGATTGAGGGCCGCAGCTTGGCCCAACATTTACTTCGTTATTTTTTGAGTGAGCCAAAGAAAATCGTCAAGAAACGCCGGGTAATTGAGGTTAAAATGCTCCTCTACTGGCACGCCATGTTCGTTGAACAGGACACCGGCCTTGCTCACTAAAAGTTTTGTGGGGCTTAAAATCCCCTCCATATAATGTGCCCAATCGCGAAAATCATACAACGCATTTACTCCACCAAAAGGTCCCCCGCTGACCGTAGCGATCGCCATAGGCTTCTTCTTGTATTCCCCTCGGAAATAATCTAGTGTGTTTTTAAACGCGCCAGGAACGCGACCGTTGTATTCTGGAACGACAAACAAAAGTCCATCAGCATCGACTAAGCCCGATTGAAACAACGCCAAATCCTCTTTAGACGCCTCGCCCATTCCCCAGTTAGGGAAATTGAAACTCCTGATGTCTAAAAATCGCACCGCGGAAACCGCATCTTTTTGAGCCAATTGTTCTTCGAAAAAACGGGCCACTTTAGCCGTATTTGCTTGATCGCGGGGACTGCCTTGGATAATTGTAATGCGCATGATGTCGTATTAGGTTGCCGGGTTAACATCCCCCCTGCTGTCTTTGTTTAGACCTTCTTCCCGAACTTAGATACGCGGAAATAGTCACTGTTCGCATCGGGTGCGTTTTTCAGTGCGTCTTCTTTAGAAATCATATTTGCCACTTCGTCCTGGCGCATGACGTTAACGCTCTTACTCATCTGCGTTAAAGGCTCTACACCCTCAAGGTCTAGTTTTTCCACCTGAGCAACAAAATCCAAAATCTTCGACATATCACCCTGCATGGCGTCAATCTCTGCTTCAGATAGTTCCAAGCGGCTCAAATGCGCTAGATGTTTGATTTGCTCCTTGCTGATTTCCATAGCTATTAATTCTCTACCAAAGGTAAAACAACTTCACCGGTATGGCCCCAATTTTTGAGGTCCGTGGCTAAAATTCTATAGGAACGGTCCATTAATTCTTGCACGGGGTTTGACGCCTTGGGATCGGCCCAAAACTCGCCCAACACCTTCGTGTCTACAGGCCCGACGCTTGAAGGCTCTCCCCAATCACCCAACCTATACTTACTTTGGTAAATGCTCACTAAAACTACCGGTATACTGTTTTCAACCGCAAGCTTAAACGCCCCGGCTTTAAATCCACGCATCAAATACTTCTGCGGAGGAATGCCCCCTTCAGGAAAAATACAAACGCTATATCCCTCTTTAATTTTTTGATCGGCATCTATCATGGCTTGTTTTCTGCCGCTAAAAGAAGAGCGATCAACCGCTATACTCGTTTGCTTGAAGAAATAGCCGAACAACGGCAGCTTTAACAGTTCCGCTTTCCCCATAAAAACAACGGGCGTTGGAGACGCTAAAAATGTGAGCGGTATATCTAAATCTGATCCGTGATTTGGGCTCAACACCACCGGTCCATCGTGCTTAAGTCGGTACTTTCCCGGGCGGGGCCAAACGCCCATACCCACTAAATACATCCAAGACCACACCTTTGCTACTTTGAAAAAGTGGTTGTAGTTCCCCCCCGGACGGGCGGTCCATAACAAGGCTGGCAACAGCACGACAATGGTCGTAAAAGCCACTAGATAATACCAGGTGTGATGGATGTAGCTGAAGATTTTCACGAGGCTAAAGTAACATTTATCACGAGTTGAGAGAATAGGGATGTTTAATTTCGTTCACACAATCTGATGACCATGAAGAATTTAACCTTGGCCCTTGCGCTGCTCCTTCAGCTTTCCCTTATCGGACAAAGCACCTTCCCCTTTGATGTTGTATTAGAGCCCCTAACCATTACGAACCTCCCAGGAATGCAATCCTATGCCGCTGCACAGCACAACGGCAAATGGCTCATCATTGGTGGCCGCATCGACGGACTCCACCAGCGCCAGCCTTGGCAGGCGTTCAATGCTGCGGGGCACAATACCTCTATGTACGTCATTGACCCGGTCGCTCAAACCTTTTACAGTGCGCCGCTTAGCGGGTTAGGCAATGATACCTTGGTGGCCCAATTATCGAGTACAAACGCCAACTTTACCCAAGTAGGCAATTACCTCTACCTGCTTGGAGGCTACGGTTTAGATGCTTCCGCAGTACATATTACCCACCCCATGCTCACCGTTATTGATGTCCCTTCTACCATCGACGACATCGTACAAGGCGGCACATTAGACAGCACCGCGTTCACCCATTTCAGCGACGAAGACTTTGCGGTTACGGGCGGAAAAATGCTGTATTTAGACGGTACCTTCTACCTGGTGGGCGGACATCGATTTGACGGCCAGTACAACCCTATGGGTCACAACACCTTTACTCAGGCCTATACTGAACAAGTACTGCCTTTCACCGTATCTGGAACCTTCCCCTCGTTGAGCATTTCGAAGGGGACGCCAATGGTAGATACCGACGAACTCCACCGTCGAGATTACAATGTTACCTACATGATGGACGGGGGTCAAACCTACTTCACGGCGTGGTCAGGGGTGTTTCAAAAGACCGCCAATCTGCCGTTCCTCAATGCAGTCGAGGTGCGCGACACCGGTATCTATTCGGTACCTGGATTCTCGCAATACTTGAACCACTACCACTGCCCTACCGTTTCCTTATATGGTGAAAATCAAGCCGCGATGTATACCCTTTTCTTCGGTGGAATCGCACAATACTACTACGACAACGGAGTATTGACCCAAGACAATGATGTGCCTTTTGTAAAGACCATTGGCGTGGTTGAGAAGCGCAACGGAAGTTACAGCGAATCGTATTCCTCTACTGAAATGCCCGGGCTCCTAGGTGCCGGCGGAGAGTTTTTTCCGGACCATAACCTAGCTGCGAACGGAGAAATATTCTTGGCTGATTCTCTGGGTACAGATACGACTTGGATAGGCCACATCTTCGGGGGCATTAGCTCGCCGGGGGCCAACATCTTCTTTGGCGGGATGACCAATAACAGCATCGCTTCCCCAACATTGTTCAAAGTCGGTTTTGTGCGCAATAGCGGATTGGGAGTGTTGGAATCTAATTATGGTGATAACCTAGGGCTGCTCGTTTCCCCGAACCCAAGCAATGGCAAACTCATTGTTCAAATCCAAAGCCAGCTTCAGGGAATGACTGCCTTTGAAGTGTTTGATACTGCCGGGAAAATGATGTTGCGCACTGAGGTTCCGACCAAGGATGGGGCCAACACCATTGATCTAGGTGCCCTACAGATTGCGGCGGGTAAATACGTGTTGACCGCTACACAGGGTGGAGCGCGTCAAAGCATCAATTTTATCTGGAACTAAAACCCTAGTTTTTCGCGAACGCGTGACAGTGTGGCTTGTGCCACAGGACGTGCCTTCTCGGCACCGACCTTGAGGGCTGCTGCTACCTCTTCCGGGTGTGCCATATAGTGGTCAAATTGCTCGCGCGCCTCAGTAAACTCTTCAAGAATGAGCTCCAACAAGGCGGTCTTCGCGTGGCCGTAGCCGAAGTTTCCTCCGCGGTAATTGGCCGCTAATTCTTCTACTTGCGCTGGTGTCCCCAACAGCTTGTAAAGGGCAAATACATTACAGGTTTCTGGGTCCTTCGGATCCTCCAATGGGGTGGAATCTGTCTGTATGCCCATGATCTGTTTCTTCAACTGCTTCTTAGGTAAAAACACATCAATAACGTTGCCGTAGCTCTTGCTCATCTTACGACCGTCCGTCCCTGGAATGGTCATGACAGACGCTGAAATGCTGGCCTCCGGGGCCACAAATGTGTCGCCGTAGCGGTGGTTAAAGCTGCTCGCTAAATCGCGTGTGATCTCAAGGTGTTGCTTTTGGTCCTTTCCAACAGGTACCAATTCCGCATCGTACAATAAAATGTCCGACGCCATTAAAACTGGATAGTCAAACAACCCGGCGTTTACATCGCTAAGATTGTCGCTTTTGTCTTTAAAGCTGTGTGCGTTGGCAAGCATTGGATACGGCGTAAAGCAGTTTAAATACCACGTTAATTCCGTACACTCCGGCAAATCACTCTGTGCGTAGAACACTACTTTCTCCGGATCTAACCCACAGGCCAACCACGCCGCAGCCGTCGCTATAAGATTGTCCTTACGCTGCGCCGCATCCTTTACAGTTGTAAGACTGTGTAGGTCTGCTATGAATAAAAACGCCTCATTTTTGGAGTCTTTACTCATCTCTATCGCCGGACGAATGGCACCTAGAATATTGCCTAAATGCTGGCGCCCTGAACTCTGAATACCGGTGAGTACTCTTGCCATTTGTTTCTTATTTAATCAACGTCAATTCTAAATCGATATCCGCCCAATAACTGCTATCCGCCGGAACTTGCATGAACGACGTTTGCCAAATTTGCTGCGTGGGCAATCCGCTGATCATCTTAAAAGCATAGCTCACGCTATCGTTATCTAAAACTAACGTGCTGTCGTTGTTTACCAAATACCACGTTCCGCCGCTGATCAAGCTAACCGGAACCTGAATCGTGTTCAGGTTGGCCACAAAATCTATGTGTAAGTTGCCCGTATCCGGCATTTCATAGATGTTGATTTTACCATACAACTGAGTGCCAATACCGCTAAACTGCATCAAGGCTGATGGATTAATTGGGTTCGGCATTTCACCGCTATAAGCAACTTGATTGACCGTCCACTCCCCAATAACATCTTGGCGTATAAACGTTTCGGTAGCTACTGGATCTTTGGTACACGAAACGACCAATAGCGTTCCAACAGTAATTAAAGTAAATAGGGTTTTTTTCATGTTGTATAGTTTGAAATACTAAAGATTACAGGGATTTCCGCTTCCATTTCTACGACACGGAGTAGCGTTGATGCTACCGTTTCTGGAAGGACTAAATTTCCCGATTCAAATTCTTCGACAAAATGAACAACGTCGGGAAAATCTTCCGTTGACGTTGCTCTAATTTCAGCCTGCATAGGCGTATTTACTTTCCCTGGCATAAAGGCATGAATGCGATTGCCTGGGTGCTCTTTTGCCAATACCTCTGCGTACATGTGAACAGCTGCCTTTGACGCGCAATAAGCACTCCACCCTTCGATGGCATATGCCGCTGCACCGGAGCCTGTGAAATAGATTTGTTTCTCCCCAGTAACCTCCGATAGGAATTTAGCGCTGAGCAGCATGGCACTACTTGTGTTGAGTGTAATACAATGATCAATCTCTTCCCAACTGGCTTTATATGATGGCTTCACCGGGCCCAAAGTGCCCGCGTTGTTTACCAAAACCGTTAGATCGAAGGACTGGTCAGAAACCAATGAAAGCCCTTTTAAGGAGGCCCTATCACTTAGGTCACACCTTGTAAAAGCACCGCGAGAATGTTCGGTAAGTAACGTCGGGGCGTTTCTTCCTATACCTTCAACGTGCCATCCCAAGCGCAAGGCTTCAGCCGCAACAGCTAAGCCTATTCCAGAGCTTACCCCGGTAATGATCATGCGCTTTCGAGCAGGCATCAAGCGTTAATTTCGATGAATCTATTAATGTCTTTCGTCTTTCCAAAGACCAAAATAATGTCTCCGTTGTTTACCACACTGTCCGGTCCCGGGACGCCATTAATATGGTGTCCGTCGCCTTCTTTGCGGAGCACTGTTACGAGATTGATATTGTACTTCTTGCGCAGCCCAATATCTTCAAGGGTTCTGCCTATGATTTTAGCAGGCGCTTCTACTTCAATAATCTCGTAGTCGTCCGGCAATTGCACACACATAAGAACCCCTGGGTTGGTCAATTGCTCTACGACATTGTTGGCAACCTCTTGCTCTGGGCTTAAAATATGTTGAAGTCCCATTTTCTCCAGAATCTTACGTTGCACAGGGCCTTGAGCACGGGCGATGATTTTTTTTACGCCCATTTCTTGCAACTGAAAAACACATAAAAGCATCTCTTGGAAGCTCGAGCCAATGCTGACTACCACTGCGTCCATGTCTTGGATGTTCTGTGCTTCAAGAGCTTGTTTGTTCGTTGCGTCAAGCGCTACGGCAAAGGGAACGTCCTGCGCTATTCGCTGCACCTTCTCTTCACTTTCGTCAATGGCCATTACATCGGCACCGCGCGCGCCCAGTTTACGTGCAATCGCGGTTCCAAAAACACCAAGACCTATAACGGCAAACTTGCTATTCATACGCTATTATTTTGCGAGTGCCTGCTCTAAATCGGCAAGCAAATCTTTTTTGTTTTCAATTCCGACAGATAGGCGAATCAGATTATCTGTAACGCCCACTTTTTCGCGCTCTTCTTTCGGTATGGAAGCGTGTGTCATGGAAGCAGGATGACCTGCTAGAGACTCTACGCCGCCTAAGCTTTCTGCTAATGTGAAAACGCGAAGCGCGCTAACCACCTCAGCCGTTTTCTCAAAACCGGCGCCCTTGACGGTGAAACTTACCATTCCTCCAAACTTCTTCATCTGGCGCTTGGCCACTTCGTGTCCATTGTGGCCCTTTAATCCGGGCCAATACACTTCACCTACCGCAGGGTGCTCCTGCAGGTATTGCGCAACTGCCTCACCGTTTTCACAGTGTCGGTCCATGCGAACGTGTAGCGTTTTTATCCCACGCAGCGCAAGAAAGCTGTCCATTGGGCCGCAAACAGCACCAGATGCGTTTTGAATAAAATACATCTTTTCTGCAATTTCCTCGTTTTTCGTTGCAAGCAAGCCTAGAACCACATCGCTGTGTCCGCCCAGGTATTTCGTGCCGCTGTGCATCACCACATCCGCTCCTAAATCCAAGGGACGTTGTAAATATGGCGTTGCAAACGTGTTGTCAACGACTAAAATCAAGTCATTTGCTTTGGCCACTTTCGAGGCCGCTTCAATGTCAAACACGTTGAGCATTGGATTCGTGGGTGTTTCCATCCACAGCATTTTCGTCGCTTTGTTAACGTCACTATGCCAGTGGTCGTTGCTCATGTCGACAAACTTGAATTGAATGCCGTAGTTAGAAAACATTTTCGTGAATAACCGGTACGTTCCGCCGTAGAGGTCGTTACATGCAATGACCTCGTCGCCTGGGCTCAAGAACTTCAACATACAATCGATGGCGGCCAATCCTGAACCAAACGCAGCTCCATGAGTACCGCCTTCAATGCTCGCGATCGCATTTTCCAAAGCGGTCCGCGTTGGGTTTCCGCTGCGGCTGTATTCGTACCCCTTGTGCTTGCCCGGGTACTCCTGCACATAGGTAGAGGTTTGATAAATGGGCGGCATTACGGCTCCTGTAGAAGGGTCGTGCTGCTGTCCACCGTGAATGGCTAGAGTTTCAATCTGTAAGTTCTTGTCGTCCATTAGCTTCTGTGGTGTGGGTCGATTATTTGCAGTGCTCTTCAAAGGCTGAAAGTAGGTTGCCAGCGATCATTTCCGCAGTACGTCCTTCAATATGGTGGCGTTCCACCATGTGCACCAATTCACCGTTTTTAAACAATGCCATTGAGGGTGACGATGGGGGGAACGGCTGCATCATTCCGCGCGCTTCGTTCACCGCTTCAACGTCGTTTCCGGCAAAAACAGTGATCATTCTAGTTGGTTTTACTGCGGATTTTGCCGCTGCCATCGCTGCTGGCCGCGCAGATCCTGCAGCACATCCACACACAGAATTTACCACAACAAACGTTGTTCCTTCCGCGTTAATGGCTGATTTTACTTCGTCAGCGGTCTTTGTTTCAGTATATCCGCTATTTGCTAGCTCTGCGCGCATTGGCGCGATCATCTCTTCTGGGTACATATTTTAATCGTGTTTTTATCTAAACAAAGTTAGTGTTTCCTAATGGTTTGGGCGATTGTACCTTTGCGCCAATTATAACGACATAAACATGAGCTCAAAAGTTCGCGTTCGATTCGCTCCTTCACCCACGGGGCCTTTACACATAGGCGGTGTTCGTACCGCTTTGTACAACTATTTATTCGCCAAAAAGCACGGCGGTGACTTCTTGCTTCGTATCGAAGATACGGACCAAACTCGATTTGTTGCGGGTGCGGAGAAGTATATCGTAGAGGCATTGGCCTGGTGCGGCATAAGCCCAGACGAAGGCATCGGCGGCGAAGACCGCGGTAACGGGCCGTACCGTCAAAGCGAGCGCAAACCGATGTACCGCGAATACGCAGATAAATTACTAGCGGCAGACAAGGCCTACATTGCTTTTGACACCGCAGAAGAGCTCGATGCCATGCGTCAGATGGCAAAAGATGCTGGCGCAGCAAATTGGCAATACAACTACATCACACGCGGCAACATGAAAAACTCATTAACCCTTCCCAAAGAAGAGGTAGATGCTAAAGTTGCGGCCGGCGAACCTTATGTGGTACGTATCAAGCTTCCCCGCGATCATGAAGTTCGTTTTGAAGATACCATTCGTGGATGGGTAAGCGTCAACACCAACAATATGGACGACAAGGTCTTGTTTAAGGCGGACGGAATGCCGACCTACCACCTTGCCAACATCGTAGACGACCATTTAATGGAAATCACCCACGTCATCCGTGGAGAAGAATGGTTGCCTTCTGCACCGCTGCACGTCATGTTGTATGACGCTTTTGGCTGGGAGTGCCCAACCTTTGCGCACCTTCCTTTGCTTCTAAAACCTGACGGACCCGGTAAGCTCAGTAAGCGCGACGGTGACCGACTAGGGTTCCCTGTTTTCCCAATCGATTGGAAGAACGACGAAACCGGAGAAACCGCAAGCGGCTACCGTGAATTTGGTTTCTTCCCAGGAGCCTTTATCAACATGCTTGCGTTGTTGGGTTGGAATCCCGGTACTGAACAAGAAATTTTTGACCTGAAAGGACTGGTTGATGCTTTTGACTTGAGCAAGGTTTCAAAGTCTGGCGCTAAGTTTGATTTTGAGAAAGGTAAATGGTTCAACCAATTGTATTTGCGTGATTTAAGCGAAGCAGAATTGGCACACGAGCTGAAAAATGTGCTAGATAACGAAGGCCTGTCCTACAACGAAGCGCACCTCGGTACTATCGCAACGATGATGAGTGAGCGCGCGACTTTCCCTCAGGATTTACTCGAAGAAGGTCGATTCCTTTTTGAAACGCCCGCGGATTACGACGAGAAAACGCGTGCTAAAAAGTGGAACGAAGAAAGTGCCCCGATGATGAAGGATCTCGCGGCGCGGTTTAACGCTCTACCCGACTTTACTTCCGACGCGATAGAAGCGTGCTTTAAAGGCTATTTGGCAGAAAAGGAATTGGGCTTTGGAAAAGTGGGGCCTTCCTTCCGTCTTGCGGTAACTGGAAAGGGAATGGGACCAAGCATGTTTACTATTTGTGCGGTTTTAGGCAAAGACGAAGTGCTCGCGCGTATTTCTAAGGCAATTGAAGTGTTGGGCTAATGGCTGCATTACATCAGATCGACGTTCACGGCATTCGCATATACACCAACCACGGTTGCATGCAAGAAGAGGCGGTAATTGGCTCCCATTATGAAGTCAACATCAGCGTTTGGGCAGACCTTAGTACGTCGGCCGTCTCTGACGATTTGAACGATACTGTAGATTATGTTGCGCTCAACGCCATTGCAAAAGAAGAAATGGCCGTTCGCGCTAAACTTCTTGAAGTCGTCTGTCAACGCATGATTGACCGCATAATGAGCGAACACCCGTCTGTTCAAAAAGCGTGGGTAAACGTAGCAAAACTAAATCCTCCTATCAATGGAGACGTGGAGCGTGTCGCGCTGACTTTTACAGCAGAACGATAGAGATAAAATAAACTCGAGGCCGTTAAAATTTTTCTCCTATTTTTGGCCTCCCTAAGGTTCCGTGGCCGAGTGGCTAGGCACTGGTCTGCAAAACCAGCTACAGCGGTTCGAGTCCGCTCGGAACCTCAGAATAAGAAAAGCCCCGGCTCGCGATGCGAGCTGGGGTTTTTTAGTTGGTATGGCGCCAAGCTTGCTTGAGCGCCGGGGCAACTAAAAAAGACCAAGGACTTTGCGCAGCAAAGGACCGGGGCGTTCTTACTGACCTTAGGTGACCACGCGGTCCGCCGAGCGAAGCGAAGGCAATCCGCGCCAAGCCACGCTTGATAGAGTGTTGGAACAAAGAAAAACCCCGAACCAAAGGCCCGGGGTTATTGATCTGTTCTGTTGCGTTGTGTTTTTACAATAAATAGTCCGTCGTCATCCAGTTGCTTTGGCCTCCTGAAATCACATTTCCGAACAACTGTTTCTGGTCCGTTCCTGTCGCTACTAATGTGCGAATAGAAAACGAGCGAAGCGCGTCATGAACACTTAAGGTAGCCACGGCGCTGTCCTTTCTTCCGGTAAACGGCAAATAATCCGGGCCGCGCTGACAAGAGGCGTTGATGTTTACGCGACAGACTTGGTTTACCATGTTGTCCACGGCATAGGCTATGGTCAATTCATTATCGCTAAACAAACTACACTGCTGTCCACAATCGGACGCTGCTATAGAGGACATAACCTCTTCAAGATCTTCGTATTCCACGATAGGCACCACTGGTCCGAACTGCTCTTCGTGGAAGATGTCCATCTCGTCGGTCACCGGATACAATACTGCTGGGAAAAAGGCGGTGTCTGAAACGCGACCGGCATTTTTATTGATCACCTGCGCGCCTTTAGAAACAGCGTCGTCCACATAGGCTTCCATGTGTTCCACCTTATTTCGTTCGGGCAGCGGGGTTAAGGTGCTGTCTGTTGCCGGGTGGTCTAAAACCAGGGCGTCTACGGCTTTGGTAAACTTCGAACGGAACTCCGCTGAAACGGATTTATGAACGAAAATGAGCTTGAGCGCTGTACAGCGTTGACCGTTGTAGCTCAAAGCGCCGTTTACACATTCTTTTACGGCTTGGTCAATGTTCGCATCGTCAAAAACGATGGCTGGATTTTTAGCTTCAAGCCCTAAGACTTGGCGCAACCTGTTGGGTTTTGGGTGTTGTGCTACTAAGGCGTTGGAGCTTTTTGAATTTCCAATCAGCGCGAGCACATCCACGTCACCTGTTTTCATAATAGGACCTGCCAACGTGCGTCCGCGACCAAACACAATGTTTACCGCTCCCGGGGGGAAGGCTTCCTGAAACGCATCGATAAGCGGAGTCAATAATAAAACGCCATATTTAGCGGGTTTAAACACAATCGTATTGCCCATGATCAGGGAAGGAATGAGCAAACAAAAGGTCTCATTTAGCGGGTAGTTGTAAGGGCCTAAACACAATACAACGCCTAAAGGTCCGCGACGAATTTGGGAAATCACACCGTCCTTACTGGCTACGTGTGAACCGCGTCGCTGGAGCTCTTTGTACTCCTCGATGGTATCATTGATATAATCAACTGTTCGGTCAAATTCTTTGTAGGCAGCGCTCTTGTTCTTCGCAATCTCCCACATCAATAAGGTGCTGACCTCTTCGCGCTTTTCTTTCATTAGCGATACAAACTTCTCCATCGCTTCAATGCGCGCGGATGCACCTGCGGTAGGCCAGTATCCTCTTCCGTTGTTGTACGCTAATTTAGCTGCTTGAAGTGCCTTTAGTCCGGTTGCCTCGTCCAGTGTTGGTGACGCACCGAGGTAGACTCTTTCTGTTGTTCCGTCTTTCGCAACCTTGCCCATAGGGCTGTAAACGTCTTCAAAGGCACCCTCCCAGGTTTCTTTTTTTCCGTTAACCAGGTATTGGTTCCATTTAAACGGTTGTGGTGGTTCAAACTCTGCGATAGGTAGTTGCTTAGAGCTTGCTTTCATGTTCTTGTTCAATTAGTTAATGCTTAATACAAGGATAAATCAACCGATTTAGTTCATCATTACTAAAAGAAATTTTGTCATAGCACCTAGACGTGTTGCATGTAATCTATTACGCGACTGCTTTGTAACTTGCCAAAAATCCTATCCATTATGACCCTTCACCCAATACACACTGGGAACTTTAAACTCGACGGCGGTGCCATGTTTGGCGTCGTGCCGAAGGGGCTTTGGGAGCGTACCAATCCTGCAGACGAAAAAAATCTTTGCACCTGGGCCATGCGCTCCTTGCTTATTGAAGACGGGGACCGATTAATTTTGATCGATACCGGAATCGGCAACAAACAGAATGAGAAGTTCTTTTCGCATTATTACCTCCACGGCGACCACAGCCTTGACGCCTCACTCGCAGCAATAGGCTTTAATCGCAACCAAATAACCGATGTGTTCCTCACCCACCTTCACTTTGACCATGTGGGGGGCGCTGTGCAGTGGAACGCCGACCGCACCGGATACGAACCCGCCTTTAAAAACGCAACGTATTGGACGAACGAGCGCCATTGGAATTGGGCCACCAAGCCCAACGCTCGCGAACGCGCTAGCTTCCTATCAGAAAACATTCTGCCCCTCGAAGAAAGCGGGCAACTAAAATTTATCGACGCCCCAGAAAGCGAGCACCGCGTGAGCACACCGCTGGGCTTCGATGTCTTCGTCGTCAACGGCCATACCGACGCGCAGATGTGTCCTATCCTCCCTTATAAAGGACAAACCGTCGTCTTCATGGCAGACCTCTTGCCCTCAACCGGCCACATCCCCCTGCCCTTTGTTATGGGATACGATACACGGCCATTACTCACTCTTGATGAGCGCGCACGCATCTTTACAGAGGCGGCGGAAAAAGACTATCGTTTATTTTTAGAGCACGATGCCTACAACGAAGTCTGTACGTTACAAATGACAGAAAAAGGACCTCGTCTTGCAGATAGCGGTCGCCTTGATCACTTTTTTTAACAATCCCCGCCCAACAATGAAGAAAATCCTAATTACACTATTCGCTGGACTTGGTATAAGCGTCCAGGCACAATACTGGCAGCAATCGGTCGACTATACCATGGACATTACCATGAATGTGGAAAACCATCAATACGACGGCTACCAAAAAGTCCAATACACCAACAACAGTCCCGATACCCTTCAAAAGGCGTATTTCCACCTGTACTTCAATGCCTTTCAGCCGGGAAGTATGATGGATGTGCGTTCGAGAACCATCAAGGATCCAGACCGTCGCGTGACCGACCGTATTTACGGGCTTGGATCTGATGAAGTTGGTTTTCAAGAAATCCGTGAACTCACGCAAAACGGGATGCCGCTAGGTTGGGAGGTGAACGGAACTGTGTTGAAATGCACCCTTGCAGAGCCGCTGCTTCCGGGTGAAAGCACCACCTTTGAAATGCGTTGGAACGCTCAGGTTCCAAAACAGATTCGCCGTTCAGGTTGGAACAACAAAGAGGGCGTTGAATTCACAATGACCCAATGGTATCCTAAACTTGCAGAATACGACGAGGACGGGTGGCACCCGGACCAATACGTGGGTCGCGAATTCTATGGTGTTTGGGGAACCTTTGATGTAACTGTTCACATCGACAAAAGTTACGTGCTTGGCGGTACCGGCTACCTGCAAAACCCAGAAGACGTTGGTTTTGGCTACGGCGGAGTAAAAAAGGTTCGGTTAGGCCGCAATGAGCTTCGTACTTGGCACTTCAAGGCAGATCGTGTACACGACTTTGCCTTCGCTGCTGATCCAGATTACAAGCACGTGCAGCTTCAGATCGAAAACGGGCCCTTGGTGCACCTATTGTATGATCCTAAAACGGCAAACGAAGCGAATTGGATCAAAATTCAAGACGGCTACCTGCAAGGGTACTTTGACTTTATGGCCCAACATTTTGGTAAATATCCCTACGAACAATTCTCGCTGATTCAAGGCGGAGACGGTGGTATGGAGTACCCCATGTGTACCATGATGCTTGGCGGCGGAGATGATTTCGAGGGCTTTACCGGGCTGTTTGTGCACGAAGGAACACACAATTGGTATTACGGCGTGATCGGAACCAATGAAGCGGCCTATCCGTGGATGGATGAAGGGTTCACCTCCTACGCAGAGGAAGAGTGCATGAATGTTCTTTTCAGCCGTGGCCAAAGCAACCCGCACCTCGGGGCGTACAGAGCTTATGTCTATTTAGACACCTCCGGCCTTCGCGAGCCGCTTAGCACGCCAGCAGATCATTTTAATTACAACCGTACGTACGGCATCAACAGCTACAGTGCAGGAGCGCTGTTTTTGAACCAATTAGAATATATCATCGGTGAAGAACCTTTCGCCCGTGGCATGAAGCGGTATTGGGCCCAATGGCAATTCAAACACCCAAAACCAGAAGATTTTATTCGCATCATGGAACGCGAATCCGACCTAGAGCTGGATTGGTACCTCAGCTATTACGTCGATCAGGTCAAAAGCATCGATTATGGCGTGTCGTTGACGCGCAGCGATGCCAACGGTGCTGAGATTCTACTCGAGCGAAAGGGCCTTTTTCCAATGCCTGTAGATCTGAGAATCACTTACGCCAGCGGACGAACAGAAATGCTTAATATTCCACTCGTAAGCATGTATGGTGCGAAGCGCGTCGAAGGATACGATGTTCAGTCGCCCTGGGCATGGACGCATCCTGAATATATTTTAAAGCACACGTCAACAGAGCCTATTATTTCCATCGAAATAGACCCTTCCAAGAGGCTGTTAGATATAGATAGGGCCAACAATATTTGGTCCGCCGAATAACTAAAAAGCCCCGCGATTGCGGGGCTTAATTTTACCTTTTCTTCGGGCTTTTTTTATGCTTCGCCACTTTTGACATCCGCTTTTTAGCCCCCTTGCCTAAATTATACTCTTTGGCGTTTTTGGGCTTTTTGGGGTGTTTTGATGGCCCGCGCTCTTCGAGTTCTGCTGCGGTTTTGCCGCTTCGTGGGCTAACCTTACTCATCGAAACTGATCACTAATTCATCACTCGTGGCGTGTGTCTGGCACGTTAAAACATAGCCGTCCTTTACCTCGTCGTCTACGAGCGCGTAATTCATGACCATCTCCGCTGTGCCTTTTAGCACCTTTGCGCGACACGTACAACATACCGCGCCTTTGCAGGCATATGGTACATCTGCTCCAGCATCAAGCGCGGCATCGAGAACATAGTCCTTAGGCCCCATTTCAAAATGTGTCTCTTCTCCGTCAAGCACCACGGTAACCTTTGCGTTTGCGCTGGCCTTGGAGGATGTTTTTGCTTTTACCTCGGCAGTTGCTCCGGCCGTGTTGAACAGTTCGAAATGAATGTTTGATTTCTTTGTTCCCATAGACTCTAGCGCACCACTAACTCCTTCAATCATGCCGAGCGGTCCACACAGATAGTGTCCCGTTGTGGTTGCTACATCAAAGAACTTTCCGCTGTACGCATTGGCCTTCTCCGCATCAATACGACCCGTGGTGTAATCACTGCCTTGATCCTCTCTGCTCAACACGTGGTGAAGCTCAAATCGGTCTACATAAGCATTCTTTAGGTCTTCTAATTCATCTTTGAAAATAATGCTATTGCTGTTTCTATTCCCATAAAACAGGGTGAACGTGCTCTCGCTGTCGCTGTTCAAAACCGATTTAGCTATTGCCGCGATAGGCGTAATGCCCGATCCCGCTGCCCAGCCTACCACATGTGCGGCACTTCCTTCGTGCTTCCAAGCAAAGTTCCCCATTGGCGACATGCTTTCTAATACATCTCCTGCTTTAAGAGTTCTGTTGGCGTAGGTTGAAAATTTACCGCCCTCAATCTCTTTAATCGCCACGCGAAGCTCTCCTTCATGCGGCGCTGCACAAATGGAATACGAACGACGTACTTCTTCGCCGTTAATGGTGGTACGAAGTGTTAAATATTGTCCCGGCGTGTATTTAAAGACCGATTGTTGTTCAGCGCTAAGCTCAAAAGAAACGCTCACGGCATCTTCTGTCTCACGACGCACCTCTTTTACAACGAGCGGATAGAACGCGTTCGTGGACGTGCTGGTGCCGCTTGACTGCAATGATGGTTTTTCTTCTTTATTCTTTTTGAAAAATTTAAGCATGCTTTTTGTTTTGTGGTGTAAAGGTAGAGTGCAATATTAAACCATAACACACCTTACGCTGTTGTGTTTTAACTTTGTCAGCGACCTAATACACAGAATAATGGGAACAAATGTATCATTAGAAGAAAATTTTCAGACGTACGTCGATGGGGAAAACAAGGTAGAACCCAAAGATTGGATGCCTGAAAAATACAGAAGAACCCTAATCCGTCAAATATCACAACATGCTCATAGTGAGATAATTGGAATGCAACCGGAGGCCAATTGGATCACCCGTGCACCCTCACTTAGAGCGAAGCTTATCCTGCTCGCAAAAGTACAAGATGAGGCCGGCCACGGGCTCTATTTATACAGTGCTGCAGAGACGCTCGGCGAGCCTCGAGAAAAGATGATTTCCGACCTTCAAAGCGGAAAAGCGAAATACAGCTCCATTTTTAACTACCCCACTCCATCGTGGGCAGATATGGGTACCATCGGCTGGTTGGTAGACGGTGCTGCTATCCAAAACCAAGTGATGCTCACCCGTACTTCTTACGGACCCTATGCGCGAGCAATGGTTAAAATCTGTAAGGAAGAAAGCTTCCATCAACGTCAGGGCTATGAAGTGGTCATGAAATTGGCTCAGGGAACACCAGAGCAAAAAGCCATGGCACAAGAAAGCCTTAACCGGTGGTGGTGGCCTTCATTAATGATGTTTGGCCCGTCAGACGACGAAAGCCCGAACAGCGCGCAAAGCATGAAGTGGAAAATCAAACGCAAGAGTAACGACACACTTCGCCAAGAGTTTGTGGATAAGACCGTTCCTCAGGCCGAATATCTGGGTTTAACCATTCCAGATCAAGATTTGAAATGGAACGACGCCAGAGGGCATTACGATTTTGGAGCTATTAACTGGGACGAGTTTTACAATGTTGTCCAGGGTAACGGTCCGTGTAATAAAGAGCGCATCGCCCATCATGTTGAAGCACACAATGAGGGTGCTTGGGTCCGTGAAGCAGCAAACGCTTTTGCTCAAAAACAAGCCCAACGCAAAAAAAACACAGGCGCCGCTGCCTAAACCTATTCCACATGAATAAAGACCACTGGAAACTCTGGGAAGTGTTCCTCCGTTCTAAAAACGGACTTTCCCATAAACACGTAGGAAGCCTTCATGCTGCAGATGCTGAGATGGCTCTACAAAATGCGCGCGACGTCTACACGCGCAGAAGCGAGGGGATTAGTATATGGGTCGTCCCGTCAGAGTCGATCACGGCAAGTGCTCCAGACGAAAAAGAGCCTTTGTTCGCCCCAAGCGATGATAAGGTGTACCGTCACCCAACTTTTTACGATATCCCGGACGATATCGAACACATGTAGTGATGACGGGTGGTTGGTTAACAGGGAAAAAATCCCAATACACAAAGGAAGAAGCGCTCAAGGAGTACTTTTATTTCCTTGCAGACGATGCGCTCATTTTAGGGCAACAGCTTAGTCGCTGGTGTTCAAGAGGCCCCGTTTTAGAACAAGACATTGCAATTATCAACACTTCCTTAGACCACATAGGACGAGCACGCCTCTTGTACCAAGAGCTTGCAAAGCTAGAGGGCGGAGGAGCCACAGAAGATACACTTGCTTATTTTCGTGACCATGAAGGGTTTCGCAACGCACTACTATTAGAGCAGCCTAATGGTCACTGGGGCGATAGCGTAGTACGCAGCTTTTTTATCGATACGTTTAATTTCTTCTTATACGACGCCTTGCGTCAGTGTGAGCATCCTGCATTGGCAGGGATTGCGGAAAAATCTGTGAAAGAAATAGCATACCATGCCCAATGGAGCGCTGAATGGGTTATTCGATTAGGCGACGGCACCCAAGAGTCCCATGAGAAGGTTCAAAAAAGCATCGACGATTTGTGGATGTGGACAGGTGAGTTATTCGAGGTACATCCTGTTTTCAGTCAGCTTGGATCAGGTTTTGTCGACTTTTCAACGCTCAAAACACAGTGGTTAGATAAGGTCGTGCACATTCTAGAAACGGCAACATTAAAAATGCCGGACAAAGAGGCCTGGATGCAAACAGGCGGGCGACTGGGTGTTCATACCTCTCATTTAGGTTATCTCCTTGCGGAAATGCAAAGCTTGCCGCGTACCTACCCAAACGCAAGTTGGTAAAACCTCGTTTGTACCGCGCTTTTTTAAAAAATGATTTTTCCTTAACAAAAATTTACGGCCGCTGCCAATTTACGGCACGAGGTTTGCATAGGGTTTAAAACACGATGATTATACGTGTTTTTGTGTTAAGCGAGTGAGGGCTAGAGTGGGGACTTTAGCCCTTTTTTTTTGCTCCAAATGAAGGAGCCCGCGAACAAAACAAAGCTTGCCACAGCCATGGAGCCGCTTATGGAGCCGCCTACCCATTCTGAGAGAAAATATCCCAATACCGCGCTCAACAACCCTTGTAGCAAGATGTACAGCGTCATGCGCTTCAAATTGTCTGTAATTAAATACGCTGTTGCCGCCGGTACCACGAGAAAAGCAATTACTAAAATTGCCCCAACGCTCTCGAAACTTACCACTGTAGCAACACTCGTGGCGGCCATTAAGGTGTAGTGCCAAACCGCTGTCTTTATGCCTATGCTCTTTGCGTATTCTCCATTAAATGACGTAATAAGCCAGCCCTTGTAGCCAATCCAAAAAACCAATTGAACGAGCGCTAATAAACCCAATAATGTCCAGACCGGTGACGGAACACCAAGACCTAAAAAGGAGCTCGTTTGCAACGGTACAAAGGCTATTTCCCCGTGTAACACACAATCTGCATCTATATCCGCTTCACCGGCATACTTTGTTACTAAAATGACACCAACCGCGAACAAAAAGGTAAACACTGTACCCATGGCCGCATCCGCTTGCATTTTACCTTTAGAAGAAAAAAATTGGATAAGCAGGGTCGTAATTATGCCCATTATTATGGCACCAAGAAACAAAGGAACCGATGCTCGGGAACCGCTTATTAAATAAGCAATGACAATGCCTGGAAGCACCGCGTGACTCAGCGCATCACCCATCATACTCATCCTCCTTAGCAATAAAAGGTTTCCCAACATCCCCGTTGAGGACGCTACCAAAAAACCCGTTACTATAATCCAGAAGGCGTCCATATTAAACGGCGTTTATTGCATTGTCCGGTACGAGTTCGTGAATTTCTAGGAGCGGATTAAACCTGGAACAAAGTCCTAATTCACCTAATATTTCAGCTTCGATTTCGGGTGTTAAAAAGTGCTCCATCGTCTCTGCTTCGTCGTGAACTAAATTTATACTCATCTGCATGCGCCGCTGCAAATAAATCTCCCAAATCTTGTGTCGCCTGTCTATCTCTGCTCCGTACGATCTTCCCTCTGTCGAAAGCGTGAAACCTGTATGTACTTTTTTAATTAAGCCTTTTCTTCGCAATCGACGAACGGTTCTGTTCCACAAGCGCTGCTCAAAAAATTGACGTTGACTAATGCTTCTTCTGTTGAATAACTTGCCTAATCCCCGGACTTCGTTTTGTACCGCGGTCTTTAGAAGGTTTTCCTCGTTTATTCTTCGTTTCAATAATAACTTCGACCAGCGTTGATAGATTACTCCGCGTTTAGGAGCGAAAAGCATTGAAACAAAGGCAATCAAAGAAATAATTACAATCGTCCACGGGCCGGTCGGCATGGATACTTGGCTGTAGCTAACGAATGCACCCAGCCAGCCGGCTAAAGCACCAAAAAAACCACTTAATAGCAACAACTTAACAAGACCATTGGTCCAGAATCGGGCCGCGGTTGGCGGAATAATAAGCAATGCGCTCATCATGACTATACCCACCGCTTTAATACCCACCGATATACTTAAAATGGTGATGAAGCTGATTAATCCGTCGATAAACTTCACATTAATACCAATAGCGTCTGCGTATTCGAGGTTAAATACAACCGATTTTATACTGTGGTAAAAACCCAACACCAAAAGCAATACCAGACCTGATACCCAAGCAAAAGCAGTGCTGTCGTCCGGAGTCATAGCGGCGGCGTTCCCAAAGATGTAATGATCTAATCCACTTTGCTCGCCTCCATAATTTGATTGTATAACCGTCAACAAGACTATGCCAAAACCAAAGAAGCTCGAAAGCACAATGGCCAATGCACTATCGCCTTTAATTTTACTTTGTTGAGTAATAAAATCAACCAACAAAATACTCAACCAGCCACTTATTGCTGCGCCTAGGATGAGTATATAGGGGTTTTTCACACCACTTAAAAGAAAGGCAATTAGCACTCCTGGAAGCATACTATGAGCGACCGTTTCTCCAACCAGCGTTTTCTTTCTCAAGAAATTAAAACTTCCTACAGCCCCTGATACACCGCCTAATAAAAGCGTGGCTAACGCAACGTATCTCACGTTGGGGTCCTGAAGGGTTAAGTATTTGAGAAAGAGATCCACCCTAAGAAGCTAAATAGGTTTTTAACAATAACGCGTTGAATAATAACATCTCGAGGTAGGTGTCTTGATCTGCTTCAGGCCCCAAGGAATCACTTAAAAGCTCTGGACCTAAAACCACGTTAAATCCTTTGTCTTTGCAGCCTCGCTGCACACTTTCCATGGCTTGGGGACTCACAATATTCTCTAAAAAGATGGCCGGCACTTTGTTGTCGCAAATAAAATCAACCAATTCTGTTATCTCACGCAAGCCAAATTCACTGACTGTTGACGCTCCTTGTAAGGTTTGTACACGCATACCAAATTTTCGTGCAAAGTAACTTAGAGCGTCGTGCGTTGTGATCACTAAACGGTGCTCCGGTGTTATCGCCTCTAAAATACTTTGTACAGAATCTGATGTGGTTGCAATCTGGCTTTGGTAGCTCGATGTATTTGAAATAATAGCTGCTTTATTAGCGGGGTATGCAGCTGCTAATTGTTGAGAAATATCACCCAGAATGAATTGGACCAATTCCGTATCAAACCAATAATGCGGGTCCTTGCTTGCTGGGAAATTTGGATCACTAATAATTGCTGAATCTGGAACGTTTGCTGCCGCATCAATAATCAACTTGCCCTCTATTTTTTCTAAAACATCGATGATCTTACCTTCCAAATGAACACCATGATATACTATAATATCAGCTGCACGGATAGCGTCTAAATCACCTTTATTAGGCTTGTAGGTGTGCGGGTCAATTCCTTTATCTAGTAGTGCTGTAACTTCAAACGCTTCTCCAGAAATTGCGGCCAACCAATCTGCCATAATACTGGTAGTACACAAAACTTTTGGTTTCGTTGCACGGGCTAATCCCTCTTCTTTTTGCGGGGTTGAGCACGCTCCTAAAAACAAGATAAATACTAGAATAATAGGGGTACAGCGCATCTTATTTAAATTAATTCTAAATAACAAATATACGGCACAGGAAGACCACTTAAAAAATTGGCAAAGCAATTTTTAGAATACAACAAAAGTCATTCGTTATGTTTAATTTTATACACTCACCTAAAACAAGAACATGGGAAATTTTACAGCGACCACCATCTTAAAAAACCTAGGCGTAGAAGCTAAAAACGCAGGAACTGCTATAGGTAGACAATGGCACGAATCCAACGAATGGATAGCTTCATATTCACCTATTGACTCTGCGCACTTAGGTGATGTGAGTGTTTCAACAGAGGAACAGTATAACGCTGCGGTTACCACTGCGCAAGCTGCATTTAAAGATTGGCGCAACGTCCCTGCCCCGAAGCGAGGTGAATATATAAGGCAGTTTGGTAATGCCCTTCGCGAACACAAAGAAATGCTAGGAGCACTAGTCTCATTAGAGATGGGCAAAAGCTACCAAGAAGGTTTAGGCGAGGTTCAAGAAATGATTGATATCTGTGATTTTGCGGTAGGTTTATCTCGCCAATTATATGGGTTAACTATTAAAAGCGAACGCCTTGACCACCAAATGATGGAACAGTGGCACCCGCTCGGAGTTGTAGGTGTTATTTCAGCTTTCAACTTTCCGGTAGCGGTGTGGTCTTGGAACTTCGCTTTAGCGCTAGTTTGTGGTAATACTGTAGTGTGGAAAGCTTCTGAAAAATCACCACTGTGCGCCGTGGCTTGTCAGCATATCTGGAATAAAATTGCTAAAGAAAATAATTTGCCAGACGGTATTTCTGCTATTGTTAGCGGTGATTACAAGGTAGGTGAATGGATGACAAATGATACGCGAATTCCTTTAGTGTCTGCCACTGGATCTACGCGTATGGGAAGAATAGTTGGAGCCGCCGTTGCACAACGCTTTGGAAAAAGTATTCTCGAATTAGGTGGTAACAACGCTATTATTATTACTCCTAGTTCTGATTTAAAAATGACCGTTACTGGAGCTGTGTTTGGAGCTGTAGGTACTTGTGGACAGCGTTGTACATCTACACGTAGGTTGATAATACATGAATCCGTCTACGATAAAGTTCGCGACGCTTTAGTCGGGGCTTACGACCAATTAAAAATCGGTAGCCCACTCGATGAATCAAACCATGTAGGCCCACTTACAGATGCAGATGCTGTAGCTGCTTTTTTAACAACAATTCAAAAAGCACAAGAAGAAGGTGGTAAAGTACTTTGCGGCGGATCTGTATTAACGGGTGGTATTTATGATAATGGATTGTATGTTAAGCCTTGTATTATAGAGGCTGAAAACCATTACAACGCTGTGCAAACAGAAACTTTCGCTCCAATTTTATACCTCATTAAATACACAGGTGATGTTCATAACGCTTTAGAGCTTCAAAACGGTGTTCAACAAGGTTTATCCTCAGCTATTATGACTAGTGATATGCGTGAAGCGCATATTTTCTTAAGCGAAAGTGGCTCTGATTGTGGTATTGCTAATGTTAATATTGGGACTTCTGGTGCTGAAATTGGTGGTGCTTTTGGCGGTGAAAAAGAAACTGGTGGTGGCCGTGAAAGTGGATCTGATGCTTGGAAAGCGTATATGAGAAGACAGACAAACACTATTAATTACGGGAGTGATTTACCTTTAGCGCAAGGCATTGAATTTAATCTTTAACCCGTGATTACAACTGTAAAACTTGGAGGACCGATTCAATCGAGTCCTCCTTTTTTATTTTTTGGTTTAGGTAGTTGTTTTGTGCAAAATCTTGCAGCGCCATTAGATAAAATAAATATTCCTTATCTATTTAATCCATTAGGAACTTCTTTTAATCCAATCAGTATAGCGCGACAACTAGAGTGGTTGTTAAATCCTAAAGCAACCTTTAATCCTGCTTATTTTCATAGCGGTGTATACCATCAGTTAGACGCTGCAAATAAATTTCAAAATATTAATGAAGCTGCTCTTAATCAAAGTATAGAAAATATTCGAAGAGACACATTGAATCATTTAAATAGTACTGTAAATCCAACACTTATCATCTCTTTAGGTACAGCTTACAGTTGGGAAATAAATGATGTGGTTGTTAATAACTGTCATAAACTACCTCAACATCTGTTTCAACGAAGAATATTAACTATTGAGGAAATAGAATCTGCATGGGATACAGTATTAAAGTTTATTCCAGTGGGTTGGAAAATTATTTTTACCGTAAGCCCTGTGAAGTACACTAAATTAGGTTTAGAAGAAAATTTTATCAGTAAATCTATCCTTAGATTGAGTATAAAATCTTTTATTGAAAACTATTCTAATAGTTATTACTTCCCTAGTTTTGAGATAATTACAGATGAACTACGTGATTATAGTTTTTATAAAGAGAATGGAACCCATCCTAATGAAGCTGCGGTTGAAGTGGTTTTTAATCGGTTTAGATCCTTCTTAAATTTCTAAAAATTCAGGTCGCATAAGTGCTAACTTCAATACAGCAGCTACACTTATACTATCTGTTATTAAACCATTAAGCACTTGTTGGTAAAGGGTACTGAAATGCAAGCGTTCTAAGCGAAGATTTTCTGTGTCTTCATGAGATGTACCAATAAAGGTTAAAGATTCAGCTAAGAAGACGATAGCACGCTCATTTGTAACGCTATTACTTAAATCCAACTGTAGAAATTCAGACCACTGTTTTGCAGTATACCCAACCTCCTCTTGTAATTCCCGTTTTGCACTTTCTAAAGGGTTTATTCCAATTGGACCGCCACCCTCTGGTATTTCCCAACTGTATTTATTTATTGGAAATCTAAATTGACCTACACGCCAGGTATACCCATCTTCGTCGATAGGAATGATTCCGATAGCTATATTCTTAAAATTAACTTCTCCATAAATCCCCTTAGTACCTCCTGGAGTAATTACGTCATGGTGACGAACAGTGATCCAAGCGTTTTCATAAGCTTCATTAGAGTTCTTAACTATCCAGTCGCCTCTATTAATATTTATATTCATTTTAAAAAGTATATAGTAATATATATAGCGTGTTGATAACCGTTATAACTCATGAGATGAAATAATCTTTTAAACTAGCTTATAGCTTTATAAACAATTATAATTTACGTAGATCCTTGGTTAATAATCTATTACTACTATTTAAAGTTTACCGTTAATACTATTATCAACAACAACAAGTTGATAAATTAAACGTGATCAACAGATGATATCCTTGTTTTTAAGGTTTGTAAGTAAGCAAGAAGTATTTCTAAGTCGTAATGCTTAAATCAAGAATATTTTGAATTGGTTAAAATTTTGAAATATGCAAGAAGAAGTTTTAAAAGGATACGATCTACTTATGCATGTTTATACACAAAGTAATACACAACATTTACGACCTTTATAAAAAAATTAAAGAGTATGAAAATAGCAATTGGATGTGACCACGCGGGTGTAGAATTAAAATCTGTATTAATTCAATTAATTGAAAATTTAAACAACAAAGCAATAGATAAAGGTCCTTTCTCAAGCGATAGTGTTGATTACCCAGATTATGGTCATGCAGTTGCTACAGCTGTAGAGCAAGGTGATGCCGATCTAGGTATTGTTATTTGCGGTTCTGGTAATGGTATTAATATGACGGTGAATAAACACCAGGGTATTCGCGGCGCCTTATGTTGGACTCCAGAGATTGCGGCTCTAGCTCGTCAGCACAACGATGCTAATATTATAGCAATTCCAGCTCGTTTTATATCTACAGAAGAAGCAAAAGAAATAGTTGCTGAGTTTTTAAATCATGAATTTGAGGGTGGTCGTCATCAGAGAAGGGTAGGTAAAATTGCCTGTAATTAAATTATTTAACCACTCTATAAATTAAATCACCTTCATAAGAGGTGAGTTGTATTCCAGGATGCTGTTGCCATATATTTTGCAAGAAGCGAAGGGAGTATTCACCATAAGTTCCACTAGGTGCAGGAGTGGTTTCTAATAAAGTCATTAATTCAACGGGAGTAATAGTTGACGGATAACCTGGAAGTACGGGTTGCTCTTTATACATACACTCTATTAAATAGTCTTTAAAACTATTTTTATAATAAGGAAATAGAAACCCTCCTTTTAAAGGTGTATTCACAAACCAGTTTACCGTTGCGTGTACTTCTAGACCGGAAGCAGCCACATATTCAATAGGATGGTTATTTAATAAATTTAGTAATGTTAAGCCTTCTATCTCCCGAAGTTTTGGGTGGTCCGTATTTAATACAAATAAAGGATCCGTATATATTCGGGTCGCAACAATGACTTGATAGTTATTTTTTAAGAACCAATCAGTAATAGAGTCGTTTTGGAGGCAGTAGTTATCTTGGAAAAATAATACCGTGGGATTTTTACTACGACCTATTTGGACCAATTTATAATTAGGTAGGTTTGTTTCAATAGTTTTCGTCGACGAACAATTAGTAAGTAATAATGACAGAGTTACAAGAATTACGGCGTTTTTTACGCGTAGTTTATCTACGTAAGTCATTGTATTACAGTATTTTAGTATTATTATTCAGTTTTATTACTACGGTCTCGTTAGCAGTAGTTAACCACTATTACATTCCAGAGTTAGCAACGGTTAGAAAGATAGCTGGAATCTTACTTTTTATTGCATCAAGCGCATTCTTATTTTGGCCGATCCGGTACATTATAAAGGCAATAACATTCAAGTTTTATTCATTAAATAAACTCGGAAGGGAATTAAAACAATTTGATGAAGGTAGGTTGAATGAGACGACAGGATTATCAAAGAAAGAGTTAGACCACTGGGCACAAAATGTTGTTTTAAAAAAAACGCACTTGCGTATTCCGGAATTTAAAAATCACTTAAACACAAAACTACCGGTATCGTTAATTACTGGTGTGTTTATAATCTTACTAATAACCTTAATAAGTAGCCCAAAAAGCATTTTAAATGAAAGTAAGGATGAGCTAATAAAAGGAACGTTTACCAGGGAAACTCAAGAACTAGGCATCAAGGATACTGTTCGTGCTGCATTTAATACCGTGTTCGAGATAAATCACCCGGTATTAAAAGGTTTTCATAACAACGCTGCTAAACCAGAGATGTTAATTAAAAGGAATGAAACAATTGATTGGGAATTGAACGGTAGATTGTATAAGACACAAACAATCATTTGTGATAGCATCCCAAAACTTACATCTTGGCGTGCTTTTATATCACCACCTGACTATTTAAAGCTATCAAGCTATTCAACACAGGATACTATTAAAGCTTTTCCAAAATCAGAAATTACAATTACATATCAAGGTGTACTAATAGAAAAAATAAAGGTCAATGTTTCACGTGAAACAGATAACAACACTTTTATTTGGGACGGAGGTGATATTGCACTGAGGTCTAGTTATTGGGAAATAAAACTACCCACTATACTACTAAATGATACACCTCCTTTAATTACGGTGTTAAAAAATGATAGAGATTCAATCTCAATAGTAATGAGTGATGATTATGGATTGAAGCAGGTCAACATTGATTCAAGGGTTGTTCCTATGGACGGACTACGAAGAACTATAAATATAGCTTGGGAGAACCAATCAATAATAAGGATCAGGGTTAAAGACAATAACAATAACACAACACTCAGGGAAATCAATAAACCAAGGCTAAACGCAGCTCAATTAACGAATACTGCCTCTGAAAAAGCCTTAAAAAGTATAATTACAGAGAATAAGGAACGTGTTATCACCCAGTACCGTGAGCAAAAAGAGAGTGAATTAAGAGAATTAACTAATTCAGAGGTTAAAAAGAGAGATAAGGAGACGAATAAACAGAAGAACGATACACCAGAAAGCGTAAAAGATCTTCTAAAACGATTAGATGAACTTTGGCGCATGGAAGAGGCTGTAGAGTTACTTTCTAGGGTGGATACCAATTCGAATACTGCCTTAGATAGCGCCATTAATATGGCAGCAGACGCGCTGCTAGAGCTCGATTTAAATGAAGCAGAAGAGCCTGTTGAACTCATGAAAAACATGGAAGAACAAGGTGAACAAAGAAAGCAGCAAGCGAAGGAGGCGAGCGACAAATTGAAGCAACTCCTGGCAAATAGTATTTCCGAAGTTCAAGAAGACAATGTAGCGCGTATAAAACGTCTTCTAAAAGATAGTTGGATGGTAAGTGTATTTCAAGAAGACCTGCGATCGCTAGCCTTGTCTGTTAATAAAGCACGCGCACAGCAGCTGGTATTAACGAACGAAAGAACCATTAACGACAGTTTAGATTTATTACTGGTTCACGAACCCATGCTTAGTCAAGTACTCGCAGAGAAAAGAACAAACCTAGATGCGGCGATGCGGGCCATTGAAGCGAAGATTACAAATGGCAAGAGCCTCGATAGCGATGTTGGTTACGCGATAACAGCACTAAACGATATTAACCAAACACTTTACTTTCTTTTAGAGAGCGAGAAAAAGAGCCTCAATCAAGCAAAAAAGAATTGTAAAAAAGGTAAACCAGGATCTTCGGGTAAACCAGCCACCTCAGGCAAGGGCAAGGAAGGAAAAAAAGGGACACCTAACCCCTCGAAGAAGCCAGGGGGAAGGGAAAAAGGAAAGTCTGGAGATCTTAAAAAAGGTGAAACAGGCACCAAGCCCGGCACTTCAGGATTACCAGGTGAGAAAGAGTTATTGAAGAGAATAGAATTAGCGAAAGAGTCGTTAAAAACGGGTGGTGAAACACAAGGTAAAATGCTTGATGAACTAGAACAAATAAAGCAAGAGCTGCTTTTTAATTCAAAGACAACAGAGGAAGCCTTGAATAGATTAGAGGAGAGGCTGTGGCAAGTTGAAGAAAGTGTTTTTAATAAAGACGAATATGGAGAGAAGAGAGCTAGCGAGTCTGGAGAAGCACCCGGGTTAAAAGAAGGTGAAAGCATTGATTTTAAGGTGTTAAAATCTAAGATGACCGACTTACCTTTGCCTGTGCTGAAGAAGCTGTAGTTATGCAAATAGAAACATTCTTAGTTGACAAAGTAAAGGGTGCCATAAAAGCGCTCTATCCGGAGTTGAGATTAGGAAAAATAGAAGTGTATGGTTGTTCAGACGAGGAACTGCTAAGTGTAAACAAGGAGCACCTGCAGCATGATTATTATACTGACATTATAACATTCGATTACAGTAGAGGTAAAAAAATTAGCGGAGAGTTATTCATTAGTGTCGATAGGGTAAGAGATAACGCTGGTTTACTAGGGGTTGATTATAAATTAGAGTTGGTTCGCGTTGTTGCTCACGGTATACTACACTTGATTGGCTTTAAGGATAAAACAGAGGGTCAAGCCACGGAGATGCGACGGAGGGAAGACGAGGTATTAGTTTATTTAGATAAATATGGTTCTTGACGATAAATATGATGTAATTGTTGTTGGCGGTGGTCATGCCGGCTGTGAGGCCGCATACAGCGCGGCCAAAATGGGCGCAAACGTCTTAATGATTACAATGAACATGCAAACTATCGGTCAAATGAGCTGTAACCCAGCAATGGGGGGTGTTGCCAAGGGCCAAATAGTACGCGAGATAGACGCCTTAGGTGGCGGGAGCGCGCTGATTACTGATAAAAGTATGATTCAGTTTCGCATGTTGAACAGGAGTAAAGGCCCCGCCATGTGGAGCCCTCGCGTTCAAAGCGACCGCATGTTGTTTGCTCAGTATTGGAGAGAGTTGTTAGAGTCTACACCCGGTGTAAACATGTTTCAAGACATGGTGGTAGGTTTAAACGTAACCGACAACACGGTTCACGGTGTGCGCACAGCGCTTGGTTTAACATTTGAATCACAGACGGTTGTTCTTACCTCAGGAACGTTTATGAACGGTTTAATTCACGTTGGCGATCGTAATTTTGGAGGGGGTAGAGCCGGCGAGCGTGCAAGTACAGGGATCACTGAAGAGCTTGTGGCCATGGGTTTTGAGGCTGGCAGAATGAAAACCGGTACTCCGCCTAGAATTGATGGGCGTTCTTTAGATTTTGGTCTCATGGAAGAGCAGCCTGGGGATGAGAACCCGGGACAATTTAGTTTTGAAGGGGACCATGTATTAAAGAAGCAGCGCAGCTGCTGGATTACACACACCTCTCAGGAGGTGCACGATGTGTTAAAAAAGGGCTTTGACAGGTCACCTCTTTTTAACGGAACAATACGCGGTACAGGTCCGCGCTATTGCCCCTCGATAGAAGATAAAATCGACCGATTTTCTGAAAAATCGTCGCATCAGATTTTCGTTGAACCTGAAGGCTGGAATACAGTAGAGGTTTATGTTAATGGATTTAGCTCAAGCTTACCCGTAGAAATACAATACGAAGCATTACACAAGGTAAGAGGCTTCGAAAACGCGAAGTTCTTCCGGCCTGGATACGCTATTGAATATGATTATTTCCCCCCTACTCAACTAAAACATACGCTTGAAACTAAACTAGTGAGCGGATTATTTTTTGCTGGTCAAATAAACGGCACGACCGGATACGAGGAGGCCGCGTGTCAAGGATTAATGGCAGGTATAAACGCGGTTTTAAAGACGCGCGGCGACGCTCCTTTTATCTTAGGCAGAAATGACGCATATATAGGTGTTTTGATAGATGACCTGATCACTAAAGGCACAGAGGAACCGTACCGTATGTTTACCTCCAGGGCTGAATATAGATTGTTACTACGTCAGGACAACGCTGATATACGGCTAACAAAATTAGGCCACGAGATAGGCTTGGCGTCTAGAGCGCGTATTGAATTATTAAAAGAAAAGGAGCAGCTGATAGCGGAGGGAAATCTTGCGTTAGACAAAAACCTGCCGCTTCCGTTCATAAACGATGTGCTACGATCAAAGGATGAAAAAAGTGCCTCTGAGAAAATTAAAACTAGCAAATTAGTGGCCAGACCCAACTTGAAGCTTGAGGACTTTAAGCTTAAGTTTGATCAAAAAGAGTGGTGGCGCCCAGACATTATTGAGCAGCTAGAGATTGATATAAAGTACGGTGGATATATTCAGAGAGAGCGTGAAAATGTAGAGAAGATGAAACGTCTGAATAACAAATCTATTCCAGACAAATTCGATTACGACAAAGTAAAAGGGCTAAGTTATGAGGGCCGTGACAAGCTAAAGGCGATACAACCGGCAACTATTGCACAGGCGTCTAGAATAAGCGGCATTAGCCAAAGCGATATACATGTTCTGCTGGTTTATATGGGCAGGTAATAGTTTCACGTGAAACAATATGAGAGAAGAAATAACACATTGTCCGGCTTGTTTAAAAACAGACATAGCATTTAGCAAAACCGTCAAGGATCATAGCACGAGCAAGGAAGAGTTTGATATATGGTCTTGCGGCACATGCAGTCATATTTTTACCAATCCCCGTGTGGGAGAAGAGGAGATAGGGCCGTATTATGATAACCCAGACTACATAAGTCATACCGATGACGACTCCTCCATCTTTGCGAAGGTTTATCAATTTTTGCGGGACATTAATCTTTCGTGGAAACACGGACACGTTGCTAAACACGCTGCTGGGAACACATTGCTAGACTATGGCTGTGGCACAGGCCAGTTTCTAGAGAAAATGGCATCGAAGGGATTTCAAGTTCAGGGCGTAGAAATCAACGAGGGAGCGAGAGAGAAGGCTTCGAGGTTTGGAAGTGTTTATAATTCTATAGACGAAGTAAGAGGAAAGGTAGACGCTATAACAATGTGGCACGTTTTAGAACATGTATATAACATAGACGGTCTTCTTCAAGACTTTAAGACAAAGATTTCAGAGAACGGAACCTTAATTATTGCAGTTCCTAATCCAGAGAGCCATGATGCAATGCATTACGGAGCAGACTGGGCCGCTTGGGACATCCCAATACACGTCCACCACTTCACAAAACAAAGCATGAAGACAGCAGTTGAACGCAACGGCTTTAAGCTTCAAAAAGTGTTGCCGATGGCGCTAGACAGTTATTACATTAGTTTGATCAGTGAGCAATACAAAGAAGGCGCCTCCACAAAGAAGGCGCGCCATTGGCTTAAAGGGTTTGTAAGGGGCATGATCAGTAATATAAAAGGAGGCAGAGATAATAAAAGCTCCCTTATTTACATTTTTAAAAACGCTTAGTTCCCGCGAAAGGCTCTGTGAAGAGCATAAGAGGTGTGTGTTAAAGTTGTTTTGACATGAACGTTTCGTTCGAGGTCGTTCAAACAAGCGCCCAAAGAGCTTGTGATTCCAAACGTACCCTTTGGCACCACCGCTCCACTAAGTTTTTGCACATTGATTGCGCCGAGGTCGGTAGCACTGTTTGGAGTATCCTGAACGTTGTGGTAAAAACCACGCTCAAGAAAGTGTAAAGACCTTAAAATCAGTGTTTTAACAGACTCCTTTGGCAGTGTCGAAAGATCGTTAACAGCGGCTGTGATTTCCGTGGGAATGCCTTTATAACAGGTTCTCATCCATTCTGCAAATCTATCGATCTGCGTACTCTCTGGATCGTCGTAAGCGGTAATTGCGGCACCGAGATTTGGGGCAAACACCATGCTTAATAATTTAGAGGTTTGTTCTGGGCTGCTCTGGAAATGTTCAGTGAAGGAATTGTTATCTAGAGGCCTACAGGACCACGGAGCGCACCTAGACACTATCGTTGGCAGTAATTTATTCTTACCGTGTGAAACCAGAACAATAAAGGTGTTTGGCAAAGGCTCTTCAATGAGCTTAAGAAGCTTGTTGGAAGCGGTTGTTTTAATCTGTTCAGGCATCCATATAATAAGCACTCTATTTCCCCCTTCGGCCGCAGTTAAACTAAGTTTTTGTTGGAGGTTTTGAATCTCTTTGACAGGGATTTGCAGCTGTTGATTTTTACTCGTTATCTGTCTTTGCCAACTATCGGGGTCGAGAAATGGGTTTTTTAACACAGCGCGCCTAAAATCTTGTAAAAAGTCATCCGACGTTCCTGAGTTTCCGCCACTAACAAACGGAAATGTAAAGTTGAGATCTGGGTGTTCTAGTTTTTCAACGCGTTTACAATTTCGGCAAGTCCCGCAGGCGGTCTCTGTTTCGCATAGAAGCATTGCTGCAAGGGAGAGCGCTACGGGTAAAGGATCTTCCCCTGCGCCGCCATAGATAAGATTTGCATGATGGAGTTTTTTACTGTTGTGTGCAGCAATCAATTGGTCCATCAAATCTTGGTTGTTATATATGCTAAACATCTAATGCAGAGTGAAAATTGGGTAGTAAATTGGGCGCTGAAATAACACTCAAAAATATATGAAAAGCTTCGACTTTACAGGCAAGAAAGTATTAATCCGCGTTGACTTCAATGTTCCGCAGGATGAAAACCTTGCTGTGACTGATAATACACGAATTACAGCTGCTGCGCCGACCATTAAAAAGGTCTTGGCTGGTGGCGGAATTCCGGTTCTAATGAGTCATTTAGGTCGTCCAGGCGGAGAACGCGTGGCAAAAATGTCGCTTAACGCATTGGTGGGAGAGGTTGAGAAGGCCGTCGGCGCTACGGTTCATTTTGCAGAGGATTGTATTGGCCAGGCGGCAGAATCTGCCTTGTCTAAGGCACAGCCAGGTGAAGTGGTTTTGTTAGAAAATCTGCGTTACTATAAGGAAGAAACAAGCGGTGATGCTGATTTTGCCAAAGCCTTATCAGAACTAGGCGATATATATTTGAACGACGCTTTTGGAACAGCGCATAGGGCTCACGCCTCTACAGCGATCATTGCACAATATTTTTCCCCGGAAAACAAAGGCTTTGGCGATCTAATGAACGCGGAAGTAGAAAGCATCTCGAAAGCATTAGGGAGTAACCGTCATTCAACAGTGGCTATTGTCGGCGGAGCAAAGGTTAGCTCCAAAATTGGCGTTATTTCTAACATGATAGATAACGTAGGCACGGTCATAATAGGCGGCGGCATGGGTTTTACGTTCGTAAAGGCGATGGGCGGCGCTATTGGAACGTCTTTGGTTGAAGACGACAAGCTTGATTTAGCGAAAGAACTTATGCAAAAAGCCAAAGAAAACGGATGTAACCTTTTAATTCCGGTGGATACCCTTATTACAAAAGAATTTGCGGACACCCCCGCCGAGCGCGTTTGTGCGATTGGGGAGATTCCAGATGGCTATATGGGTCTAGACAACGGTCCAAAAAGTGTTGCAAACGCTGTCGAAGCATTGGCTTCAAGCAAAACCATTATATGGAACGGCCCGATGGGCGTGTTTGAATTTGATCATTACGCGGGAGGCACCAAAGAAGTGGCACAAGCGGTGGCAGACGCAACGGCGAACGGCGCGTTTTCGCTCATTGGCGGAGGAGACAGTGTCGCAGCGGTGAATAAATTTGGCTTTACAGACAAGGTAAGCTACATCAGCACAGGCGGCGGAGCAATGCTAGAGTTTCTAGAGGGCAAAACGCTTCCTGGAGTAGCGGCGCTGCGTTAAGCGGGAATTAAACTTTCTCCTATGCTAACCAGATCGAGTAAGAACGGATAACACATAGAATCGGTCACCCAGAGCGGGTGACTAAAACCAATGCCTAATTGGACCTTCGTGTAGGAAAATGTTATGAGGGTTAGCCAAAAACAGGCCTTAATTAACCCAAATACAGCCCCAAGCACGCGGTTAATGCCACCAAGGAAAATAGAACGCAGTATTTTATCCAGAAGCTTGCCAACCAGCATAACGATCAGGTAAAAACCAAGGAAAACGAGCACGTAAGAAGCCAATTGGACGTACTTTTCTGCAACGAAACTAGAGATGTGCGGCTGAATTTGCGCATGAAACAGAAAAGACACGGCCACACCGCCTATTACAGCGACGATTCCGGCAATTTCTTTTACAAAGCCCTTCCATATACCTTTGGCGAGAAGAAAGGCGCAGAAAACGACAACAACAAGGTCTAGTCCAACCATAATAGTGGCAAATTAATGAGAAGCGAAGAATTAAAGCAAGATTGGGAGCGATTAGTAAAGAAACTTACGAAACAGTTCCCAGGAGATGGCGATTTAGATTTAGACGGAGTTTTACTTCTTGTAGGTACGCAAGAGCTTCAAATGGGATACATTAAAATGAAAAAGGACGTAAAGATTAACGTGCTTCATATTGCAATATGCACCATTTTAGAGCCCTTTGGTTATTATGAATTTGAGAAACGCGACGATGAAGGCTGGCCACACTTTAAGGCGCTTAAGCCGCTGCCAAACTTAAAGGCAGGCGAACAAACCATATTAATGAAGGAGGCTGTTGTTCAGTATTTTAAGACAAACGGGTATTTATAAAAAAAGCGGGCTAAAAGCCCGCTTTTTTCTTATCGTAATAATCGCGCTTAACAACCTGGATCGCTAGGATCGTAAGGAAGTAAGACGATTTCTGTTTCTACTGTTTTATTAGGCTCTAGTTTAATAAAGCCACAACCAATATGTGTGAAGGGGTTTTCACCACGTGTTCCCAACACTTTGAACACAGCTTCGTAGTCGTATTCAAATTCAACAATACCATCAAGTCCAGTAACGCCAATAAAGTAGGCTTCTTCACGGTATCCAGGAACATCAACAGACGCTTCTACGGTTACGTTTTGAATAGCAACACCACTAGGATTGGTTACCTTAATTCTAAAAGGATAAGTAGGGTTTTCTATCTGACATCCCGTAAGGAGCAGCGCTGAAAAAGCAAAAAGAGCGATAATACGTTTCATTATTCTACACAGCCGTTTGGTTCGCCGATGGGGTAAATTACAACATTTACTTCAACTGTCTCTCCTTTTACGAGTCTAACGTAGTTGCAGCCTTCGTAAATCATCTTCCACGCCTTAAGGTCATAGTATGCTTCGAAGCCAGAGCGGAAGATCAATTCTCCACTAGGGTCGGTAAAGTTGTACCACTCTGTGGCTCCAGCAACAGGGGCAAACATTTTAACAGCAGCGTTTTGAATAGGCACGCCATTTTCATTGACTACCTTGACTTTTACGAAGTATTCGTCTACCACCTCTTCTTGACAAGAGGTGAGAACAAATCCAATGAGTACTAAAAGAATAAATCGTTTCATGCGGGGAATTCAGTAATTTCGCCAAATCTACAACAAAGCTAACGTATTAGAACAGCCAATTATGCTGGAAAGAGTTGAAAATTTAAAAAGTCAGGTTGAAGCTACCTCCCTCACTAACAAGGAAGAAGCCGAAATTTTCCGTTTACAGTACCTCAGTAAAAAAGGTGCTATTCAGGAACTTTTTAAAGTATTCAGAGAGGTCCCTGCAGAACAGAAAAGAGACTTTGGCGCGGCGCTAAATACGTTGAAAGATCTTGCGGAGTCGAAGTATAACGTGGCTTTAGAAGAATTGGAGTCTTCAACCGCATTGGGCCAGAACGGAGACTTGACGCGCCCGGGAAACCCACAAGAATTTGGTGCAATACACCCAATCAACGCCATTAAAGACGAGATTGTAGACATCTTTAAACGCATTGGATTTAACGTTAGCGAAGGCCCCGAAGTAGAGGACGATTGGCACAATTTTACAGCCTTGAATTTTCCAGAGGAACACCCTGCACGCGACATGCAGGATACTTTTTTCGTTCAACGCAACCCCGACTGGGCACTGCGAACCCACACCTCTAGCGTTCAGGTGCGGGCAATGGAAAACAATCAGCCGCCGATCCGCACCATTAGCCCTGGCCGTGTATTTAGAAACGAGGCAATTAGCGCGCGCAGTCATTGTATTTTCCATCAGATAGAGGGATTATACATTGATAAAGATGTAAGCTTTGCCGATTTAAAGCAGGTGTTGTTGTATTTCGCCCAAGAGTTCTTCGGCAAAGCTAAAATACGCATGAGGCCATCATACTTTCCCTTTACAGAGCCAAGCGCTGAGGTAGATGTTTATTGGGGGTTAGAAAATGAAATAGACCATAAAATCACGAAAGGCACAGGATGGCTTGAGGTAATGGGCTGCGGCATGGTCGACCCTAATGTTTTAAAAGCAAGCGGAATAGACCCTGACGTCTATACGGGGTACGCTTTTGGAATGGGCATTGAAAGAATAGCAATGAACCGCTATCAAATTCCAGACATTCGACTATTCACAGAAAACGACAAGCGTTTTTTAGAGCAATTTAAAACAGGCCTCTAATTAATCATTCCCCTTGTAAAGACGGTCTATTGCTGCGGCTAATTCGTGGTCTTTAGCCGTTACCACATGCCCTGCGTCGTGGGTGTTCACAGTCAAATTAACGCGACAATAATCAATTGAAATATTTGGATGATGGTGTTGCTCTTCAGAAACCCGGGCAACCGCATTAACGAAATCGATTGCGGTCAAAAAGCTTTGAAACACGAACGTTCGCCGCAATGTGTGCTCGTGTGTTTCCCACAAATGTTTTGGTTGTTCCATAGCACGTTGAAAAAAAGAAAAGGCCAGTCGTCCCGGCCTTTTCTTGTTTATTGGGCCTGTTGACGCTTAGTCAATGGCCGATATTTTTAACATATTGGTAAACCCGCGCTCTTCAATAGGCATTGACGCTATATTCACAATAAGGTCACCTTCTTTAACGGTACCACTTTCTTTTAGGATAGCCTTAATGTCCTTAAAGCTTTTATCTGTACTCTCCATTTTATCGTAGAAGAACGCTTCAACCCCCCAAACCAGTGACATTTGGTTCATTATTTGACGGTTCGCGGTGAATACAATGATTTTTGTTTTCGGGCGGTGTCCAGCAATTTTAAGCGCGGTATAGCCACTAAAGGTCATGGTTAAAATGGCTGCCGCATCTATTTGATCAGCAATTTTTGCTGCGTTATAACAGATGGTTTTAGTTATGTAGCGCTCGTTTTTAACGGAAGGTTCGTTTTCAACGTTAGGCCTAACATCAAACGTAGATTCCACGTGCGAAACAATGTTTGCCATTGTTTGAACCACTTTCGCAGGGAATTTACCTACGGACGTTTCACCGGAAAGCATCACAGCATCTGCACCGTCACAAACGGAATTTGCAACGTCGTTAACCTCTGCGCGAGTTGGGCTTTGGCTGTCGATCATGCTCTCCATCATCTGTGTGGCGATAATACATGGCTTTGCCTTTAAGTGGCATTTAGCTACGATCATCTTTTGTACCATTGGCACGGAAGAATAGGGTATTTCAACGCCTAGATCACCACGGGCAACCATTATTGCGTCAGTGGCGTCAATGATGTTGTCTATGTCTACAACCGCTTCAGGCTTTTCAATTTTTGAAACAATTTTTGCGAACGAACCAAAGTCGTTTATGACTTTTCGCAGTTCCTGCACATCAGCTGCGTCCCGAACGAAGCTCAACCCAATCCATTCAACACCTTCTTCCATTGCAACAACAACGTCTTCTAGATCTTTTTTGGTCAAACAAGGCAAACTTACCTTCGTATTAGGAAGGTTGACGCCTTTCTTGCTTTTTAACGGTCCGCCCTGAATTACCTTGGTGACAACAGTGTCTTTTTTATTGGTTTCAAGAACCTCACACATCAATTTTCCGTCATCAAGCAAAATCCGTTCTCCAGCATTAACGTCTTGAGGGAATTGCTGGTAGTTCATGTACACCAATTTTGCCGTACCGCGGACCTTATTTGTCGTGAACGTCAAGACATCGCCCTCGTTGATAATTGCGCCATCTTCTACATCACCAATACGGAGCTTAGGCCCCTGTAGATCAGCGAGAACAGCTGTTTTACAATTAAACTCTTCGTTCAGCTCCTTCACCAAACGAATAGTGCGGCGGTGCGTTTCATAATCCCCGTGTGAAAAGTTAACGCGGAAGACATTAACCCCCGCATTAATCATGTCTTTCATGACCTCTTTATGCCAAGAGGCGGGTCCCATTGTGGCGACTATTTTAGTGTTATTAGAGGTTCCTAATTTCATACAGTAAATGTGTTTCTCGTTGTGTTAGTTGTGTGTGTGCCTCAAAATATTGGGCCGTTGTGATTCTTTCGTTTCGTTTCAAAACAGTTTCTAAATCGAACGCAAAGTCCGCATTTTCCACCATTAAAACATAGTCCCAGTGTTTTACAGAAGGCAAAAGATGCTTTTCCGGAACACTATCAAATAAGCTAGGAGCTTCTACCGTTTCTAGCTGAGCACCTGAGCTTAAGTTGGCAACCATGCAAAGGGACTCGCCAAAAGGGTCGGATCCGTCAAATACGTTGTATTCCCATACAACGTCATTCTCCCATTCGTCTTCAGGATCTGGCCTACAAACCAAACGCATGCCGTATTGAACGTTGAGCCAGTATGCCAACTCATAGTCCTTTAGCGGCGAACGAACGCCTACGGCACTGAAGTTCATCTTCAGCTTAGAAAGCGCGTCTATATGTTTTACTCTAGCCATTCAGCAACTCTGGGTTTTGATTGTAAAAGATTTTAGAAGCGGCCTCCTCTCCTTTTTTCTTCGAGCCACCTTCAGCCTGTGCTACGAGCTCGTCCCCCACAAACAAGCCCATGGTGAAGGTGCTGTTGTGCTGCTCACCGATACGCGACAACTCCTCAAAGCGAAAACTGAGCTTTTTAGACTGGAAGTATTCAATAACCTCACTTTTATAGTTGTGCGTGGTCAATAATAGATCCGAATTTTCGATAAAAGGCAAAACAATGGTTTGCATTACGAAGAACTGCGTCTTTTTTATTCCCAGATCGATATACACCGCACCCACTAAAGCTTCAAGGGCATCTCCATAGATACTCTCCCCGTGATTTCCTTTTAAATTTGCGACTAACAAATTTGGGAGTCCCAACTCATCAGCAACGCGGTTTAAATTGTTTCGGGAAACCAATTTACTCCGGAGTTTGGTTAAAAACCCTTCGTCCTCGGTTGGAAAACGGTAAAACAACGCTTCTGCAACGACTAAATCAATCACAGCATCGCCTAGATACTCTAGTCGCTCATTGTTACGCTCGCCTTTCTTTTTACGAAAAGGATAGGCGCTTGAATGACGGAGGGCCAATTTATACAAAGAAATATCCTTGGGCCAATACCCAATGATTCCCTTGATTTCATTTTTGAACCGGGAAGGCTTAAAAGAAAGAAATACCTGGGAAAGTCTACTCATTTATTCAGCTTTCTTAAAGAGGACAGAGGCGTTGTGACCCCCGAAACCGAAGGTGTTGCTCAACGCTGCTCTAACCTCTCTCTCCTGAGCCGAATGGAAAGTAAAGTTAAGTTTAGGATCAAGGTTTTCATCGTCGGTGAAGTGGTTGATGGTCGGTGGGACCATCCCGGTATAGATTGCCATAATAGAAGCCATGGCCTCAACAGCACCGGCGGCACCCAAGAGGTGACCCGTCATACTCTTTGTAGATGAAATATTCAAGTTGTAAGCGTGTTCTCCAAAGACCTTCTGAATAGCCTTTGTTTCAGCAATATCACCGAGCGGTGTGGATGTACCGTGAACATTTACGTAATCAATATCTTCTGGCTTTAGACCCGCATCCTCAATGGCATTCGCCATCACATTGCGTGCGCCCAGTCCTTCTGGATGTGGCGCAGTAAGGTGGTGTGCATCAGCACTTAGGCCACCGCCAACCATCTCAGCATAAATTTTAGCACCGCGCGCTTTTGCGTGTTCATATTCTTCTAAAATGATGCCTGCACCACCTTCACCCATAACAAAGCCGTCGCGGTCTGCATCAAAAGGTCTAGATGCGGTCATTGGGTCATCATTTCTGGTGGACAGCGCATTCATCGCGTTGAATCCCCCCATACCCACTGGGTTAATAGCGGCTTCTGAGCCGCCGCTAACAATAACATCAGCTTTACCTAAGCGGATCAGGTTGAACGCGTCAATAAGGGCATTTGTAGAAGATGCGCAAGCGCTAACTGTCGTGTAGTTGGGTCCGCGTAAACCGTGTTTCATTGAAATGCGACCAGGCGTAATGTCTGAAATCATCATCGGAATAAGAAACGGATTAAAACGGGGAGTGAGGTCGTTATCAACGAAGCCTTTGACTTGTTCAAAGAAGGTGTCGATACCGCCGATACCAGAACCCCAAATAACACCTATGCGGTCAGGGTTTTCTTTTTCAAAATCCAACCCGGAATCAGCAATAGCCTCGTCGGCTACTACCATTCCGAATTGTGTAAATCGATCCATCCGACGAGCTTCCTTGCGGTCGAGCAAGTCGTTGGGAGAAAAGTCTTTGACCTCACACGCGAAGTGTGTTTTGAACAATGAGGCATCAAATCTCGTGATGGGTCCGGCACCGGATTTTCCAGCAAGGAGATTCGTCCAAGTTTCTTCGGCTGTGTTGCCCACGGGTGTGAGCGCACCAAGCCCTGTTACTACTACGCGTTTCAGGCTCATAAAAAAAGACTTTTGCTTATGCTAAAGCTTCCTCGATGTAAGAGATAGCTTGACCTACTGTACCAATGTTTTCAGCTTGATCGTCAGGGATCTGGATATCAAATTCTTTTTCGAATTCCATGATCAACTCAACGGTGTCTAGCGAATCCGCACCTAAGTCGTTAGTGAAGCTAGCATCCACATTAACTTCGTTTTCGTCAACACCTAATTTGTCAACGATGATAGCTGTTACTTTTCCTGCAATTTCAGACATGATTAGAATAGTTTAATAATCGCCACAAAGAAAATAAAACTTTAGTTATCCCCCACAGCGGATATCTAGGCTTAAATTTGCTCTTCCAAGGTACAAAAATCATGTTAAAAATTGCCGTACTCGCCTCTGGATCAGGAAGTAATGCAGAATCTTTAGTGCGTTATTTTAGGGATTCAGACGTCGCGAGTGTAAAATTAATAGTTACGAACAACCCCAAAGCGGGCGTAATTGAGCGTGCAAAACGATTAAATGTTGACACTCATGTCTTTTCACCAAAAACCGGAAGCCAAGAAGTATTGACTATTTTAAACGACCACATTGACGTTGTTGTTTTAGCGGGCTATCTACAAATGATTCCAAAAGAATGGACCCAAGCGTTTCAAGGACGTATGCTTAATATTCACCCCAGTCTATTGCCGCGCTTCGGCGGTAAAGGTATGTATGGTAAACACGTACACAAGGCGGTGAGTGAGTCGGGCATTAACGAAACAGGAATCACGATACACTTGGTGAATGAAGCATACGATGAGGGAGCCGTTGTTGCTCAATACAAGGTCGACATAGAGCCAGGGGCCGCCCCAGAAATCATAGAAGAAAGTGTCCGTGAGCTTGAATTAGAATATTATGGTCCTACAATTGAACGTTGGATCGAACAAATAGCATTAGGCAATTGAAAGTAACCATATACACAGATGGAGCGGCAAGCGGCAACCCGGGACCAGGAGGCTATGGCGTTGTTTTGGAGAGCAGCGCGGGTCATCAGAAAGAACTCAGCGGCGGTTTCCGGCTGACCACCAACAACAGAATGGAATTACTTGCAGTAATTCAGGGTTTACGTGCCTTGAAAAGCGATAAAGTTGAAGTAGTTGTGGTAAGCGACAGCAAATACGTTGTAGACGCTATAAATAAAGGTTGGCTTTTTTCTTGGGTCAAAAAAGGCTTCAAAGACAAAAAAAACCCGGATTTGTGGCGTCAAATACTGCCACTGCTTAAAAAATACAACCCTACGTTTCAATGGGTAAAAGGCCACAACAACCATCCCCAAAATGAACGTTGTGACGCATTAGCTGTGGTAGAAAGTAAAAAGAAGGGTTTACCTGTGGACGCGGGGTACGAACAGTCGCTTTAAAGCTTTATGTATTCCTCTGGATTTATAGCGCTTCCTTCGTACCAGAGCTCAAAGTGAAGGTGCGGACCCGTAGAGTTTTCTCCGCTGTTTCCTATAATTGCAATGGCTTCACCACTTCGAATGAAATCACCCACCTCTTTGAGCAAGGCGCTGTTGTGTTTATAGGCGCTTACAAGATTATTTTCATGCTGAACGATGATGATGTGTCCGTTTTCGCTGGTCCAATCAGCAAAGACTATTGTTCCGTCGTAGCAAGATTTTATTGGGGAGTTTTTGGTGGACGCAATATCTACAGCAAAGTGACCCGTGGTGCGGTCAAAAGAAGAAGTAACCACACCTTCTACAGGAGCCACAAGCTGAGGGATGTCTAGCTCCGCAGCGCGCTGCTCTAGGCTAAAGACGGTTTCATCCTCCACCCAGTCCCGAAACACACTATCTGTAGTACTCGGGTTTGACAATACAATATCCGTTCCAGCAGCGGTATCCTCCGAAAGCACGTCTTGTACCACAGAATCAATCACCTCACCGCGTAAAATGCGTTGGACACCGCTGACGTAACGCTCGTTTTGACGCAGAACACCTTCCAAACTGTCTGTTTTTAAGCTTAATTCTACGGCTTGTCGACGGATTTTTGAAGATGCGTAGCCAGGAACGAGTTCTTTCAGCGGTGTAAAAGCGATGACTAAAGAAGTGGTTGCTATGGTAAATACAATAGCAAAAACACTGAAGGTAAAAACGTTCAGTGGGCTAAGACGCAGGGTTAAGAGCTCTTCGAAGGTGTCGTCATTAAGTATGACTAGGCGAAATTTATTGCGCCACCGCTCTACACGTTTTTGTTTCTGTTTTTCTACCGCCATGATTAAAGACAAATATCGTGCTCTGAATTTCTCTCGCGGCGTGAAATAAAATAATTTTAGGGCGTTATTAAAAATATGTTCTACCCAAAACGAATTATCATTACCGCGGCCGTGCTTTTGTTGGCCTCTTGTTCCACGACGAAGGATCGTTGGGTGAATAGAAAGTACCACGAAGTCACTTCGCATTACAACGCGTATTTTAACGGAGAAGAAGCGTTTAACGAAGCGGTTGACCAATTTCAAACTGGCGAAGAGTGGGATTTTGAGCAGTTTTTACCCATATACTTTTGGCCGGATGCGGATCAAGCTTCGGGACTTTTTGCTAAAATGGACCGGGCCATTGAGAAGAGCGCTAAGGTGGTCAAAAAACACAGCATGGTTTTTGGCGGCAAACAAAAGAACGACTATATCTTCAAGGCGTACCTCTTGATTGCCCGCAGTAGATTTTACAAGCACGAACTTATTCAAACGCTTGAGGCGACGGCTTACATTGAAGACAATTTCGGCCGTCTTGAATTGGCAGAGGACGAGGTGTTTTGGGCAAAATTATTAGCGGCTCAGACCCACGTTCGAATGGAAAATTATTTTCAAGCAGAGCAACATCTGGACGAGCTCTACACGAAAAAACTGCCCAAGGACCAGTTGTTTGAAGCACAAAAAACGCAGGCCTACTTTCATTTTTCACAAGGCCGTTGGTCAGAAGCACAAGCATGGGTGGCGTCAGCGGCACAAAGCGCTAGTGTAAAATCGGAAAAGGTGAGGTTAACTTACCTGAACGCACAATTGTTGGCAAAACTTGGAAAGGGCTATGAAAGCGCGTTGGCTTATGAGAACGTTTTGAAACTACACCCCGATGATTACGACATCACTTTCTCCGCACAGATCAAACGCGCAGAAAATTTCGATGTTTTCATGGAGGACATTAGCATTATCGAGAAAGCATTAAAGAAGATGCTGAAGGACGATAAGAATATTACCTACAGGGATCAGATTTATTATGTGTGGGCACTCAAAGAATTGGACCTAGAACGCTATCCAGAGGCTGAGGTAAAGCTGCGTCAGAGCATAGCCTCGTCTGTTGATAATCCGCGCCAAAAAGGTAAAAGTTATTTAAAGTTAGCGGGCATTGAGTTTGATTTTAGGGCATTTGTAAACGCCCAGGCCTATTACGACAGTGCCGTTTCGGTTTTGCCCCCAGAATACCCCGGTCTCGACACGCTAGAGGAGCGGACATCTGTATTGAACGATTTAGTGGCCCAATTAAAGACCATCGCCTTAGAAGACAGTCTCCAATCCATGTACGGAATGAGCGATCAGGTACTTCGTCAGAAATTTGAGGACCACATCGAAGCTAAAAAAGCGCGTGAAGCAGCATCGGCAAGGCGCGCAGAGCTTGCGGCTATGCGAGCTGCGGAAAACGCCTTGTTGGCGGATGCTGGCCCGCAAGCAGGCGGCGGCTCAGGGCAATGGTATTTTTATAATCCAACAGTTCGCGCCAAGGGGGTAGCGGCATTTAAACGCACTTGGGGCAACCGAACTTTAGAAGACCATTGGCGGACAAAGGATAAGCCGGTACAGGGTTTTGCTGCGTTACCTCAGGATGTTCAAGACACATCAAACACGGACTCAACGAAAGCGCTGTTGCCAAGCGACGATAATAGCGTCGACTATTATTTGGCACGCGTGCTAAAATCGGACGGGGATTTGAAGGCGAGTCTTCAGCGGGAGGCCAGCGCAAAGAGTGAATTAGGGTTCATCTATAAAGACGGCCTTAAGGACAAGAATGAGGCGGAGCTTGCTTGGGCCGGATACATGAATGAGTTTGCGCCATATGCCCAGACCACACCGAAAGTTTTGTACGGTCAGTATTTGCTTTACACGGAAACAGAGGCGGAAGAAAAGAGGGAATTCGCAAAATCTACACTTTTGACGACGTATGCGAACAGTCCATATGCTGCCCTCTTACGTGGCGAAAAGAAAGGCCCTGCCATACCGTTGGAGGAGTCAAAATCGTACGACGCGGCATTTGCTGCATATGAATCGGGCCAATTTAAATCTGCTACCGACCAGCTCAACGCCTTTACCGCGGCTTACCCTAGCAGCGCATTGTTACCAAAAACCGGACTATTGAAGGCTTATATCACAGGTGTTTCAGGGGATTTAGATGCAACGATAAATGACCTTCAACGGGTGGTGAAAACATATGCGGGAACAGAAGAAGCTACCCGTGCGTCTCAACTTTTGAACATGCTCCAAGACGAGGAAAGCGGAGGTGAAGAAGCCCCAAATCGAGGAACAGGCGACCTTAAAGTAAACAAGGTAGACTTTCAGCAACAGCCTAATGCCCCGCATAAATTTATTTTGGCCATACCGGCGGAAAACTCAAAAATAAACGAGCTACGAAATGCCCTCGCTGACTTCAACAAGGAGTTTTTTAAATTTGATAACCTGCGCATTCAAAACATCTTTTACGACCAAAACACGCAACTCATCATCATAAGCGGATTGCGAACAAAAGAGAAGGCTGTGGTATACCTCAACACCTTTAATCAACAAGGTGCTGCTTTAGAACAATATTATCCTAAGGCCCAAAGTGCTGGTTTTTACATAAATAATCCGAACTTCGGCAAAGTTTACAGAGATAAGGTTCTGAAAGAGTACCTCCAATATTTTGACACATTATGATTTCATCTACAAAAAAACCCACAGAACAAGCCCAAGTGTCTAACCGTATTCTAGCCGGCACTATCATTACCGGTGATGTTGTGTCAGACGGAGACATTCGTGTTGACGGAAAAGTGGTGGGAAACATGCAGGTTACAGGAAAACTGGTGATTGGCGAGAACGGACGAGTGGAAGGCGAAGTGGCGTGTAAAAATGCTGCCATAGCAGGCCAACTAGAAGGGACGCTTAAAGTGGATCAAACACTATCGCTCACTGCTTCAGCGAAACTACAAGGCCAAGTACAGGTTGAAAAACTAGCGGTGGAGCCAGGAGCTGAAATTAACGGTTCTGTATCGATGGGAACAGTGATGCGTAAAGTCAACGAAGCGGGTAAAGACAGCGCGCAAAGCGCTTGATAATGTCGGACAAAAAATTCATGCGCTTCAGTACTCTTGGGGTGCAAATGGCCGTACTTATTTACTTAGGTTCGGAATTAGGTAAATATTTGGACGAAAAATATACTTCAGAAAAAGGGGTGTACACAGCGGTATGCGTTGTGGCAGCTGTTGGAATTTCATTATACCAACTTGTAAAAGGGTTGCCAAAAGATGAGTAAAACGCGTCGCTCGGAAAAGAGGCTATATTCTGTTTTGATCTTTATTGTTGTTTTGGCGTGGCTCGTTCAGCAGGAACTTACGCCTAAAGAGCTTCATGGAATTTTGGCACGCTGTTATGTTTTCAATACCGTTCTAGCAGTACTTATTTATGTTGTCATTCTTCGTTTAAAAGACAGGCATTCTGAAAAGATCGGATTTGTGTTTTTAATGGGAAGCGGCCTAAAGTTTTTATTATTTTTTCTTCTGCTGTATCCAGCGCTTAATGCCGACGGAGAACTGTCGAGCATGGAGTTTGCATCTTTTTTCATTCCCTACACCCTGACTACAGTCGTTGAAAACGTAGTTTTAGTACGACAACTGAGCCGCTCATAACCTTAGTTGAGTCATGTTTTTGCCGCGGTAGAACAGAGGTGTTTATTGGGGCAGGCGAAAGCCTTTTCTGCAAGCGCTAACACCCCGAAAAAATAGTGTTTTTTCCTTTCGAGGATAGTGATTAAGTGTTAGTTTTGCACCGATTTTAAGCCGCTTTACTACCTAAAGAGGAAATGCCAAATAGTATGAGAGTTAATTTTACTGTCCTTGTTGCCCTCGCAGGCATTTTGTTTCTCACCCCTTTAGCGCATGCTCAAGGCGAAAATCACGAGGAACTCCAGCATGAACAAGCGCATCACGAAGGCGAGCATAGCGCCGATAGTCATGGTGAAGAATCTGGAGAAAAGGACATTAAAGGGATTATCAAAGAAACCATTCAGCACCACCTTGCGGACTCATATGAATTCCATATTACTGATGGGCTAGGTTTCCCATTGCCTGTTATTCTTGTCGATGGTGGCTTGAAGGTTTTTATGTCTTCTGCGTTTCACCACGGCGGTGTAGCATCTGTAGCGGGCAATCACTACATAGTAAACCACGGCAAAATTTACAAGACGGACGCTGCTGGAACCATTACCTATGACGATCACCACCACCCGACAAACGAGAAGCCTTTAGATTTTTCTATCACCAAGAACGTTTTCGTGATTTTGGTGATGGCCATTTTTATGTTTTTCTTGTTCAGAGGTGTGGCAAAAACCTATGAAACAAGCTTGGCTCCGAAAAAGGCAGGTCGTTTCCTTGAGCCCATTATCATTTATGTTCGTGACGAAATCGCCATCCCAAATATTGGAGAGAAGCACTACAAGAAATACATGAGTTATTTACTTACGGTATTCTTCTTTATATGGTTCTTGAACCTTGTGGGCATGACGCCGCTAGGAGTTAATGTAACGGGAAACATTGCAATCACCTTTTCTCTCGCACTGATGACGTTCATCATAACACAGGTTTCAGGTAAAAAGGATTACTGGAGGCATATTTTTTGGATGCCAGGTGTCCCTGTTTTGATTCGTCCGGCCTTGGCGATCATAGAGCTTATTGGTTTGGTCGTTAAACCTTTCTCACTGATGATTCGACTGTACGCTAACATGCTTGCGGGTCATGTCGTGTTGATGAGCATTATTGGCTTGATTTTTATTTTTGAAAGCTGGATAGCGGCCCCAGCCTTTTTAGGCTTGACGGTTGTGCTTTCTTTACTTGAACTTTTAGTTGCCGCGCTTCAAGCGTATATATTTACGATGTTGACAGCCCTTTATTTCGGCTCAGCCGTGGAGGAGCATGCGCATCATTAACAAATGAGTATTAATTAAACTATATAAATACTATGGAAATTCCTGAAATTGTAGGTGCAGGTTTGATTGTAATTGGTGCTGGTATCGGTATCGGTAGAATCGGTGGTTCTGCGATGGAGGCGATTGCTCGTCAACCAGAAGCAACTGCAAAAATTCAAACGGCGATGCTTATTGCAGCGGCACTTATCGAAGGTATCGGTTTTGCTGCGCTTTTCGCAAAGTAAAGAAATTGAACAAGGAGAAGTCAACGGTTGGTTGACGCTCCTTGTTACAACTCAAAAGGTATAGTTTGATTCAATAAATCAATTATGGATAAATTAATTCAAGATTTCTCTTACGGCCTGTTTATATGGCAAGTGCTGGTCTTTGTATTGTTGATTTTCTTATTAAGAAAGTTCGCATGGAAGCCAATTTTAGACGCCGTTAATGAAAGAGAAGAGTCTATTGAAGGTGCTTTGAAATCTGCAGAGAAGGCTCGTGAAGAAATGAAGTCGTTGCAAGCGAACAACGAAGCTGTTTTGAAAGAGGCGCGCGAAGAGCGCGAACGTATTTTGAAAGAGGCGCGTGAAATGAAGAACAAAATGATCGCAGAAGCGAAAGATGCAGCAGCTGCAGAAGCAGATAAGACGATTGCATCGGCGAAAGCGGCCATTGAAGCTGAGAAAACAGCGGCGATAGCAGAACTTAAAAATCAAGCAGCTTCATTGAGCATCGATGTAGCTGAAAAGATTTTGGGTCAAGAGCTAAGCGCTGAAAACAAGCAAACAGCAATGATCGGTAAGATCATTGAAGATGTGAAATTCAACTAAGAACAGGCATGAATTACCCAAGAGTCGCAACGCGTTACAGCAAAGCCTTACTGGATTTAGCCAAGGAACAAAACGTTTTGGACGCTGTTCGTGCTGATGCAGCCTATTTGAAGGACTCGATTTTAGCCTCAGGCGATTTGGCCATGTTGCTGAAAAATCCTGTGGTAAAGTCGGACAAGAAGCAGGCGATCTTAAAAGAGATCTTCGGCGGGAAGGTGAGCGACCTTTTTGAGGGTTTTATTATGCTGCTCATAAAAAATGGTCGCGAAGCGCATTTGGCCAAAGTATGTGAGAAGTTTGAAAAGGATGTGTTAACGTACAAAGGAATCATAGAGGCTCATATAGTGAGCGCGGTGGCTTTGTCGTCAAGTGATAAAGAAAAATTGGTTTCGAAATTATCGAGCCAGTTAAAAAAAGAGGTGTTACTCACGGAAGAGGTAGATACAAGCGTTATAGGCGGGTTGAAATTGGAAGTGGAAGGGTACCAATTGGACAATACAATATCTGGCAAACTAAGAGCATTGCGCAACGCAATGATTGACTAGTAGCCGAGCATTAAAAAGAATAACAAAGACCTTAAATAAAGGATCATGGCAGAAGTAAATCCAGCTGAAATTTCAGCAATCCTTAAGCAACAATTATCTGGTTTTAGCGATGGCGCTGACCTAAACGAAGTGGGTACCGTTCTAGAAGTAGGTGATGGTATTGCGCGCGCTTACGGTTTAGCCAACGTACAATCAGGTGAGTTGGTACAGTTCGAAAACGGCCAAAAGGGTATCGTTTTGAACCTTGAAGAGGATAACGTCGGTATCGTATTGCTCGCTCCGTCTACAGACATCAAGGAGGGAACAATGGTAAAACGCACCAATACTATTGCATCTATCAATGTAGGTGAAGGAGTGGTTGGTCGTGTAGTTGATACATTAGGTAAGCCTATCGACGGCAAGGGGCCAATTCAAGGCGAAACGTTCGAGATGCCATTGGAGCGTAAAGCGCCAGGGGTAATCTTCCGTCAGCCAGTGAACGAGCCGATGCAAACAGGTATCAAATCTATTGATGCGATGATTCCAATTGGTCGTGGTCAGCGTGAGTTGATCATTGGCGACCGCCAGACGGGTAAAACCACTGTAGCGATTGACACCATCATTAACCAGAAGGAATTCTTCGACAAAGGAGAGCCGGTATATTGTATCTACGTTGCTGTAGGCCAGAAAGGTTCTACGGTTGCAGGTATTGCTAAGACGTTGGAAGACGCCGGTGCGATGCAGTATACTACGATTGTTGCTGCAAACGCTTCTGATCCAGCTCCGATGCAGTTCTACGCACCATTTGCGGGTGCAGCGATTGGTGAGTACTTCCGTGATACAGGTCGTCCAGGTTTGATTATTTATGATGACCTAAGTAAGCAAGCAGTTGCCTACCGTGAGGTATCGCTACTTCTTCGTCGTCCTCCGGGTCGCGAGGCATACCCAGGTGATGTATTCTACTTGCACTCAAGATTACTCGAGCGTGCTGCCAAGGTGATCGCTGATGACACCATTGCTTCGCAAATGAATGATCTTCCTGAGTCATTAAAGGATAAAGTAAAAGGTGGCGGTTCTTTGACCGCACTTCCGATCATTGAAACGCAAGCGGGTGATGTATCTGCGTATATTCCTACCAATGTAATTTCTATTACAGACGGTCAGATCTTCTTGGAAGCGGATCTCTTTAACTCCGGTGTGCGTCCTGCGATTAACGTGGGTATTTCTGTGTCACGTGTTGGGGGTTCTGCTCAAATTAAGCCGATGAAGAAAGTGTCGGGTACGTTAAAGCTCGATCAAGCGCAGTACCGCGAACTTGAGGCGTTTGCTAAATTTGGTTCTGACCTTGATGCAGCGACAATGTCGGTGATCAACAAGGGTGAGCGTAACGTTGAGATTTTGAAGCAAGGCGTTAATGCACCAATGTCTGTAGCGCACCAAGTAGCGATCATTTACGTAGGTTCTAAAGGAAAATTAAACAAGGTTCCTGTTAACAAGGTAAAAGCATTTGAAAGTGCACTTATCGAATACATGGAAGCAAATAAGAAAGACGCGCTTAACAGCATTGCCGGTGGCAAGTGGACGGACGCAGAGATCGGCGCTATTGAAGCGTCTATTGCAGAAGTACTACCTAACTACGAAGCGTAATTTACCTCCCTTAAGGAAGGAAAAACTAACGTCCTATGGCGAACTTAAAAGAGCTTAGAAACAGAATTACTTCCATTGGTAGCACAATGAAAATCACTTCAGCAATGAAGATGGTTAGTGCTGCTAAATTGAAGAAAGCGCAGGACGCGATTGTTCAGATGCGCCCCTATGCTTCTAAGTTGACTGAAATTCTTCAGAAAGCATCTAGTACATTGGATAACAGCGAAAACGCTTACGGCGAAGTTCGCGATGGTAACCGAGTGCGCATGGTAGTGATTTCTTCGAATAGAGGTCTTTGTGGTGGATTTAACTCTAGCGTTGTAAAAAAGGCAAAGAGCTACATGGAGGCACACCCTGGTGAGTACACCATTGCCACAGTCGGAAAAAAGGCACACGACGCGTTTAAATACGATTCACGTAAGGTTAGCAGCAACATTGAGCTTTGGGACAACATTACTTTTGAAGGCGCTAAGCAAGAAGCACAAACCCTGATGGACGGTTTTATTGCAGGCGAGTTTGACAAAGTTGTAATCCTTTATAACTCCTTTAAGAACGCAGCCGTTCAAGAGCCGCAGGCAGAGCAATTTTTGCCAATAGCCATGGAAGAAAAATTGGGTGGTGAACCAGAGGACACCACGGAGTATCTGTACGAGCCTTCGATGCAAGAGATCTTGGCCGATTTGATCCCGACGTCGTTGAAGACACAGTTCTTTGCAGCATTACTTGACGCAAATGCATCTGAGCACGGTGCGCGTATGACGGCGATGCATAAGGCAACAGATAACGCGAAAGAGCTTCAGGGTGACCTCAAACTCGAATACAATAAGGCCCGTCAAGCAGCGATTACCAACGAAATCCTCGAGATTGTTGGTGGTGCTGACGCGTTGGAAGGTTAAAAAGAGCGAAAAAAAATTTCTAGACCCGCGGCGAAGGCCGCGGGTTTTTTTATGCCTTTTATTGTCTCAATCGAGACAATGTTTGCCTAAAACATTGGAAATGAACTAAAAAATAGAAATTCTAATTACTTTAGGAGTCCAAACCTTTATTTAAGTACCATGTCTCAGTCTGAATTGCTTCAAAAGGAGTTCATCAGCGTTGCTGAATTTATGCAACTCTTCGATATATCGCGAGCGACGGCGCAGCGCTTGTTAAAATCTAGTGAAGTAGCGCACAGTAAATTAGGCGGAAAAATCATTATTCCCACACGACCGCTTCGCGAGAAATTTGGGTTGTAGAAATATCCGCAATTGGCCTTTCTGACCTCCGAGTATTGCCTTAATTTAGAAAAATGGCAGTCTTAACTATAAGGGTCCGCACCTTTTTATTCATGATGATGATTCTTCTCGTGGCGTTTGTGCTAACGGGAACGTTTTCGTTGTACCATTTCAAGGCGGAAAATAAGAACTACCAATACGAGCGTTTAGAGCGTAAGGAAAAGGCAATTGCTTCCCATGTAGATTACATAACCAAAGCGTATCAAGGCCAGGGACTTTCTCCGACACAATGGAAAATTGTCCTAGGCGATCGAATGGATGAAATAGGGTCAATTCATAAGCTAGATTTAGGCCTCTATCACCCTAACGGCGTCCTGTTATCTAGAAGCCATGTGTTCGAGGCGTCGGACGATTTGTTTCCAACGTGGATAGATTTAAAAACACTTACGCGTGCACCGAAATCGGCGTATTCCATAGAAGCCATTGAAGGATATTTGATAGGGACAGATAAGATTACAGGCCCTAACGATGCTATAGAGCTCATTATACGGGTTCCGTATGCCATGGACGACAGTGTCATACCAGAGGAGGACTACCAGTTCTTACGACAACTGGGTAATATCTACGTGCTTTTATTGTTTGTTGGGATTGCACTTGCTTTAATTCTGTCGAACTATATCAGCCGAAATATGAGTATTGTCGGCGAAAAGTTGAAAAAAGTACGACTTAATCAGAGCAATGAAAAGCTGTCTTGGCGCTACAACGATGAAATTGGCCAATTGATCCAGGAGTACAACCTGATGGTTGAGAAGTTGGAGAAAACAGCAGTGGACCTAGCAAAAAGCGAGCGTGAAAGCGCCTGGAAAGAAATGGCTCAGCAAGTTGCGCATGAGATTAAAAACCCGTTGACGCCAATGAAGTTGACCCTCCAGATGATGCAGCGCGAAAAGGACCTTGATGAGCTTCAGGAAATGTCGAAGCACTTACTTGAGGAAATTGAAGGCTTGACGTCCATCGCTGAAGCCTTCGCGCGATTTGCCGAAATGCCTTCGTTGCGTTTGGAGACCCATGATGTGTCTTATTTAAGTAATCGCGCAGTCGCTCTCTACAGTGATTTGGGGATACAGTTCCTTTCAGACGGTCCAGTTTACGCTAACGTAGACAAGGAACAGTGGTCGAGAATCATACACAACTTGGTAAAAAATGCTTTACAGAGCATTCCCGAAGGCCGTATTCCAGAGATTGAGGTGAGGGTGCGAAAAACATTTGGCAAAGGCATCATTACCGTTTCAGACAATGGAACAGGTGTTTCAGACGAAATGAAGGACCATATTTTTGAGCCCAATTTTACCACAAAAAGCTCTGGCATGGGCCTAGGACTGGCCATGGTACGAAACCTTATTCAAAATTTTGGCGGAACCATATCTTTTGAAAACCAGGATAAGGGAGCGTCATTTACAATTACTATACCCACACAGTAAAAGAACCTATCCAAATGGAAAATGTACAACTAACGGTTAACGAGGGCATTGCAACTCTTGTTATCAACAGGCCGAAACAACTTAATGCATTAAACAAGCAGACCCTTGCAGAGATTAGCGAAGCTTTCGAGTCCATGCGTAATGACGATGGAGTCAAGGTGGTCATTATGACGGGATCTGGCGAAAAAGCTTTTGTGGCTGGCGCAGATATCAAGGAGTTTGCGAATTTTTCGGGAGTGCAAGGGTCCGAACTGGCAAAGACCGGTCATATGACCGTTTTCAATAGTATTGAAGAATTCTCAAAACCAGTTATTGCAGCGATTAATGGATTTGCTCTGGGCGGTGGTTTAGAGCTTGCCATGGCGGCACATGTTCGCATTGCCTCTGACAACGCTCGTATGGGCCTTCCAGAGACCTCTCTAGGGGTTATTCCCGGGTATGGCGGCACACAACGCCTTCCGCAGCTTATAGGGAAAGGACGTGCTTTAGAAATGATTTTTAGCGCGAAGATGATTGATGCGGCCACAGCTTTAAATTACGGTTTAGTGAATGCCGTGGTCCCGCAGGAAGCACTTCAAGCTACGGCGGAGAATATGGCGCTTGGCTTTATGAAAAACAGCATAGTTGCCATGGGTTACGCTGTTGAAGCGGTTAACGCGGGAATGCTTGAAGGGGCTATTGGCTATGATGTGGAGGTGCAGGCTTTTGGCGATTGTTTCGAAACCGCAGATTTTAAGGAGGGCACGAAAGCGTTCTTAGAAAAACGCAAACCCGAATTCCCTGGATCATAAATGAGCGAAACCCACTGGATACCAGTAGCACAAGAGCAGAGACTAGATGTGTTAGGGACGCTATCTGATGCAACGAAGCATGTTTGGGTGGGCCTGCATGGCTATGGCCAATTGGTCTCTTTTTTTTCGCGTCATTTTCGTTCACTCGTCTCTGAGGAGCGCACGTTTGTTTTCCCTCAGGGCCCACACAAATTCTATCTCAATGGAGTCAATGGGCGAGTTGGCGCTTCATGGATGACAAAAGATGAGCGATTGGTAGATATTGCGAATCAGCGCGAATATTTGAGCTCCGTATTTCGTTGGATTGAAGAGAAGGCGCCCCATTCTACCATTCATTGTATTGGGTTTTCCCAAGGGGTTGCTACAATCATGCGTTGTATAGGCCACCAAGGCGTTCTTCCGGCTTCTTTATTGGCGTGGGCAGGAAGTTGGCCGCCTGACCTTGATAAAACGAACCGTGCAGCATTGAACGCTTTGACATTCAAGGCATGGTTTGGGACACAAGACGAATACATTAATACCGAGAAGCAAGAGCAAATGGTAACCCACTACCGAGAAAAGTATAACTTCGAACCGATGGTGGGCATTTATGAAGGAGGCCACTCTTTTGATGCTGAGAAATTGGCCCGTGAAATCACCGCCTTAGAAAAATAAAGAAGACCGTATTTATTATGCACGACGTACACCCGTTAATTACTAATGACGCCACACTATTTGGGATTTTAGCCGCCATGTTGGGTGCTATTTTTTACACTTCAAAAAGCGAGCACCCAATTTTCAAGAAGTTTTATGGGGTGATCCCCGCGCTGTTACTGTGCTACTTTCTGCCGTCGCTCCTGACTACGTTTGAAATTATCGACCCTAAGCAGAGCCGATTATACTTTATGGCCAGCCGCTATCTATTGCCGGCGGCACTCATTTTATTGACCTTGAGTATTGACTTTGGCGAAGTGAAGAAATTGGGCCCGAAGGCACTTATTATGTTCTTTACGGGTACAGTTGGCGTTGTTATTGGCGGTCCGTTGAGTATTTTATTCTTCAGTGTTGTAGCACCTGATGTTGTAGGCGCAAATCCAGAAGAGATTTGGCGGGGAATGACTACTGTAGCTGGATCTTGGATTGGCGGTGGTGCCAATCAAGCGGCGATGAAAGAAGTATTTGAAGTGAGTGAAGATATCTTTAGCGCAATGGTGACTGTGGATGTATTGGTCGCAGAATTATGGATGGCCTTTCTGCTTATAGGTGTGGCAAAACACAAAAGCATTGACAAAGTATTTAAAGCAGATGCCTCAGCGGTAGATTCACTTCAGAACAAAATGGAGGCGTATACCGCCAGCATCAGCAAGGTGACGTCCTTCAACGATTTGATATACATCCTTGCTCTGGCTTTTGGAGCTACTGGATTAGCGCATTGGATGAGTGACGGTATTGCTCCTTATATAGGCGCGAACTTCCCAATACTTGCGAAATTTAGCTTGACTTCTGGGTTTTTCTGGTTGGTCGTTATTGCCACTACCATTGGTATAGCGCTTAGCTTCACAAAGGCGCGAACGCTTGAAGGCGCGGGCGCTTCCAAGGTGGGTAGTGTGTTTATTTACATCCTTGTGGCGACCATAGGAATGAGCATGAATGTGATGGAGATTTTTCATAATCCGGGTCTGTTCGCCGTGGGTTTGGTTTGGATGATGATCCATGTTGGCCTTATGTTCTTGGTCGCTAAAATGATACGAGCGCCGTATTTCTTCTTGGCAGTGGGCTCGAAGGCGAATATTGGGGGCGCCGCAAGTGCGCCCGTGGTTGCGGCAGCGTTCCATCCGGCGCTCGCGCCAGTAGGCGTACTTTTGGCTGTGCTAGGGTATGCCTTGGGAACGTACGGCGCGTACATCTGTGGTTTACTGATGCAGGCCTCGGCAGGAGTATATTAGGAGAGAAAGGGAGATGAAGCTGGAGTTACCTAAGGAGAAAGTCTTTCCCATGCCGTTTAGGTTTTGGGTCATTGTGGCGGTAGCCTTGGTGATTTTGATGGTCAACGGCTGGCATCCTGTATTGGTTCCTTTAGCCATGTTCGGTTTTTGGGGCATTACGGCAAGTCGCGGGACGGTGATGCGCGGTGAGGACCAGAAGATGTTCCGGTATTATTCGGTCTATGGGATTCCCATGGGGAGCTGGGAGGACATTCGGCCTAATGCTGCGGTGGTGGCGCTGGACGAGCAACAATCGGTCCGTCAAACCAGCTATGGAGGAACGATGCGATACCAAGAGAGCCAGGAATGCGTGCTGTATTTGGTCAATGGGACCCACAGGGAAAAAGTAAAAATTGCGAAGGTGAGTTCTAGGGCGGAATTGGACCCTTATCTCCCTATCTTAGAAAATGAGTTTAACTTAAAACTGGTTAAGTTTTCACCTGCAGTGTCAGCGAAAACCAGTGCCAGAAGACGTAATAGACGATGAAAAAGTTAGTATTGGCTGCCTTGTTGGTGGCGGGATTTAGCGCACAGGCGCAGGTGGACGCGGACAAAGCTGCGTTGATTAAATCTATTTACACAGAGGCGCTCGGCGGCCAGCAGGGGTATGAGTGGCTGAAGTATATGTGCGAAGAGATAGGACCACGCCCTAGCGGCTCAGAGGCGGCCAATGAGGCGGCGCGTTGGGCAATGCGAGAGATGTTAAATGCCGGGGCAGATACGGCTTGGCTTCAAGAAGTAGAGGTGCCAAAATGGTATAGAGGTGACGAATGGTCTAAGGCCTATGCAGGTGGAGAGCCAATAGCATTACCGACTACGGCACTGGGCGGATCGGTGCCTACCCCTAAAGAAGGCGTGCGCGCTGAGGTGGTTGAGGTTGGATCCTTTGAGGAATTAGAAGCTTTAGGGCGCGAGGGAGTGGAAGGTAAGATTGTCTTCTACAACACCTACATGGACCACAGCTTGATCAGCACGTTTAACGCATACGGCGGTGCAGTGAAGTACCGCTGGGCAGGTGCCATGGAGGCCGGAAAATATGGTGCGGTGGCTACGGTTCTTCGTTCGGTTACGCTGTTACGAGATGATTTGCCGCATACAGGCGCGATGAGCTATGGAGATAGTGAAGTGAAGATTCCTTCGGCGGCTATTTCTTGGCAGGCAGCGGATATGTTGAGCGCTATGTTGCAAGGCGGAAATGTCGAATTAGAGTTGTTCTTGGACTGTGGCGTTCAGGGCACGGCGACGAATTACAATGTCATTGCAGATTTTAAAGGCACGGATAAGGCTAATGAGATTATGTTGGTCGGTGGTCACATTGACTCTTGGGATTTGGGCCAAGGGGCGCAGGACGATGGCGCGGGATGTGCGCATGCCATGCAGGTGCCGAACCTGTTGAAGCAGGTTGGCTACGAGCATCACAGAACCATTCGCGTGGTGTTGTGGGCGAACGAAGAGTTCGGTTTGGACGGCGCGAAGGAATATGCGAATTGGGCCCGAATGAATAATGTGCACCATTGGGTGGCGTTGGAAAGCGACGGTGGGGCCGGTGTGCCTCGCGGTTTTGGCGTGGGCGCGGACGATGATCGCGTTGCTCGGGTTCAGGCCATGAAGCCGTATTTCGTGCCTTACGGGTTGCATGAATTTGCCAAAGGGGGCGGAGGGGCCGATTTATCCCCGCTGCGCGGCTACGATGATTTCTTCGTAGGATTCCGTCCAGACAGCCAGCGTTATTTTGATTTTCACCACAGCGCGCGCGATAGAATTGATGCCATACACCCCCGAAGTTTGGAGATGGGATCGGCCAGTATTGCAGCCCTGTTCTATCTCTTAGACGCGCTTTAGGTTGATTTAAGTTAGAATTGTGATGCCCGCCAAACGTTTCTCTTTATTAAGAACCGCTCTCGGAACAACAGCTGTATTACTGGCGATACCATTGGTCGGTAATTTAGTTAGCGCGGAAGTTCATTGGTCGGCCGTTGATTTTTTTATCGCAGGGTGCTTATTTCTTTCGGTTAGTGCGGGCGTACTAACTATTTGGCGCAGTCTTCCGCAACGAAAAAGCATCCCATGGATTATTTTATTGCTCTTGGTATTTCTTATTATTTGGACGGAGTTGTCCGTTGGCCTCTTTGGGTCACCTATTGCCGGATCGTAACGGCATGAACGGGCTAGAATTCAAAGGGCATGCTCGCGCAGAATAAAGCGTCATTAGACTAGTCCGAAAAGTGAAAACACTGAAAAATTAAAGGGGATTTTAACCTATTCTAAAGAATAATACTTAGGTTTGTTTTAACTTAAGAGTAGCTTAGGTTTATTGGTTTGGTTAAACCCCGTCTTCGGACGGGGTTTTTTTATGTCTAGATGAGACTTACTGCTTTACCGTGAATACTCTTGATATATTAAAACCAAGAAAAAGACTTCCGTTTGCCGCGCTGTAGGGGTTTCGAGCCATCCACAAAGGATCGCTCAATGCACGGGTGTTGCTCAGATGAAATTGGAAAACATGCCCTCCAGTTTCTATATCCACGCCTATACTCAACGGATTGTGAAATTGCTCTTCCGTAGCTCCTGAACCATAACGACGGTTGGATGAAAAGGCATATTCGCCTGTTAATGCAATTCGTTGGGTCAGCTTGTAACGGCCTCCGAGCATGAGGTGGTAGGTATCATTAGGATCTTCAGGTCCGGGAACAAGATTCCAATGAACGATACTGGGCGCAACAACGAGACTAATGCCCTCAGTCATTTTACGTGCGAAAATAGCCTGATGATGGTACGACACGCGGTCACTGGTGTAATGGTCTAATCCATCAGTAAAACGGGCGCCGCGATAATTCATCGAGGAGTACAAGGTTAAGCTTACAGGAAATGCATTGCCGCCTGTTCTTTGACGAAGTGCTCGGTATTTAAGAAATGCGTCGGAGGTCTTAAGTACTGACGATCGCCCTATTCCAACATTGAGACGGTCAGAAATCCCATAGTCAAGCTGCATTCGAATGTGCGCATTGTCTAACCCGAAAAAATTATATAGGTATTCATCTGTGAAGCTTCCGAAACGGTGCGAGATGATGTATTGCAGCACCCCTTTACCGGGCGTTTCATTGGTCTGACCGTTCAATAACTTAGTACCCTTGAACGTTGCGTAAGTAAATTGTGTGGGCTGGGGACCGTCGTCTAACAAATCAAATAAATCCTCTTGAGCATTTGTAATTAAGCCGCTCAATAAAAGGATAAGAATGGAGAATAAACGAACCATTATTTAGTAGTTTCTTTAAGTGTCGCGTGGACTTGAATCGACGCGGTATTAGAAATTTTATTCGCGACAGCGCCGGGGATTTTAACACCGTAATCTGCTAATAGGATTTCAAAAGAAGTTACTAATACAAAGTTGCCGTCCTCCTGCGTTAAGCTCGCAGGTACGCTGATTTCCTGAGTAATACCGTGGATGGAAAGCGCCCCTTTTACCGCGCCCTCGGCGAAGACACCTCTAAAAGAAGCTTTTGGAAACTTCTCACTTTCAACATAATTTTCGTTGAAGTGCTCCTGCATCAAAGCCCTTTTAAATTGGAAAGAAGTCATTAAAACCTGAACACCAATTTTACCAGAACTCGCATCAAAAACAGCGGAGCCACTTTCAGTAAACGCTTCTATATCTTCTAGAGGGGATCCGGCATCGAAAGAGAGTCGAGCTTCACGCGTGAGGTATTGTTGAGCGGATGCTACGGTGCTGCAAATCAACAATACAATTAAAACAATTCTTTTCATGGCTATTAATTATTTGGTGCGCCTTGTGCGATCCAGGCGCGTAATTTACTTATATCACAATTGCTTAATGCGCCACCGGGAGGCATCAACAGCGGGTCGCCAGCGCTTCGCGTCGTACGATCGATTAAAGATCCATTTAGTGCCGCTGCCGCAGTATTTTGATGGCCGCTTAGAATTAGGCCGCCGTTGGCGGACATTCCGTTGTGGCAACCCTCACAGTTTTGGCCAATCAAAGCCTTAATATCCTGGCTAAAGGTTACTGCTGAAGTATCGCATGCAGCTGCATTGCCATAGAGCGTTTCGTAGTCATCGTAATAGCAGCTGCTGGTTCCAAAAATGAGTACCAAAAGCCAACCTGCGCTTGGGACGATCCGTTTAGTTATTCGGCATTCCATATGCTATCCATTTTTCAAATTGAGACAATTCGCATGCACTTAGACTTCCTCCCGGAGGCATAGGCACTGCATTTGTGCGTTTAATAGCAGGCAATAAACCAGAAGAATTAACTGCAGCAACCACATCTGAGTGTAGATCGAGTAGGATACCGCCGGAAGGGGTATTACCCGAATGACAACTTTTACATTGTGCGGCTATAATAGGTGCAATGGTCAGGCCGTAACTACCAGAAGTAGTATCACAAGACGAACATTCGTTGTTCAGTGCGCCTTGTGAAATCCAGGTAAATATTTTCCAGGCGGATAAAGAATCTAATGGTGAGGCTGGCGGTGGCGGCATAAGATCATTGCCCGTCTCAAACAAGACCTCATAGACTTCACTTTTGTTAGGTTCGCCAGGCTTCACCTCTTCCATAATGCCATTGTACGTAAGTAGCGAAAGGCCATCTGCAGGATTTGTTGCGCCGTGGCAACCGGCCGAAGCGCAGTTCGCGGTGAATAGAGGTAAAATTTCATTTTGAAAATAAACGGTATCCGGGTGACATGTTGCAGATACAGGCGGTTCTGGATCGCTTGGAAAAAGCGGATCATGTGTACAACTCACTAAGATTGTGAATGCGGTCAGAATGGCTAGGTAAGGCAGTTTCATTTATTAAAGGTATAATAATGTTCCATCCACGTCTTCAAAAACTGTGCTAAGCAGTTCAATATACCGATCTAATTGTTCTTGATGTTCAGGTTTTTGAACGCCAGTTTTGTAGTCAACGACTGTAATTTTTTTTCCGGTTTTAATGAGAAGATCTGGTCGGGCCGTATCCTGCTTGGAGATGATGGAGCGTTCCGTATATATAATGACCCCGCGGTCATTGATATCTTCCAGCACAGGGTGTTGAGCCAATTGGTTTATAGACGCTGCAGCACCTTCGTGTAGGTGCTCTGAAAAGGCGCCTGTGCGATACAAACGGCGCAAAGCCGCCGCTCTAGACGCAGGATTTCTTTGGAGAATTTGGTGCAGGGCCGTCCCCCATTTGCTTCCGTCAGCATGGCCGTCAAACCATCCTCTAGGCGCTGTTTGCGCCATTCGAAGGTTGGCAGGAGAGAACGCACCCGGTTTTGGGGCTACGGGAAGAACTGCTTCATTTTGACTTGAAATTTTGGGCAAGACCACTTCTCCTGAACGGTAAGAACCCTGCTCTGGATCACATGCTAAATACGCTATTAGGCCTTTGCCTAATTCATCGGGCTTTTCTTTGTCGACAAACACATGCAAACCGGAAACGGGCCGCGTCATAGCCACATAGGCCATATTCATCCAATCGAAATAGCTTTGGTTTTCTAGCGCAGACCATAATTCGGGTTCAAATAAGGGAGCGTTTTTATCAGATTTAGTGATGGGTAATCGGGCCAATTCTGGATGAACATCGACATCGATCCAGTGCGCATCGCCGCCCGATTTATAGTTAATTCCAAAAGGAAGAATGACGTGTTCAAACTCTAACCCTTTACTCTTATGTATGGTCATAACCTGTACTGCAGGCTTGTCCTGCGGAGCAGGAACATTACGCTTTTTTGCCTCTGCCTCCCACCAAGAGGGTAAAGTAGCAAACGAACCTTCTCTAGTTTGAAATCCATAAAGTAGATCTAGGCAGCTGTCAACCATCGCGTTGGGCTCCAGTAATAAGCCAAAAACCTCAAAGACACGTGCACCAAAGGTATATAGCGATTCTTGTTGGCTAAAGAGTTGCTGGAGTCCGGGGAACAGGCCGCTGAGGTAGGGTATGCCTTTCGAAGTGGTCTGCTGTTGAAAAACAAAGGGTTCTAATTGCGCAGGGATTTTACCCAGCTTAGACAAGGCATAAGCCAAAGCAAATCTGCTTTCGCGGTCGTCAGCATTGAGAAATAATCGTGCGCAAGACAACAGCACGGCACTCTCGAAGGAGCTTCCTACGACGAGACTGTCTGCAGATAAGACAGGAATACCTTCTTGCGTTAAAAAATTGGCCAGTAATTTTCCTTGCGCGTTTCCGCGGACCAGAAGCGCTACATCGTTGTAGGAATGTCCACGTTTTAAAAGGGCTTCTATGGTTGTTTTAACCTGTGAGCATACGGCCTCTGCATAGCGCTGTGCGTTCTTTGTTTCACCCTCGGGAACGGAAATAAAATCCACAACGACTTCGCCTTTTAAAGGGTCCTTGTCTGGCACTTGTTGAAGCTGTGGCCCGGTATAAGCACTTTGATGTGCGGGCACCGTTAGGCGCTTACTGAGGTGTTCGAAAAAAGAATTATTGAAGTGGACAATATTCCCGTAGGTTCGAAAGTTTTTAGGCAATTGGACCGTTTCGCGGGAATACAATTCGTGTCCGCTAAGGTGCTGCTGAAAACGGTTAGATGGATGGACGTTGTCCACGAGCGCCATGAATTGTTCCGCACGTCCGCCGCGCCAGCGGTAAATACTTTGCTTGGCATCTCCAACGATAAGGGCGCTGTTTGGATTTTCATCTTTAGTTAAGGTATGCTCAATGAGGGGGTGCAAATTGTCAAATTGCATTTCAGAGGTGTCCTGAAATTCATCGATATAGAAATGCCAAAATTTCTCGCCCAAGCGGGCATAAATAAATGCGGTAGGCTCCTTTTGAAGCTCTTCAGAAATCAGTTTGTTGAAGGCACTTAGCGGCATGGTGTTTTGCTCCTCTTGAAGGGCATTAAACTTATCCATGAGTGCACGGGTGGCCGAGAGCTGCTGTAGTTTTTCTGTGGCTTGTTTCAGCAACAATAGTTTGCGCTGGTTGCGTTCTTGGAACGACTGGGCCAATTCTAAAAAGGCCTCCCACTCAGCATCAGCACTTTTCTTTGGCTTGGTCTTAAAGGCCTGAACACCTGCTTCCAGGTCGTTGCTTCGGAGGTTAGACCAAAGTTCAACGAAGTGTTTTTTAGCCTGGGGGTAGTAGGTAAAGTTGTCTTTCGTGTACCCTTGAGCCTTCAGGTGCGTGAACGCTTGTTGCGCTAGTTTTTTTCCTTCATCTACAATGGAGGTAAGTTCCTGGTTGAGTTCCCCTTCGAGCTCAAGCATACGCTCTGGACCGGGTAAATGGGCCAATTCCGTCCACGTATCTTCGTTAAAACTCTCTTTCCCTTCGCGCTTCAAATCCCTGTCCGGGTTGTGACTTTTTTCGCGGTTCATTCGTTCTTGCATCCACGCCGCTAGGGAAGCACGTAGCGCCGGTGCTTCTCCCAGACTGCTGTAAAGCAGCTCCAAAGCTTCTTCGATCATTCCATCGAGGTCCAAACGCACTTCGAAATTGTCGTCGAGCTCTAAGTCTCGTGTAAAGGTGCGAACCAATCGGTGTGTGAACTGGTCAATAGTCCCCACATTCAAAGTGCTGTAATTGTGCAACATGTGACTTGCCGCACCAGCGGCGCGTTGTTGCAATTCTTTGGCGCTTATGCCAATCTCTTCCCAAATCGGTTCGAAAAACGTACTAGAGCTGGGATCACTCAGGGTTTTGAAGGTTAATAATTGGTCCAACAAGCGTGCTTTCATTTCTGCTGCTGCATTGTTGGTGAAAGTGATGGCAAGGATTTTTTGGTAAGCCCCAGGCATGTTTGCCGGGCGCAGCGCATTCATCAATATGTGTTGAACGAGGCTGTAGGTTTTTCCAGATCCTGCGGACGCATCGAGCACCAGAAATTTGGCTTCTGCAGTAAGAGGCGAGATGGACTTAGAACGAACACGAGAAACCATAGGATTAAAGTAAGCGTTTAAATTCATTTGGTGTCATTCCTGTCAATTCTTTAAATACGCTGTGAAAGCTCGAATTAGAATTGAAACCTGACCTTTCTGCTAATGCGAACAAGGTATATTTATCGCCATCTTGAATAATTAATTCCTTGACCTTATCGACTCTTAAAGAGTTAATGTATCCATAAAAGTTCTCTGTAGTGGACGCTTTGATTTGTTTAGAAAGACAACGGTTCGATATGCCTAAGATTCGAGCCAATTCTGTTAATGTTAAATCACGAATCGTAAAAAGCTCTTGATCTACAATTGTTTTATGGTATGTTTCAAAATCCGTCAAATCTGTACATGGAGAGTTCAATTTATCACCAGGTGGACCATGTTTAATAAATGTTGCTGTCGTTGAGTTAATGGTTTTTGTCCCTAGCAAAATGACTTGTCCTAATAAAGAAAGATTACTCAATATAGGAGCACTTTGAAATTCGAAGAAAATCCCTGCCAGTATTGAAATATGCTGAGCCACTAGTAAACCTATGAGCAATAGCACCCATCTCAAAGATTTATTTTTTGTGAACGAAAAATTTTCTAAAATAAGTTCTTGATAAGCCCATATTGTCCTTGAGATATTAAAGATCAGCCCTAAGGAGATAATATAGCATACGAGGTAAATTACTCCGAAACCCTCCCACAAATCGAATAGATACGGGAGCGCGGAGTGCAGAACACCGGCAATCAATAGGGCCCAGTATTTATTCTGAATTCTATTCAAGTTCCAATAAGCTACAAAAACAGTTATTAGAGGCAGCTGCAACGAAAGGTCTAGGTTAACATCGCCTAAACTGACCGTTCCCCAAACACACAGCAGATATGCAACAATAATTACCGAAGAAACCCTGTTTTGGTTTCTCGAAAACAAAACAAAACAAATGGTTGTAATGGCGGAATTAATCACGAAAGTCTCGAGCAGCTCGAACACAGAAGAATAACTTACTTTAATTATAAATTCAAAGTTTGACACCAATCCCTAAGTGCTTGACGATCTGCATTAGAAATTGAGCTATGGTCAAAGTCGGTAGCGTTTTCAAACGGCGGCGGCATAACTAATTCATCAAGAGGGTAATTCTCGAAGTGTTGCGTACACTGAGGCCTATGGCATGATGTGCACGAGTTTTGAATAGATGTAGTAAGTGGTTGAGAAAACTCTTGTCCGATTATGGAGTAAGGCCCATTGCCCGTCATTGGAACCAATAGTTCTGAGGTATCATTTGGATTCTTTAGTTGATCAACCGCGGGAGTATGTATGAATGGACTTGCCATATGACAGTTCTGACAGTTGTCCTGTGCTACGATAGATGGAGCCATCCACGCATCATTATAGTTGGCGTCATTAACCCCAGGCGGATTGTTGTTATCCTGACCGTCAAGAATGGAGAAGAAGCATGTTTCACCAGTGGAATATTTGTGCCCAATTACACCAAGTCCTCCGTCTCTGCAAAAGGTGATAAAAACAACATCGCTGTTTTCGGATCCATCTGTATTAAGTCCAGAATAACGACCTACTTTATTCCCTGTTTGGCAAGCTAAGCCGAACGCCCAGGGACAATCACAATCGTCTGGATTGGCGCTCCCAACGCCCTCGTCTCCTCCTGGCCCAAAAGTCACAGGCACACCATTTTTAGTTGTAGGTACACCAACGGCGTCGGCACAGCTAAAATTGGGCAGAGGCCCCAAGACATCTTGACAAGAATAGGCGTGATCAAGGGCGGTTCTATTGCTTGAAGTACCTCTATGAATTCCATGCTTACAAGAGGAAGTATTTACAAGACAGAAAATAAACAATACAATGAAAAATGGGAATTTGAATTTCATTAAATTTTGCGGTTTAAATTTTATAACGGCAAGAACCAAAATTCATTACAAAATGTAGCGGTATATGTTGGCGCGTTTATCCAAAGACTCTTAATTGGACAAATTAGTCTAACATATTAAATTCACCTAAGTGGTCTGAATAGTTTAGATTTACAAAAAATTAAAAACCCTATTCATTATGGCATTTGAATTACCACAATTAGGGTACGCTCATGATGCGCTAGAGCCGCACTTTGATGCACGTACCATGGAAATCCACCACGGGAAACACCACGCAGGATATACTTCAAAGCTCAATGCAGCAGTTGAAGGAACAGATATGGAAGGCAAGTCTATCGAAGAGTTGCTCGCAAATCATTCAGACAATGCAGCCATTCGCAACAACGGTGGCGGTTACTACAACCACTGCTTGTTCTGGGAAGTACTTTCTCCAAACGGAGGCGGCGCTCCAACAGGAGATCTAGCAGCTGCTATTGACGAAGCGTTTGGTTCGTTGGATGGCTTGAAAGAAAAATTTAACGCAGCAGCGGCAACACGCTTTGGCTCTGGATGGGCTTGGTTGTGTGTTAACAACGGCGTCTTAGAGGTGTGTTCTTCTGCAAATCAAGACAACACATTAATGCCGGGCGTAGGCTGCGGCGGTCACCCAATCATGGGCTTGGACGTGTGGGAACACGCGTACTATTTGAATTATCAGAACCGTCGCCCAGACTATATTTCAGCATTCTGGAATGTGGTGAATTGGGAAGCAGTAGCAGCGAAATACGCAGCGGCAAAATAAACTGGTTAATCAAGGAAAAATAGAGACCTCGGGCTAAACGCCCGGGGTTTTTTTGTGCCTGGATTTAAATGGCTTCGTCTATTTTTTCTACGGCTTTTCGTACGTCAAAGTAGAAGCGGGCGCCTATGGCAAAATTGGTCACTAAGGCAGGTGATGGAAGTACCGCAATACCCGGTGCAAATTCGAAGAACACATCAATGGGAAACTCAACAGATTCGTAAGCCACTCCCAGAGGAACTCTGGCGTAGAGTTGGTTACCCGCTGCGTTATAGCTTTTCAAATGAACGCCACCGCCGTAATAAAAAGGAATGCGTCCTTTTTCTGCAGTGATGATTTCGTAGTTGTGAAGCAAATAATCAGCACCAATATTGATCCCTTCTTGCCCTTTCACTGCGCTGTAGCCTAGGGTGTACTGAAAGGCCTCATTGTTGTTGTTGAATTTTTTAATACTAAAACCGCTTGGCTCACCTAGAGCAAGTCCAATGCCGTAGTGGCCTTTATAATCCTGTGCAGCAGCATTAAAGGTCAATGCTAAAACTACAAGTACAAGTGCTTTTTTCATTTTTTTGGTGTGTAACGGTCTAGAGATAAATGTGTCCCGTCCCATTTTGCGTAGGTATTCAAATGAATCCAATCGCCTAGGACGAAATATTTGCTTTCAATTTTGGTGCCATCTTTTCCTTCGCGGGTTTGAAGGACCAACTCTTTCTCGTGGTGCCGATGACCGTAAACGAAATAGTCAAACCACTCTTTTTCAAGAAGGGTTCTACTGTGGACCAATTGCCTTTCCTTTTCCCCTTTAAAGGCGTGATCATCATCGCTTTGGCTGTTGCGGGAAGCCCGCGACATTCGAGCGGCAAAGCCTACTCCAAAATTTGGGTGGAGCCGTTTATATGCCCAGATGGCGATGGGGTTGGTAAAAAGTTTCTTTATTGCTTTGTATTTGCGGTCTCCAGGGCCTAAACCGTCCCCATGGGCAAGATAAAACCAAGTTTGGCCGTCATTCGGGGACCACTTTAATGGTCTGTGGTGAACGGTTGCTCCCAATTCTTCTTCGAGGTAGCTTCCCAACCACAGGTCGTGGTTGCCTACGAATATGTCGAGTTTAAGACCGGCATCGACCATGAGCGCTAATTGGCCCAAAACACGGGTGTGACCGCGTGGTACAACGTGTTTGTATTCGAACCAGTAGTCAAAAAGATCGCCAACGATAAAGAGTTGTTTGCAGTCCTTAGCAATGCTTTTTAGAAAAGCGACTAGGGCGCGTTCACGCTCTTGGCTATCCTGCACGGAAGGCGCTCCTAAATGGACATCTGATATGAAATAAGTGTGCGTACTCACGGTCGCTAAGGTAAGTTATTTATAGTATTCTAGTACTTCTTGTGGCAGGTGTTTAAATAAGGTTTAGCTTTGCCTAAAATAAAAGATAGCCAAAGTGAAAACCCACACGGAAAGCGAAGAGAACTATATTAAAGCGCTCTACCATTTAGGCGGAGGCCGGCCCGTTAGTAACGGCGATCTTGCGCAGCGGATTGGTGCAAAGGGCTCCTCTGTCACCCAAGCGGTTAGAAGACTTGGTCAAAAAGACCTCGTGAACGTTGTTCCTTACAAAGGCGTTCAACTCACCCCTCAAGGCATTCGGTTGGCCAAATCTATTTTGCGTAAACACCGGTTGTGGGAGACTTTTTTAGTGGATAAGCTTGGCTTCGGCTGGGAGGAAGTGCATCCGCTCGCAGAGCAGTTGGAGCATATCCAGAGTGAAGAATTGGTCGATCGACTATTTCAATTCCTGGGCAGCCCGAAACACGATCCACACGGCGATCCTATTCCGGAACGCGATGGTCAAATGCCGCCGGTTTTAGGACAGCCAATCGGCGCTTTTACTGCAGGAACCGAGATTCGAATTGTTCGGGTAGAAGATGCTGGGTCAGAATTCTTTGACCAATTGGACACCATGAACATCAACCTAGGCAACACCTATGAAATCCGTGCGATTTCAGCTTTTGACTCGAGTGTAGAACTGGGCTCCTCTGCAGGTACCTTTTGGCTGAGTCAGAACATGTGTGCAAACATTTACGCCGTACAATCATGAGGAATTTCGTGATCATAGCACTAGCGGCATTGACCTTGGCGTGTACGCCAGAACCGTCCATCGATGTCTTGTGCACTACCTCAGTAGTTGCCGATGCGGCACGTCAACTGCTACCGGAAGAAATTTCGGTACAAGCCTTAATGCAGTCAAACATTGACCCGCATAGTTACAAGCCCGTCGAAAGCGATGTGGCCAAGCTTAGCAATGCGGGCGTCATCCTGCACAACGGTTTGCATTTGGAAGGTAAAATGACAGACATCCTTGAAAAAGTTGGCCAGCAAAAGCCAGTCTACGCAATGAGCAGCGCACTTCAGTCTCACGACCTTATCGAAGTAGGCCCTAACACCTATGACCCGCACATTTGGTTCGACCTGCAACTTTGGAACCGATGCGTGGGTGAACTGGCCCTCTTTTTAAAGGGTGAATTCCCGCAACACAGTGCGGCTATTGAAAGCAACGCTATGGATTATTTTTCTGAATTGGTCGCCGCACACGATGAATTTGTACTGGCGATCAATGAAGTTCCCGATTCAGTACGCGCCCTAGTTACCGCGCACGATGCTTTCTCCTATTTTGGTCGCGCCTACGGCATCGAAGTGCATGGATTGCAGGGGATTAGTACCGCTGCAGAATTTGGCATACGAGACATGACTTCTTCCGCCCAATTCATTTTAGACCGCAACCTATCCACCGTCTTTATCGAGACTTCGGTAAATTCAAAAAGTATCGAAGCACTGCAAGAAGCAGTAGAACAAAAAGGCGGAAAAGTGCGGATTGGTGCGCCATTGTTTAGCGACGCGTTGGGAGCGGAGGGAACGCCAGAAGCCACTTTGATTGGTGCGTTTACACACAATACAACACAGATTTTAAAATCATTCAACTAATGGAAAAGAGCATTGAAGTACACAATCTCACGGTCAGCTACCACAGCAAGCCTGTGCTTTGGGATGTTGATTTTGAATTGCCCAAGGGTAAAATTATAGGCGTCGTTGGACCAAATGGTTCTGGAAAGACGACCATGCTCAAAACCGTCATGGGACTTATGAAGCCGGACAGCGGTTATACGGAAATATTTGGCCAACCACTTGATAAAGTCCGTGAACGCGTGAGCTACGTTCCACAGCGCGAAAGCGTGGATTGGGACTTTCCGGCGGATGTAATGGACGTGGTATTGATGGGGCGGTACCGCAAAAACAATCTTTTTAAACGCATCACGAAAGAGGACCGTCGCATTGCCACAGAGGCGCTAGAAAAAGTGAACCTTTTAGAATTCGCGGACCGACAAATTTCTCAGCTTTCGGGCGGTCAACAACAGCGTGTATTCATCGCACGATCTTTAGCGCAACAGGCAGATATCTACTTAATGGACGAGCCTTTTGTAGGTGTGGACGCCGCGACTGAGGACGCTATCTTAAAGCTGCTGCGTGACATGAAAAACGAGGGTAAAACGGTCGTCATTGTGCACCATGATTTACAGACAGCGAACGAATATTTTGATTGGATTGTGTTGCTCAACACACGACTAGTTGCAGCCGGTCCAAAAGAAGAGGTCTTTACAAAAGAACTATTGCAGGAAGCCTACGGCGGCCGTTTAACGGTTCTTTCAAAACTAGGCGACCTCATTTCAGATACTGAATTCCCGCTTCGCGAACCAGATTTTAAAGAAGACCAACCGAAAGATTAATGTTTGATCCTGTTTTCATAAAAGTGCTTATTGGCACGCTACTGTTGGCGGCTTCGTCCTCCGTGGTGGGTGTTTTCAGCTTTTTAAAGGGAGAGAGTTTAGTTGGAGATGCGATAGCCCATGCACTTCTTCCTGGGGTGGTGCTCGCATTTATTATTGGAGACGGACGCAATCCGGTTTTTTTAATTCTTGGCGCGTTAGTCGCGGGTCTTACGGCTCATTACGGCATAAGTTTTCTCGAGCAACGCACAAAACTGAAAGGAGATACAGCCATCAGCCTAGTGCTTTCAACGTTTTTCGGCTTCGGCATCATGTTGCTTTCAGCGGTCCAGCGCACGGGACAGGGTCAACAGGCGGGGCTAGAGCGGTTCCTTTTAGGTAAAGCTGCCGCCATTACGCTGTCTGATCTGTACGTTTTTGGCGCCCTTGCATTGGTGTTGCTTGCTAGTGTTGCGCTCTTCTTCAAGGGATTTCAGTTAATGACCTTCAATGAAGATTTTGCCGCTGCCATTGGCCTGCCTATACAATTGATCCGATTTGTTTTCACCGTACTTACCGTCTTGGCGGTTACAGTAGGCATTCAATCTGTTGGCGTCGTGTTGATGGCCGCATTGTTGATCACACCTGCCGCCGCCGCACGATCTTGGACCGCTTCATTGCGCTTGATGCTTGTACTTTCGGCTGTTTTTGCGGCTACCGCGGCAGTGGTTGGAACAATTATTAGCGCGAGCCTGCCAAAAATGCCAACGGGACCGTGGATTGTGCTTGCTTTGGGCGGCATCGCATTTATTTCGCTTCTTATCGCCCCTGAAAACGGATGGCTTCCTCGCAGAAAACGGGCTAGAGGAAACCAATTAAAAACCCAGCGTGAAAACCTTTTGAAACTGCTTTATGGCGCCGAAGAAAGAGAGGGTCATACCGTCGCAATGACGTCGGAAACCATAGTTGGGATAAGGCGCCAGCACCTGGAAGGGTTACGCAAGACGCTACGGTCTTTGAAAAAAGAGTATTTATTGGTGGAGCGCGCAGATGGTTTTGCTTTGACTGAAAAAGGCCGCACTGAGGGCCGTCGTGTGGTTCGATTACACCGATTGTGGGAGCTATACCTCACGGAGCGTCTCGGCATGGCCGCAGATCATATTCATCCCCAGGCCGAAACCATGGAACACATCATTACCCCTGAAATAGAAGCATTAATAGTTAAAGAATTGGGGAATCCCGAAGTGGATCCTCACCAAAGTCCTATTCCTTATGAAGAAGATTAGTATTGTAGTTTTAATGGCCTCATCTTTTTGGGGTATGGCGCAGGAGCGTCCACAGATGAATGATATTGACGCGGATGATGTTGAATTAACACCCGTGTTTGTGGGTATGCCAGCCATTGCGACAGATAGACCGGATATTACCGAAAGTGCACAGATTACTCCAGTAGGTTGGTTTCAGTACGAAGGCGGGTATCAGTATTCGCATAATGAAGAGTCCTTACCAGGCGGCTCCATAACCGACAGGCATCAATTCGAGGAGGTGCTCAGATTTGGAGTTAATCAGCGCTTTGAAGTAAGAGCGGTTGTTAATGCGAATACCGAGCGCATAGACCAGCCATCAACTTGGAATGACCCAATGCGAAGAACCGGTGTAAGCCCCGTAACTTTTGGTTTTAAGTACAACTTGATTAAAGAATCGGATGTATTGCCACAAACGACCTGGCTTAGCCACATCTCAAATTCTTGGGTTTCTGCAGGTGATTATGCCTCCGTTTATCCTGAACAAATACTCCACGAACAGCGACTCATGCTGGAAAAGGGATTGACTCCGCGGCTTGGTATTGCAAGCAATATTGGAATTTCTGGCGGCATGAACGGCACTAATGGCTTCGTGGACGGCGGAATGTTCTCCCTAGCATTAGGCTATGATCTTGGCAATGACTACGGTGTGTATGCGGAGTATTTTAGCAACTGGCAGCTACAGGGACAGCAACTGTTTGGGACGCCCTATTTTGACGGCGGGTTCACCAAGCTGTTGTCAAACGATCTTCAATTAGATATTTACGCTGGATTTGACCTCAGCCCTTACGTGGACACCCAGCTCAACACGAGTGGCCTTTTCTTTGGAACAGGTGTTAGTTACAGATTTCCCCTCGCACACTATTTACGTTAATGACCCCAACCCTCGCCATAGCATTAACGGCGGTTTTTACCGCAGTTTCTTGTGCCCTCCTGGGCGCTTTCCTCGTGCTGCGTAAAATGACCATGGTCGGCGATGCTATTTCGCACGCGGTACTTCCCGGTATTGCCGTGGCGTATTGGTTAAGCCAAAGTCGTGCCTCACTGTGGATGTTCTTAGGCGCAGCGGCGGTAGGTGTTTTAGCTACGATTATTATAGAATTGTTACGTAAAAAATTAAAGGTTCAAAGCGACGCCAGTATTGGCATGACGTTTACTACGTTGTTTGCACTGGGGGTTATACTGATCACCTTTTGGAGCGATAGCGTGGATTTAGATCAGGAATGTGTGCTGTACGGGGAGATTGCCTATGTGCCCTTTAACACATGGTCGTTCGGCGGTCTAAACATGGGACCCATTGCCCTTTGGTCTTCTGGGCTGCTCCTTCTCGCAGTTTTGGCCTATACGTTCATTGGCTTTAAAGGACTGAAAATGTCCAGTTTCAATGAAGATTATGCCGCCGTCTTAGGCATAGGTGTGGCCGCATGGAACCTCAGCTTAATGGCCATGGTGAGTTTTGCTACCGTAGTGAGTTTTGAAAGTGTCGGCGCGATTTTAGTGGTGGCTCTGCTCGTCGTTCCCGCTGCAACAGCCTACCTTTTGGTCGAGAAATTACACCTCCTCCTTATCGGGGCAGGCAGTATTGCGTTACTCGCAGCATTGGGCGGCTATGCCCTCAGCCGTTGGATGGATACGTCTATAGCCGGTACGGTTGCTACCTTGCTTGGGGTCCAATTTTTAATCGTCCTACTTTACCACCAACTCATTCAAAAACGAAATCAACATGCAGTGGCATAGACATACCTTCGAATCCCTTCCGAAAAACGACTTGTATGCATTACTTCGGTTGCGCTCAGACATATTTGTTGTAGAGCAGGATTGTGTGTATCTAGATTTAGACAATCACGATCAAAACAGCTACCACCTTTATGCTAAAAACACCGAGGGAGCAGTGGTTGCCTATGTCCGCATCTTGCCTCCAGGAACCGCCTATCCTCAGGTCAGTATAGGCCGCGTAGTTGTTGAAAAATCGGCGCGTGGCAAGGAATTGGGAATCGAACTTATGGTACGGGCAGAAGAATGGGCCTGGGATTTGTTTGAGCTCGAGCGGGACGTGGTGATTATGGCACAATCGTACCTGCTTCAATGGTACGGTCGTTTGGGCTATGTAGCTCAAGGGGAGGAGTTTCTCGAAGACGGTATTCCACACCGAATAATGATCAAGTCCAATAAATAGAGGGAGGGATAAGTCGTGATATGAGTCACGGACTGAAAACGCATTTTGATATACATTAAATATCAATGTGGCGTCGTCCATATTTTGATGTGTTAGTTGGAATGCCTCGAGTGGAAACGCTCGGGGTTTTTTTATGCTTAAATTCGTAAACATGAATACACCTCAAAACGCCGGGGCAGTGAGCCTCAAAGATTCAATCATGGAAGTAGAGGGCTGGACGGACAACGTATACCAGCAGAACTTCATGGACTTATTGGAGCAGCAACCCTATATTATGGGTACGTTGATGGAGGCCGACGAAGGCATGGACGACGGGACGCACAGTTGGATGTTGAAATCAGTATTGCTGTTAAAATGGTCCTTTCAGAAAATGGGTTGGCGTTTGACCATGCTTAGCAATGAGAAATGGCAAGGTGTTATTGAAGAGAAATTGGAAGTCTATGAATCGCACCAAGAGGAGCACGGCCTGGATATTCCTGCGCTTATTAAATTGAGCAGTTCGCCAAACACCTTGAGCGAATTGTACCTCTACGTGGTAGAGAATAATACGACTACAGAAGAGGCTAAAGGCAACGTACTTTTCTTGATCGATTGCGCCATCGAAGCGATGGAAATGGCAGTACTTCAAGACAAAACAGAAAGCGACACATAGCATGGATCAAGCGAAGGAAATAGTAGGCCACATGATGAAGAACGACGCTTTCAGCCAATGGCTGGGCATTACTGTCGTATCTAATGCACCTGGCGAGGCTACTTTAAAAATGACCGTTCGTGACGAAATGACCAACGGCTTTCACATCGCGCACGGGGGCATCACCTACTCTCTCGCAGATTCGGCCCTTGCCTTTGCTTCAAACGGCAGCGGCCGTCAAAGTCTTTCTATTGAAACCAGTATACATCACCTCCACGCGGTTCGCGCAGGGGAAGAGCTCACCGCATTTGCAACCTTATTGAGTGAAACGCATAAAACAGGGTTGTATCAAATAGACATCACAACTACTTCAGGGCAGCGCGTAGCATGGTTCAAAGGAACCGTATACCGCACCTCGAAAGAATGGAACCTATGAAACAGACCTATATCGTAGACGGCGTTCGTACGCCTATTGGAAAATTTAAAGGCACCCTAGCCGCGGTGCGCACCGATGATTTGGCGGCTATGACCATCGCTAAACTCATGGAAAAGAATCCCGATGTGGATCCTAGCGCCATTGACGACGTCATCTTAGGATGTGCCAACCAAGCCGGAGAAGACAACCGAAATGTGGCCCGTATGGCAGCCCTTTTGGCTGGGCTTCCGTGGAGCGTTCCGGGCGAAACCGTGAACCGTTTGTGTGCCTCAGGAATGAGCGCAGCCATCCATGCCCACCGCGCCATCATGGCGGGAGACGGCGACCTATTTATCGCCGGAGGAGTGGAAAATATGAGCCGTGGGCCTTATGTGATCAGCAAGAGCGAGAGCGCGTTCGATACCGGAAGCAAAATGTATGATACTTCTTTCGGATGGCGTTTTGTGAATCCAAAAATGAAGGAACTCTACGGTACCCACGCCATGGGTGAGACGGCAGAGAACCTCGTGGAGCAGTTCGGAATTAGCCGTGAGGACCAGGACGCCTTTGCGCTTTGGTCGCAGCAGAAAGCTGCCAGAGCGCAGGAGCGCGGAAGGTTCCGTTTGGAGAAATTCGCCGTGGAGATCCCACAGCGCAAAAAGGACCCTATCGTTTTTGTGGAGGACGAATTCATGAAACCGAATACCACCCTTGACGCCCTCGGCGGCCTAAGAGCAGCGTTCAAAAAGGACGGCTCGGTGACGGCGGGCAATAGTTCTGGGTTGAACGACGGTGCCGTGGCATTATTGATGGCCAGTGGTGAAGCTGTGGAGCAGCATGGCTTGAAGCCTTTGGCGCGCGTGGTGAGCTCAGCGGTCGCTGGCGTGGAGCCTCGGATTATGGGAATTGGTCCGGTGGAGGCGTCGAAGAAGGCATTAGCTAAAGCGGGCCTGACGTTGGACGACATGGATATTATTGAGTTGAATGAGGCTTTTGCGGCGCAGGTTTTGGCTTGCACGCGCGAGCTTGGTTTGGCGGATAACGACGAGCGTATCAACCCGAACGGGGGTGCCATTGCATTGGGCCACCCACTGGGGGTGACGGGCGGTCGCATCCTTCATTCTGCAGCCCTAGAGTTGCAGGAGACAGGTAAGAAATATGCCTTGGTGAGCATGTGTATTGGCGTTGGCCAGGGGTATGCCACCATTTTAGAACGCGCATAAGATGGCCATATACCAATTCCTAGATTTCATTCCCGTAGTACATCCTACGGCCTTCGTACATCCCCAAGCGAATGTGACGGGCGATGTGATCGTTGGTCCGCATTGTTACATTGGGCCCGGGGCGGTGCTCCGTGGTGATTGGGGTAGGATTGTGCTCGAAGAGGGTGTGAATGTGCAAGAGAATTGTACCGTACACATGTTTCCAAAAACCGAAACGCGCCTGAAGAAGATGGCGCATGTAGGGCACGGGGCAATCATTCACGGCGGGACACTGGGTGAGAATGTACTTATCGGGATGAATGCCGTGGTCATGGACAATGTTGAGGTCGGTGAAGGCTCTATTGTGGGCGCATTAGCTTTTGTGCCGCAGAATACGGTCATTCCGCCAAGGAGCATCTTCGTTGGTAACCCCGGCAAGGTGGTTAAGCAGGTGACCGATGAAATGCTCGAGTGGAAGACGGAAGGAACGAAATTGTACATGGAGCTTCCGAAGCAATGTCAGGACACCTTGAAAGAGGTAGAGCCGCTGAAGGAATTGGAACCCAACAGACCAGAACACATAGGAACCTATCAAACACACAAATAGATGAACACAGTTAAGAATTACATCCTTGGAAACTGGGAGGCAGGCAGCGGCACGGAATACACGGCGCGCCACGCGATCACGGGGGCAGAGTTTGCTTCTGTGAGCTCAGAAGGATTGGATTACAAGGCTATTTTAGACTATGCCCGCAACGTTGGTGGTCCTGCCCTGCGCAAGATGACTTTTCAGGAGCGCGGACGCATGCTAAAAGCGTTGGCACTGCATTTAACGTCTATCAAACGCCAATTCTATGATGTGAGTTGGGCCACTGGGGCCACCAAGGTGGACAGCTGGATTGATATTGAAGGGGGAATAGGCAACCTATTCGCCAATGCATCCCTGAGACGCCAATTCCCAGACCTTCCCTACTACGTTGATGGCGACCTTGCCCGATTGTCGAAAGAGGGTACGTTCATAGGTCACCACATCATGGTGCCGCGCCACGGGGTAGCGGTCCATATCAATGCATTTAACTTCCCTATTTGGGGGATGCTCGAGAAAATTGCGGTCAACCTGATGGCAGGTGTTCCCGCAGTAGTGAAGCCGTCGGAATATACCTCCTACCTCACCGAAGCGATGGTTAAGGCCATCATCGACAGTGGTATTTTACCGGAAGGTGCCCTGCAATTGGTGAGCGGTAAAGGACGCGGCATTCTTGACCATGTGGATTTTCAAGACATCGTGACCTTCACGGGTTCTGCAGCTACAGGTCAGGTGTTGCGCGGACTTCCTCATTTGAACGAGCGCTCGGTGCCGTTCAACCTGGAAGCGGATAGTTTGAACGCTGCGGTGCTGGGTCCAGATGTAAAGCCAGAAGATGCGGAATTTGCGCTATTTGTGCGTGAATTGGCGAATGAGATGACTGTGAAGGCTGGACAGAAATGTACGGCTATTCGCCGTGCCATGGTGCCAGAGCATTTATTGCCATCGGTTCAGGAGGCAGTGATTGCACGCTTGCAAAAGACCGTGATAGGCGATCCTCAAGCCGAGGGTGTGCGCATGGGTGCTTTAGCGACGCACGACCAGATCGGTCGTGTAGAGGCGGAGATGAACAAGCTGATGGCCGAACAGGAATTGGTCTTTAATCCAGACCTCGATCTCGTAGGCGCTACAGATGCAGGTGCGTTCTACACGCCAAAATTGTTTGTGAATAGCGATCCATTTACCAACACCAAGGTGCACGAGGTGGAGCCGTTCGGTCCAGTGAGTACGTTGATGCCGTACAAAACCTTGGACGAGGCGGTCCAGTTGACTGCGATGGGACGCGGTTCTTTGGTGACGTCATTTGTGAGTAAGAACACTTCTGATATTGTTGCATTTACTTCCGAGGCGGCGGCCTACAACGGACGCATCCACATCATCAACGAAAAGATGGCCAAGGAAAGTACCGGTCACGGTTCGCCGATGCCACTGATGAAGCACGGCGGTCCAGGTCGTGCCGGAGGTGGTGAAGAGATGGGCGGAAAGCGTGGTGTGTTGCACTATTTGCACCGCACAGCCATCCAAGGCCATCCGGACGATATCACAGCTATTACGCAGCAGTACCAGCCAGGCGCATCGCGCCCTGAGGCCATGCCGCACGTATTCCGTCAGCATTTTGAGGAGCTGGAAGTGGGTGCGACGGTGCACACTGCAAAGCATACAGTGACAGAAACGGACATCACGAACTTTGCCAATGTGAGCGGTGACAACTTCTACGCACACATGGATGCTACTTCGCTCGAGGGAACCATCTTCGAGGGCAGAGTGGCGCACGGATATTTCATCTTGAGCAAGGCGGCAGGATTGTTTGTTGAGGCGAAGAAAGGTCCGGTGTTGTTGAACTACGGTATCGACGAATGCCGATTCACCAAGCCGGTCTACCCGGGGGCAACTATCGGAGTGAAATTGACCGTAAAAGAAAAGATCGATCAGGAGAAGCGCAGTGAGGACGATGTGGCTAAGGGCATCGTGAAGTACTACGTGGAAGTCTACGACGATACCGATGAGGTAGTTGCCGTGTCGACCATCTTGACCATGGTGAAGAAACTAGACCAGAGCTGATGAATATTCAGCAGAACACAATACCCAAATACTATAACCTATGAACGAAGCAGTGAACCAAGGCGGTGTAAATGTGGTCGTTGACGATCACGGTTTGGCAACAGTCGAATTTTTCCATCCGCTGTCCAATTCTTTGCCGGGCAAGGTCCTCGCGAAATTGGCCAATACCATTACGGAACTGGGGGAGAATGATGCTGTAAAACTCATCCTTGTGAAGAGTGCGGGCGAACGTGCCTTTTGTGCCGGGGCCAGCTTCGACGAACTCATTTCAATCGAAGATTTAGACACAGGTAAGGTCTTTTTTAGCGGCTTTGCCAACGTGATCAACGCCATGCGAAAGTGTCCGAAGCTCATTATCGGCCGAGTTCAAGGGAAAGCTGTTGGCGGCGGTGTAGGCCTCGCTTCTTCGGTAGATTATTGTTATGCTACCAAGCACGCGGCGGTGAAACTTAGCGAGCTGGCGGTGGGCATTGGACCGTTTGTGGTGGGTCCTGCTGTGGAGCGCAAGCTCGGGTTAGCAGGGATGTCAGATTTAGCGATCAACGCCACGGAATGGCGCTCAGCAGAGTGGGCTTTCCAGCGTGGTTTGTACAATGATATTTTCGAAGATGCCGCAGCGATGGATGAAGCCATTGAGGCTTTAGCGGGCCGATTATTGACCAAATCCGTCCCTGCCATGCGCGGACTGAAGAAGGTCTTTTGGGAAGGTACGGAGCATTGGGATGAATTGTTAGCCGAGCGCGCTGCGATTAGCGGAGAGCTGATCCTGAGCAAGGAAGCTAAAGATGCCATTGGCGCATTTAAGAGTAAATAATGATTCGACTTCTCGTTTTGTTCTTCTTTATGGCTACTGCCGTTTTTGGCCGTAGCGACTCCACTGTTATAGCATCCTACCATCGAAAAGCTATTTATAGCGCTGCAGGATCTTTTACCGATCTAGACAATTGGAACGCTGGAGGAGAAAATAGTGCAAACATCAGTCTATTGCTACGCGAAAATTGGATCAAAAAGGGAGAAAACTTTACCACAGTTCATTTATTGGAGGGCAACTATGGACTCAGCCGCCAGGCCGGTACGCTCACAAAAAACGCAGATAAATTGGAGTTTACCACTACCCTTACAGGTTCGCCAAGGGTTACAGAATGGAACCTTTCTGGACAACTTAATGTGCGAACACAATTCGCCCCAGGCTATGCAAAGGGCGACACTAATCGCACGCCGATTTCAAACTTCGGCGCACCCATTTATGGGCAATTCTCCTTTGGTGTAGGGAACAACTCGTTCGAACATTGGCAGGTGTTTTTATCTCCAATGGCGGGTAAAAGCACTACGGTCTTGGATGCCGATTTGAGAGACAATGCCGCTTTTGGTGTGGAAACCGGCGCTACGTGGCGTTTGGAGGCAGGCGCTAAGATTACTTTGAACTATAACCAACAGTTTAGCGATGTATTTTCGGTGACTGCGAAGTCTGATATTTTCTACAACTATTGGGGTCCGGTATCAGCGACCGATTTTATGCTGGACATCATCGCTCTCTACAAGATTAAAGAGGCCTTTTCTGTCAATGCTCATGTCCAACTCATTCGGGACATTGACCAAATAGACGCCTGGCAACGCCGTTCGGTGTTGGGTGTAGGCCTGGCTTATACAATCAAGTAGTTTTTCTTAACCTTCTCTCCCTCCTCCAAAGCAAGAAAAAGAGGAGGATGAGCCCTGGTTGGAGTACCACAAAAACAAGAATGTTGGCGAGGTAGTAGCCGTAGCCGTATTCGCCCGGTGCGCCGCCCATCACTTGGAGAAT